>Ga0081455_10009449_pt1 | contig 10030 bp, 9 predicted proteins | sample TabmetS3T2R1_FD_70207 | JGI IMG/M metagenome (GOLD analysis project Ga0081455, IMG submission 70207) | Tabebuia heterophylla rhizosphere microbial communities from the University of Puerto Rico - S3T2R1 | ecosystem: Host-associated > Plants > Roots > Rhizosphere ... | reverse complement strand
TATAGACGATGCCGCGCTGCGCCCGCTCGACGTTATAGTCGGCCGACTGCAGCAGCTTCAGGATGATGTTCTCCACATCCTCGCCGACATAACCCGCTTCGGTGAGCGTCGTGGCGTCGGCCATGGTGAACGGCACGTCGAGCATGCGCGCCAGGGTCTGGGCGAGCAGCGTCTTGCCGCAACCGGTCGGGCCGATCAGCAGGATGTTCGACTTGGCGATCTCGACGTCGTTGGCCTTGCCGCCATGGCTCAGCCGCTTGTAGTGATTGTGCACCGCAACAGCCAAGATGCGCTTGGCGTGGTCCTGGCCAATCACATAGTCGTCGAGGATCTGGCGGATTTCCTTGGGCGACGGCACGCCGTCCTTGGACTTCACCAGGGTGGTCTTGCTCTCCTCGCGGATGATGTCCATGCAGAGTTCGACGCATTCATCGCAGATGAACACCGTCGGGCCGGCAATAAGCTTGCGGACCTCATGCTGGCTCTTACCGCAGAAGCTACAATAGAGGGTATTGCGGGAGTCGCCCCCTGACTTGGCGGCTGGCATCTTTTAACGCACCTCCGCTTGGGTAGCCCACGAACCCTGCGGGCCGGAACCCAAGAACATGTTAAACGCGTGCCCGGGATCGCCACAACATCAAAATGTTGTGTGTCGATCGGTCCGCGCGGAACAATTGGTCGCGGTTGCCTTCTAGGAGGCAGCCGCTTGAATGGTCGGCGTGGGCCGTTTTTCGAGCACATCGTCGATTAACCCGAAGGTCTTGGCCTCGGGCGGGGAAAAGAACTTGTCACGCTCCATGGCCCGCTCGATCTCCTCGATCGTCCTGCCGGTATGATCAACGTACATCTGGTTCAGGCGTGCCCGGGTCGCAAGAATCTCTTTGGCATGGATCTCGATGTCGGTCGCCTGGCCCTGGGCGCCGCCCGACGGCTGGTGGATCATGATCCGGGCATTGGGCAGGGCGAAACGCTTGCCCTTCTGGCCGGCCATCAGCAGCAGCGAGCCGGCCGAGGCCGCCTGGCCGAACACCAACGTCGAGATCTGCGGCCGCACATATTGCATGGTGTCGTAGACCGCCATGCCCGAGGTCACCACACCGCCCGGCGAGTTGATATAGAACGAGATGTCCTTGGTCGGATTCTCGGCCTCCAGATAGAGGAGCTGCGCGCAAACCAGTCCAGCGACATTGTCCTCGATCGGGCCGTTCAGGAAGATGATGCGTTCCTTCAACAGCCTCGACCAGATGTCGTAGCCGCGCTCGCCGCGGGCCGACTGCTCGACGACCATCGGAACGTAGTAGTTGTTGTAGACCTGCAGCGGATCGCGCTCGCCACTCATCGCGGGGCCCTCATGTGACTATGCTGTAAAAGTGGCAGCGCCGACGGCTTGGTTCAAGACCGCCGGCTCTGGATCAGTTTGCCGCCGGCGTCGCCGGCTCAGCCGACTTGGCCTCATCCTCCTCTTCGGCCGCCCGGGCGGCCTTGAGCAGTTCCTCGGGTGTGACCGACTTCTCGATAACCTTGGCGAGCTCAAGGATAAAATCGACCGTCTTCTCCTCGAAGATCGGTGCCCGGAGCTGCTCCTTCAGCTGGGCGTTCTTGCCGTAGAATTCCAGCACCTGACGCTCCTGGCCGGGGTAGCGCATGGCCTCGCGCATTACCGCCTGGTTCAACTCTTCGGGCGTGACGTCGATCGAATTGGAGCGGCCGACATCGGCGAGCAGCAGGCCGAGCCGGATACGGCGCTCGGCGATCTCGCGGTACTCCTTGCGCATCTTTTCTTCGTCGTCCTCGAGCTTCTGGCCATTCTTCTTGGCCTCCTCGACGCGCTGCCAGATGGCGTTGAACTCGCCTTCGACCAGGCCTTCCGGCACCGCGAACTTGTGGCTCTCGGCCAGCTTATCGAGGAGCTGGCGCTTGATCATGGAGCGCGAGACCTGGGCGTAGTCCTGCGAGATGCGGTCGGCGACCGCCTTGCGCATGGCCTCGAGGTTCTCGAAGTTGTTTTTCTTCGCCAGCTCGTCGTCGGCCGGCTTGTCGACGAACTCGCGGATCTCCTTGACCGTGCACTTGAACACGGCCTCCTTGCCGGCGAGCTCGGCATTGCCGTAGTCGGCCGGAAAGGTCACCTTCACGTCGAGCGGCTTGCCGACCTCGGCGCCGATCAGCTGATCTTCGAAGCCGGGAATGAACGAGCCCGAACCGAGCTCCAGGACATAGTCCTCGGCCTTGCCGCCGGGGAACTCGACGCCATCGACCGAGCCCACGAAGTCGAGTTTTAGCGCGTCGCCCTTCTGCGCCGGGCGCGGCGGGTCGACCGGCTTCTGCTCACGATTGGCCTTGGCAATGCGTCCGACGGCGTCGTCGATGTCCTTCGGCGGCACTTCCGCCTTCAGCCGCTCGAGCTCGATGCCAGAGAAGTCGAGCTTGCCGATCTCGGGCAACACTTCGACCGCAACCTCGAATTCGACGTCCTTGCCCTCGGCCAGCTCCTTGAGATCGACGCGCGGCTGCAGCGCAGGCCGGAGCCCGCGATCCTCGATCGCCTTGGCCGTGCTCTGGTTGACCGCCTGCTCGAGCGCCTCGCCGTACAGAGCCTGTCCATACTGCTTTTTCAGCAGGCCAACCGGGACCTTGCCCTTGCGGAAGCCCGGTAGCTGGGCCGTCTGGGCGAGCTCGGCCAGGCGCTCGTCGACCTTGGCCGACAAATCGCCCGCGGGGACCACGATCTTGAATTGCCGCTTCAGCCCTTCGGCCGAGAGTTCCGTTACTTGCATTGCTTCACTTCCATCTTTTCCTGGTGCGGGCGAGAGGACTTGAACCTCCACGCCTTGCGGCACGAGATCCTAAGTCTCGCGTGTCTACCAATTCCACCACGCCCGCTTAGGCCTCGCGGGCGCGCCGCAAGGGCCGAATCGCGGGCCTCTTAGCCCGCGCCCGCGAACCGGTCAATTCATCGCTGTAGCAAGGGCTTGCGGCAAGGCCGCGATGAGGTCTTCGGCGATCAAACCCGGCTTGCCGAAGCGGAAAGCGCTCTCGCCGTGCAGCCATGCCGCGGCCGCTCCCGCCGCCAGCGGCGCAAGCCCCTGGGCCATCAATCCCCCGGCAATTCCGGCGAGGACGTCGCCCGCGCCGGCCGTCGCCAGCGATGGCGGGGCGTGGACGTTGATCACCGCCCGGCCGTCGGGAGCAGCGATCACGGTGTCGGGGCCCTTCAGCAGGACCGTGGCACCGCTGCGCCGCGCCGCCTGCCGCGCCCGATCGACCTTGCCCGCCACGCCGCTGAGATCGGGGAACAGCCGGCGGAACTCGCCTTCGTGGGGCGTCAGCAGCACCGGCCCGCCAATCGCCTCGAACAGCTCGGTCGGCCGGTCGGCAAAGGCGGTGATGGCATCGGCATCGAGCAGCACCGAGCGGCGGGTCGCGAGCGCGGCCAGCACCGCGTCGCGGGTGCGCTCGTTCACGCCGCAGCCCGGGCCGATCAGGAAAGCGTTGCGCCGCTCGTCCGCGGCGAGGCTCGCGAACGTCTGACGATCATCGCCGGCGACGACCAGATTGCCGGGTTCGGCGGCCTGGTAGACCGGCATCGCATCTTGCGGCGACACGATGGTGGCAAGCCCTGCCCCGCTCCGCCGCCCCGCGAGTGCCGCCAGGCGCGCCGCCCCCGTGGCGATTGCACCGCCGAGGATCGTGAGATGGCCGCGCGCATACTTGTGGTCGGCCAGCGCCTGGCGGCGAAGCGGCCACAAGGCAGGCTCGTTCAGCCACAGCCTCGATCCAATGTCGGCCAGCACCGACGAGCGAATGCCGATGTCGACGACCCGCAGCTCACCGCAGAGCCGCAGCCCGTTGACGGAGTAGTGCCCCGGCTTGCCACGGAAGAATGTCACCGTGAGGTCGGCGCGAGGGGCGCTTCCCATGATCTCACCGCTGTCGCCGTGCAGCCCGCTCGGCACGTCGACTGCGATGACCGAACATCCGGCATGGCCGATCCTGGCGATCAGGCTGGCGGCGACGCCTTCGATGGGGCGAGCGAGGCCTGCGCCGAACAGCGCGTCGATCACCAGCGGACGATTGTCCAGGAGCTCGAGTGATGCGCGCTCGGTTACCCCTCGCCACCGGCTTGCCGCCCACGCGGCATCGCCCTTGAGCTTGGTGGGATCACCCAGCAGCCCCAGCCGCACCGGCCAGGCCGCGGCCTGCAGGCAGCTGGCCGCCACGAACCCGTCGCCGCCGTTGTTGCCGGGCCCGCACAGGACGAGAACCGGCTGGCGGTGATAGCGCTCGCTGACGGCCGCTGCCACCGCCCTGCCCGCTGCTTCCATCAATACGGTGCCGGGCGTGCCGGACGCCATCGTCGCGGCGTCCGCAGCCGCCATTTCCGCGCAGGTCAAGAGGACGGCTTCGTCGCGGGGCCTGAGGTCCCTCAGTTTGGACGGTTCAGCCATGGTGAGCGGGCGATTGGGGCGGCCGACCGGATTTGAACCGGCGACATCCAGAATCACAATCTGGCGCTCTAACCAACTGAGCTACGGCCGCCACCGTGGGTCGCTCCTGACGAAGCGCGGACTTCCTACGCTCAGCCGGTCTGAGCGTCAAGAAACCGCCGGCGCGGGCGGCAACAGGCTATCGATGGTGCGAATCCACACCGCGCAGGCATCCTCGATGGTCAGCCCATGATCGGAGCGCATGCGCGCCCAGCTCTCGAAATCCGTCAGCGCCTCGAGGGCGATCAGGATTCGCCGGCGCTCCGCTTCGACGAGCGCGGACAGCTCGGGCCGATACATCAGTTCGAGCCGTCGCATGATGGCCTCGCGCATGGCGCGGAGGCGCTGCCGCAGCTCGGGCGAATAGTGCTGGTTGGCGTGCAGCGCCCGCCACAACGGCAGCCAGCGCTCGCACGTGCCGGCGCGCGTCTCGACCTGGGTCCGGATACGGGTCGGACGATCGGCCGAGACATTGCGGATCACCGCCTGGGCGTTGGCCTGGGTAAAGGCGAAATCGGCGGCCGCCAGGCTGAGCGCCAGCAGGTCGGGAAAGCGCTCGAACAGCGAGCGCACGGAATAGCCGGCGCGCTCGGCGATTTGTGCTGCGGTCGGTACCCTGGAGCTGTCGCGCAACAGCGCCAAATAGGCTTCGATGATGTGCTGCCGCGTCCGCTCGCTGCGCTGGCGGCGGCCGTCGATCACGGCAGACCGGGAGGAAGCGGCCATCGTCCGCTCAGTGACGCGGCGTTGGCGGAAGCAGGCGATCGATCACCCGAATCCACAGAGCACAGGCCTGCTCGAACGACAGGCCGTAAAGCTCGCGCATGCGCCCCCAGCTCTCGAAATCGGTCAGCGCCTCGAGCGTGATCAGCGTACGTTTGCGGTCGACATCCGAGAGCGACGACAGTTCGGGCTGATACATCAACTCAAGCCGCTTCATGATCATCTCGCGACCCAGCCGGATACGCATCTTCAGCTCGATCGAATCGCCCTGGTTGGCATTCAAGGCGCGCCACAGCGGCAGCCACCGCTCGCACGTATGCGCACGAGTCTCGACCTGGGAACGCAGCCGCGTCGAGCGATCGGCATCGACGTCGCGCGGCACGGCCAGCGTGTTCCCTATCGCGAAGGCGTGATCGGTCGCCGCGACGCGCAGCGCATGGAGATCGGGAAAGCGCTCGAAGATGGAGCGGATCGAATAGCCCGCCCGCTCGGCGATCTGTGCCGCCGTCGGGATGTGCGGGCTCTCGCGCAGCAGCGCCAGATACGCCTCGACGATGGTCTGCCGGGTACGCTCGCTGCGCTGGCGGCGGCCGTCGATCCGTGCGGACTTGGCAGCTATGCCCACGATTGCCTCAGCTGGACGCCGCCGGGGTCGGCGGCAGCAAGCTGTCGACGACGCGGATCCACGTCGCGCAGGCCTCCTCGAACGACAGGCCGTGGAGCTCGCGCATGCGCCCCCAGCTCTCGTAGTCGGTGATCGCCTCGAGGGCGAGCAATGTCTTGCGCTTGTCACTGTCCGACAGCGTCGACAGCTCGGGCCGGAACATGAACTCCACTCGCATGGAGACGAGCTGACGGACCAGCCTGATGCGCTCGCGCAATTCGCTCGACTCGCTGAGACCGGTGCTCACCACACGCCACAACGGCAGCCAGCGCTCGCAGCCGCGTCCCCGCGTCTCGACGTGCGACCGCACCCGTGTCGCGCGATCGGCATCAAGGTTGCTGAGTGCCCCTTGGGTACGGCCCTCGGCGATGGCGTGATCGGTCGCCGCCACGCGCAGTGCGTGCAGGTCGGGAAAGCGCTCGAAGATCGACCGTACCGAATAACCGGCACGCTGGGCGATCTGCACTGCCGTGGGCACCTGCCTGTGCTCGCGCACCAGCTCCATATAGGCCTCGACGATGAGGCGGCGGGTGCGCTCGCTGCGCAGGCGGCGGCCATCGACCTTGCCGGGCTTGTTGTCGGGGGCGGCGGACGGTTCGCCGATCGAGCTGTCGGTCATGACGGCACGACGATCAGTTCGCCGGCGTCGGCGGCAGCAGGCGATCGATGGCGTGCACCCACACTTCGCAGGCCTCCTCGAACGACAGGCCGTGCAGCTCGCGCATGCGCGCCCAGCTTTCCATGTCGGTCAGCGCCTCGAGCGCGATCAGCAACTGGCGGCGCTCGTCCTCCGCCAGGGACAGCAGCTCAGGCCTGTACATCAATTCGATGCGCTTGATCGTGGTGTCGCGCCCTCGCGCCACGCGTGCCTTGAGCTGGCCTGTCTCGTCCTGGTCGGCGAAGCGCAGCAGGACGCGCCACAAGGCGACACCACGCTCGCAGGTATGCGCCCGCGTCTCGACCTGAGACCTCAACCGCGTCTGTCGGTCGGCGCTATCGGCGTGGCGTGGCGGCGCCAGCGCCAACGCCTGGGCGAGGCTGTAGTCGGTCGCGGCAACGCGCAGCGCATTGAGATCGGGGAAGCGCTCGAAAATCGAGCGGACCGAATATCCGGCTCGTTCTGCAATTTGCACTGCGGTTGGCATGTCATGGGTCTCCCGCAGGAGAGCCAGGAACGCCTCAATGATCAGCTGCTTCGTCCGCTCACTGCGGAGACGGCGGCCGTCAATGCGATTCGGAGTGCTAGGCGATGTTGCAGACAAGGCAGGCTCTACCGGGCTCGCGCCGATTTCGGGTTCGACGAGAACAGCCATCGGCGGACGACGACATCCATGGACAACTGCAGAATGCTGGGTTTCAGGGAATTTGGCAATCTCAATGCAGTAATATATGCCAGAACCTGACGTCAGTGCCACCGTCGGCCGCAACATTTCGTGCATAACTACAGGGCCGGCGGCACTACCGCTTGAAATGGCGGGACAAGCGCTCGATTGCCGCATCCAGGGTTTCATCGTGCTTGCAAAAGCAGAACCGCGCGAAATGACGCGGCGCCCTCTCCGGGGCGTCGTAGAAGGCGCTGACAGGGACCGCTGTCACCCCTGCCTCGACGGTGATGTGGCGGCAAAAGTCCTCGTCGGTGCCGTTGAAGCCCAGGGGCCGGAAGTCCGTCGTGACGAAATAGGTGCCGTGCGCCGGCAGGACCTCGAAGCCGATCTCGCCGAGGGAGCCCGCCAGCCGGTCGCGCTTGCGCTGCATGTCGGCGGCCAGGCTCGTGTAGTAGTCGTCGCCCAGCCGCAGGCCGGTCGCGGTGCCCCATTGCAGGTTGGGCGGCGTCGTGAAGGTCATGAACTGATGTGTCTTGGCGATGGGCTTCAGCATGTCCGGCGCCGCCGTCACGTAGCCGACTTTCCAACCGGTCACGCTGAAGCTCTTGCCCGCTGAGCCGATGCGCGCGGTGCGCGTTCGCATGCCCGGCAGGGTCATGATCGACAGGTGCCGGCGGTCATCGAAGATGATGTGCTCATAGACCTCGTCGCAAACAGCATAGGCATCGTGCTCGAGGCACAGGCCGGCGATGAATTCGAGTTCGTCGCGATCGAACACCTTCGAGCAGGGGTTCATCGGCGTATTGAACAGGATGAGCTTGGTGCGTTCGCTGAACGCCGCCGCGAGCTCCTCGCGCGGCAGTCGCCAGGTCGGTGGCTCGAGACGCACCAGCTTGGGGATCCCGCCTGCCCGGCGGACGATCGGCAAATAGGAATCGTAGAGCGGCTCGATCAACACGACCTCATCGCCCGGCTCGATCAGGCCGAACAGGCAGTCGCCCAGCGCTTCGGTGGCGCCCGAGGTCACCAGCACTTCGCTTTGCCAATCGATGTCCAGCCCCTGGAAGCGCTTGGCATGCTCGGCCACGGCCTGGCGCAGCTCGGGAATGCCCATCATGGGCGGATACTGGTTGTGACCGGTGAGCAGGAACTCGGCCGCCGCCCGGCGGACTTCTTCCGGGCCTTTGTCGTCCGGGAAACCCTGGCCGAGATTGACCGATTGATGCTGGCGCGCGAGCGCCGACATCACTTCGAAAACCGTCGTCCCGAGGCCCGACATCAGCGCGTTCGCTGGCTTCATTGTCCGCGGCGTCTCTGCTGTATTTTTGGGCACTTTTCCGCCTATTCTTCAGACACTTAGCTTACCGATCGACCAGAGACGACAGAATTTCCGCATCCAAGATCGTGGAAATGTGTGGCATGGAAGCTGCTTCCCTGAGGCGCGCCCGGGCCGCCGGGATGGCGGCGCCGGTGCTGGCGCGCGGAGTAGGCCCAAGCAAATGAAGAAGATCGAAGCGATCATCAAGCCTTTCAAGCTCGACGAGGTCAAAGACGCACTGAACCAGATCGGCCTCAAGGGCATCACGGTGCTGGAGGCGAAGGGCTTCGGCCGGCAGAAGGGCCATACCGAGCTCTATCGCGGCGCCGAATACGTCGTCGACTTCCTGCCCAAGGTGAAGATCGAGCTGATCATCGAGGACGAGATGGTCGAGAAGGCCGTCGATGCCATCCGCGCCTCGGCTCACACCGGCCGAATCGGCGACGGCAAGATCTTCGTATCGAGGATCGACGACGCGATAAGAATTCGCACTGGCGAGCGCGGCGACGCCGCCGTATGAGAAAAATGCCCGAGGGGGCAGGGTCAACTAGAAGAGAGGGACAATGGACGCCAAAGCAGTTCTCGCGATGATCAAGGAAAAGGACGTGAAGTTCGTGGACTTCCGTTTCACCGATCCTCGCGGCAAGTGGCAGCACACTGCCCGCATGGCTTCGGCCACCCAGGAAGATTCGTTCACCGACGGCGTGATGTTCGACGGCTCCTCGATCGCCGGCTGGAAGGCGATCAACGAGTCCGACATGATCCTGATGCCCGATCCCTCGACCGCGGTGCTTGATCCCTTCACCGCCCAGACGACGCTGTTGATCAACTGCGACGTGGTCGAGCCGTCGACCGGCCAACTCTACGCCCGTTGCCCGCGCTCGACCGCCAAGCGCGCCGAGGCGTTCCTGAAGTCGTCCGGTGTCGGCGACACCGCCGTGTTCGGCCCCGAGCTCGAGTTCTTCGTGTTCGACGACGTGCGCTACGACGTCACGATGGGCGGCAGCTTCTACAAGATCAATTCGAGTGAATCGCCGTGGAACACCGGCGGCGAGTTCGAGGGCGGCAACATGGGTCACCGGCCCGGCATCAAGGGCGGCTATTTTCCGGTCCAGCCGGTCGATTCGCTGAACGACCTGCGCGCCGAGATGATGTCGGTCGCGACCGAGATGGGCCTCACCATGGAGATCCATCACCACGAGGTGGCGCCGGCGCAGAACGAGCTCGGCTTCCGTTTCGACACCTTGGTGAAGACCGCCGACAACGTGCAGAAGTACAAGTACACGCTGCACAACGTTGCCCACAGCTACGGCAAGACCTGCACCTTCATGCCGAAACCGCTCTATGGCGACAACGGCTCGGGCATGCACACCCACCAGTCGATCTGGAAGGACAACAAGCCGTTGTTCGCGGGCTCGGGCTATGCCGACCTCTCCGAGACGGCGCTCTACTATATCGGCGGCATCATCAAGCACGCCAAGGCGCTGAACGCGTTCTGCAACGCCAGCACCAA
>Ga0081455_10009448_pt1 | contig 10030 bp, 6 predicted proteins | sample TabmetS3T2R1_FD_70207 | JGI IMG/M metagenome (GOLD analysis project Ga0081455, IMG submission 70207) | Tabebuia heterophylla rhizosphere microbial communities from the University of Puerto Rico - S3T2R1 | ecosystem: Host-associated > Plants > Roots > Rhizosphere ... | reverse complement strand
GGCGCAGAATCCTTTGTCATCAGAGTGGGGCGGCCCTGTTCTCGACATCCACTCCCATTTGCGCCAGGGGCCGGACGCCAACATGGTTCACATGGAAGGTTGCGGCGTGACCAATGCCGTCCTGCTGACGCGCGGTTCTGTCGTGGAACAGGTGAAAGCCATACAAGCCAAATATCCCAACCGCTTCGTCTGGTCGGCCAGCGCGGACATCACCAAGCCCGACGCCGCCGAGGCGCTGACCAAAGCCGTCAAAGACGGCGCGCAGGGATTGGGCGAAATCAAGTTTCACGTCGAAGCCGACGGCCCGGAGTTGCGTAGGATGTACGCGCTGGCGGCGGAATTGGACGTGCCGATTCTGGTGCATTTCCAGGAGGTCCAGCACTTCGAAGGCGAAGGCGTTTTCAGCACGGGCTTCAAGCGGTTCGAGGCGATGCTGAAGGCTTATCCGAAAACCAGATTCATCGGCCACGCCGACGCGTTCTGGGCGAACGTGAGCGCCGATTACGCCAACGAAGCCGCCTATCCGACCGGACCGATCAAACGCGGCGGCGTTACCGACAAACTGCTAGGTGATTACGCCAATCTGTATGGCGATCTGTCGGCGAATTCCGGCAACAACGCTTTGTCGCGCGATCCCGACTTCACGACGGATTTTCTCGCGCGCCATCAAAACAAACTCGTCTTTGGCAGCGATTGTTCTTGTCAGGACGGACACGGCGGCGGCGTCAGCCAAAACAACAACCCTGCGGCGGCGCGCATGCGCGGCAAGTGCGTGGCGAGGGAAACATTGACGACACTCAAGCGACACGCCAAGCCCGACGTGTTTCGCAAGCTGACGTGGGAAAACGGACACAAGCTCTTCAAGATCAAATCTTGATCGTGGGCGGAAGGTTAAGTCAAAGGGGTTTTCAATGAAACGAAAAATTGTCATCACAGCGCTGTCTTTATTCGCGCTGCTTTCCGCCGGTTGGGTGTTGCGGCTTGCGGCCAAACAGCAGACGCGAAAAATCAATACGGCGCCTGCGCCTCCGCTGCGCGTCGAACCCGCGAAAGAAAGCGACGTCACAGGCAAGACCGTCGCGGCGGCCAGAGCCTTACTTGCGACGCTCGACGACGCCGGGCGCGCCAAAGTCAGTTTCGCTTTCAACAGCGACCAGAAATCAAAATGGTCGAATCTTCCGGTCGGGATTTATAAGCGCAACGGATTGCGCTGGGGCGATCTGGGCGCCGCGCAGCGCGAAGCCACGCTGAAACTGTTGGGCGCCGCGTTGAGCAAGCAAGGGCTGCAAAAAGTGAAAGAAATTATGGAAGGCGATGAAACGCTGAGGACTTCCGATAGTGGCCGAGGCGGAGGGCCGATCTTTGGCCGCGACGAATACTATCTGGCCTTGCTCGGCGCGCCGTCGCTCACGGAACCCTGGATGATTCAATTCGGCGGTCACCATCTGGCTATCAACCTGACAATAGTCGGCAAGAGCAATGTTCTCACGCCGAGCCTGCCCGCCGCGCAGCCCGCGACGTACAAACTCAACAGCGAAACCGTGCGCCCGCTGGGACGTGAAAATGACAAGGCTTTTGCTTTGATCAATGCGCTCGACGCGGCTCAGCAAAAGCAAGCGATTTTGCCTTATCAAGTCAGCGAACTCGTGCTCGGCGCGGGCGAAGACGGCAAGACGATCGAGCCCGAAGGCGTCAAAGTTTCGGCCTTAAATGCCGCGCAAAAAGAGAAACTGCTGGATCTGGTTAATGAATGGGTCGGCATCCTGAACGACGAAGCGGCGACGGCAAAGAATGCTGAAATCAAAGCCAATCTGCCGGATACTTGGTTTGCGTGGAGCGGGCCGACGACCCAGGGGAGCGCCGCGTATTTCCGCATCCAAGGGCCGACGCTGTTTATTGAATACTCGCCGCAGCGGATGCGCGGCAGCGGCGGCCTGGATCTCAATCACATCCACACGATTTACCGCGACCCCACGAACGATTACGGCGCGCGGCTGGTGAAGCGATGAGACGGCTGTTGTTCTGGCTGCTTTGCGCAAGCGCCATATGCATGACGGCGCCGGCGCACGCGCTCGATCAATATTTACAGATCGCGCAAATCGCGCTTGCGCCTGACGGCGCGCGCGTCGAATTGCGTTTGATACCCGGCGTGCAAGTGGCCGATCGCGTCTTCGCGCTGATTGATGTTGATGGCGACGGACAAATTTCGTCGGCGGAAGAGCAGGCTTATGCGCGACGCGTGCTGCAAGATGTCGCGCTCGAAGTGGATGGACGGCGCGCGCCGCTCGCGCTGACGGGAATTCAGTTCCCGTCGCGGCGCGAGATGAACGAAGGCGTCGGCGCCATTCGGCTCGACCTCGCGGCGGAAGCGGCTTTGGGCGCGGCGGGCGAGCATCAACTCTCTTTCCGCAACGACCATCTGCCCGAACTCGGCGTCTACCTAGTCAATGCGCTGGTTCCGACAACAAGCGAAATCAAAATCAGCGGGCAGGCGCGCGATCCGTTCCAACGTGAGATGCGGCTGAGATTTCACGGCGCACCTGAGGACACACGTGGGCTGTGGCCTTGGACAGGCGCATTGATGTTATGCTTGTGTCTGGCGCTGTTCTTTTCGCAGTGGAAGCGCCTGCGCCAGTACTTGCGCCGATGTATGGAGATCAGAAACCATATTGTCTGAATCCGGCCAGACCGAACCAGAGAAAAAGTTCGTCAGGCGCTGAATCCGGCGCGGCCCCGCGTTCGTCTAAGAAAATGCAAGTTACCAGATTGACCGTAGCGGATGGCTTGGGCTTTTGCGATTTCCCCCCTTGGGATCGCGGGTTCAGCGGCCTTCCCAGTTCATCAGCGGTGTAAGAGATGCGCCTCGTACTCCGCTCCAATCCCATGCAAGGAGATAGAATGGAACGAAAGAAAGCATCCGATTATCCACAAGAGTTGTTGGACCTGTTTCACGAATACCAGCACGGCGACATCGACCGCCGTACTTTCCTTGATCGTCTTGGCAAGTTTGCGACCGGCGGCCTGACCGTCGCGGCGATTTTCGAGAGCCTGACACCCAACTACGCCTGGGCGCAGCAGGTCCCGCCGGATGACAAACGCATCAAAGTAGGCTACGAAGTCGTGCAATCGCCGGCCGGAAACGGTTCGATTAAAGGCTATCTGGCTCGTCCGGCAAAAGATGGAAAGCTGCCCGTCGTGCTCGTTATTCACGAAAACCGCGGACTCAATCCCTATATCGAGGACGTCGCGCGTCGCCTCGCGCTCGCCAATTTCATCGCCTTTGCGCCTGATGGATTGACTTCGGTCGGCGGCTATCCGGGCAGCGATGAGAAAGGCGCCGCCGCCTTTCGCACGGTGGATGGAAAGAAGATGACCGAAGATTTCGTCGCGGCGGCCAAGTGGCTCAAGACGCGTTCCGATTCCACCGGAAAACTCGGCGCGGTCGGGTTCTGTTTTGGCGGTGGGATGGTGAATCAACTAGCCGTCAGGCTGGGCGCGGAGTTGAATGCGGGCGTTCCCTTTTATGGTCGCCAAGCGGGCGCAGATGATGTCCCCAAGATTTCCGCGCCGCTGTTGCTTCATTACGCGGGCAATGACCAGGGCATCAACGCCGGCATCGCGGCTTATGAGGCGGCGCTCAAGGCCAACAACAAGGCGTACACGCTGCACATGTACGATGGCAAGCAACACGGATTCCACAACGACACTACGCCGCGTTATGACGAGGAGTCAGCAAAACTCGCATGGACTCGCACTCTCGAATTTTTCAACAAATACCTGCGGTAACGCCTGATGAGGCCAGGGCGATGGAGAGTAACCCGTCCGTCATGGCGCCATGATTCATGGCGCCATGAACTGGCACGCGGTATCGCCCGCGTCATTGGCCTGTTGTGCGCCGGCTACGAACAAGGCCGGCGCCGAGCCGTTAAGCTGCGGACGCAGCTCATCTGTTTCACCCCGAAGTTGGGCGGCCCCTTCGGCCAGCCCGTCCGACTTTCGAGGAGCTACCTTTCCGATCTGACGATTGATCAGGACTTTCTTGAAGCGCCGCTGAGACTCGTTCGTTCGTTGCCCAGTCAATCGCGCTTCGGCCACGGGCGTCCTTTGCTGCAGGATCAGCCCCGTGCTGAAGGAGTATCAAGATAATCTCGAGTTGCTCGCTCACGGCGCCAGCGGTTCCACTGGCGCCCGTCGACTGAACCGCAAGATGGATCGGTGTCGAGCCACTTTTTCCCAGCCGGATGTCTACCCGCGCGCCGGCTTTGAGAAGCTGACGTACAGCCGCAGGACATCGCGCGCGCACCGCGCGATGTAGGGCGGACGCGCCGCCACGATCGACCTGATCAGGCTTCGCTCCATGTTGAACCAGGAGCTCAATGAGCTCTTCTTGCTTTACTAGATCCCAAGTCCCGCCCGACTTCGGGCGGGGATCGCAAGCGTAATGCAGCGGAGTAGCGCCTCGACGATTTTCTACATTCGCGTTCGCGCCGCTCTCGAGAAGAAGCTTCGCGGCCCCTGTTCGCAGGGCGGCCGCCGCCAGGTGTAAGGGAGTGTCCCCCACGTAGAGCCAATGTGGAATCGTTTCGACCAAGTGATCCTGCCCGACACGCGCCTGCGACAATTCAGGCGATTTTCTCAGGAGTTGAGCCACTGCTTTGTCATGGTCGAGGACTGCCTCAAAAATTGGATCCATTTGAACATTCTACATTCAAAGTCATCAGCCTTCTATCACACGATCCCGCAAATAGGACAATATCCTGACCTCAGATCTTGGCTCGGTTCTGAATTGAGAGTTCTGTGTTGAGGGGAGTCGACTAGGTGTGGATCGTCATACGATCATCAGGGTATGAATTTCATTCAGAATATCAAATACCCGCAACGCTTAGCGCCATTTTATCGCTGCTAATACTTCTAGGGGCATTGCCCTGGAAGACAGGCTTGGCGCGGGTAAAGAAAATGGCCCGGACTTTGTTTAATATAGGGGCGCTGAAAAATGGAATCTTTCGATGTGATTATAGTTGGCGCGGGTATTTCGGGGATTGGCGCAGCCGTCCACTTGCAGATGCATTGTCCGGGCAAGACCTTCGCGGTGCTGGAAGGCCGCGACGCCATCGGCGGCACCTGGGATTTGTTCCGGTATCCGGGCGTTCGGTCGGACAGCGACATGCATACGCTCGGCTATAACTTCAAACCGTGGAAGAAGCCCAGGGCCATCGCGGACGGCCCTACCATCCTCGCCTATGTGCAGGAAGCGGCGGAGGAGTATGGGATAGTCCCGCACATTCGCTTCAAACATTTAGTCCGCCGCCTCTCCTGGTCGTCAGTCGATGCGTTGTGGACGGTGGAGGCCGACTACGAAGGGCGCGCCTTATCGTTCACGGCGCGCCATGTGATGCTGTGCGCGGGTTATTATCGTTATTCAGCGGGCTACACGCCGGAGTTCGCTGGCGTGTCGCGCTTCAAAGGAGCGCTGATTCATCCGCAATTTTGGCCCGAAGACCTCGACTATGCGGGCAAGCGCGTCATCGTCATCGGCAGCGGGGCGACGGCGGTCACGCTGGTTCCGGCGATGGCGGACAAGGCGGCGCACGTAACCATGTTGCAGCGGTCGCCGACCTACATGGTGTCGCTGCCGGCGGTTGACGCCGTCGCCAACTGGTTGCGAAAGCATTTGCCGCTCAGCCTGGCTTACCGGCTGACACGCTGGAAAAACGTGGTGACGCAACTCATCTTCTTCAATACCGCCCGAGCGTTCCCAGAGCAAACCAGGAATTGGTTGCTCAAGCTGATTCGGGAGCAATTGGGGCCGGAGTACGATCTCGCGCATTTCACGCCGCGCTACAATCCCTGGGACGAGCGGTTATGTGTCATTCCCGACAGTGATCTTTTCGCGGCCATCAAAATGGGCAAGGTTTCCGTCATCACTGATCATATTGATACCTTCACCGACGCAGGCCTCAAGTTGCGAACTGGGCGGGAACTCGAAGCCGACATCATCATCACCGCGACCGGGCTGGAGCTTCAATTCGCGGGCGCCGCGGAGGTCAGGGTTGATGAGCGGCCCATCGAGATCGGCAAGGCCGTTATGTATAAGGGCATAATGTTCAGCGGCGTGCCCAATCTGGCCTCCGTCTTTGGCTACACGAATGCTTCGTGGACACTCCGCGCCGACCTCCTGGCAGAATATTTTTGCCGCTTGATCAATTTTATGGATGCGCATGCTTATGTTGAGGCAAGACCGAAAGAACCTGATCCCATGATGCCGGTGAAGCCGTTCGGCAATCTGATGTCCGGGTACTTCAAACGCGCGGAAGAGCGCTTGCCCAGGCAGGGAATGAAAGGCCCCTGGCGCAATCCCCAGAACTATGCGTTCGATATTTTCCGCTTTCGCTTTAGGGCGATCGAGGACGGCATTCTGGAATTTCGGCGCGCCTGTGACTTAAGGGTCCCTGAGACTTCTCCTGTGTCGCTGGCCGAGGCAAGTCCAGACTGATCTACGCCAATTGAATCGTCTAGCGCCCGCATGTGGGCGTGACAATCAATGGGTCCACGAGGACCCATTGATGCCCGCCTAGCCGACGCCCACGCAGGTGTGACCGGCTGAGCGTTCAGTCTGCTAGGTATTCTGAACGCCTAACCGACACCCGCGCAGGCGTGACGCCAGTGGCGTTTCGCCTTCACAGCCCGCTGGCGCCTGGCCGACAACCGCGCAGGCGTTACGTTTGTCGGCCATAGCCTCACTCATCTCCGTTGCACAACCGACACTCGCGCAGACATGACAGGTCGAGCGCCTGCACGTCGGTCGAATTGGCGGCATATGCGCGTCGGTCGAATTGGCGGCATAACCGACACCTGCGCAGGCGTGACACTGCAGTTCGAAGTGGTTATGGCTAAAAAGCAGAGGCCAGTCTCAATGTGTCGAGCCGGCGAGATACATAACAGGGCAAGCCAGGTGAGACGTGGTGATATCATGTCTTACCCGGCCTGCCGTAAAAGTCACACAGACTAGATAACCATAATTTGTGAGGTGCAATTACGGCGCCAAAATGTGGCCTCTAGGATGACGAAATGCTCCGGCTTTTTCGTATTTGTCAGGATTACGGTTAAGTCCATTGGACTCTATGAGGCAAAAGAAAAATCCCCACCGGTTCGACCGGTGGGGATTTTCGATTTTTTGGGTGTGGGGCATGTCCCGAAATGCCTCACAGGTTTGGGTATAGAAACGACCCGAAATGCCCCACAGGTTATGCGCAGATGTGTTAGCCACGATGCGCCGCGCGTCACGGCGATGACGTCCTTGTCGGCGCCATAACGTCAATCGTGGGCGTAGCGACAATCATGGCATTGGTAACTGTCGCATCGAGATTGATTAGCGAGGCGGCCGCGACCAACGGGTAACCGGGGGCGACAAGGCTTTGATAGATTCGCGCGCCGTTCCGATAGTATTTGACGACGCCATTTTCGATGGCGACTCGGAAGACATCGTTCGCCTGATAGCGCATATCCATCCGATACAGACCGCGCTCGCGAATGGCCATTCCCCCATCGGCGCCGAGCGCGATCGCGTAATCTATATTGAAAGTGGGGCCCGTCCTGGCGCTATTTGTCAACCCGACCGAACGCTCCTTCGTTATTTCTGAGGCGGTGAACTCCACGTAACCATTCTCCGAGGTAATTACCTGTTGCGAGACAGCCGTCGAGGCGCAGCCATCACACCCCGCCGTTTTCTTTAGCGTGGCTCCGGTCGGAGTCGCATTCACAGTGTTCGTCCAAATAACCGCCTGCGGCACACCGCCGGCGCCAGGAGATGAAAGGGTAATGAAGGTGAAATCCGCAGAGACGTTCATGTTCCCTGTCGCGTCACGGGAGCGGGCGCGAAAGTGGTAGAGCGCATTGGCGGTAAGTCCCGTCAGCGTCACTGTATGGTCGATGACTGGTGTGGGATTCAACGCGGTCATTCCGCCGTAGGCGCTGGTGCGGCCATACTCCACCTGGCTGTCACACAATGCGCCGGTCTTCCACGTGATGACTGCAATCGACGAAGTGATCGAACTCACCATCACATTGGAAAGCGGCGGCGCCGGTGTTGGTGTTGGGCGAGGCCCCGGTGTTGGTGTTGGGGTTGGCGTCGGATTTGGGGTTGGCGATGGCTTTGGGGTAGAGACAGAGCCCAGTTGGCAGCCGATGTCTTTGCCGTCGGTACCGGCGTTTCTATAAGGACTGGTCGCTCCGAGACGATAATCTCCCTCGTCCGGATTGACGAATCCCACCTGGCTGAGCGAAGGGAGCATAAAGTTATTCGCAGGGTAGCTGATCCCCTGCCCTCCCACAATGACATTCTTCTGGAAGACGGAGCTCGGGAAATAATATGCGATTGTATCGGCGCCAGGGCCGTGATTGCTGCCAATCACGCCATAAAGATTGTGCGGCGTGATGTTGTTGCTGAAGACGAAGCCCACGCTCGGCGCGTAACCCGCCATAATAATGCTGCCGCTTTGAAAAACAGTGTTGTGATCCACTGTGATATTGAGCGGGCCACCGACGATTTGCAAAAATTCGCCGTCCGCCGGCTCAGCCACGCCTGTCCATCGCTGGCCGTTGATGTCATAGATCAAGTTGTTTTTGATCAGAATCCGCTGCGACGGCAGGCTCGCGCCGGCTTCATTGTCCGGGCCTGAGATGTTGAAGCCGCCGCCGGAATGTCGAACAATGTTATTGATAAAGGTCACGTCCTGCACCACCGACCATGGCGCTCTACCGCTCTGATTGCGCGGCGTAAAAAGAATGGCCATCCCGTCCTGCGATTGCGACCAATTGTTCTCAAAAACGTTGCCGTCCACCAACACGCGCTGGGCGTTTTTCAATTCAAAAAGATTCTTCACCACCCAGAACCTTCCGGCATAACTCGGGTCATTCGGTTTCCATCTGAGCGGCTTGAAACAATGGTTGTTGCGAAATTCGATGTCGGACTGAACCAGGTTCTGAATCGATGGATCAGCCCCTCCCAGCATGAAGTTCTCGCCAGCGCCTTCCAGATAGTTATTGACGATCTTGAATGGCCCGGGGCCATTCCATCCGGCGATCGCCTGCGAATCGGCGCCGACTTCGTGGATGTTGGAGATGTACGAATCAATTATCGCCGTGCTGGCTGAATTGATCATTACGCCGCGCCGCGCGTTATCATCAGCGTTGCCGTGAATATAGCAACGGTCAATGATCAGATCGTGCGGCGTCTGCGCCAGCGAAGTCTGATCGGCGTCGAACGCGACGATGTTATAGATATTTGTTCCCGGCGCTACGCCGAATTCGATGCCGACGAAACGGAAGTGGTGCGCCCCGCCGGCAGTCTGTATCGCGGGTTCGGAGTTAGGGCTGATGATCCTGGGCATCGACGATGCTAAATCTGGCGTCACGCGAGTCCCCGGCGGCAATTTCGCGTCCGAAGTCGAGGTGCGGACAGTAATCCAGCCCGCTCCAGTCTTGTTTGGCAAGACGAAATTGCCGGTGAAGGTCGCTCCGGCCTGAAGCAGGATTAAGTCCCCCGGCTGCGCCTGGTCGAGCGCAGCTTGAAGATTGCCTCCCCCGCTGACCACGATCGTTTGCCTGGTCGGCGCGACGTAGTCCGTGTTCAGGTATACGCGCGGCGCCTGTGGAGCGCCCGCCGCCAACGCCGGCGAAGACGTGGCGGCAAGCCCATTCGGCGGTAATGTCGAAACGGTTCGGTCGGAATGGGTGAAACGGCCGCTGATCGCCGGGTGGACAGCGTCATTTTGAGAATGGGCTTGCGCTCCAAAACGCCAATGAGAAAACATTGCCAACGCGATGACGCACACACTAGATAGAATCAAAGACACTTTCATATGGTTACCTTTACTTTCAAATTTATCAAACGATTAAATCGAGCCACACAAGATCGGCACAATACCGCGCGCGTAAGCAAGCGGCCGACCGATGAGTCCGCCGCTTGCTTACGCGCGCGGTAATGTACAGGCGCCCCAATGTTTCTTTGCCTGATTTAGAAATGGCCTTT
>Ga0081455_10009447_pt1 | contig 10032 bp, 9 predicted proteins | sample TabmetS3T2R1_FD_70207 | JGI IMG/M metagenome (GOLD analysis project Ga0081455, IMG submission 70207) | Tabebuia heterophylla rhizosphere microbial communities from the University of Puerto Rico - S3T2R1 | ecosystem: Host-associated > Plants > Roots > Rhizosphere ... | reverse complement strand
TAGATCTGGTCGAACAGAGTCGAATAGCCGCTCAGATGTGTGGTTGAGAGCGAACGTGGCCTCGGCAGCGCAACACTGATCTCGGTCGCAATGCGGCCGGGACGGGCCGTCATGACCACGATGGTGTCGGCCAAAAGAATGGCTTCTTCTATGGAGTGGGTGACCAGCACCGCCGTCGTGCCGCTTGTTTCGACCAGCCGGGCAAGCTGCTCCTGCAGCACGAGCCGCGTTTGTGCGTCGAGCGCGCCAAATGGTTCGTCAAGCAGCAGGACATCGGGCTCCATGACCAGAGCTCTCGCGAGTCCAACTCGCTGGCGCATACCGCCCGAGAGCTGACGCGGGTGCTTGGCTTCAAAGCCAACCATATCAACCTGGGCAAGGCAGCGCCGCGTTCGTTCGATGCGCTCTTTGCGTGTGATGCCGGCAACCTCAAGGCCAAAGGCGACATTGTCGGCAACAGTGCGCCACGGGAATAGATTGAAAGCCTGCCACACCGTGGCCATGCGCGGTGTGCTGGCAACTGCGGCGTTAGTCTGAGTGTCGACAAAGCGAATTCGGCCGTTACTGGGCGTGAGCAACCCTCGGACAATTTGCAACAAGGTGCTTTTGCCGCAACCACTCGGTCCGATCACCGCCGTCACTCGGTGAGGATTGATGCGAAAATTGACGCGGCGAAGCGCCTCAACCGGCGCTCCGGACTTGGCGCTATACGTGAAGCTGACGTCGTCGCATGCAATGGCGACGCCTGTCGTAGTCACGCCGCTGCTCACGTAAACGGGTTGGCGGATTTCAGCCGCTCCTTAGCTTCTTTGGCCGCGGTCAGATCGAACAACATGTCAGGGGTCACCTGGCCGCTGACCATGCTCATGGACTGCGACACGAATTTGAATTGAGCCATAACCGAGTCGATGTTTGGAAGCCCATCGTCGGTGTACCAGGTCCAACGCGGAGCTGCGGCAGTAATCAAGGCAGCCGGCACCTTGGTGGCTTCCGAAATGATTTTGACTACGTCCGGGTCTTTCTCAGCCGCCGCTTTGTTGAACAAGCGTGCGGCATGGGTGTGCACCATCGCAAACCGCACCGCCGCCGATCTGTTGGCAGCTAAATATGAACTCGACATGACCCAACATGCGAGTTGGGCGTCAGGCTCGATGTCAGAGCCCGGCCCGACGATTTTTCCAACCTGATTCTTTTCGGCAAGGAAGGCAAGCGGCACCGGGATGTTCGCGGCATCGGCGCGCCCGGCGCCCATGAGTTTGATCATGTCCGGGTAAGGCATGCCGGACGACCAGTTCAGGTCTGTTTTCGGATTGAGCCCTGCTTTTTCCGCAGCGCGCCCCAACAGGTACTGGTCGATGCTGCCCGGGGCTTGAATCGCGATCGTCTTGCCTTTGAGTTTTGAACCGTCGTTTGCCGAACGATAGCCCTGCTCATAGAACTCATTGCTGGCGACGATCGTCATTGAGCCGTGGCCGGGTTTTTCGCTGCCCCGGTCGAGCATCAGTTTGAAAGGTGCGCCTTTGGCCACCGTATTGAAAAGCCCGGCGTTCAATGTCGTTGCGGTTAAATCGAGCTCGCCCGCCACCAGTGCCGGCATGGCAAGGGCTCCATCTGCGAAATATTTCAATTCCGCATCAAGATTGACCTTCTCGAAGAATTTTCGGGCTTCTGCGATGAATATCGGGCCGGACGAAATGAGCGGCACCAGGCCAATTCGTATTTTTACGGGTTTCTCTTGCGCGCGAATAGCGGCCGGGGCGGCGGCGACGAACGACAGCGCGGCGGTGCCGGCGAGAAGATGGCGGCGATCGATATTCATGGTTGTCCTCCAGTCCAAAAGGCGGCGAGGCCGCCGTGCACCCACGGGTTTCCCTCAGGGTCCGGCATGAGCATTCGGATTGTCAAGTTGGGTGATACGCGACAAAATGAATGCTCAGCCAACAAGCAGCGCGGAGGATACGAGTTATGACAACCGCGATTACACCCACCGGATCGATCGAAATCGTCGACCGTTCCTCAATGATTGCAAAACTGAATGAGGGGGTGACGCTTCGGCCACGTGAAACGGCGTTCGTCACCATCGACATGCACCGCGGCCACCTCGACATGGAGGTCGCCACCATGGCCGCGAAACCTGATGATGCCAGGCGCGTGATTGCAAACGCTAAAGAGATTCTGGATTTCGCCCGCACAAAAGGAATGCCGATCATTCACGTCAAGCTGGTGTTCCGAAAGATTCCGGGCATCGGAAGCGAAGGGATGACGCAGCCTTTCTGGCACACGCTGCACGAAATGGTGACCGAAGAAGATCGCCTTACCCCCGGCCGTCGCAGCACTGTCGACGGCCATAACATCAGGGGGTCACGAGGTACCGAAATCATTCCCGAACTCTTGAACGATGCCGATTACGTCATCGACAACAAGAAAAGGCTTGATTGTTTCCATGGCACTGATCTGAAGACCCTGCTCGAGATTCTCGGCGTCAAGAACGTGATCCTGATGGGAATCAACACCAATACGTGCGTGCTGAACACCGCGTTCACGGCGTTCAACCACGACTACTGTGTGGTCGTTGCTTCGGACTGCGTAGCCAGCATGTACGGCGATGATCTTCACGTGCTGGGACTTCAGAACGTGGCCAGGTGTCTCGGATGGGTGCTCTCGAACGAAGATATCAAGACGAAGCTCGAAGAGGGCGCCGCCCGCAATGATTAGCTGCCACGAGGCAAAGGCGAAGTGTGGATGAATGCGGATTCTTGGGCTTGAGTGCTTGATCGTAGAAAAGCACTCGAGCCCGGCCAGACATACTCAATGGCGCGCCAATTTTGATGAATGCGGCTTCATGACCGTGGATCAAGACAGCCTCGTTGCGGAGACGCAGTGACCGCCCTTAAGCGCAGGAAAAGGCGAGGGGGTAATGAGCAGCGATGGCGGGCTAGACGGGCTTCAGAAACGATTACGCGTCTTCCACGCTTCGTATGAGGCCGGTCAAAAATTGGACGATGTTAAACGGCGGGCCATGCGCCAGTCGCTTGGTGCTGTGATCGATTATTTGATGGCGCAGCCCAATTGGTCCGCTGCCGATTCCGCGCTGCTCGTGAACTTAGGGGAAGCCCTTGCCGACGTTGAGAGGGGCCACACCACGCCCTGGCTTTCAAGCAAGCCACCACATCGCCCGCCTACTCCGGTCAATATCAGGCGTCGCCAGGCACAAGCGGCGGCACACATGGAGCAATTGATGCGCCGCGGCCTGAGCCGTGAGGAGGCAGCGAAAAAAGTGCTTCGTGAAATCCCGCGCAACAGCTTGCTTTTCGGAAAGAAAGAAAACGCTTCGTGGAGAACCGTGGCTCAATGGCTCGATGACGTAAGTGCCAGTCGCCGAAACAGTCTTGAACGCAAGAGTTTCGAGGCGGCGCTCAGGCAAAGAGAGTTTGATTTTTCCGATAAAGGCGTGAAAACAATCATTGCCCGGGATTGCTGAGTCTTAGCGCGTCCTGCGAGGTGTGACGAATGGATTGCTCTCCGAGCCGTTGCGTTTTACTGGGGGGTTTGCTTTCGGCGCTTCGTCACTGTTGAAGCATTCCTCAAGACGTTCGAATGCCGTCGAACTGTTATCAAGCGGCACCCGCAGCGTGGCGCCCTCGGCGCGCACTTGAAGGTTATTCGCCGATCGAAGCCTCGAATTGAGCCTGCTGTCTGCAAGCGGGATAACCACGCTCTTCGTTTCTGCACGGGCCTTGGCATCCACGGAGCGCGAGCCTGCCGCGAGACGAACAGGATAAGTCTTGCCCCGCTCAAGCTTCCACTTCGGCGACTCGAGGATAACCGACAGCCCGTCCTGAGCGCGCACGAACGTTGCTCCAAGGTCCCCGTCGGAACGGCTCATGCTGCAGCTTTGCAGCTTGTTTGCCTTATAAGTTGGCGCGATGGACCAAGGGCCTGCGGTGACCGTCTGGTTATCCGGCCGTCCGGACACGGACCTGGCGGCCAGCCGAACACGCCCGCGCGCGACTTTAGGCGGCGGAGGCGGCTCGCGCACATCCCATTGGCAAATACGGGCACCCCTGTGTCGCTCGAGAATATCGAGATGGATATGGTTGCTGTGATAGCTGTCAGCGCCGGGTCCCAGCACCGTCGTGAAGCGGTGGCAGGCGGAAGCACGCAAATTGTCGCGAACCGATTTTGAAACGGTCTCATCGGTGAGGTCGATGTGGCGCCCGCCCGCCAGGACCAGGGCACGAACATCGATAGCATTGCCTTTGCCATGTTCGCTGAGTTTGGCGTCGGCAGCGCTGTTGCGGCCGCGGCAGTCGTACGAACCCAAGGTATCAACGGAGCGCAGCCCGTCCCCAAGCGCCGCGACGTGACCGGAAGCCTCGTCCCGGACCCAGGCAACAAAGGATTCTGCCATCGCGCAGCGCAAAACTGCCGTAGGCCTGACCTCGACACGCTTGCGGTCCGGAAGCAATACGGCATTCAGCCTGATCATGTCGCGACCGCCGCATTCGCCAGGACCGATGAGCCTCGGCAGCAACTCGATAGCGGCAATTTCCCCCAGCCGCTGATCGCAATCGCTCAATGCGCTGGTGACACTCGCGGAATCGAAACCGGGTCCCGCCGCTTCGGCAAAGGAGCGAGGTTCCGGCCAGAATGGCGGCCGCGGTCGCGGCAACGGAACATCCTCGATCGTCGTGCCCGCAGTCCCGACAGCCTTTTTCGAGATCGCTGGCTCGCTTTGCTCAGGCTTCGATTTCGCTTTGACCCGCGGCGACGCCCGCGAAGTGTCGCTGCGTCGATGCACTTTTCGACGCTGCCGCTCCCACCCCAGTGGGTCGAACAAGTTTCTGCGATATTTGTCATATCGGACATGCGACCCGTCGAACCGGAAAAAATCGCCAGAGGATTGTGCCTGAACGACAGCTACGCCTGCGCATTCGGCTACCGCCAGAACGGCCGCCGCCTTGAGCCAACGCGAGAATCGACTCTTGGTATGCATGCGTGAATGCTCAAGTGCATCACAACAGCAAAAGTTCCTGCCCGAATTGCGCTACGTCAACGGGCGCGCTGCGTCCCATAACGCCGCCCTCAATGCTTGCCCTAGCATTCCGCTTTCTGGCGGCAAAGCGGGAATCGGCCAGACTTGAGGGCAAGTCTTCTGATGACCCAACCGGACATGGGCTAGGCGGGGTAGCCGAACAATCGCCGGGGCGGAAGGTATTCGGTAGCGTGGTCGTATTTTGGACTCAGTTTCTTTATCCAAACAAAATGGCTGGGGGACGACCTTCGAGCGTCCCAAATGAGTTACGCGAGTAACGCGCTTTGCGGTCGTGCCTTTCACGAGGCCGGGCATGCTGTCGTGGCGCGGTACTTTGGCCTGACGGTCGTAGGGATCGAAATTCACGACGACGCAAGCGGCAAGACCGACACAGTCGGCTCCATCGACGACCTGCCGCTGATCGACCGGATCGCAATTCACTGCGCCGGGGAGGCTTCCAGAACTATTTTCAAGTGCCGCAATCAAAATCTTGTTTTCGATGAGCCCGTCGAACTTCGCGAGCTTCTGGAAGGGCTGACCGAAAACCACCGCCTTGAAGTTAGAAACGCTGGCTTCCGCCGCGCCATTGAAATTGTAAAAAGTAACGCGCCTGAGGTCGAACGGCTCGCCAACCTTTTGATTGAACGAAGGCGAATAGGCGAAGGCGGAATTGCCTAGGCAACAATGTTCCTCTCTTGAACAAGCTGTTGCAGGTGCGTTTCCGGATATCCATTTTTTGATTTCACTCGCTGTAACCGCAGGAACTTTCACCGCTGAAAATTACCGCCGGCGAGCCGTGCGGTTTTTCGCCAATGAGCGCAGGAATAGCTGTCGAAGGTCGTTAGTGACTACATGGACGACGCACCTGCGCGCAGCGTAAGAATTATTTTGATTATTATCATCGTAGTGATGACCGCAATCCTAGTTGGGTCCTACCTGTGGTAAGAACTTTACTGCAATGCGGTTTTGATTTTCATTAAACGTGGAGACGAAACGAATACAGAGAAAGCCTGCCAGTCCGGTAATCACCGGCGCATGCACAGGCCGGTGGCTGCCGTCTCCTGAGTGGCACATTTCGCGCCATCGGCCGCGCCGTTCGCACACACCAGTGAAACCAAAGCTTCATCGTCTCCGCATCGAACGGTGCCTGTACCGGTCACGACCCGCAAAGCCGCGGCCGGGCCCGCATCTCCCTTCGGGCCGGCATCTCCCTTCGCGCCGGGAGGTCCGGCGGGACCCACTGGTCCTTGTGGACCTTGCGCTCCGGCAGTTCCAGCCGGCCCTTGCGGGCCTTGGGCACCGGCAGGACCACCCGGTCCTTGTGGTCCTTGTGGCCCTGGTGCACCAACAGCGCCAGCCGGCCCTTGTGGGCCTTCGGGACCTGGTGTGGGTTGCCCGCATCCGGTGACCGCAAGTATCATGACGATGGCGAAAAAGCTCAGAAGTCGCTGCATCGGCGCGCCCCCACTAAATTGAATTGATAACTTGCACCCGCCAATTCATCGCCGTCAATGATCCGCCTGCGACGTGATGTCCGCCCCTGGGCTGACATTCAACTGCGACGTCAACGTCTGCTTTCCGGGCACCGCCGACCTAAGACAAACTCACAGAGTGACCGCTTCACGCGGTCAGGAGCACCTCTTTAAGCGAGCCGGTTGAGCCGGTACGATGAGGCCGATGGCGATCCATTTCAACCAGAGCACGGTCGCGCCGATTGTTTCGGCAGATGGCGTTGCGCGCCAGCCGTTGCTGAACAAACAGCGTGTCCCGGGCATTCTGTTCGAGCTCGATCGCCTGACGGTTCAGTCGGGTGGCCACATGGCGCTGGCGAATGCGCCTCGTGAACTCGGCTGGTTTCAGATGATCGGCGGCACTGCGACCATTCGTGCCGCGGGGCGCCAGTTGTCGGTTACAACCGACCATATCGGGTTACTGCCTCCAGGTTTCGAGGGCTCGCTCGCAAGCGATGCCGGGGCGACCCTGTTGCTCGCTTCGGTGCCCAACGCGGAAAGACTCGATCCCACTATTCGTACCGGTCCGCCACCTTTTCGTGTCATGGATTGGCAAGACGAACCACTGCTGCAATCCGAGCAGGATGCTCGCAAGCGCATCTATATCGTGACGCCGAAGATGTTCGGGACGCGGGCCATCCGTGGGGAAATGATTATCTATCCGCCGGGTACTGAATGCCCCGTGCACCACCACAAGGGTGGCGCCCATTTCATGTTCTTCCTCAGTGGGCGCGGCACCTGCTACGCGGGCGCTGACCAGGTCATGCCGGTGCAGCCCGGCGACGTCATCTTTTACCATGACCTCGAACCGCACTATGAAGGGTGGAACCGATGGCGACCTGATCTTCTCGGAGTTTTTTGTGCCGAGTGCGGTCGCGACAGTGTGGGCCGACCCTTCTAAGATGTGCACGTGGATTCCAACCCACCTGAACTACCGCGGCACTAGACCGTCCAGAGTCATCGCGAAGCATGTCCACAGCCATCTTGCCGATGTCTGAAGTAGAGCCGCAACGTCACAGCACACGGCGGTAGAGTTGGCTTCCCGCAGAGATGAGACCCCAGGGCCGTAACAACTCCCCTTGAATACTTACGCAGCCTTGCCCTTGGCGGTGAGCCGGCAATCGGAGACGCGGCGGTTGTAGTCGTCCGCCAAGGCGCGCAGCGCAGCCGCGCCGTCACCCGCAAAAGAGGGGCCGTGCATCAGCGCCAGCGTGCGCGGCGACAGCTTTGCAAGATCGCGAATTGTCGTGCCCATGTTCGGGCTGAGGGAGGAGTATTTGAACACATCCTCGGCGGCGATTGCCGGCCCGACAATGTCGCCTTCAGTCAACGCCGCGCCGTCGCCGAGCTGGGTAAAAAGGTCACCGCACAGCAAGGTTCGGGTCGACTCTTCGTAGAGCACGCCGGCGTCCCAGCCGTGCGGCGTATGGGGCGTGTCGATGAAGCGGACTCTCTTGCCGCCGCCGAGGTCGATGGTTTCGCCGTCCTTGAGTTCGCGGGGCGGGCGGTCGGCGAAATCGTTGAGGGACACCAGGCATCCGGTCTGTCCGTGCGCCGCCTGCGCCTGCGGCGCGACCGCGAGCCACTCGTTCATTGCGCCGCACTCGTCCGCCTCGAAGTGACCGAAGGCGATCCAGCGCAAACGTTCCAGCGGGATGATGCGGCTGACGGCATCCCGGTTGAGCGGAAACATCTTGCGCAGACCGGTGTGAAACATCAGCGGCTCGTCTCCGAGCACGAGAAACTGATTGAAGGTGAAGCCGGCGGGTGGGGCGATGTCCGGCACGAAGGTCGAGAACCGATAGATGCCGTCTGCGATCTCGCTGGTTCTGGTTTCCATGATTTTCTCCGTCGCTCGGCCGGGAGGCGGTGGACATCGGCGATATTTCACTGTACAGTTGTGTGTAGCGAAAATATGCGAGCCTGTCAATATGGGTGCACCCGCACGTGCAACGAAAATGAGCCGAACCTACACCCTCAAGCGCCGCGCTGAGCAGCAGGCGCAAACGCGGCGGCGCATCGTCGAAGCGGCCGTCGACCTGCACAGCAGCGTCGGGCCAGGGCTCACGACCTTCAGCATGGTGGCCGAACGGGCCGGCGTTCAGCGCCATACGCTGTATGCGCATTTTCCCGACGAGCGGAGCCTTTTCCTGGCCTGTTCCGGGCTGGCGTTTGAGCGCGATCCGCCGCCGGACGCCGGACCCTGGCGGAAGCTCGCCGATCGGCAAGAGCGGTTGCGAGTCGGTCTTTCAGCCATCTATGACTGGTATGACCGCAATGCCGAACTGGCTGCATGCGTGCTGCGCGACGCCGAGTATCACCCACTGACGAAAGAAATTTTCGACTTGCGATTTGGACCGTACATGACGGTCTATCGGGAGGTGCTCGGGACCAGGTTGGACGTGAAGCAGCGAACTGTGCTGGAGCTGGCCCTCAGCTTCTTCACCTGGCGGACACTGGCGCGTGACGGGGGCCTCAAAAGGAAAGCCGCAGTCGACGCAATGGTCCGTTCCATCGAGTGCCTGGCGGCCTGAAATCAGGAACGAATTTACTTTTTCGACTGCGCGCGCGCGATCGCTTCGACGATCATTTTCTTGGCTTCGGCCGCATCGCCCCAGTTCACGACCTTCACCCACTTGCCAGGTTCGAGATCCTTGTAGTGTTCGAAGAAATGCTGGATCTGCTCCAGCGTGATCTTCGGTATGTCCGTGTAGTTCATGATATGTGAATAGCGCTGGGTCAGCTTGGGCACCGGAACTGCGATGACTTTTTCATCCGCGCCCGCCTCGTCCACCATCTTGAGCACGCCAACCGGCCGCACATTGATGACTGCGCCAGGGGCGATTGGCCGCGTGTTCGCCACCAGCACGTCAATCGGATCGCCGTCATCGGATAACGTGTGCGGCACGAACCCATAGTTGCCGGGATAGCGCATCGGCGTATGGAGAAAGCGATCGACGACCAGTGTTCCGGCAGCCTTGTCCATCTCATACTTGATCGGTTCCCCGCCAATCGGAACTTCGATGATGACGTTCACGTCCTCCGGGGGATTATTTCCGATCTTGATCGCGTCGATCCGCATGGCCGTCTGCCTGATGTCTCGAGCAACGAGCTGGGTATTATAAAGCACGATAGAGGCACTGCCGTCCCTGAGCGATCGAGACCGAGGATCGTCAGTTCGCGATCAATCGGGGATCTTTACCTGCCCCGCCGCGAATGTGATTTGGCTGCCTGGCGGCGGAGCCTCCGCAATCGGAGGGACGTTGGCAGGCGTGATCGGGGGCGGCAACGGCGCGCCAGGCCCGCGCGGAATCGCGTGCACGACCTGGCTTGGCGGCAAGGGCCGGCCACGTCGCAGATGATCGTACATCAGATCCATGGCCTGGATGTAATAGCGATGAAGTGGAACGTAGTTCGCGCTGTAGCCGGGAAACTGGTTCAAGGTGTCGAGGTGGTGCGCATTTGTGATCTCGTAGTAGTGCAACG
>Ga0081455_10009446_pt1 | contig 10032 bp, 10 predicted proteins | sample TabmetS3T2R1_FD_70207 | JGI IMG/M metagenome (GOLD analysis project Ga0081455, IMG submission 70207) | Tabebuia heterophylla rhizosphere microbial communities from the University of Puerto Rico - S3T2R1 | ecosystem: Host-associated > Plants > Roots > Rhizosphere ... | reverse complement strand
CCGGGTGGGTCAGCGCGACGAAAGTTGGCGTGAGATTCAGGATCTGCGTTGGCCGAAACCGCATCTCACGCCAACTTTCGCGAGTGGGCGCGCGGGCGGGCGGGTTAGCGGGTCGCGTCAGCTCGCGCTCTTGCGCTTGGCGACGAGCTCCCGGATCAGCTCGATCTCCTGCTCGCGAAGCGGCTCGTACTCGACGCCAAGCTCGCGGAGCACCTGGCCGGCGATCCCGGTCGGCTCCTCGAGCAGGGCCAAGATGATGTGCTCGGTCCCGATGTAGTTGTGGCCGAGCTTCAGTGCCTCGCGCAGGGTCAGCTCCAGCACCCGCTTGGCCGCCGACGCGAACGGGATGTGCCCCTCCGGGGCCGCCTCGCCCGGCGTCAGACGCTCCTCGACGCGTGCCCGGACGGTGGCGATCTCGAAGCCGAGGGCCTCCAACGCCATCAGCGCGATCGCCTGGTCCTCGTCGGTGAGGCCGAGCAGCAGATGCTCGGTGTCGACCGAGGCATGCCGTAGTCGGCGGGCGTTCTTCTCCGCGTTGAGCACAACCTGGCGGGCGCGCGCCGTGAAGCGCCCGAAGAGGTCCTTGTTCTCGAAGTCGGCCGCATCGATCGGGCCCCGTGGCACGAACCGCTGCTGCGCCCCTTGCTTCGACACGCCGAGCACCTCGCCGATCAGGGCCCAGGACACTCCCTCGCCGCGGGCCTGTCCGACGAAGTGGCCGACCAGGTTGTCCGCGAGCTCCCCCAGATCGTCGGAGTACGCGACGGCGGCGCCGAGCCGTTCGACGGCGGACTCCCCGGGCGTACGCCGCTCGACTGCCGTGATGAGCTCGCCCAGGGTGGGGCTGATGGTGGGTCGCTCGGTCATGCGTCAACCGTAGATTGACGATCGGCATACGTCAACTGTGGATTGACGCCGCTCGCACCGGAAGTTGGCGTGAGATGCGGGTTCTGCCTCGGCCAAACCTGCATCGCACGCCAACTTTCGCGAGTGGGACGGCGCGACGGCTCAGTCCGCCCGGCTCGACGCGGTCCCGATCCGCCGCAGCGCCAGGACAGTCGCGATCGCCGCCTCGGCGGCCTCGCGGCCCTTGTCCTCCTTGGACCCGGCCAGCCCGGCCCGGTCGAGCGCCTGCTCCTCGTTGTCACAGGTGAGTACGCCGAACCCGACCGGGACGCCGGTGTCCAGGGCGACCCGGGACAGCCCGTCGGTCGCGGCCTGGCAGACGTAGTCGAAGTGCGGCGTACCGCCCCGGATCACGACGCCGAGCGCGACGACCGCGTCGCAGCCGGCCCGAGCCAACCCCATCGCGCCCACAGGCAACTCGAACGAGCCCGGCACCCTGACCACCTCGGGGTCGGACACGTCCGCGTCGGACAGCGCCGCCAGCGCGCTGGTCAGCAGGCCGTCCATCACGGTCTGATGCCACGATGCCGCGACGACCCCCACTCGCAGGCCGCCGCCGGACAGACCCTCGAGTCGTGGTGCTCCCTCGCCGCTCATGCCTTGCTCCTCATGGAACCTTGTCACTCCTCATGGGTTGTAACCCGTGAGTCGTGCGGTTTCCCATGACCTCATGGGAAACCGCGCGCCTCCTCACTCGGTCTCCGCCAGCAGATGGGGCAGGTCGTGACCCATCCGCTCGGCCTTGGTGCGCAGGTAGCGCAGGTTGTCGCTGGTCGGTTCGATCGAGATCGGCAGCCGCTCGCGGACGTCGATCCCGTACATCTGCAGGCCCTCGCGCTTGGCTGGGTTGTTCGTGAGCAGCCGTACCGACGAGACGCCGAGATCGCCGAGGATCTGCGCTCCGGTGCCGTAGTCGCGCGCATCCGCTGGGAGGCCGAGCTCGAGATTCGCCTCGACCGTGTCGCGTCCGGAGTCCTGCAGCTCGTAGGCCCGGAGCTTGTCGAGCAGCCCGATGCCGCGGCCCTCGTGACCCCGGAGATAGACGACGACGCCGGAGCCGTGCTCGGTGATGGTCGCCAGCGCCGCCTGCAGCTGCGGCCCGCAGTCGCAACGCTGCGAGCCGAAGACGTCGCCGGTCAGGCACTCCGAGTGCAGCCGGGTCACGATGTCGGTGCCCGAGCTGATGTCGCCGTGGACCAGCGCGACGTGCTCGGTGTCGTCGACCAGGTTGCGGTAGCCGTAGCCGGTGAACAGCCCGAACTCGGTCGGCAGCCGGGTCTCGGCGATCCGCACCACCTGGCTCTCGTTGCGACGCCGGTAGCTGATCAGATCGGCGATCGCGATCATCGCGAGGCCGTGCTCGTCGGCGAACTCCCGCAGTGCGGCGCCCCGCTTCATCGTCCCGTCGTCGTTGACGATCTCGCACAGGACGCCGGCCGGAGTCAGACCGGCCAGCCGGGCCAGGTCGACGGCGGCCTCGGTGTGCCCGGGCCGGGTCAGCACGCCGCCCTTTCGATAGCGCAACGGAAAGACGTGCCCGGGCTGGACGATCTCGTACGGCTCGGTCGCCGAATCGACCAGCACCCGCACCGTACGCGCCCGGTCCGCCGCCGAGATGCCGGTCGTGACGCCATCGCGGGCGTCGACCGAGACGGTGAACGCGGTGCGCATCCGTTCCCGGTTGTGCGGCGACATCATCGGTATGCCGAGCCGGTCGAGCACATCGCCGGTCACCGGCGCGCAGATGACGCCGCTGGTCCACCGGATCATGAACGTCATGAGCTCCGGCGTCGTCTTGCTGGCAGCGAAGATCAGATCGCCTTCGTTCTCGCGGTGCTCGTCGTCGACGACCACGACGACCTTGCCGGCCGCGATGTCGGCGATCGCGCGTTCGATGCTGTCGAGTCTCAGTGTCATGGTGTTGGTTCCAATGCTGCGTCGGATCTGACTGCGGCCCTCTCGACCCGCCACCAGGTTGCGAAGCCCGCCAGGCAGAACGCGCCGTAGAACGCGTAGAGGACGGCGGACGGATAGAAGCCGGCGTCGATCAGGGTCGGCACCCCGACTGCGTCGACCGAGATCCAGATCAGCCAGAACTCGACCCAGCCGCGGGCCATCCCGTACGTCGCGAGGATGCTGCCGGTGAGGATCCAGGCCTCGGTCAGCCGACCGTACGAGCCGATGATCCCGAACAGCCACCAGAAGAACGCGGTGCCGATCGCGTAGAGGATCACCAACTGCGCCCGCTCGTTCCAGGTCGCCCATCGGGGCCGGATCGCTCGGCCGTCGGCGACGTTGCCGCTGCGCTCGGACTGCCGCCAGCGGTACCAGCCCCACAGCGACACCGCGACGAAGAAGATCTGCCGGCCGGCCTGTCCCCACAGGGTCTTGTCCTGCGGCGTGTCGAACACCGCCCCCATGAAGACCGTGAAGAGCAGGACGTTGCCGATGATGCCGACCGGCCAGGCCCACACCCGGCGCCGCATGCCGCCGAGCGCCGACGCCAGGCCGAAGCCGTTACCGACGATCTCGCGCCACAGGATGACGTGGTCGCCGATGTGCAGTTCGGCGGTGAACAGCCAGTTCAGGGGGTCCACGTCAGGCCTCCACTCGATCGTCGGCCGATTCCGGGGCCGCATGGGTCAGGAGGCGCTCGACGTACTTCGCGAGCACGTCGACCTCGAGATTGACCGGCGTGCCGACTGGAGCGTCGCCGAGCGTGGTCGACGCCAGCGTGGTCGGGATCAGCGCGACTGTGAACCACGCCGGGTCGTCGTGGACGTCGACGACGGTGAGCGACGTGCCGTCGACGGCGATCGACCCCTTGGGGGCGACATAGCGGACCATCGCGGCCGGGAGCTCGATCCGTACGACCTCCCACCGGTCGCCGGGAGTCCGCTCCGCGATCCGGCCGGTGCCGTCGACGTGGCCTTGGACGAGATGTCCGCCGAGCCGGGTGTCGGCCCGGACGGCCCGCTCGAGATTGACCCGGCTGCCCGGCCGGAGCCGGCCGAGTGCGGTCTTGTCGAGGCTCTCACGCATCACGTCGACGGTGAACGTCTCGTCATCGCGGTCAGTGACGGTCAGACAGCAGCCGTTGACCGCGATCGAGTCGCCGTGGGCGGCGTCAGAGACGACGCGTGGCCCGCGGACCGTCAACCGGGCGCCGTCGCCCGACTCGTCGATCGCGACCACACCCCCAACCTCTTCGACGATGCCGGTGAACATGTCAGGGTCCTTCCTGCGATGGACGGGCGATGATGCGGACGTCAGGCCCGATCCGGGCGACGTCGCGGATGGTGAGTCGCCGGATGTCGGCGATCGTTTCGATACCGGCCTGCTCCACGGCGGCCGCGCCGGCCCCGAGCAGAGCGGGTGCGAGGTAGCCGACGACTTCGTCGACCGCGCCGGCAGCGACGAAGGCTCCGGCCAGCCGGGGGCCGCCTTCGAGCCAGACCTGGCGCACCTCGAGGTCGTGCAACGCGACGAGCACGGCGTCGATGTCACGGGTACGGATCTGAATCGTGGGCGCCGTGTCGTCCCAGACCCGGGCGGCGTCGGGGATCTCGCGGCTGCCGACGACGACCCGCATCGGCTGGCAGTCGTACGGGACCGGCTCGTCGGCGTCGTCGCGTACGGTCAGCCGCGGGTCGTCGGCGAGTACGGTTCCGCTGCCCACGACGACCGCGTCGGCCTCGGCCCGGCGGCGGTTGGCGTCGCGGCGCGACTCGGGTGAGGTGATCCAGGCGCTGGTGCCGTCGGCCGCGGCGCTGCGACCGTCGAGGCTCGCGGCGTACTTCCACGTGACGTACGGCCGGCCCCGCCGCATCGCGATCAGCCACCGCTCGTTGACGTCGTACGCCTCGGCGGTGAGCACGCCGCCCTCGACGTCGACGCCGGCCGTACGCAAGGTCGCCGCTCCTCCGGCGGCCAGCGGATTCGGGTCGTCGATCGCGTAGACGACCCGGGCGACGCCGGCCGCGATCAGGGCATCGGTGCACGGCGCGGTGCGGCCGGTGTGCTGGCACGGCTCGAGCGTGACGACGGCGATGGCGCCCTTCGCGGCGACGCCGGCCTGGGCGAGCGCGTTGGCCTCGGCGTGCGGCCGACCGGGCCCGTGGTGCTCGCCGACGGCGATGACGTTGTCGGCCGCGTCGAGCAGGACACAGCCGACGCGTGGGTTCGGGGAGATCCGGCCGGTGGCCGCGCGGGCAGCGTCGAGCGCCTGCCGCATCGCGGCGATCTCGCGCTGGCTGGCCATCGCGACCCTCTCCGTCCGTCCGGCGGACTCCGGGGTCGCGTCAATCGACAGCTGCGGGCCTGGCCGAGTGCTCGGCAGGACGCAACCGCCGCGTGCTTCCTCCCATCCGGACTTTCACCGTCGGTCCCGGAGTTTCACCGGGTCAACCGTCCGCAGCAGTGTGGCGCTGCGGCCGGGTCGCGGACTGTCACCGCCGGCTCGGAATTTCACCGACCCCGGAGCACGCGTGTGTGGCTCCGAGGTGAGTATTTCACGCCGACGCCGCGAGGGCAGCGTGAGCTGGGCCTCATCGACTCCAATGTGGGCGGCTAGCCGCCCTCGACGGAGGCCCGGAGCTGGGTCACGACGGCATCGGGATCGTCGGCGCCGAAGACGGCCGATCCGGCGACGAAGACGTCCGCTCCGGCCTCGGCACAGCGCTCGATCGTCTCGGCCGAGACCCCGCCGTCGACCTGGAGCCACAGGTCGCCGCCGCGCTTGTCGATCAGCTGCCGGGCCCGTCGTACCTTCGGCAGGCACATATCGAGGAACTTCTGGCCGCCGAAGCCGGGTTCGACCGTCATCACGAGGATCATGTCGAGCTCGGGGAGCAGATCCTCGTACGGCTCGATCGGCGTGGCCGGTTTCAGGGCGAGTCCCGCGCGGGCGCCGGCCGACCGGAGCTCGCGGGCCAGCCGTACCGGAGCACCGGCCGCCTCGACATGGAACGTGACGCTCTTGGCGCCTGCCTCGACGTAGTCGAGCGCCCAGCGGTCCGGCTCGTCGATCATCAGGTGGACGTCGAGCGGCTGCTTGGCGGCCTTCGCCAGCGATTCGACGACCGGCTGCCCGAGTGTCAGGTTCGGCACGAAGTGGTAGTCCATGACGTCGACATGGAGCCAGTCGGCACTCGGCACCGCGGCCGCAGCCGCCGCCAGATTGGCGAAGTCGGCCGACAGCAGGCTCGGCGAGATCTGGATGCCCATCGACGCGGAGTCTAGCCAGCGCATCCGGCCCGCTTCGGTCAGCGGCGGCGCAGCAGAGCCACGAACATGGCGTCGGTGCCGTGGCGATGCGGCCACAGCTGCAGCCAGGGATCGGGCTGATCGAGTACGTCGGGCAGCACCTGCCGGGCGTCGACCAACTCGACGTCGTCCCGCGTCAGGCGGGCCGAGACGACCTCGCGGGTCTCCGCCAGGTGCGGCGAGCAGGTGGCGTACGCGACGATCCCGCCGCGCCGGGTCGACTCGACCGCCGAGTCGAGCAGGCGAGCCTGCAGCTCGGTGAGCGGCTCGACGTCGGTCGGCTGGCGGCGCCAGCGCGCCTCGGGCCGCCGGCGCAATGCGCCGAGTCCGGTGCACGGCGCGTCGAGCAGCAGCCGATCGAACGACTCGGGGCGCCAGGCCGGCCGGGTGCCGTCGGCCACGACCACTCGGGCCGACGCGACGCCAGCCACGGCGCGCAGCACCAGCCGGGCCCGGTGCGGCAGCCGGTCGTTCGCCAGCAGCAGACCGTCCCGCTCCCCCGCCAGGCCGGCCAGCAAGGCGGCCTTGCCGCCCGGACCGGCACACAGGTCCAGCCATCTCGCGTCGGCACCGTCGAGCGGCGCCTGCGCCAGCGCGACCGCGACCAGCTGCGAGCCCTCGTCCTGGACACCGGCCCGGCCCTCGCGTACGGCCGCGATGTCGGCCGGATTGCCGCCGGCCAGCCGCACGGCGTACCGCGACCACCGCCCTCGCGACGCCCCCTCGACCAGCAACTCGTCGACCGTGGACCGCCCGGGCCGAGCCGCCAGCGTGACCGCGGGCGCGACGTTGTCGGCCGCCAGCAGCCGCTCGGTCTCGTCCACATCGCGTCCCAGCGACTCGTGCAGCGCGTCGACGATCCAGCGTGGATGGCTGTGCCGGACGGCGAGGTGGCCCAGCGGATCGTCGGTCCGATCCGGGGCAACTCGAGCGACCCAGCCGTCGAGGTCGTCGCTCGCGACCCGGCGAAGCACCGCGTTGACCAGGCCGGCCGGTCTCCGACTGACCCGCGCGCGTACGAGATCGACGCTGCTCGACACGGCGGCGTGCGGCGGCGTACGCATCGACAGCAGCTGATGGCAGCCGAGCCGCAGGACGTCGAGCACCAGCGGATCGAGATCGGCCAATGGCCGTGTGACGAGCGGACCGACGACCGCGTCGTAGAGCCCGCGCATCCGGACCGTCCCCGCGGTCAGCTCGGTCGCGAACGCGGCGTCTCGGCCGGTGATCCCCCGCTCGGCGAGCAGGGCCGGCAGCAGCAGGTTGACGTAGGCGTCCCGGTCCCGGACCGCGGCCAGCACGTCGAGCGCGACCGAGCGGGCCGGGCCGACCTCAGTCCTCGTCGATGCCAAGACGGACTCGACCCTCCAGCCGCGCGCCTCTCGCCCAGGCCGCGGCGTCCATCGCGCGCTTGCCGGGCGGCTGGACATCGCCGAGCGCCACCGCGTGCGTCGCCGTGCCGACGTGGACTGCGTTGCGACCAATCTCGATCTCGCCGGGCGCCAGTCCGTCGATGTCGGGAAGCAGCCGCACCGGGCCGACCTTGAGCCGCTTGTCATCGACCGTCGTCCAGGCTCCGGGCGACGGAGTGCAGGCCCGGATCCGCCGGTCGACCGCGAACGCCGGATCGGTCCACCGGACACGGGCGTTCGCGGTCTCGATCTTGCCGGCGTACGAGACCCCGTCGTCCGGCTGCGGCTGCGGCCGGAGGTCGCCGAGCTCGAGATGGTCGATCGTGTCGACCAGGAGCGGGGCGCCAGCGACGGCCAGCCGTTCGAGCAGCGCACCGGCTGTGTCGGTCGGGCGGATCGGCTCAGTCACGCTGCCGAGCGTCGGCCCGGCGTCGAGCTCCTTGACGATCTGGAACGTCGTCGCGCCGGTCACTTCGTCGCCGGCCAGGACGGCATGCTGCACCGGCGCCGCTCCGCGCCAGGCTGGCAGCAGCGAGAAGTGCAGATTGACCCAGCCGTACGCCGGAACGTCGAGCACCCGCTGTGGCAGCAGGGCGCCGTAGGCCACGACCGGGCAGCAGTCCGGGGCGAGCTCAAGCAGTTGCTCGCCGAACTCGGGCTCGCTCGGCTTCGACGGCGTCAGTACGGGCAGTCCCAACTCGGCGCCTCGCACCGCCACCGGTGACGGCTGGGCATGCCGGCCGCGTCCGGACGGCGCCTCCGGCCGGGTCAGCACCCCCACCAACTCGTGCCGGCTCGCGGCTAGTGCTTCGAGCGAGGGCAGCGCGGCCTCCGGCGTGCCGGCGAACAGCAGCCGCACGGGTCACATGCCCCTTCCGTACATCGGATGCGGCGACTCCTTCACGGTCGGCACCGGGCCGCCGGACCACTCGGCCTCCCGGATCGCGCGCATCGCGGCCTTACGCGTTGCGCGATCGAGCCGGTCGACGAACAGGACTCCGTCGAGATGATCGGTCTCGTGCTGCAACGCCCGGGACAGCAGGTCCGAGCCCTCGACGGTGATCGGGTCGCCGTACATGTTGAATCCCCTGGCGACGGTCCGCAGCGCCCGTAGGCAGTCGAAGGTCAGGTCCGGGATCGACAGACAGCCCTCGGGTCCGAGCTGAGTCTCGTCGGACAGTTCCAGCTCGGGATTGACCAAGTGGCCGACCTCGCCGTCGACGTTGTAGGTGAACACGCGAAGCCCGACGCCCAGCTGCGGCGCGGCCAGACCGGATCCGGGCGCGTCGAGCATCGTGTCGGTCAGGTCGGCGACCAGGGCGCGCAGCTCGGCATCGAAGTCGGTCACGGGAACCGCCTTGGTGCGAAGCAATGGGTCGCCGAACAGGCGAATCGGGCGAATGGCCATGCGGTGTGGGCTCCTGTCGAAGGGCAGCCATCGTGGGGCAGCAAGGGGCGGGTGGGATCGGCCCGCGGGGCCAGTCTAGGGAGGTCAGTCCAGCTCGTACGGGTCGATCCGGATCCGCAGGGCCGGCGCCTTGCGCGCACTGCGCTGGGACTGGATCCGCCGAAGCGTCGAGGACATGGCCGAGCCGAGTCGGCGCGGGACCCGGATCACCAGGCGAACATCATCCTCATCGTCGGTCGGGACCGGGCCGAGCACCTCACTCGGGTCCGGCCACGACTCGTCGAGCAGCGTCGCCACCTCGTCCGGCGGGCCGGTCACGGTCGCGAGCCGGACTGCCGGTGGCAACCGCGCCGACCGGCGCTCGGCCAGCTCCCTCGCGGCGAAGCCCACCGGATTGGACCGTACGAGCGCCTGGACAGGGGGCGCCGTCGGCGAGCCGACCAGGATCACCCGGCCTCCCCCGTCGGCCGGACGCACCAGCGCGACGACATGGGACCAGCGCCGGACTGCCTCCTCGCCGGTGCGCAGATCTGCCCGAGACAGCACCAGCGACGCGTCGAGGATGAGTGCCGCGGCGTAGCCACCGTCGGCCACGGGCTCGGCCCCTGGGGTCGCGACGATCACCTGCGGCCGGTCGTCGACCCAGTCGAGCACCCGGTCGCCCGACGAGGTCCGAACCGGCACTCCCGACACGGCGCGGCCGATCTCCTCGGCGGTCCGGCGCTCCCCGATCACCGGGGCCCGGAGCTCGGTGCCGCCGCATTCGGCGCAGACCCAGTCGGCTGCCACCGTGCCGCACCAGCGACAGGCCGGCGCCGCCTCTGACCGCGGCTGCGCCAGCGGGCCCTGACAGTTGGCGCAGCGCGCCGGCGCATGACAGGTGCGACAGGCCAGGGCGGGTCGGTAGCCGCTGCGAGGCACGCTGACCAGCACCGGGCCGGTCGGGGCGCTCTCACGCAGGACGGCCTGGGCCTCGTGTGGGAGCCGAGCGCCCCGGCCGGCGGGATCGCTCCCGGCGGCGGTCGGCGATGCACCGGCGAC
>Ga0081455_10009445_pt1 | contig 10033 bp, 7 predicted proteins | sample TabmetS3T2R1_FD_70207 | JGI IMG/M metagenome (GOLD analysis project Ga0081455, IMG submission 70207) | Tabebuia heterophylla rhizosphere microbial communities from the University of Puerto Rico - S3T2R1 | ecosystem: Host-associated > Plants > Roots > Rhizosphere ... | reverse complement strand
ACCAGTGACGTGCTAATGGCCAAACTCATCCGAATCGGTGACAACGGATTCGCCACGGTCGAGTTCACTGATCGCGTTCATCTCCTGCTCGCTCAGCTCGAAGTCGAAGACGTCGATGTTCTCGGCGATCCGGTCGGGATTCGACGACCTGGGAATTGTCACCAGTCCCAGCTGGATGTGCCAGCGGAGCACCACCTGTGTCGGAGATTTGCCGTGATCTTTCGCGATCTCTGTGATCACCGGGTCGCCCCTTAGCTCATGGCCGCCCGATGCACCAATTGGGCTGTACGACTCTGTGACAATGCCATGACCGGCGTGGTAGGCCCGGTTCTCTTTCCTGCTTGAATACGGACTCAGCTGGATCTGATTGACGTCGGGAATGATGCCGGTTTCGTTGCGTACCCGCTGCAGGTGGGCGGGCTTGTAGTTCGAGGTGCCAATGGCGCGGAGCCCGCCCTTGTCCAGAATTGCCTGCAGGCCCTGCACCGCCTCGACGTAGCGATCTTGATCCGGGTTCGGCCAATGCACCAGCATGAGATCGATGTAATCGACGCCGAGTCGCTGCAAGCTGGCTTCGTACGCCTCACGCACCCCATCGACGCTATGCCAGCGACGGTTGAACTTGGTGGTGATGAAGACTTCGGACCGGTCGATGCCGGAGTCCCGAATCGCCTGTCCGACTGCGTCTTCGTTGCGGTAATTCTCTGCAGTATCGATCAGCCGGTAGCCGGACTCGAGGGCTGTGCGGACTTGGCGGGTTGACTCGGCGCCGACCAACGGCGACGTACCCAGTCCCAGCACCGGGATTTCAGCACCATTGCGGAGCGGTAGCGTCGGGGCGGGTCCGGACATCGGTGAGTGCCTTTCTTGATTAAGAGTCTGAGAACCTAGCTTGGCAACGACCATCGGTTGCCGGTGGCGACCACTAGCCCGTCAGCTACGAGCGTGGCCAGCGCGCGGTCGCGCTGTTCAGAATCTTGCCATGCCGCGGCGACCTCACGGTTTGGGATCGGCTCGTCGCTTGATCGGAGTACGGCAAGCAGTGCGCCCCGGCATTGCCGGTCGGTCCCCGTATAGGACTGACCGCGCCGCGGCGCCCCAGCCCACTCCGGATAACCTGCCCGACGCCACGCGCATGTGTTCGCGACGGGACAGGCATCGCAGATGGGATTGCGGGCACGGCACACCAAAGCCCCAAGTTCCATCGAGGCGACCGCCCACCGGGCCGCGCGTGGCGGGTCATGCGGAGCGAGTTCCTCGGCCAACGCTCGTTCCCGCCTGGTCGATGCAGCGTGGGGATAGGCGACACCAGAGGCGAGCCTGCCCAACAAGCGGCGGACATTCGTGTCTAGGACGATCTCCCGCCGGCCGTACGCGAAGCTTCCGATTGCCGCCGCGGTGTACGACCCGACGCCGGGCAGCCTGAGCAGGGACTCGTGATCTTCGGGCACCTTGCCATTGAAGTCGTTCATGATCATCTGAGCCGCCTGGTGCAGCCGTACTGCTCGTCGTGGGTAGCCGAGGCGGCCCCAGGCTCGGACCGCGTCACCACGTGGCGCGACGGCCAACGACACGGGTGTAGGCCACCGCTCCAGCCATGCCTGCCACGGGCCGCGAACCCGTTCCACGGGTGTCTGTTGCAGCATGAACTCACTGACCATGATCGCCCACGGGGTCGCGTCCGAGCGTCGCCACGGCAGGTCCCGAGCATGCTGGCCGTACCAACTCAGAATCGGCCCCACCACGGTCCGTGCACTGCCGATCGGCAATTGCCGGTCCTCGGCGGCATCGGACACGTGCGCCACAGTACAGTGTTCAACTGCTCGCTCCGCTCTTGATTGCTCGCTCCGCGTTTGATTGCTCGCTCCGCGTTTGATTGCTCGCTCCGCTCGCTGAGGATTGCGCTGGGAAGCCGCTGCCTTCCTCACTCGCTCGCAGACAAAGAGCGTTTCTGCTCGTTCGCTCGTCCAGGCAGCGGCGCGCAATCCTGGTCGCTGAGGATTGCGCTGGGAAGCCGCTGCCGACGCGCGATCCGGGGCGCGGATCAGCCGGCAGTGCGCTGCAGGCGGCGTGCCTTCGGCCGGGTCCCTGGCATTCTCCCTAGGCTCGCCTTCATGAGCGGCCTGCTGCGCCCGGTCGGCCCGGAGACAGCACAGACATACTGGGCCCGGCGCGCACTGGTGTTCGGAGCAATGACGGTGCTCGCAGTCGCTGTGACATTGATCATCAACGGCACGAGTAGCGGCTTGGCGGTTCGATCGAATCCGTCGCCTTCCACGGCCACGCATACGGTGCCGATCTCGGCAGCACCAAGCTCGACTGAGACAGCAATCAGTACGCCCTTAGCAGTCGATCCCCCGGCTTCAGCGACCTCGACGGGTCCAGCGCTGGAAGCTACCGAGCGGGAAGCCTCGACGAAGAAGACCGATGGCCATGGTCTGGTGGTCTGCTCAGGGGAGGAGCTACGGCCAACCCTCACAGGCAAGCAGCGCCTGGCACCCAAGAAGCGCAACACATTCCAGCTGTCGTTGATCAACGGCTCGGATCAGACCTGCATGGCTCGGGTGACGAGGACAAACTTCGAGCTGAAGATCTATTCAGGCAGTGACCGAATCTGGAGCACCGCGGACTGTCCATCTGTCATCAAGCCGATTATCCGGAAGCTCGGTTCAGAACATGCCGTTGCCTGGACGCTTACCTGGGATGGAAAACGCTCCAAGCCGGACTGCAGGTCGGCACGCGAGGCACCGCGTCCGGGCAAGTACGTCGCAACGGCCCAACTCGAGGGTGCGGAACCCGTCAAGTTGCGGATGATCTTGAGGAGATAGTCGAGAGCTGGTCGTCAGCTAGTGTCGTGGAACCTAAGTTCCTTTGCGCTTGGCGTCGTTCAGGTGCGTGCATCGCAAGGCCGACGAGGGAGGGATACCGGGTCGTATGTCGACCGAGGAGAACGCAGCGAGGTGCGTGCCTGGGCGGCGCGAAGCGTAAAGAGACTAAGGTTCCACGACACTAGCTTCTGTTCGAGGATTCCAACCCGGGAGAGCCACGGCCCGGGGTCTGCGTTCATCTAGTTGACTGAGACGGCAGGCTCTCCAGAAGGCCCCTGGCTTCGGTCAAGTCCGTGGTCGCGAAGCCCTCAGTGAAGGTGTCGTACACACTGCGGAGCAGCCCGTCGGCGTCGTCCCTGCCCTGGGTCCTCCAGAGACGACAGAGTCTGAGCGCGGCCCGCAATTGCGTCATCCTGAGGCCCCGGACCCCTGCGCCGTCGAATGCCCGTTGGAACCAGTGCGCCGCGTCGGCATCGGCGGCGCCGGCGACGGTGAGCAAGTCGCCCTTGAGCAGGCTGAATTCGGGAATCGAGGACGCATAGCCGTTGGCGGCAAGCTCCAAGGCATCGTCCAGCAGTACGAGACCCTGCGCCACCTTGCCGGCAAGCGCGTGAGCCCCTGCCTTCATCGCCACGAGCTGAGGCCAGAACACCGGCGGTGTCCTCATCTGCTGATATTGCGCAATGCCCTCATTGACTTGCGCCAACCCCTCGTCGGCCCGCCCGAGCTCGGCGTCAGCCATGCCGAGCAGGCAGGTCCCGAGAGCGCTCCAGAGAGGGAAGTTGCACTGCTGCACAACCTGGAGCACCCCGACAGCGTGCTCCCTGGCGAGCTCGGGCTGCCGCAGCCACAGACGCAGCAGGCCGCAGTGGAACTCCACGTAGGCATAGGTGTACGGGTGCTGCAACTGGGTGGCCAGGGTAATGGCGTCGTCGGCGCGGGCAACGGCCTTGTCGGGATAGCCCAGCATCCAGAGGAAGAACGCGGAGGTGGTAAAGCATGTCGGCCCCGCGTCGTTGCCCAGCCGGAACGGTCGCGAGCGGGACGGCCCAGCTTTGACGTGGGCGATCGCCGCGTCCAGGTGATCCAGCCCGACCGGGATGTCTTCGATGGCGCCGAGGCACAGGCCAACGACCAGATGCCCATCCACCAGCATCCCGCTGTCCCCCTGCCGCTCGGCGAGGGCCAGGATCTCCTGGCCGATCCGGGCGCCCTTGTGGAACTCGGACTGGGCGATGTAGTAGCTGGCCAGGCTACGCAGCACAGGAAACAGTTGCGGCAGCTCGCGCCCCTCAAAAGGCTGGAGGGCGGTCGTGTAGGCCTCCTCGACCTCGCGCGAGTATCCCTTGGTCGCCATCAGCGCCCTGGCCATGCTCGTCCGCAGCATGATCTCCTCGGTCGCGCGGTCCGGGGTTGCCGACGCTGACGACACGACGTCTAGCCCGTCGCTGATGAGCCCGATCGTCTCCTGGTACCAACCCTTGGCGTCGTAGAGCAGCCACAGGCTGTCCAGCAGCTTCTTGAGCTGGACTCGGTCACACCTGGCTACCCAGTGACGCCAGGCCAGCCGGAGGTTGTCGATGTCAGCCGTCATCGCCGCTAGCCCGGCGTCGCGCTGCTGGCCGATGAGATGCTGCCATTGCCGCTGGGCGAAGTCGGCGAAGTACGCGGCGTGGGCCTGGCCCGCGGCAGCAGCGAATTCCGGCAACTCGTCCAGCCGTTCCGCCGCGTACTCCTTGATCGTCTCCAGCATGATCAACCGCGAGGGCGCGTCGCCCGGGTCGACCTTGCGGATAAGGCTCTTGTCCAGCAGTGAGGCGATGCCGTCGAGTGTGTCGCCACCCGTCTCGCTCACCCATTCCAGGTCCTCCGCGACTGCCTCGACGGCGTCGAGCCCAGCGCCGGAGAACACCGAGAGCAGTTCGAAGAGCCTGCGTTCGCTCGCCTCCAGAAGCTGGTAGCTCCATTCGATCGTGGCGCGCAGCGTCCGCTGCCTGGACGGGAGATCCCGCGGGCCGCCGCGCAGCAGAGCCAACCGGCTGCTCAGTCGCTCACGCAGTTCCTGAAGGGAGAACAGATTGATCCGAGCTGTGGCCAGCTCAATTGCCAGTGGGAGGCCGTCAAGGCGCAGGGAGATGTCAGCGATGATGGCCGAGTTCTGGTCGGTCAGTCGGAAGTCCGGCTTGACCGCTTGGGCGCGCTCGACGAACAGCTGCACCGCCTCGTAGCCGGCCAGCTCCGCGGCGTTGGGCCGCTCGCCAGCCGACTGGGGCAAAGAGAGGGGTGGGACGGCGTACAGCTGCTCCCCGCGTACGTGCAGCGCCTCGCGACTGGTCACCAGCAGCTTCAGCCTCGGACAGCCCGAGAGGAGCTCGAGCGCCGTGGGCGCGGCCGCCATGACCTGCTCGAAGTTATCCAGCACCAGCAGGACGTGTTGATTGTGGAGCTGCCGCTTTAGCTCGTCCAGCAATGAGTGGTCTGCGGTCTCGGTCAAGCCGATGGTCCGGGCAATGCCGGCCAGCACGGCCTGAGTGTCGCGAAACGCCGAGAGGTCTATGAAGAACACGCCATGGTCGAACCGGTCGATCTCATTGACGGCTACCCGGAGCGCGAGGCGGGTCTTACCTGTACCACCGGCACCTGTGAGAGTAAGCAAACGCACCGTCTCGCTCTCGATGCGGGCGCGAATCTCCCGCATCTCAGTGTCCCGTCCGATGAACGTGGAGGTCTGGGTCGGGAGGTTGTTGGGTCGGCGGTCGGGCGTTGTCAGCGGCGGGAAGTCGTGAGGGAGCTCTGGGTGAACCAGCTGGAAGAGCTCCACTGGCCGCCCCAGATCCTTGAGCCGATGGGCGCCGAGGTCCACGAGGGCGGCGCCGTCGGGAAGCTGATCGGCCACCAGGGCGGCTGAGGCGCCGGACAGCAACACCTGGCCCCCGTGGCCTACCGCCATGATCCGCGCGCTCCGGTTCACCGCAGGACCGAAGTAGTCGTCACCCCGCCGTTGGGCTTCACCGGAGTGCAGTCCCATCCGCACCCGCAAGACTCCGGTCTCCGCCCAGGGTTCTTCTACTAATCCGCGCTGGGCCGCCAGGCAGGCGCGCACCGCCTCAGCTGCAGATCCAAAGACGGCCATCAGGCCATCGCCAGTCAGCTTGACCACCTGGCCCCCAGCAGTCGTTACTGCGGTGAGCAGGATCGAGTCGTGGCGCTCCAGCGCACGCTTCATTGGCTGCGGGAAGCGCTCCCAGAGACGGGTGCTGCCCTCGAGGTCGGTGAACAGGAAGGTGAGGGTGCCAGACACATTGTCGGGAAGCATCGGGTTCACTCCCTTTCACGACCTGGGAGCGGTCGCCTGGATCGGCCAAGGCCTGTGGGGATGCTACCTGCCGGGCGGCGAGGTGTTGCGTCCCAGGACGGGCCGGTCGCTGCCGCCGTCAACCTATGCAGACCGGGCGAGAATGCCGAGTGCGAATAGCCAGTTAAGTGTTGCCGTACGTTGATATGCACCTAACGCATGATCATCTTCTTGCCTGATCGCTGGGACGGCATCTGTGGACGAAGAATCCAATCAAGATCATCATCTTACCAAGATCATCAAGCGATGATCATCTGGCGGGCTCTTTCGAAGGGTCTGATGTTTTCTTTGCCGCAAGCCGCTACCAGGAATAAACCGGGTCCGAGATGTCCACCACCAGCACGGAGCGTCCGGGGTCGGCGTCCAGCCAGTGCCGGACGATGCGGCGCCACACCCCGCCCTCATCGGAGTATCGCGCAGCGCCTGGCAATGCGCGTCCGCATTTTGGGCAACGCTGGGCTGGCAGGCGCGGGTTAATGTGCTCGTCCGGGGGATATCCGACGTACTCCGTGCCCGGCAAGGCGTTGCCGTCTGGGTCCTTCTCCACGAATACCGGCAGCCGACCGAGCCTGAATTGCTGGTGCCGTGCACACCGGATGCCTGTTTGCCGATCGATGTACATGTCGGTGCAGACCACGCGAATGAACAGACATCTGGAACTGTGTTTGCCCATTTCGTCGCCTTAACCTTTCCCGGGGTTGCCCTGCTCCGCAGGGCCTTGCCACAGCCTTCCCCGAGTCCGGTCTCCACGCGGGCGGCTCTTGGCAGGACGGCGACGCCACTGCCGCCGGACGGGGTCGCCAACCCGTAGCAATATCCCATGACACAACCAACCAATAGCGAACGCGGCGATGATTGACGTCATGAATCAATTCATAGTGATAGACGAGCAATTGTCTAGCACTATGCAAGATGAACAAAATGCAAAATCAATTGAAACAAATGATTAATGGAAGGAAAAGCGCGAAAGAAATCGGGGCCTTTATCTAGGGAGTGCGCACGATGCCCGGCGCCGAGTGTGCATGGCGCAGAATCTTGGCGAGGGTCCGGCTCCGGCTGAGCTATCGGAAGGCCGCAGCAAGTTCCGTGAGCACCGGTTGGTCACCCACTGATCACTTGCTGGTCTGGCGCTCCACCGTCGTATCGGCAAGGGTGGAGATCGTTCAGGTACAGGGGGGTCGGTTCTGAGCGCCACCCGCCCCGTGGCAGGCGTGACGACACAGCCACAGCGAAGGAGACGATGAGATGGGCAAGGTCACGACCGGCGGCACGATGTCGCTCGACGGCTACATCGCCGGACCAGGAGAGAGCGGCTTCGATCTGCTGTTCCAGTGGTACGGCAACGGCGACGTCGAGATCCCATCGGCCAGTCCCGACGTGCCGCCGCCCCGCATCTCCGCGGCGAGCGCGGAGCTGATCAAGCCGGAGTGGGAGAACACCGGCGCGCTGGTCGTCGGCCGGCACCTCTACGACATGACGAACGCCTGGGGCGGGCGCCACCCGATGAACGTGACCACGGTCGTGCTCACCCACCGGCGCCCCGACGACCGCCCTGAGGACGACGAGAACTTCGTTTTCGTCACCGACGGCATCGAGGCGGCGGTGGCAAAGGCGAAAGAGCTGGCCGGGGACAAGAACGTCGCTGTCAACGGCGGGCAGATGGCCCGGCAGTGCCTGGAGGCCGGGCTGCTCGACGAAGTCGGCGTCGAGCTGGTGCCGGTCGTGCTGGGCGGGGGTACGCCGCTGTTCGCCGAGCTCGCCGCCACGCCGGTGCAGTTCGAGGGGCCCATCACGGTGGTCGAGGGCACCGGCGTCACGCACCTGCGGTACGCGGTCAAGAAGTAGGCCTCCGACAACCGAGGCGCGCGGCCGCAGTGACTAAAGCGGATGCACCTCGTATCGTCCGGAGTCTTCGACGACGAGCACTCCATCACCCTTGCCCAGAGGATTGATGATCTTGCCGGTCAGCCCACAGACTGCCGCCTCGTTCGTCGGACTGTGGCCGACGACCAGTGCGCGGCTATCGTTCGGCAGGCCCTCGACCACCCGTCCGAGCGCCGTTCCGAGTAGCTGAGTCTCCTTCTCGACAAGATCGGGGTCCACCGTTCGCATCTCCTCCAGTGAAGCCTTCTTGCCGGCAGCTTTCGCAGCCTCTCGCCACCGGTCCTCGACCGCCGACCGCAGTCCGATCTCTGTGGTAATCGGAATGTCGTCCTGACCAGCCGCACGGCGCAGGATGCGAAGCATTTCATTGGCGCGCTCCGCGCCGGTCGAAACAAAAAGCGCGTACGGGGGATGCAGTCCAGTCCGGCCGATGGCCTCGGCGTCTGCAATGCCCTGCTCGCTCAGCCGATCGCCGTCATTGTCGGTGTGCCGGCGCATCTCGACGTATCGCATGCCTCCATCCTCCTCGACAACGTCCTGACCGGTCAGGCGACCTGGAGTGAAGCGCACAGCAACTGACCTGGCCGGTGATCACGTGTCCGGCCCACCTCGATGGGCCCGCAGGGCGAGCCGATCTCAAGGAGAAACCCGCCTGCCGGCACGCTGTTGCCAACTAGCCGCTAGTGGCGGACAGCGCGGCGCGCAGTCCGATCAGCCCGTCGCGGATCCGGGTCTTCACCGTGCCAAGCGGGAGATTGAGCCGCTGTGCCACCTGGCTTTGGCTATAGCCGCCGAAGTAGGCCAGCATGATCGCCTCGCGCTGGATCGCGGTCAACGAGGCCATGCCTTTGCGTACCCTCTCCGCGTCGAGCCGCTGCTCCACGCCTGCCCACACGAAATCAACCGCCCGCTCGGCCGTCGCGGCGGCGGCGTACCGCTCGTCGCGTGCTGCCTCACTGGACACCGAGCGCACCCGGTCCACGGCACGGCGGTGGGCCATGGTGGTCATCCAGGCCACCACGCTGCCCTTCGCGGGTGAGTAGCGGCCGGCCTGGCGCCAGACCTCTACGAAGACTTCTTGGGTGACCTCGGCAGCGTGGTCCTCCGAGCGCAGTACCCGCAGTACCACGCCGTGGATGCGGGCTGCGGTCAGGTCGTACAGCTCGGCGAACGCGTCCTCATGGCCGTGCGCGCTGAGCGCTACCAGATCGGCGAGCCGGGCGGTCGACGCCTGCTCGCCGGCAGCCGGGTGTGCGAGGCCGGGTCCTGCCATAAAAGTTCGACTCCTTCTGCGGCTACGCAACCGGGGCCCACCCGAAGCCACGGGCGTTGACCCGTGTCACCCGGAACCTGAGGCTAGGGGCTACTTGCGCTCACTTCCCAGGCCGAATTGCGCTCACTTCCCGCTCCCTTGAACCGATGGAAACGAGCTTCTGGCGGGCGTACCGTGAGATTTTGGGGGCCCGATTGTGAGGTGCCCCGCTGCGCGCGTTGCGAGACCGTGTGAGTGATCAAGCAAGGGACCAAGGTGGACGTCCGTGAGGAAGTTGGCGTCGGCCGGTCGGCGATACCTCGCCGGGCCGCGGGCCGGCTAGGCGAACGTCTGAGCCAGAGCATGCGCCGTCGCTTCGTCGGCCGGGATGCTGAGATCACGATCTTTAGCGACCTGCTGAATCGTTCTGAGCAGGCGGCACTGCTTTGGGTGTACGGACCTGGTGGAGTCGGCAAGAGCACTCTGCTTCACAGGCTTGCCCAGCTGGCCAGCGACGAGGGGAGGTCCGTGCTGGTCTTAGACGCTCGGGATCTGCCTCCGACCCAAGAAGGTGTTGTTCAGGGCTTGAGCCAGGCGCTGGATCCTGCAATCGCCTCGGTCGAGGACGACGACCAGCAGTGGGTCATCTGCCTGGACACCTGCGAGCGCTTCTCCGAGGACGAGGCCTTGGCGGTGCGCACACAGGTGCTGCCC
>Ga0081455_10009444_pt1 | contig 10034 bp, 7 predicted proteins | sample TabmetS3T2R1_FD_70207 | JGI IMG/M metagenome (GOLD analysis project Ga0081455, IMG submission 70207) | Tabebuia heterophylla rhizosphere microbial communities from the University of Puerto Rico - S3T2R1 | ecosystem: Host-associated > Plants > Roots > Rhizosphere ... | reverse complement strand
TTGGGAAGGCACCATTGCCGGACTCGAAATGCTGGCAGACCGCGTCCGCCTCCAGGTCGACGGCCGCCCGAACGCTCTCGTCGATCTGACTCCCGCAGCCGTCGCCGAGCTCCACCTACGGTCTGGCGTGCATGTGTGGCTCACGGCCAAGGCCACAGAGGTCGACATCTACCCCGACCCACACCTCGGCCCAACACCAAGCACAGAAGGCGCCGCCTAGCGAACTGCCGTCGAAATCTGCTCAGCCGGAGCGAGACACATGCAGGTGTTCAATTCATCAGCCAGTTCAGCAGTACGCGACCCATGAGGCGCGATGCACCGAACGTGGCGACGTCGGCGTACTGGCGGTCAGCTGATGGCCAACCCATGTCGACGACGAGGACATCACCATGCTGGGCGCGCAGCTGGTCAACTGCTTCTCTCCCAAACCGATGTCGGTGGATATCGCGTCCCACCACCAGCACGGGTTGATCTTGTTGAAGGTCTGGCAGCGCCGATCGCTCGGGAGAGATCAAATACACAGGCTGTGCCGCAAAGGCCCGCGCGCGGAGCCCTTCGACAGGCTCAGGGCCCATCGTGGCGAAGGGTCCCCACGGTGTAGCGCCCACGGCGATGTTGGCTCCCGACTCAAGCCGTACGACGGTGTATCGGCCAGCTGCCCTCCCCCGCCACTCCGATGCGCCAGGTTGGACATCGAAGGTGCGAATCAACTCGGCTTCATCTCCAGGCCAGCCCGGGTCGGGGCGAGGAGGCTGCCCGGCCACCCCCCGCGCGACTTCCAGGTCCTGAGCGAGCATGCGCACCCGACTCATTGCTTCCGCCACCCTGCTGGACGCGAGTGTGCTCTCGGCGATCGCGCTGCTCACTGCCTGCTCGATGTCGGCCAGCTGAGCATCGGTGTTCTCGGTCCCGAGACAGAGCAGATCGCATCCGGCTCGCAGTGCAGCGACGGCCGCCCCCGCCATCCCCACTGAGCCGGAAGCACCGGCCATATCCAGGGCATCGCTCACGATCACTCCGGAGAAGCCCAGTTCGCCGCGCAGCAGATCGTGCAGGACGACTCGACTCATCGTTGCGGGATGGTTCGGATCCAGCTGTGGCACGAGGACATGGGATGTCATGACCACCCGGCTGCCTGCTTCGACGGCTGCGGCGAACGGCACCAGCTCGCGCGAGCGCAGCTCGTCGAGCGAACGGTTCACGACGGGAAGCGAGACGTGCGAGTCCTGCGCAGTATCGCCGTGGCCCGGGAAGTGCTTGGCACTGGCGGCCACACCGGTCGACTGAAGTCCGACCACCCAAGCTCGTGTGTGCCGCGCCACCCGTTCGGCGTCGCTGGAGAAGCTACGAACGCCGATCACCGGATTGTCGGACCGGGAGTTGACATCGACACAGGGAGCAAAGTTGACGGTGCAGCCAGCCTGACGGAGCCACCAGCCGATTGCGGCCGCGGTGTCGCGCGTGGTGTCGACATCGTTGAGCCGGCCCAGTACGGCGTTGCCAGGGAACGGCGCGCCGCTCGCCGCGAAGAGCCGCGTGACGTCCCCGCCCTCCTCGTCGATAGCGATGATCGCGTACGGGTTCTCGGCCATGATCGCGTCGGTCAAGGCCCGCAGCTGTCCAGGCGAGGAGATGTTCTGCGCGAACAGGCAAACTCCGCCGAGGCCCGCCCGGAGTCGCTCTCGCAGCCACGGTGGCAGTGCCGTCCCTGCGAATCCGGGCAGCAGGGTGGCTAGCACGGTACTAGAACCCTTGCCAGCTCGGCTTGCCCTCGTAGGTCTCGATGTAGTACGAGGCGAGCTGAAGACGCGACGCCGCCGCAAAGTCCAGCAGCACCGTGACATGTGGGTGTAGCTGCAACGCTGTGGCCGGCCACAGCGCCGACACGGGTCCTTCGACAAGCTGGTGGATGGCCTCCGCCTTCCCTCGCCCGGATGCCACGAGCACGACGTGGCGCGCCTCGAGGATGGTGCCGATGCCTTGGGTGAGGCAGTGCTGTGGGACCAGGTCCACATCCCCGCCGAAGAATCGCGCGTTGTCCCTGCGGGTCTGGCTCGTCAACGTCTTGATCCGGGTGCGGGAGGCGAGCGAGGAGCCGGGCTCGTTGAACGCGATATGGCCGTCAGTGCCGATCCCGAGAATCTGCAAGTCGACCCCGCCGGCCTCCGCTATGGCTTGTTCGTACGCTTCGCAAGCACCCAAGAGATCCTCGGCCAGCCCGTCCGGTCCGAACACGTGAGCCGGATCGATATCGACCTTGTCGACGAACTCATCTTGGATGACATTTCGGTACCGCTGCGGATGGTCTGCCGGCAGCCCGACGTACTCGTCGAGCATGAACGCTCGGGCCGTCGCCAGCGAGACAGAGCCCTGGTTCACGCGGCGGCCGAGTTCCTCGTAGATGATCAAGGGGCTTGACCCGGTCGCCACGCCCAGGACGGCTTCCGGCCGCGGCCGCAAAAGCTCCTCGATGGCGTCGGCAGCCAGCTCTCCTGCCTCATCGGGCGTCGTGCTGATGACCACTTCCATGGTGTGCGATCCTTCCCAGCTTGGGTATCAGCCGACCGGCGGACAGGCCATGCCAGACTCCACTCATGACACACCCGTCCAGGCACGTGTCAAGCGAGATTGCTGACCAGCCGTCGGCTTGGGCCCGGGCCGCGAAGCTCGGACTTACCGAAAGTGTCCGTCATTCCCTTCCCGAACGTGGTCAACGGGTGGCGATCATCGGTTGCGGCACCTCGTTCTTCATGGCCCAGAGCTTCGCGGAACTACGCGAGGGTTCCGGGCATGGTGAGACCGACGCCTTCCCCGCATCAGAATTCCCGACTCGCCGCCCCTATGACGCCCTCGTCGCGCTGACCCGTAGCGGCACGACAACAGAGGTGCTTCGGCTGCTCGGGACACTGCGGAACGGGACCGGACCGCGGCTGGTGGCGATCACCGCCGACCCGGATACACCGGTCATCGAGTTGGCTGATCATCGAGTGGTCTTGGATTTCGCAGACGAGAAGTCCATCGTTCAGACACGGTTTGCCACCACATCTCTGGCACTGTGGCGGGCCTGGTTGGGCGAGGACCTCAGTGTTGTTGTCGAGCAGGGGCGATCCGCGTTGACCGACCCGCTGTCGCCGCGCATGCTCGAGGCTCCCCAGTTCACCTTTCTAGGTACCGGAATGTCCGTCGGCATTGCGAACGAGGCTGCACTGAAACTGCGCGAAGCGTCCCAGTCGTGGACAGAGTCCTACCCAGCCATGGAATTTCGTCATGGACCCATTAGCGTCGTCGGGCGAAACTCGACGGTCTGGGTATTCGGGCCGCCTCCTCCGGGCCTGCTGGAGGACCTCCAGATAACCGGTGCGCATGTGGAAAGCAGCGGTCTTGATCCGATGGCAGATTTGATCAGGGCGCAGCGGTTGGCCGTGGCGCTCGCCGAGGCCAAGGGCCTCAATCCCGACGAGCCGCGGCACCTGACCCGGTCGGTCCAGCTTTCCTGAGATGACTGCCATCCGCTCGAGGGATGATCAAGAAGTCGTTCCCCGCGATCTTGTCATCGGCGTTGATGTCGGCGGCACGACCATCAAGGCCGCGCTCTTCGACTCGGACGGACTCGAATACTTCCGGAGCGCCCGGCCCACACCCAGACAGCTCGGCCCGGACGCCGTCATCACAACAACTATTGAGGCCATCGCCGAGCTGCGAGCGCAGGTAACCCAGTCCGCGCAGGTGCGAGCGGTTGGCCTTGTGGTCCCCGGCCTCGTGGACGCGGAGCAAGGGATCGCGGTCTACGCCGCCAACCTCGACTGGCACCAGCTGCCGTTACGGCAGACCGTGGCGGACGCAGTTGGCCTGCCAGTAGTCCTGGATCACGACGTACGCGCCGCAGGGCTGGCCGAGCTCGAGTTGGGTGCTGGTCAAGGGTTCCAGGAGGTCATCTTCGTCGCGCTGGGCACCGGCGTTGCGGCGGCCGTGATCACAAAAGGTCAGCTGGCCACGGGTGCCACCGGCAGGGCCGGTGAACTCGGCCACCTCCCGGTGCTTCCGGAAGGCGAATGGTGCGCTTGCGGGCAACGCGGATGTACTGAGACCTACGCCAGCGCGGCCGCCCTGTCACGCCGTTACGCTGCCGCCAGCAGCGTCAGCGACGTTCCGGCCGAGGAGGTCATCGGCCGGGCTGCGGCCGGCGACCCTTTGGCCGCGGAAGTCTTCAACGATGCCATCACTGCCCTGGGCCGGGCGCTGGTGAACTACGTACTGATCATGGATCCTGAGCTGATTCTCATTGGCGGTGGCATGGGTGCCTCCGGCGCGGCACTACTCGAGCCGCTCGCTCGCGCCGTGCAAGCCGGCCTCGCCTGGCGTCCGGCCCCGGCGATCTTGAACGGAAAGTTCGCAGGTGACGCTGGTCGCCGGGGAGCTGGGTTGCTGGCGTGGCGTGCGCTGCATGAATCAAACTCACGTTGAGACACGATCGCTCGGTGAGACGCCCATCGATCTCGAGGCGGCAGCCTTCCCATCGTTACCGACGTAGTGGGCTTGATCCGGTCATACGTCGACGGGCCGGAGACTCGCGTCGATCAGCATATTCGTTGTCTAGCTAGTGGCGAGCCAAGGCGATGAAGGGATCCAGCGAATGAGGGTTCGCCAGCGCGTCCCGGCTTACGACCTGTTCGGGGTCGACGCCTGCGAGGATCCGTTTCACCGGCACCTCGCACTTCTTGCCGTTCAGTGTGTGCGGTATCGCATCGACGGCGATGAACCGGTCAGGCAGGTGACGCGGCGACAGCTCAGTGCGGAGTGCCTGCCGCAACTGCGGCTCGACATTGGCCAGTGTGGCATCGGGGGCGAGTACGACGAAGCACAGCAGCTCTCCGTCGTCGTCGGCGCCGAGCTCGGTGGTGTCGACTACGAGGGAGTCGACGACCTCCTCGAAACTCTCGACCACCGCGTAAAAGTCGGCGGTCCCCATCCGCACTCCCCCACGATTCAGGGTCGAGTCGCTGCGTCCGTAGATGACAAATGATCCGTGCCGCGTCTGGCGAATCCAGTCGCCGTGCCGCCAGACGCCTGGAAAATCGGCGAAGTAGGCGGCGCGCAGCCGGGCGGAGTCGGGATCGTTCCAAAACGACACCGGCATCGACGGCATCGGCTTTGTCAGCACCAGCTCACCGACTTCGTCGATGACTTCAGTACCGCGGGTGTCGTAGGCGGCGATGGACGCGCCGAGAGCGGCGCACGACAGCTCACCCAGCCATACCGGCACGGTGGGCGCCGACTCGAGAAAGGCGGTGCACACGTCGGTACCGCCGGACATGGAGCAAATCTGGACGTGCTTACCGACCGCATCGGCGACCCAGCGGAAACCGCCGACGGACAGTGGTGCTCCGGTCGAGCCCAACGCCTTGATCGCTGACATGTCCAAATCGTCCGCCGGGCGGACCCCCGCCTTCAGGCAGGCGTGGACGTACGGCGCCGAGACGCCGAAATAGGTGACGCGATGCTTCTCGGCGAGCCGCCACAAGGCACCCAGATCCGGATATCCCGGGCTGCCGTCGTACATCACCACCGTCGAGCCCACCATCAGACCTGAGACCAGCAGGTTCCACATCATCCAGCCGGTGGTGGTGAACCAGAAGAATCTCTTGCCCGGCCCGAGGTCGTGATGCAAGGCAAGCGTCTTGAGGTGCTCGACGACGATGCCGCCGTGCCCGTGCACGATGCCCTTCGGCAGTCCGGTCGTGCCGGAGGAGTACAACACCCACAAAGGATGGCCGAACGGGACAGCATCGAAATCCAATGAGCCCGGCTCCGCGATCAGCTCGGACCACGGCACCGTTCCGGCTAGCTCTGCGCGATCGTCGAGGTAGGGCAGCAGAACGGCGCCGGTGAGCGTCGGCAGCTCCGCTTGCAGCGCCCGTACCCGGTCGCAGACGTCGAAGGCCTTGCCGCCGTACCGGTATCCATCCACTGCTAGGAACACCGACGGCTCCAGTTGTGCGAACCGATCGCGTACAGCGCGCGTTCCAAAGTCGGGTGAGCACGACGACCAGATCGCGCCGAGGCTCGCGACCGCCAGGAATGCCGCGAGAGCCTCGACGCAATTCGGCAGCAATGCCACGACGCGATCGCCGCGAGCTACGCCGAGGCGCAGCAGGCCGGCACGTACTCTGCCGACAAGTTCCCGTAGCTCGCTGTGGTTGACCAGCCGTTCAAGCCCGTCCTCCCGGACGAACACCACGGCAAGATCGTCGCCGGCACGCCCTGGGCCATCGACGAGCGCGTGCTCGGCGTAGTTGAGCGTGGCGCCGGGGAACCAGTCGGTCCCCGGCATGGTCGGCGAATCGAGCGTCGCTCGGGGCATGGCGTGGAAACGCACGCCGAGGAACTTCGCAGCCGCGGCCCAGAATCCCTCAAGATCGTCCACCGACCACGCATGCAGCGACGAGTAATCGAATTCGTCGACGTCGGCAAGGCGCTGATCACGGACGAACCGTGAGAAGTCCGCGATCGTGCTTGCCTGGGCGGCCGCCGGATCCGGCGTCCAGACCACCTCGGCGACGTCGGTTGTCATCAGGACCATCCTTGCCCAAGTACGCAAGGTACCGATAGCACAACTGCACTCGACAGGAGGAGTGCGGCCCGCGGGGACCGCATGGAGCCGGGCGGTATCCCACTGCCTCTGGTCAGTTTTTTGGCTTGCTGATACACCGGATATCTAGCAACAAATTCAAGGGTGGTGAACCAGTGCGAGCATCCATCTCGCTAGGACGTATTGCTGGCATCAAGGTCGGGATCAACGCCAGCGTGTTTCTCATAATTGCGATTCTGGTGGCCGGGCTCGCGACCGGGCAGTTGCCCGCCGCGTTTCCGGGCCGCGGGATCGTCGCTTACGTGATCGCGGCGATCATCGCTGCAGTGCTGTTCTTGGCCTCGCTGCTGGCTCATGAGTTGGCGCACTCTCTGGTGGCGCGCCGCAACGGCATCGAGGTCGAGAGCATTGTGCTGTGGCTTCTCGGCGGCGTCGCGCAGCTGCGAGGGGAGCCTAAGACACCCGGCGCCGACTTTCGCATTGCCATCGTCGGTCCGCTGACAAGCTTGGCTTTGGCCATTGTCTTCGGTCTTGCTGCCGGAGGCTTCACACTCGGCGGCGTCACCGGCCTGCCGTTCGGAGTGTTGGCATACCTTGCGGCAACCAACGCGATGCTCGCGGTGTTCAACCTCATCCCAGCCGCGCCGCTGGATGGTGGTCGAGTCTTGCGCGCGGCCTTGTGGCGGTGGCGCGGTAACCGGCAGACAGCCGCAGTGAGCGCCGCGCGAGCCGGTCGGTATGTCGGTTTCGCGTTGATCGCCCTTGGCGTGCTGCAGCTGGTGACCGGTAACGGCTTCGGAGGGGTGTGGCTCGCACTGATCGGCTGGTTCGTCGTCAGCGCGGCTACCGCCGAGGAACAACAGGCCAAGCTAGGAGGTCAGCTGGCCGGTATCACCGTCGGCCAGGTGATGACAGCGTCGCCCACGGTCCTCGATGGGAACCTCACCGTCAACGATTTCGTCGCGCAAGTAGCCCTGACTCACCGGTTCTCCACGTATCCGCTCATTGATCCATACGGGCGGCTCACGGGCCTGGTCACCCTCAACCGGGTTCGCGGTGTACAGCCGGAACTTCGTGCCACCACCCGCCTGCAGGAGATCGCCTGCGTGCCTGCCGAGGTCCCTGTCGCGCAACCGGAAGAGCCTCTCGTAGAGCTCTTGGAGCGCATGCAAGGCTGCGCAGACGGACGTGCTGTTGTCGTGGACAGCGCCGGACGAGTGGTCGGCATCGTGTCACCAAGCGATGTCACACGGGCACTGGAAACTGCTGATCTACGCATGCTGGATCCCTACACCCGGCCAGCCGGAGCTGACGTGACATCGTTGCCATCAGAGTGGCGGCCACCCCGCCGCTGACTTGAGATCCAACGAATCGGCGGCACCGCAGAGCGGCTGCCGTCGGCTATGACATCTCAAAACAGTTCCATATCCGGTTCAATCAAGGTGACGATCGAGAGCCCCCGCTGCAAGATCAATAACGGCGTCCAGGGCACCGGGCTCTTCAAACAGATGAGTAGCTGCAGGGACGAGTTCAATGCTAACCCGGGCTCGCATCACGGCGGCCGCACTCTCGTTGAGCTGGCGGACCTGCGGATCCCGCTCACCGACGATGAGGAGCGTCGGTGCCTGCACCCGGCGGAGCGCGTCGCCGGCCAGGTCGGGACGGCCGCCCCGTGAGATCACTAGCCGAACTCTCTCTCCTCGATCGGCGGCGGTGATCAGCGCGGCGGCAGCGCCGGTGCTCGCACCGAACACCGCGAGCGGGAGCTCGGCTGTATCGCGCTGTTCTGCGAGCCAGTCGGCCGCCGCTGTCAACCTCACCGCAAGTCGGGAGATGTCAAAGCGCAGTTCTCGGGTGCGCAGATCGATCTGCTCTTCTTCTGGCGTCAACAGATCCAAGAGCAAGGTCGCCCACCCGAACTGTTGAAGTGCGCCCGCTACGCGTCGATTTCGCGGACTGTGGCGACTGCTGCCACTGCCGTGCGCGAACAGCACGACGCCCCGCACTCCTTCAGCCGGAATGGCAAGATCACCATCGAGCCAGATGCCCTCGCTTGGTATGCGAACCGCCCGTTCGATCACCTTCTGCTCGCTGCTCATATCACCAGTCTGGCGCTGGGTCAGGAGTGGGATGTGAAAGGCTATGGAAGATGATCATAGGAAGTCAGACAGTCACAGCTGTATCCGCTGACGACAGCTGCTGGTGAGAGCCTGATGCCTCAATTGCCTGGCCCGTTGCTGGTGTCGGAGAGCAATCCCCGGTACTTCGCTGTCGCGGGTGCGCCCGAGAAGTTGATCTATCTGACGGGTTCGCATGTCAACAACAACCTCCACGACGGGCTGGGCCCCGGTCGGGAATGCCCCGATGACCCGGAGCGGTTCGACTTCGACGCGTACCTGCGACTGCTCTCCGAGCGTGGTCACAATTTCATTCGCCTCTGGCGCTGGGAGCAATTTCAGGGCCATCTGGCTCCCGCTGATGTGCACTTCTGTATGAGGCCCCAGCCGTGGTCGAGAATCGGACCGGGGACCGCAAAGGACCGCAAGCCGAAATTTGATCTTTCGGTGTTCGATCAGACCTACTTTGATCGACTTCGCGAACGGATAATCGCAGCCGGAGATGCCGGCAGCTACGTATCAGCCATGCTGTTCGAAGGCTTCAGCCTTCATCTGACGAGCACTCCCGACAACGTGGAGGGACATCCGTTCCACGCCGCCAACAACGTCAATGACATTGGCATCACATCGATCGTCGACTACCAGGTTCTCCCCCTCGATTCGAGGATCGAGGCCTTCCAGCTCGCCTACATCCGGAAGGTGATCGACACTGTTCATGATCTTCCCAATGTCTTGTACGAGGTTGCGAACGAGTCGTCTGGGCAGACCGGGGATTCAGTTGAATTCGAAGACGGATCCTCGATCGACACACCGATCGGTGATTCGACGCAGTGGCAGTACTGGGTGATCAACACGGTCAAGGCCTACGAGCGCGAGATGGGATACGACGCGCATCCCATCGGCATGACCTACCTGTTTCCCGTGGCCGACCTGAGCAAGTCGAATGAGCCGCTGTGGAACAGTCCAGCAGATTGGATTTCGCCCGGTTTCGACGACACGTTGGGTGAGGGACGGTGGCTCCTCGATCCGCCCGCCAACAACGGAGGCAAGGTCGTATTACTCGACACCGATCACTTTTCGCCGTTCTCAGGCAGCGCCGTATGGGTGTGGAAGGCGCTGCTCCGCGGGCACAATCCGATCTTGTACGACCTGGGCATTCTTGGTGGCGGCAAGCCGCCCAACCCTTCTGAGGGGAATCCGTCCTTCGATTCATTGGAGCCGGCCCGCCAGGCCATGGGAGATACCCGAGGCTTTGCGGAGCGGATCAGCCTTGCGACGATGCAGCCGAGTCCTGACGTGAGCGAGACAAGATTTGCGCTGGCGGACCC
>Ga0081455_10009443_pt1 | contig 10034 bp, 8 predicted proteins | sample TabmetS3T2R1_FD_70207 | JGI IMG/M metagenome (GOLD analysis project Ga0081455, IMG submission 70207) | Tabebuia heterophylla rhizosphere microbial communities from the University of Puerto Rico - S3T2R1 | ecosystem: Host-associated > Plants > Roots > Rhizosphere ... | reverse complement strand
GACTTCGATTTGAATCTCCGGGTACTTTTTCTTGAAGGCATCGACGATTTCCTTGTAATTGCCCGACAGCGAGGTGTACCAGACAACTTTCCCTTCGGCTTTCGCTCCAGCGAGAAGTATCTGCTGGCGATCGGGTCCGGTGTAAGCAACCAACTCTTCCAAAGTTCTCGGCTTGCTCCCCTGACCCCAGGCTGCCCAGGACATCGTCAGAATTGCTAAAACCGTTAGGCTCAATATCTTCATGCTGCTCCTTCTTTTGCTGAAAAATTTCGGTATCACTGGTGCTTTTGTTCGGGAACTATCACACTCCGCGCGTCAGTATCAATCGGCCAGTTCTGAAAGTATCGTGATACATTGACAGCAGCCACAAACAGGAGTTATGAGGTATCCAGAAAAATTCGAAGGCGCGGGAGGCAATCAATGCTTGGAGGTCATGCAGTCGCGCAGTGTCTGCGCAACGAAGGGGTAAAACACGTCTTTAGCGTGCCTGGCGAAAGTTACATCGCGGTGGTCGATGGGCTGGTAGACTTTCCTGAAATCAAACTGATTACCAACCGCCAAGAAGGCTGTGCCGCATTCATGGCGGAAGGTTACGCCAAGGCGACACGCAAACCCGGCGTCTGCATCGTCACCCGGGGTCCGGGCGCGACCAACGCAAGCATCGCCGTTCACAGCGCCAAATACGATTCCGCACCGATGGTGCTTTTGGTCGGACAGGTCAGCCGGGCCGCGCGGGGGCGTGAAGCGGGCCAGGAGCTGGATTACGGCCGATTCTTCGGCAGCATCGCCAAGTGGGTCATCGAAATCAACGATCCTAAACAGATTCCGCGGATTGTCAGCCGCGCGTTTCACATCGCGCGCACAGGCCGTCCCGGACCGGTGGTTGTGTCGCTGCCGCGCGATGTGATCGAACAGAACGCGGAAATATCGATGGTCGATCCCTATCCCGAAGTAAAGCCCAATCCCGATCCGCTGGCGATCGAAGTCTTAATCGGGCGCATCAACGCGGCGCGCAAGCCCGTGCTCCTTATCGGCTCGGGGACACAATACACTCGGGCATGGCAAGAGGTGATCGACTTTGCAGAAAAATTTCAGGTGCCGGTATTGACTTCTTACAAGCGGCAAGACGCCTTCCCAAATAATCATCCCAACTACGCCGGCAATCTTTTAACATCGAACAAGGAGGCGCAAAGGCTTGCTTACGATGAAAGTGATCTATTGATTGTCCTCGGCTGCCGGCTCAACCAGCAGACAACCGGTGCCTTTACTTTCCCGCGGCCGGGACGGCCGTTTGTCCAGATCGACACTGACGAGGAGAACATCGGCCAAAACGCGCGTCCGGACCTGGGCATCATCGCCGACGCCAAACAGACATTGCTCGCGGCGCTAAAGCATTCGGGGCCGCGGCCCAACGAGAATCGCGCTGCGTGGATTGCCGAGCAACATGCTAAACAAAAAGATTTTTGCACACCGCAAGATCGTCCCACACCCAAAGTCTCCATGGAACGGATCATGAAGGACATCAAATCTGCCATGCCCGCCGATGCGATCACGACGACCGATGCCGGCAGCTTTGGCCAATGGCCGCAGCGCTACATCGAGTTTGATTATCCGGACTCCTACATTTCGCCAACCCTTGGCTGCATGGGTCCCGGTGTGCCTTCCGCGGTGGCCGCCAAATTAGCCCATCCGAATCGCACGGTCATCGCCCACGTGGGCGATGGTGGATTTCTGATGACCGGGCAGGAAATGGCGACAGCCAAGCAATTCGGTACGAACATCATTGCGATTGTGTACAACAACGAGGGTTATAATTCGATTCGGATGCATCAGGAGGCCCAGTACCCGGGCCGTCAATACGGCGTCGGTCTGGAGAACCCTGACTTCGCCGTCATGGGCGAATCCTTCGGCGCGCTGGGTTTGAAAGTCACGCGCGACGAGGAGTTTTTGCCGGCGTTCAAAAAAGCGCTGGCCGCCGATCGCTCGGCGTTGATCGAAGTGCAAACCGACTACGAATACGTGACGCCCTCGGCGAGGTTATCCGAACTTTCCGGCAAAAAGTTACAGGGAGACTAGTATTCCATCGAATGAGGGTGCAAGCCTTCTAGGCTTCGACTGTAGATATTCCCTCTACCGCTCGGCGGGAGAGGGCAAGGGTGAGGGCAATCCTCTCCTTCCAAGAGAGGGCGAGGAGGTTTAGGAGTTTCTGTGAGATCCCCTTGCAGAATTGCGCTGTCTCTATTGATTTTGGCGTGCGGTTCGATCAATGCGAAGGTTCATGCCCAGGAGGATCTCGTCGCGAAGGCGCAAAAGGAGCGCGAGCTGGTGGTGTACGGTACCGCGCTCGCGGCACAATTTGACAAATTCTCGGAGCCATTCCGGCGACGCTATCCTTTCATCAAAACCCAATACAGTCGAGCTACGGGCGAAGCGTTAACGACGAAAATTCTTTTCGAGGCTTCGGCTCAGCAGCTCACTCCCGACGTGGTTCTTATCAACAACTATACCCACCGCATCTTCATGAAGAAAAATATTATCACACCCTACCTGCCGCCCACCGCCGGAAATTTCCCGCCGGGGTTCATCGACAAACAGGGCTACTGGTTGGGATTCTACTTGGTACCCTACGCGATCACTTACAACACGATGCTGGTGCCCAAAGGGACCGCCCCGAAGTCTTTCGACGACCTTTTGAATCCCAAATGGAAAGGTCAAATCTCTCTGGAGCGTGAAGAGTACTTGGTCACACAGTCCCACATGCAGTACATGGGACAAGCCAAGGGCATCGAGTATTTCAAGCGACTCGCGCGCCAAGATCCGATTCTGGTTAACGGCCATAGCAAGCAGGCCGTACTATTAACTGCCGGTGAATTTCCGGTCATTATCTACAGCGACATCGCCCGTACCGAAGAATTGAAGCGCAAGGGCGCGCCCATCGAGTGGGTAAGGGCCGAACCCCACATCACGGTGTTGGTCTCGGCGGCAATTACGCGCGAAGCGCGGCATCCCGCCGCCGCCCGGCTGTTTATGAATTATCTCGCCGCAGACGAAGGCCAGAAAGCAGTTATCGCCATGGACAAACCGCCCGCGCTGCCGAAGTTTCAACCGGAGTATCTGCGCGGAGTCAAACTCTATCCGGCGGACTGGGCGTTGTCCGATACCTATGAAGAATACAACAAACTTTACCGGGACATTTTTTGGACAGGCAAGTAAGCGCACTTTGTAGAGGCAGTTTCGAACCAGGCCCTAAAAGCAACAAAAATTTTGCCAGACTAACACCGACAATAGTTTCGCCGCTTTAAAGAAATTGTGCGAGAAAAGGAGACGAGTGTCATGAAATATGGGAATTTCATCATCTTGGCTCTTTTGCTGTTGGCGTCAGAGGCATGGGCGCAAGCACGGAAACCGGGGTCAATCGCGGAGCTTGCGAGCTACCGCGGTGCTGATCGCGAACAGGTTCTCTATGCTGGAGCAAAGACCGAAGGCAAAATAGTCTGGTACACGTCTCTGGCCGGCGACTCGTACAAGGAAATGGTCAAGGCGTTCGAAGCCAAGTATCCGGGTGTCAAGGTCGAGTCGTTTCGAGCCCCTGGAGCTGATTTGGTTGTCCGGCTCGAGGAAGAAGCCAAGGCGAGGCGTAACATCGCGGACACCATTGAAACCACTGAGGGGAGCCTGATATTTCTGCGCGAGGGAAAACTGCTTCGTCCCTATGATTCTCCGTATCTGGACAAATATCCGGAAGACGGAAAGGAACGCGCCGATAAGAATCTAGTTTACTGGGCGCTGGCGCGAGAATCCTATATCGGATTTACCTACAACACGACGCTCATACCGAAAGACGTGGTGCCGAAAAATTTCGATGGCCTTTTTCATCCGCAACTCAAGGGGAAAATGGGCATCAGCATCGGTCAGACAAGTGACAAAATCATCGGCGCGATGATTAAGACTAAAGGTGAAGAGACGGTTAGAAAGCTCAAAGGGCAGGAAATAAAGCTTTATTCCATCGAGGCCCCGGCGCTGGTCAATAATATCGCCGCAGGAGAGATTGTCGCGTCTCCGGCGATATTTCAGACCCATACGTTGCTTGCGGCATCCAAAGGAGCGCCGGTGGAATGGGTTCCCATGGATCTTGTACCGACGAACGTGGGCAGCGCCGCCCTCGCGGCCAATCCGCCCCATCCCCATGCGGCGTTGCTCATGGCGGATTTTCTTCTGAGTCCTGAGGGGCAAGGGGTGCTGGAGAAATTTTACTACGGCAGCGGGGCAAAAGAATATGGATTCAAAAAATGGCGGCCTGAGCGCGGTTTGACGACCGACCAGTACGAGAAGGACTTAAGTCGCTGGGACAAATTATTGCATTCGATTACGCGCAAGTGAATTGTAAATTTCACCATAAAGAGCACAGCGCGGGAATCCGCACCCAGAAAGGTAGCGGAGAAAAATAGATTGGGCCACGAAGCGCACGAAGATTATAATAGAATTCCGAACCCTTGGTGTCCTTACTTCGTGCTCTTCGCGGCCTTCGTGGTGCAATGTCTCTTTCGATTTTGGTTGTGGCTCTGCCGGTCTGGGCGGTTCGTGGTGAGTTTGAAGGCCGATGTGTTCTTTTGTGCATTCTTTCAATGGAGGTAAACAAAATGAACAACCTGCGTATTATTGACGCCGACGGACATGTGCAAGAACGGGATGTCAACTGGCAGGAGCTCATGGATCCGCCGTATCGGAACCAGGCGCCAGCGATGGTCGAGTTCAATGGCCGGAAGCATCTCTTGCTGGAAGGAAAGATCTGGGCGAAGCCGAGCGGCATCGGCTGTGGTATCGGCACCGCGCCAATTACCCGCAGGCCGCAGCCGACCACCGGTATGTTCGATCCGGTGCAACGCATAAAAGATATGGATCTGGAAGGCATCGACACCGCGGTCAACTTCGGCACCACGGTGTTCCTGAGCCTGCCATTTCTTGAGAATCATGATCTCGCTTGCGCCATCGCGAGAGCGTACAACACATGGCTCGCGGGTTATTGCCGGACCGATCCAAGGAGGTTGAAGGGGATTGCATTGGTCGCGATGCAGGAGCCCGCAGAAGCCGTCAAAGAACTGACGCGTTGCGTGAAAGAGTTGGGCTTTGTCGGAGTCGCCGTCGCTGGACACTCCGCCGGGAGAAATCTCGATCATCCCGATTTTTATCCGTTCTATGCAAAGGCCGATGCGCTCGGCGTCCCGGTTTGCGTGCATGTCGGCTCGGGTCGCCCGGCTGCGGCAGCGGACCGATTCGACAATCCGTTTTTCGTTCACGCCACGACACACGCATTCGAACAAATGATTGGCGTCATGTGCATCGTCGGGGGCGGTATTCTCGAACGGTATCCAAAGTTGAAAGTGGTGTTTTTGGAAGCCGGCGCGGGTTGGGTACCCTATTGGATGGAGCGGTTGGACGAGCATTATGAATACATGGCCCCCGCGGTGCCGCTGATGAAGAAAACCTTTAGCGAGTATATGCGCAGCGAACAGGTTTACTATTCGTTCGAGCCGGACGAACACACGTTGAACTTTGTCATGGATTACGTCGGTGAAGATCGTTTGGTATTCGCCTCAGACTACAACCACGGCGACAGCAAGTTCCCGCATACTGTCGAAGCCGTGACCGGCCGCAAGAATTTGACCGAAAGTCAGATGCGCAAACTAATGGGCGACAACGCGGCGCGGCTGTACAATATTTGAGGTCGTTGAAGTCGTTTAAACTGTTCCAATCATTCAAGCCGTCCGTCATGAATCACGGGTCAGAGGTCGGCACAGAACCTTGGAGGGTTCGGATGAAAAAAGGCATTCTTTGCCTGTTTCTCTTTGTCCCACTGGTGGTTCTGGGGGCGCTCAGTTACGCCCAAGACAAATCTCTGAAGAAAATCCGCTGGGGTGTGACTTCGCTTTCGGCTTCTCAGTGGATCCCATGGATCGCCAAGGATGCAAAAATTTATGAAAAGCACGGGGTCGACACCGAGCTGATATTGCTGCGAGGGTCGGGTCAATCTTCCCAGGCGATCATTGGAGGCAGCATTTTTGCCGCGCCGGTGACTCTGGCCACGGTGATCAACGCCGACTTGAGCGGGGCGGATCTTGTCACCGTGGCCCACACCGTTGCCGGTGTGCAGAGCAAGTTACTCGTCAAACCCGAGATCAAAAAGCCGGAAGATCTAAGAGGGAAAAAGTTAGCCATCTCAACCTTCGGCTCCCTGGGAGACTTCCTCAACCGTCACATCATAAAGAAATATGGCATGGAGCCAGGTCGGGATGTCATCCTGATTACGATCGGCAACACACCGGAAAGGATTCAGGCTTTGGCGTCGGGAGGCGTCGATGCCGCAGATCTCAATTATCCTGCGGACGCGCAGGCCGAGCGGTTAGGCTTCAGAGTCTTGTGGGATGCAAAACAGGAAGTGAGCTATCCCTCGATGTCGGTGGTGACGCGGCGAAAATCCGTTCTCGAAGACCGTGACACAGTCATGCGCATGGTGAAGGCTCACGTGGAAGCCATTCACTATCTGAAGGCCAACAAAGAATTCAGCCTGAAGGTTCTCAGTAAATACCTTAAGACCAACGACCGGGAGTTGCTCGAAGGTTCTTATGAAATCTATCGCAACGACTTTATTTCCGTTCCATATCCGATTACTCAGGGCCTTCAGGCGACTTACGAATATGTCGCCCTTCAGCGTCCGGATGTGTGGAAATACAAACCCGAAGTCTTTATGGATGCAAGCTTCATCTCGGAGCTGGACAAGACGGGGTTTATCAAACGGCTCTCTGAGGGCCAACGTTAGTCGCTGATTTTGAATAGCGACGACAACGCTCGTGGAATTTTTTCGCGGCGTGGGTTAGATCTATGGCAGAGGAGGTTCTAAAAATGCGCATCATTGACGCAGATACTCACATCGATGAAACCGAAGACACCTGGGAGTACATGCAAGAATCTGATTTGCAGTTCAAGCCGACCACGGCCTATCCCCCCAACCGCGATCCGAATATGTTGCCTACGCGTTACTGGGTGATCGACGGGAAGCGCCAGCTGCGTTTTATTCGCGGCGACGAGGAGTCAGGTACGGTTGTAGAATCCAGGGAGCTACTGGACGTGCAGGTTCGGCTCAAACATATGGACGAACTGGGAACCGACATCCAAGTCATCTATCCGACGCTTTTTCTGATGGAAGCGACGGAACGACCGGAGGTTTCAACCGCGCTGCGGCGCAGCTACAACCGCTGGCTGGCCGACCGCTGCAGTCAATCCAATGGGCGGCTACGCTGGATCTGTCTACCACCGTTGTTGGATATGGAAGAAACGCTCAAAGAGTTGCGGTTCGCCAAGGAACATGGCGCTTGCGGAGCGCTAAAGAAGGGAGACCGCGAGGCCGGAAAATGGCCGGCTGATCCCTATTTCTTTCCCTTCTACGAGGAAGCAGAGCGGCTTGACTTGCCCATCTGTTTCCATACCGGTTCAGGGATCCCTGATTTTTCACCGGCACGGGAATTTACTCTCGGACAGTTCATGCGGACTAAGGCGGCCGCTGTCAACGGCATCGAGACAATGCTTGTGAATAACATTCCGGCGAAATATCCCAAGCTGCGTTTCGGCTGCATTGAGGCGGGCGCGTCGTGGGTATCGTTTGTTGACTATGACCTGCGTAGACGTGTGCAATCACGCAGCAACCGTGTCAGCATACTTGGCGGCCCAAATACTGTGCTTACGAGTAATCTGTTCAAAGACAACCGCGTCTACGTCACCTGCCAGGTTGATGAAGATCTCCCGTACATTCTGAAATATGTGGGCGAGGATAACTTGATCGTTGGATCCGATTACACGCACCGCGACCCATCCATGGAGCTGGAGTTTAGAAAATTGCTGCAGCAACGGGCTGATGAGGGAGAGATCCCGCAATCCGCAGTTCAGAAGATTCTTTACGACAATCCGAAAGCCTTCTACGGTCTGTAGTCCGAAAAAATTTCACCGCAGAGACGCAAAGTTCGCGGAGATCGGAGTATTTCTTAATAAAAATCTTACTCGGCGTCCTCCGTGCCTCCGCGGTGAATCCTTTCCGTGGTTGAACCGTGTCTCTAACTAAACATTCACCCGATCCATATCGCGAGAGCGCGGACCGGCGGCAGCGCCGACTTTAAAGAGCCTATCGAGGCGGGCGAGATCGTCCTCCGTCAATTTGATATCGATGGCCTTCAAGTTTTCTTCTAGATGGCGGCGGCTTTTGTTACTTGGAATCGGGATGATGTCTTTCCCCTGGGCCATCAGCCAGGCGAGCGCCAGTTGGGCAGGCGTTGCCGATTTTTCTTTGGCTATTTGTTCGAACTCGTCAAGTAATTTTAAATTATGTGCAAGATTCTCCTGCTGAAAACGCGGATGGTTCCTCCGGCCGTCGCCTTCAGCAAGGTCCTTGGGATCGTGCACTGCGCCCGCGAAGAAGCCGCGTCCCAGCGGCGAGTAGGCCATGAAGCCCATGCCAAACTCACGACAAGCTTGAATATTGCCGCCCTCGGGATCGCGCGACCAAAGCGAGTATTCCATCTGCAACGAGACGATGGGGTGCACTTTCCTGGCACGGCGGATGGAGTTTGCGCTGGCTTCCGATAGTCCGATGTAACGGGTCTTGCCCTGTTCCACCAGGCGGGCCATGGCGCCGACGGATTCCTCCACCGGCACTTTGGGATCGACTCTCGACATGCAGAATATATCGAGGCAATCGACGCCCAACCGCTTGACACTTTGCTCGCAGTTCTGAATCAGATATTCGGGCGAGCTGCCGCTCCGATTGCCGCTGGCATCGGGGGTGCGCGGGCTGCCGGACTTGGAATGAATCACGATTCGTTCGCGCCGACCCTTGAGGGCCTTGGCGATCAGTTCATGGTTGTGGCCGCTGCCGTAGCTCGCGGATGTGTCCAGGAAATTAATTCCCAGATCGAAAGCGCGGTGCAAAGTGGCGATGGACTCGGCATCATCGGCTGCTCCATAGGCGCCGGACATACTCATGCAGCCGACACCCATGAGAGAAACTTTGAACTCTGTGTTTCCAAATTGGCGATACTCCATTGCGCCTCCTCAAACACTTTTTCTTCGTTTCACAGTTATCGCAGGTGGAATGATCAAGTCAAACCTTTAGACTCGTTGCTGGGTTTATTCCGGTCTCCTGCAGAAGAAGTCTTCACGACAGCATGCTCCCCTGCAACCAGAAATCGAATGTCTCGCGCAAAGACGCAAAGAAAAAAAGCATTGTCATTTCGACCGAAGGGAGAAATCTTTCTCAGATCCCTCGCGTTCGCTCAGGATGACAGACCATGCCCGTCACTTGGCGATTTAGCGGCTTGGTGGCAGAGACAAAGCGAGGGTGCATAGTTCCGCAAGGGGTGAGAGAGCCTCGGAAATCCAAAAGCGTCTCTTTGACACAACCCTCCGCGCCGATTTATAGTCCGAATTATCTTTTTGCGACCAAGGAGGCCCCGTAATGATTGTCTTGAGTCCCGAAGGGAAAGCACGAACTTCTGACAGCAGGGTCGCCGCGCTGCCGAGATTCACAGAGTTAAATGGAAAAGTCGTGGGTCTGCTGGACAACAGCAAGCCCAACGCAGACAAGCTTGAAGAACGCTTGGCGCAACTGTTGAGGGAGCGATTGGATGTCGCAAAGGTAGTCACCCGGCGCAAGATTAGCGCGCAGCAGGGTGCGCCCAAAGAATATTTAGACGAGCTTGCCGCTCAGGCCGATTTTATCCTCAGCGGCCTTGGGGATTGAGGCTCTTGCACGTCGTGGAGTATCCACGACTCAATCGAGTTACAAAAGCGCGGCAGGTTTGCCGTGACGTTAATCACCCACGCCTTTGATGCTTTGGCCAAATCGGAGAAAGAAGCGTTCGGCGCCCCGGATCACCCGGTGCTGGTCGTGCAGCATCCGATCGGTACGGTGAAGTTAGAGGAAGTGAACAAACGCGCAGATGCTGCTTTCGACAAGCTAGTGGAGCTCTTGGTCGAGCCACCGAAAA
>Ga0081455_10009442_pt1 | contig 10035 bp, 7 predicted proteins | sample TabmetS3T2R1_FD_70207 | JGI IMG/M metagenome (GOLD analysis project Ga0081455, IMG submission 70207) | Tabebuia heterophylla rhizosphere microbial communities from the University of Puerto Rico - S3T2R1 | ecosystem: Host-associated > Plants > Roots > Rhizosphere ... | reverse complement strand
CGACGCCACTCCCGGCGGCCATGACCAGCACATCTTCACCTGGGCGCACACGGGCACGGTTGATGAGCATCTGATAAGCCGTGAGCCCGGCCGTTGGCAGGGCCCCCCCGGCGTCAAAGGAGCAATGCTCTGGAAGGTGGAAAGTCCTGGTCGCTGGCGCCAGAGCATATTCAGCATAACTGCCACTACCGCTTGCCACCACCCGATCTCCAGGCTGAAACCCCTGCACTGCGCTGCCCACCTGCACCACTTCGCCGGCGATGTCACGCCCCAGAATCTGCGGCGGTGTAATGCTGGTCCCGTGTGAGCCCTCGCGCATAAACACGTCTAGCCGATTGAGCGAGGTGGCACGGACACGAATCAGAACGTCATTCGGACCCGGTTGTGGTTCTGGCAATTCCCCATAGATCAAGACCTCTGGCGGTCCCACCCGCTCGACGTAGACGGCTTTCATGCTTCTGCCCTTTCGGGAAATGTGAAGATGACCACTGACTCCAGCTGCGGATTTTATCTTCTCTGTTTACCATGCAGTATCACGCCTTCTCTCGGATGGCTCACGCCGATGGAGAAACCTCTTTCCTTGCCCCGTCCTGCTGACGTACATAAGGTGCTGTAAGACGAGTAAAGAACAGGACATGTTGATCTGTGCTGGGCATATGCGCAGTTGGCCAGCAGAGCGCTATCCGGACAAGATTGCCGTCACCTACTAAAGGCAGCATATGAACTTTCGTGAGGTCGATACGCAGGCCCAGCGCCTGGCGCATGGACTGCTGGCGCTGGGGCTGCAGCGTGGTGATCATATTGCTGCCCAGTTATACAACTCGCTGCGTAGGCCAACTCCGCCCCCAGAGAGCGGGTTTGATGCATTCGGCAACGGTATCGGTTGCTCCTCTGAAACCCCAACTGCGCTACCTCAGACCATGCTCGAGGTGTCCGCTGGTGTGGAAGGCTAAACCAAGGGGACTCCGTTGCCTGAGGCGTTTCCCTCTAGCGCCTCCCATTGCCGAAAGCCCTCGTTCACCCCACGCGCGTACCGCACGCCTAGCCCGTTGGCGACCACATGCATCATGCGCTTTGCCCTCAAATGGATTGGGCAGTTTGCTGCGTCTGCAAACGCATGTTCTACCACTGCCGGCGGGGAGAAGCAGACACGACGATTCGCCACTGCCCACCCCCAGAAGGCCTCCACGAAGGGCAGGAGCAACAGGCGGTAAGCGCTCTCCTCCCGAAGAGGGAAACCCAGGCAGTATGGCAGAACTGCCATCTGACTACGGCAGGCTTCCGTCAGCACTACCGCACGTTGCAGGGTAGCACCGATGTAGCTGAGTATTTTCAACGCCCGTCGGTCTTCCGTGTAGGTGTTGGCGCGCTGCACGACCCGCTCCAACACGGGAGTGTTTACATAGCACTCCTCAAGTAGTCGCGCTGCTTCACACCATTCATCGGCGCGCAGAGAAATTGCTGCCGCCTCATGGCAGAGGGTAATGGCGCGTTCCGTATGCTGGCGGAGCTGCTCTGCGGCGCTAGTCTGTTCTCGTGCCCGGACCGAGAGGGGGCCTAGGTAGAGGGCGAGGGGCACCAGAGTAAACGCGAGGATGTGCTGTTCGGCATAGTCCCAGTCTGTGCTGCCACGCCCCCCGAGTAGCGCCTCGACATCGAGTTCCTTGAAGAGGAAGTCGCGCTCTCCCCTTTGGTAGAGGCAGTGCGTTGCTGTCGTAGTGAAGACGGCTTCGCGCACACTGTCGAAAAACTCGATGAGGCGTCCGCTCACTACAAGGTGCGGCAGGATGGAGAATGTGGTCGTCGCAACGATACTTCCAGCTGCGGGCGATTGTCTGCCCATCGTGATGACTTGGTCGGCCCAATAGGCGACGCGGTCATCACGTTCCATGGCCCGTGCGAACTGTGCCATGATAGATGGCAGAGCGATCTCCCTCTCGGGACGGTAGACACTAGCAAGTCCTGCCTCTTTCATATTATGGAAATTGCCGACCGGCGGGAGGACAAAGGGCTCCCCATCCTCTAGCGTCGACGGATGTCCCGTTCTGGCACAATTCGCCATATATCCTGCTGTATGTCCGAAGAGGGTAAAGAGTGCTCTCCACTCCACAGCTTCCGTCCGGGTATTAAGGAGACGGGGAGCAGCGTCGTCCAACGCCTCAAATGCACTCCCGTAGTTGCCCTGGTTCCATTCTGCAATGGCGAGGTCCCCTAGGAACTTCACCATCTCAACCTCTGAGCGGTCTGGTAAGGACCGTACCAGTTCCACGGCGCGAGTGAGAAGAGCCACTGATACATCAGCCTCACCTCCCTTGTCCGCCAGGCGAGCGAGGGCGAGCAACGTTGTGGCTCGCTCCCATTGAAGCCTCTGTGGGATGAGTTCGCATACGGAATCCGCCCGCTGGAGCCATAGTGTGGCTTCGGCTTCCTTCCCGTTGACGTAACTCAGTTGTTGCCCGATCGCGTCACAGACCATGAAACGGACACGCAGATCGTCTGAGAGGTGTGTCAGAGCTGCTTCCGCAACGGCGATAGCACAATCTGGTTGGTGTAGCTTCTCGCACAGCACGAGTATCTTTGCCCGGACTACTGTCGCGACGAGCAACGCCGCGGCTGTCGCTTCAGTTTTCACCGCGACCTCGTCTATGTCAGCGAGCACGCGCTCCCAGTTCTGCTCCGCTGCGGGCCGGTCTGCCTCCGTCAGCCAGAGACGATCCATGAGGACAGAGGCACCCATATCAGAGAGTGGAGCGCTGAGCGCTTGCTGGCGTACCTCTGCGGGGACAGCACCAAACATGTCACACCATCGGAGTACATGTGCCTTCGTTCGCACTCCGGAAATGTTGATCCAGAGGAGTGATCCGGGCGTCAGGCCAGGCAGTAGAGCCATCAGGCTCTCGTCCGGGAGTGTGATGAGTAGCAAGGCGTGGACTGCTTTCGTGAGGCACCTGCAGCTCGCGTCGAAATCGACACGGGCGAGAACCGGTGCAGCGAAGATGGCGGCTGCGACTAGCCCCGTCGCTTCTGCCTCGCCGGCTTCATCAATCAGTCGGGATAGATCAGCAAGCACGAAGGCATTGTCTCTCGATAGTGCCTCAGCCATGTGGAGTTGCTGCGACCGCAGCAGCAAGCGGGTTTGCAGGCTCACCGAGTCGGGTAAGGGAACCCTCCAAAAGAGGCGATAAAGACCCAACTGCTGTGCCTGGCGGGCATCAATTTTGCCTGTCTTGAGGGCATCCTGCAGGTGACTGAGCCCCCAGGTCAGCAAGAGCACTGCGCGCTCGTGCTCTTGCGCTGCAACCAGGTGGGTAACGACCATTTCAAGATCGTACGGCGTGAGCCTATCTCTCTGGAGCCACTGTTCGGCTAGGGTGCGATGACATCTCCGTTTGACCTCGTCCGGCAGATCATCACTGCCGAGCGTGTGAATCAATGGAGAGACGCGCATCTGCTCTCCTGTATCACGTTGCACCCACAGACCGGTAAGCGCGGTTAGGCGTTCGCGTGGCTCGGGCATAGAGGGCTCTACCGCAGCGAGCACGCGCACCGTTGCCATGTCGAACGCACCAGTGACCAGGTTGAGCCGGTACAGTAAATTGCGACTGGGGCTATCCGCGACTGTAGCCAGGAGACGCCGCATAGTCTCATCATTCACGTCCTGCGCAAAGCGCCCAAGCAGGAGGTCCGCAAACTGCTGATCAGTCCACTGCCACCCCTGTGCTTTCAGGAAGAGGACCACCGCAGTAAACAATGCTGGATGGCACCGAGCGACGGTGTTGAGGAAGCGCACTCGGGCGAAGTCGGCCATGAGCCAGGGTGGAGCAGTAAAGCTCTGAAGAATCTCGAGTGCCTCAAGGTCGGTGAGTGGGGGGGCATCGCTCTGAGTTATATGTCCCCGTGCCGCACGCTGCAGCACTCCGGGAAGACGATGCACTGACGTTGTGAGCAGTTTTACTCCGGCCTCACTGCACGCTCCAACCAGGAGTTCCAAACGTTGTACGAGAGCATCGCCACCCAGCAATGCCGGCACGTCATCTAGTACGACGAGAGCATTAGGTCCAAACTGGTGGCAGGCAGCAGCGTACAGCTCATGACGGTGAGAGGGTACCGTTCCGCCACTAAGATGGAGGAAGACAGCGTCCAGCATTGCTGCTGCCTGCCCTACATCCAAGTCACGGAAGCGGAGCCACACGGGGCAGCATGTATACCGGGCAGCGACTAATAGTGCCAGGTAGGATTTTCCGGTGCCGCTACTGCCCGTGAGAGCGAGCCACGTCATGTGATCCAGTTCGTGCTTCAGCTGCCCGACTGTCTCTGGCCGCGGGGAGAGCTTCTCTCCTACAGGGGGAGGCTCGAAAATTGGCAGGGGAGTGCTTAACGTGAGTGCCTGCACTCGACCCGACTCCAGTACCCGGCTGACCTGCTCTGAAATGTCTACGAGCCTCCGCTCTTGGCGCCCTATTTGCGCCTGCAGGAAGGTCAACTTGTGATCAAGAAGTCCCGTCTGGCGTAGGAACTGCTCGAAGAACACCCGGTCGCTCTCACTCAGTGGTTGCCGTAGAAGATCGGGCAGATCACTCAGCCTGAGCCGCTTCCCAGTCCGCATGGAGAGAGTCTTCAGCACGTGGAGGAAGAGTCGCTGGTACTGACCGTACGCAGTAATTGCATCTGTTGCATGACTATGCTCAAGTAAGATTCGCTGAATGCGATCGCTCATGTCCTCAGCCGCATGAGCGCCGACACTCCACTCAAAATTTCGGATGAGGGCAAGCAAAGCGGAGTCGTCAGCAGAGGCAAGGAACTCGCGGAACTGCTTCCAGGTCTCCTCGTTCAGATCTTTAGGGCGAGTGTGGGCTCCCGCTAGAATTTTCCGGATTCCGTCTAAGAGCCGTTTCGCCTCTTGCTCTGCGACATCGGCAGACTCGGCCAGTGGTTGGATGCCAACTTCCGCGAGACGGAGACGCTCCCACACCGATATACCCGGGGAGTTTCCAGGAAAGGGGGAAAGTCGCTCTTTGCCCATGTGTGCGTTCGTGGTGAAGCGAAAGAGCAGCCGTTGCCCGGGGTTGTGCTGGCGATGCTCGACTGCGTTGGCTAAGGCAGACAACGCGCTCTCATGTTTCAGAGTAACGTTCTCTTCCCGATGCTTTACCTGCTCTAGCAAACGCTCTTCTACACCATCCTGCATGTACTGGGACACCGTGTCGATGTCTTCGCCGCACTCTAGCTGGAGCTCCTGCTCTGGCTCGAGGTGTAACCACCGCTCGATTGTCAGATCTGCCTGGTACACGAACCCTCGTATGGTGCTCCACGCGTCACGGTTCCTCGGGGCGACGAATACTGGCTGCTTCTGAGGTGCTGAAGAAGTACTCTTAGATCCATTGGCGTGGTTACTGGATTGCATCATACCGTCTCGGCTTCTGGCTTCTACTGCCGCGTGGGATCACACCTCAACCTCACCTTCGCTTTCGAAGGCCTGGGCATCATGCGGCAACCCCACCCGCATAAAGTAGCGCGCCAACGCTTGCGCCAAGTGCTCACGGTAGGGTGGGCGGAGCCGCAGGCGGGGCCCAGCCACACGAGCGACCGCCAGGACGACCGGTTTGGGTAGGACAAATAACCGATGGAAATCCACAATCGACCAGCCGAGCGTCGGGGCACTGTCGCGCTTGTGTAGGAGGGAGAGGCTCGGGATGTTGCCGGCGACTAACGCCCGGCGGAAATTCCTGCTGCGCGCAAACGTATTGCCCTGCCGGATGAGTTCTCGGCAGGCGACGGACCAGTCGAGTACCTGAGCTAGGACGACATCCTGAATCTTCTCGTTGGCGAGATCACAGCTCTGAGACACAATGACCACCTCTTCCTGGTCGATGTCGACCTCGAGGAGTTGCCCGGCGAGGAGCGGCCAGTGCTCTAGCCCTCGCACCCGCGGTATGGGGCAATCGCGGAGGAGATCCCCTTGCAGCAGCTCACCCCCCTGCGTAACCTCGTACCAGTCCGGACTATCCGGCATCCGGGGTCTCCTCCAGCCCGAGCGTCTGCCACTCGTCGTCGGTCAGTGCGAGCTCCCGGGGGCCCTCGCGGATAGTCCGGACGACTCCCGTGAGACGCTGCACGGGCTGGCGCCTATAGGCCAATACCACGGGATACTCGCTCTCTGGGATCATGTCGGCCTCTGGCCCCTTCTGGCGAGCGGCCCGCTGGTCGTGGAGCGTCTCGTAGGCCGCCAGACACAAGCGGAACATCTCCTCTAATGTCCGCTGCTGGTGCTGCGCGAGGTCGGCTAACTGGTGATATGTGTCTTCCGAGAGTTCAAGGACTTTCCCCATGCGGTCTCCTCTCCTCTGCGCGCTCAGGTAGTGCGGCATAGTCATCCCCGTCTCAGGGGGAGGGTAACCTATGTGCAAACCCTATGTGGTCTGATTTAGACTTTTCCTACACTACCAAAGAGTTGCAGTTTGGCTGCCACCACCGCCTGCATAGCCACCTCAGCTTGCCGCATCAGGTCGAGCACATCAGGGGCACTTGCTGCCTGCAGGCAACTGCGCAGCGCCTCCACATACGCCTCACGCACCTCGGTATTGACGTTGAACTTGCGCACACCCAGTGTAATGGACCGCCGTACCATGGCCTCAGGTAAGCCCGAGGCCCCGTGTAAGACCAGGGGAACAGGGACGGTGCGTTGGATGGTGGCCAGACGATCAAAATCGAGGCGTGGTTCGCTGCGATACCGGCCATGGACATTGCCAATACATACCGCCAGGGCATCGATACCCGTCTGCGCGACAAAGTCGGCAGCCTGGGCAGGGTCAGTAAACTTGGCTTCGTATTCCGGGACGGTCAAGCCATCCTCTGTCCCGGTCAGACGGCCCAACTCGGCTTCAACCACTGCCTGGCGCGCATGCGCCAGCGTCACCATAGAGCTCGTAAAAGTCACATTCTCCTCATACGAGAGATGCGACCCGTCTGCCATCACCGAAGTGACTCCCGCCTGTAAGGCGGCCTCAATCGCCGCGGGCGTGGTGCTATGGTCCAGATGGACCGTAACGGGAACGGTGGCAGCCTGCGCTGCCGCCAGGCACAGGGCCACGAGCGGGCGACCGCCATGCTGCAAGGCGCCAGGATGCACTTGCAGCATCACCGGACTGTGCTGTGCCTCAGCAGCATGAACCACAGCGCGCACCCCTTCGAGGTTATAGACATTGAAAGCGCCAATGGCGTATTCCCCTGCCATGGCAGCGCGCAACAGCTCTGTCGTTGAGGTGAGCATCTCAGTGTGCACTCCCCGTCTGTGAGCGCAGTCCCAGCACTACCTCAGCCAATGCCTGTGGACCGCCCACGTTTCCAGGAAAAACGATATACCCCAGGCCCGGATGGCGTGTCTCCGGCCCGAGCTGCCATACCGGTACCCCAGGCAGGATCTGGCCGAGTACCAGAGCCCGCTTGACCCCCAGGCCCTGCGTGGCAATATCACTCGACGTGATGCCGCCCTTGGCCAGCACATAGCGTGGCCGTGTGGTGAGCGCCCGGACGACAGCAACGAGGCCAGCCGACACCCGCTGGCCAATAGCAAGCGTACTTGCCGCATCAGCGCCGGTGACGAGCGCGCGACTGGTGAACAGGACTACGTCGGCGTCACGGTGCAACGCCTGTTCGATCGCCTGCGTCACACGCGCCACTTCAGCATCGTACTGCGCCTCCGCCAGCAAGGCTTGCACCTGCACCTCGACACTCACCACGCCTGGCTGACTCTGCAGCGCGGCCAGTTGACTACTCGACCGCGGCACATGTGAGCCCACAATGATCAGACCCCCGCCGGACGCTGGCATGGCCAGCTCAGACGGGGAGAGCAGCGGGCGGGGCGCAATATCCGCACGGATGGGCACGAACGATGCCGCAGTACGGTATAAAAAGCGCCGGCCGCGCCCTTCAGCGGCTAACAACCCCTGCACAAACACTTCGAGGTCGCGCTGGCTCGCTGCATTAACGACGCAGACGCAGCCAGGCGTGAGCGCCATGAGCCGCGTCGTCACCTGCTCCGGTCCACCACGCCGGATATCCTCGAGTGACACCGAGGCCACGGTCTGGGCGGGGATACGCCCACCAGTTTTTTCTGCAACCCACTGCCGCAGGTCTGAGGCCTGGTAGCCAAACACCGCATCACGGGCAAACTCGGTTTCCGCGGCCGGCACGAGCCACTCCCCTTCTGCCACGTAATGCACATCGTCGATAGTGTAACGCCCGCCTTCCTGGAAAAAAGGGATGAGCAACCAGGCGTCAAAGTCCTGGGCGAGGGCTACTGCGAGCGCTTCAACTTCGCCAGGGAAATGGCCGCGCAAAGTGGAATCGCTGCGGCTGACGACGACAAGACGCCGTGACACGTCACGCGCCGCTTCCCGCAGGTTATGGCCGATTGTCGTATTGAGTGCCTGGGCTTCCGCCAAAGACAGGCTACGGGAATTGGTCAAGAGAAAGCAGGCTGGCAGGTCATTCGTCAGTTCAGCGCGCAGGGCCTCGACTGACCACTCCGTCAGGACAGGAATGCCGTACACGGTCTGGGTGCCTGTCGGGTCATCATCAAGGACCACCACCTTCTCCGGCCGCTCACGGCGTGCGGTACGGATGGCTGGGCGCGGGTCATCCGCCCAGGCTGGTGGGAGGCGGTGCAGCATATCAGCCAACAGCAGACGCGTTGGGTGCATGCGGAGATTCCATCCTCAGGGGGAGAGAGACCACGTACTATTGTATTGCCGCCTCTATTATACAAGAATTCTGGCGTCCCTCCAGCCCTGTTCCGCAGACGTCTCGTGTCAGTTACTCAGCGTCATCGCGTCCTCAAGCATAATCTCCAACTCTGCCAGCACCATTTCCTTAACGCCTAAGGCCTGTGCTTCCGCGGTGGTCGCCAGGACAATCGAGGGATCATGATGCAACCCAATGCCAACCTTCCTACAGGCCATATCGACGAGACGCACCAGCAACAGTAAGGTGTTGCTGGTATCATATATCTCGTCGTGGTGTTGACGCACGATCTCGCTATAGAGTTCCGGAATATTCCAGTGTTGCATCAATATGGCGCCCTGCTCCACGTGCATATGCTGAAACACTTCGAGGATTACAGGTTTGGACAGGGATATCTGTGGTTCTGACGCATGCACGTCTTCCAGGATTTTGAGTAAAAACAGTTGCCCGATGTCATGCAGGAGCCCGGCCAGGAGCCCCTCCTGGGCAAGTTCCTTGTAGCCGGTTTTTTCTGCGAACCATTTCGTACCTAGGGCGCACCCCAGGGAATGCTTCCAGAGCGTCTGCATGTATGCCGCCATGCTCTTATCTTTGGTACAGTATTGCTGGCTCTGCGCGACGACGGTGACGACATTCGTGACCTGTCTGGATCCCAGACGCACGATTGCATCACGGATGGTGGTGACCTTACTGAGACCGCCGAAGAAGGTGGAATTCGACAGGCGCAGGACATGGCTGGAGAGGGCTTGATCCTCGCTGATCATCTGCGCCACCTGGGCAATACTATAATCCTCTTTCGCAAGGACGTTCATGAGTTTGAGTGCCACGTGATGGAACACGGGCAGCTGCAGCGCCTTTGAGCTAACGCGTTCGTGAATACTGTCTACCAGTGACTTCTCAGCCAACATCTCGTTCTCCTACAGGAGATTCCCAAGGCGCACGGATACATGGCGGGTGTGCCGGGTCTGTCGGAGTCGGGCAGGTGTGATACATTGCCACTCTTGGAGCCCATGGAGCAGCGTTGAGGGTTTTTATGCTTCCTCCCAATATGGGATAGGACGCTTGTATTATCGGCTGCCAGGGCAGAAAGCTTTAGGAGGATGCTACGGACCAGACTTCCACAACATGGACGGAAGGTACATAATGATAGGAACCCGCGCTGACCGGCATGCGCCTGAGCAGCACTGCGACGCTGCCGGCTCTGTATCTATGCACAACTATGGACGGCAGAAGGAGTCCTGTCATGACCTCGACCTGGTGTCTGCGCCTGGCAGCGGTGAGTGGTTTTCTCGT
>Ga0081455_10009441_pt1 | contig 10036 bp, 5 predicted proteins | sample TabmetS3T2R1_FD_70207 | JGI IMG/M metagenome (GOLD analysis project Ga0081455, IMG submission 70207) | Tabebuia heterophylla rhizosphere microbial communities from the University of Puerto Rico - S3T2R1 | ecosystem: Host-associated > Plants > Roots > Rhizosphere ... | reverse complement strand
CCGCTGGCGCACCCTGTGCGGCCGGAGGAATATCGCGAGATCAACAATTTTTACACGGCGACCGTCTACGAGAAGGGCGCGGAAGTCGTGCGCATGCTGAAGACGCTGCTCGGCCCAGACGACTTTCGCCGGGGCATGGACCTCTACTTCGAGCGCTGCGACGGCACGGCCGCCACGGTCGAAGACTTCCTCGGCTGCTTCGCGGAAGTGAGCGGCAAGGATCTCACGCAGTTCGCGCGCTGGTATTCGCAGGCTGGGACCCCCAACCTCGTCGCCAGTGGTTTCTACGATGCCGCCGGCAAGACCTATCGGCTCGATCTCGCGCAATCGACGCCGCCGACGCCCGGTCAAGCCACCAAGGAACCGTTCGTCATTCCGGTGGCGCTCGGGCTCGTCGGCGAGAACGGGCGCGAATTGCCGTTGAGCGTCGGCAACGATGTGCCGCTCAAGGCCGGTGTTCTCACGCTCGACCAGCCGTCCCTCAGCGTCACGTTCCGCAATGTCGATGAGCGTCCTGTGCCGTCGCTGCTGCGCGACTTCTCAGCCCCCGTGCGCCTCGAGCTCGATCTGTCGGATGACGACTTGATCGTGCTGTTTCGCAGCGACAGCGATCCATTCAATCAATGGCAGGCGGCGCAGACGGTCTTCACCCGTCACCTAACCAAGGCTGCGAGTGCGGCGCGCAATGGCAAGAGCCTGCCTGTGAGCGAACGCATCGTCGGGGCGCTACGCCACTTCCTCGAAACCGGAGCGGACGAAGACCATGCCTTTGCGGCACAGGTCCTCGAAGTGCCGAGTGAGACGGACATCGCGCGCGAGATCGGGGCCGACATCGATCCCGACGCTATCCTCGATGCCAGGCAATCGCTGCGCAAGACGCTCGGCATCTCGCTCGCAGAACCGCTTGGACGCCTGCATCAGGCGCTCAGCGTCCCGGCGCCTTTCAAGCCTGACGCGGCAAGCGCAGGACGCCGCGCGCTGCGCCAAAGCGTGCTCGGCCTCATGGCCGCCGCCGACGAGACCGCCGGCGCGCGTCTCGCCAAGGCGCAATTCGACACCGCCGACAACATGACTGACAAGCTGGGAGCTTTGTCGGTTCTGTCGCGGATCGCCGGCGATACTCGTGAGGGTGCGCTCGAGGCTTTCGCGGCCACCTATCGCGACGAACCGCTCATCCTGGACAAGTGGTTCATGCTGCAGGCGGCCATCCCCGAGCCGCAGACGCTCGAGCGCGTCAAAGGCCTGATGAGACACCCGGGCTTCTCGCTCGCCAATCCTAATCGCGTGCGCGCCCTCATTGGCAGTTTCGCCATGGCAAACCAGACGCAGTTCAATCGGCCAGACGGAGCCGGCTTCGCGCTCCTGGCTGATATTGTGCTTGAGCTTGACAGCAAGAACCCACAGGTCGCGGCGCGACTACTCACGGCGTTCCGGATGTGGCGGGCGTTGGAAAGCGGACGGCGAGGCGAGGCCGAGGCGACATTGCGCCGCGTCAGCCAACAGCCCGGCTTGTCGCCCGACGTAAGCGATATCGTGGTCCGCTCCCTCTCATAAACTGTAAGAGAGTCACGACCCCAGATTTGGTAGAGCTCTAGCGTAGGGTCTACCACATATCGTGCCGCATGAAGGGCGCGCAGCAACATCTGCTTTGTTGCCAGCGACTTGGCGTCGTATCGCCAATCAGCAATCCGGAACTGGACCCTAGACAAATCGGCAATCCCGGACTCTCATGGCGTCGATTCGGAGAGATGCGGCACATCTTCCCGAAAGCAGAGGGCTGAGGACTCCGGAGGGGCGAAGAATGGCGCGCGTCCACGCGACGGCGGACGTGTCTGCGCGTGCAGGCACGATTCTCGGCGTAGCGCGGTCGCTTGGGCATCCGGCTTATCGTCGCCTCGTCAGCGCCGAGCCCTATTTGAGGCTCGCAGTTCCGGGGCTGCTCGCGGTCTTCATCTGCACGCTCGTTGCCAGCGCACTGCTGCAGGCCCTCGACACGCGTCGCGATGCGATCGACGACGCCGTCAGCACAACCGATCTGGTGGCCGGCCTTGTCGCGGAGCACGTCCAGAACACGGCGCGCTCTCCCAATGGCGATCTTTCCACCTTCCTCGAAAATACAGGCTCCCAGTCCTTCGCCCGGGGGCGTTTCGTCGTCGTCACCGACATCGCCGGCAGCGTCGTCGCCGTCGCGCCACGTGGCCTCCCTGTCAAAGGAACGTTGCCGGAGATCCTGGGCAGCGGCCAACCCCTGACGACATTTGCCGACCGCGCCGGCGTCTTGCGCATCACTCTTGCTGACGGACGCGAGGCGTTTGCAACGGTGCGCAACCTGTCCGCTCCCCTCGGCCAAGTCGCGGTCGTGCAGCCGGTCTCAGACGCCTTGGCGGGTTGGCGAGCCAAGACCTGGGGTCATGCGACCTTGCTGGTCGCGGTGACGCTGGTGCTCGCCGGAATCGCGCTCGCCTACTTCCTGCAGGCGGCGCGCGCGCGCTCGGCTGATCACATTTGTGAAGAGCTGAAGCGGCGTATCGACACCGCGCTCAATCGTGGCCGCTGCGGCCTGTGGGACTGGGACCTTTCGCGCGGTCGCATCTTCTGGTCGCATTCCATGTTCGCGATCCTGGGTTTGCGGCCGAAGGAAGCGCTCCTGAGCTTCGCCGAGGTCAGCGCGCTCATTCATCCTGAGGACCTGCAGCTTCGTGATCTGGCTGCACAGCTCGCCGACGCCAAGGCCACATCGATCGACAACGCCTTCCGCATGCGGCACGCCAGCGGCCACTGGGTGTGGTTGCGGGCCCGCTGCGAACTCGTCCAGCAGCCCGGCGAAGCTGGCCCCCACCTGATCGGCATCGCGGTCGACGTCACCGAGCAGAAAACGCTCGCCGCGAAGACGGTCGAGGCCGACTCGCGCCTGCGTGATGCCATCGAGACCATTCCGGAAGCGTTCGTGCTGTGGGATGCGCAGAACCGGCTGGTGCTCTGCAATTCCAACTTCCAGAAGCTGCACAACCTGCCCGATGCGGCGATCACGCCCGGCAGCCCCTATGAATCGGTGCTGGCGGCCGGACGCGAGCCGGTCGTGTGCTCCGAGGTCACGGAGGAGACCGAGCTGCCGGGGGCGCGCACGTTCGAGGCGAGGCTCGATGATGGCCGCTGGCTCCACATCAGCGAGCGGCGCACCAAGGACGGCGGCTACGTCTCGGTCGGCACCGACATCACCACCATCAAGACGCACGAAGAAAGGCTGATGGCGAGCGAGCAGCGCCTGATGCGGACCGTCGCCGACCTGCGCGCCTCGCAACAAACGCTCGAGCGCCAGACCGACGAGCTCGCCGATCTCGCCGACAAATATGCCGAAGAGAAGACCAGGGCCGAGGAGGCCAACCAGGCCAAGTCGAAGTTCCTCGCCAACATGAGTCACGAGCTGCGCACGCCGCTCAATGCGATCATCGGCTTCTCAGAGATCATGCAGTCGGCGATGTTCGGCCCGCTCGGAACCGAGAAATACGGCGAGTATTGCCGCGACATCCATCAGAGCGGACAGTACCTGCTCGATGTGATCAACGACATCCTCGACATGTCGAAGATCGAAGCCGGCCGCATCCGGCCCGACCTGTCCGAGGTACGGATCGGACGGCTGCTCAACGATGCGATGCGCGTCGTCTCCTCGCGCGCCGACGACAAGCAGCTCACGCTCACTGCCGATATTTCGCACGGCATCCGCGTGCTGGCCGACGCGCGTCTGCTCAAGCAGATCGTGCTCAATCTGCTCTCGAATGCGGTCAAGTTCACGCCCGAGGGCGGTCACGTCGTCGTGCGCGCCCGTTCATCCGCCGGACAGGCGCGCATCGTCATCGCCGACACCGGCATCGGCATCCCCAAAGAGGCGCTGGCGCGGCTCGGACGTCCCTTCGAGCAGGTCGAGAGCCACGTCACCAGGACCCATCAGGGCTCCGGCCTCGGCCTCGCCATTGCCAAATCGCTCACCGAGCTGCATGGCGGGACGATGCGCATCCGCTCAGCGCCGGGCCGAGGCACGTTCGTGCTGCTGCGCATGCCGATCGGCAGGGCGTATCGGGACGAGGTCATCGAGGCGGCCTGAAGCACAATCTTGCTGAGTGGGCCAACAGCCGTCCACTGGCTGCAAGGACACAAGCCCCAGCGGGGACGCCGTGACCCTGCTTAACTCCCCTGGGTGGCGCATCTACACGGGATTCTGCTAACGCCCGACGGAGTACTTCGTGAACGCGCCGCCCGCTTGGGCTATCGAGTTCGGCCCTTCGGCGGCGTACACGTTGCCGTCGGCATCGACGGCCACGCCCTCGCCCGCCGTGCCCTGATACACCCGGTCGGCGCGTTCGAATGGTGGGATGAACCCGGTGACGCGGTCCTCGTCGACCGGGCCGATCCGGACGCCGTCACGCCAGTTCGGGTGGTTGTACGGGTTCGACTCCGAGTCGATCACGTAGACCGTGTCGCCCCTGATGAAGAGGCCACTGGGACGGCCGAACATATAGCGCGACTCAAGGTACGTTCCGTTCTGATCAAAGATCTCGATGCGGTGGTTGCCGCGATCGGCCACCCAGAGGCGGCCGCGCCCGTCGAACGCGAGCGCGTGCGGAGTACGGAACTCGCCATGACGCACGCCGATTCCACCCCACGACTTGATGAACTTCCCGTCGGGAGAGAACTTGCTGATGCGCGACGTTGCGCCGCGCTTGATGCCCTCGGCGATGGCGTTCGCGGTGATCATGCCCTGTGCCGCGTGTCCATCGGCCACGTAGATGCTGCCGTCAGGGCCGACGACGACGTCGTTCGGCTGGTTGAACTCACCGTCGGCGTTGCTGGCCTTGCCCGCGACGCCCAGGCTGAGCAGCTTCTCACCCTTCGGGCTGAACTTGTGGACCTGATGCCCCTTGGTGCCTGCCTTGTTGCCCGCGAAATCGGCGATCCACACATTGCCCTGCATGTCCACGCCGATGCCGTGCGGCGTAACCATGATGCCCTTGCCGAAGTTCGCCAGCACCGCGCCGGTCTTGCGATCGAACTTGAAAATGGGATCGACCGGCGTGTTGTCGCAGTCGACGCCACCACCACTAGCACCTCCAGTTGCCGCGCCGCAGCGCTCGTAGGCCCAGATGTTGCCGTCGATGGGATCGACGTCAATGCCGGCCGTGGTGCCCCACTTGCGGCCCGCCGGCAGCTGCCCCCAGTTCCGGGTCACGACCGGAGCCGGGTTCGGCAGTCCCGCTCCGGTAATCGGATCGCCCGTTGTCGTGCGTTGAGTGTTCGATGCTGCAATCTGCGCCTGGGCGCGGGTGTCGATGTTCTGCGTCACCAGGAGCACCGCAGCGCCGAGACCGAGAATGGACACCTGGAGTCGTGATAGTGCCATGGCGGGCTTCCTCCGTTAGGGGGCGGGCTTCCTTCGTTAGGTCCGATAATACATCGCAGGATGCTCTACGATGGGCGCTTGTCGATCAAACCTTGTTGACCGCCGCCATCTTGAACCTCGCCATCAACGCGCGCAACGCCATGCCGAATGGGCAGAGGCTCACCACGGCAGCGGCGTCTCGTCATTGCAGCGGTAGATGCGCTTCTCCTTGATCAACCAGCGGCCGTCGAACTTCACGCAGAAATCGTCATAGAAGCCCATGGCGTTGAGCGTCCTGGTATTGGTAGAGGCAAGTCCCTGCACCACCTTCCAATAGGAGCGCACCGCAACCCCGCCCGCGGTGACCTCGAACGTTATGTGCTGCACCCAGTGCTGACGGCCGCGCCGCCCTGGGCGGGCGAAGGTTTCGCTCGCCCAGCGCCGCACGGGAATACGCTCTCCGGTCGCTGGTTGCACGATGCCATCTGGGGTGAATGCTGCGACCACGCCCTCGACACTGCCCGAGTCGTTGGCCCACACGTAGCTGCGCAGCACATCCTGGATGCGAAAGCGATCGTCCACGCTGACCTCGGTTGCCATTGCCAATCTCCCTCCCTGTTGGAATTACAGCGCCCATCCTACTGAGCCGCACGCCTGCGTGCATCAAGACAGTTGCATTGGGCCCGGGACAGGCCCACCACTCCCATTCTCCCGATCAGAGCCGTCGGGATTCCAATCGCTCACTGAGCTGCATGGCGGCACGATGCGCATCCACTCAGCGCCGGGCCGAGGCACGCTCGTGCTGCTGCGCATACCGATGGCAGGGCGTATCGGGACGAGGTCATCGAGGCGGCGTAAAGCACAATCTTGCTGATGCATCGACGGATAGCAGGGTCCGCCGTCCGCGTGACCCTGGAACCGGATGGATGGCGCAAGGCAGCTGTGAGTCATTGCATAGGCTTAGTTGGAACCCGCTTTAAGCGGTCAGACCGTTTCGCGTGCGCGCAGCCGTTTCGACTTTTGCAATGGCGATGTTATAGCCATTGTGCCAGAGATTTCGCGCACGCATTCGATGAAGCGCTCGACCGGTGGACTCAAGGTTCGATTCTTCAGCGTGACAAGCAAGGTTGGCCATGGTGGCATCGGGAATTCGAGCGGCAGCTCTTTCACGGAATACAGGTCGGGATTGAACCGCAGAATTGAAACCGGCAACGCCGAAATGAAGCGATCTCTCATGCTCAGCATATTCCGCAAGGCAACCGAGAGTGTGGTCACCGTGATCCGTGGCATCGGCAATCCCGCTGCGCGGAATGCCTCGGCGATAGCCGCGCAGCCCGGCGTGTGGGAGGGCGGCAAGATCAACACGGCATCGGCCAGGTCGGCGAGCCCGAGCTTGCGACGGCGGGCCCATGAGCCTTGCCTTGCGGCAACCAGGCAGATTCGATCATGAAACAGGACCTCGGAATGTTCGGTCAGGTCGCCCTCAAACGTTGGTGACAAATGGGTCAGAACCAGATCGGCATTTCGCTCATGCAGCGCCGCCAATCCCACGAGATTGGTGCTGGTCTGAATGATGTTCAAACTGACCTTGGGGTACCGCAGCGAAAAGCATTCGATCACCGGAGGGAGCAGCCCGGCCGCGGCCGCCTCCGTGCAGGCAACGCGCACTTCGCCCACCTCCGGGTCGGTCAGAAATTCGATGTCCTTGATGCCGGACCGCAGTTCGTCGAAGGCGACCTGACCGCGACGCATCAGAGCGGTGCCATACATGGTCGGCTCGACCCCGCGCGAGGTCCGGTCGAGCACCGGCACTTGGAGCGCATGCTCGAGCGCGGCGATCGCCTGCGAGACCGCCGACTGCGACATGCCGAGATGGGCGCCCGCCTTGGCCATGCTGCCGTGCTGGACCACGGCGAACAGGATGTGCAGGTCGCGCAGTCGCACGCGGCGGCCGATCCGGCTGTCCCAGTTGAGATTGGCCATTAGCGTTCACTAATACGGATATCGCAAAATAGCGCTTCTCCTTTTAGCAGCCTCGGCGCCAATTGTTCAAGCCTGCAGCGTCATCCGCTGCGGTCCTGTCACGGAGGGCGGTGCCATGCGCGCGACGAAATTTCGAACCAGCGTGTTGGTCGCTGGTATCTGGATCGGCGTCATCGCAACCGCCGCGGCGGCTGCCGCGCAGCCTTGGCCGCAGCGCACGGTGCGCGTGATCGTGCCGTTTGGAACTGGTATCGGGCTAGATTTTGCCGCACGACTCTTGGCCGAGCGCCTAGCCGAGCGCTGGAAGCAGCCAGTGGTCGTGGAAAATCGGCCCGGCGCCGACGGCATGATCGGAGTCAACGCCTTCGTCGCGCTGCGCGACGACCATGCCCTACTGCTTTCATTTGCCGCGCCGATCTCGCTCTGGCCGACGTTGCACGAGAAGCTGGCCTACGACCCCGCTCGCGATCTGGTGCCGATTGCGTCCGCCGCCGACACGTTCGTGTCGGTCGCCGCGTCTGCATCCCTGAACGTGGGCTCGCTCGGGGAACTGGTCGCGCTCGCACGCTCCCGGCCCGGCAAACTGAATTACAACGCCGGGGTGGGTGCGGTCCCCTATCTGTTCGCCGGTTTCCTCAAGAGCGCCGGCCTCGACATGGTGCTGGTGTCCTATCGCGAATTCAATCTCGCCTATCAGGACCTCGCGGAAGGCCGGCTGGAGGTGGTTCTGTCGACGATGGGCAGCGTGCTGCCGCATGTGCAGGCCAAGAAGGTTCGCTTTCTCGCGGTCACCAACAAGACGCGACCGCCGATCGCGCCAGAGGTGCCGACCGCAGTCGAGGCCGGATATCCAGCCCTCGCCTTCGAAGGGCTGATCGGATTCTTCGGCGGGCGCGACCTGCCGGCCGAGCGGCGCGATCGCCTGAGCGTGCGCCGCATCCCAGTCGCTGCCGCTGAGCGCGGGCGTATAGCCATAGATCGGATTCTCGAAGCCCGGCGACAGCAGCCAGGTCAGCGCGCACAGGCCGAGACAGGTCGCGACGCCGCGATACCATTGCGTCGAGCCGATATGCGAACCGAGATCGGGAACGATCTCGAAATCGGGGAAACGGGCCCGGAGCCGCTCGGCGAGCGTCAGCCGTTCGGGCACGGGTGCGGGTTGCGTGCGCGCTACCGCGCCGCCGCCATGCTCGTCACCAAAGACATTGCGCTGAAACAAGGCGCGCGCCCCCCGGATCTAAAACTCAACTGGAAGCCGCAATCCCCCGGCTCGATGCGAACACTGTGGACAATAGGCGTTAAAGTCAAATTAAGCAGCCGTTCCGGAACTATCCTGTGCGGCGAACCGTGCGCGGGCACGGATGAAAGCCGATTCTTGTCATATTCGACAAGGATTCCAATAGCGTTAACGTGCATGCGATGGCGCTGCGATGTTGCATGCGCGGCGCATCGTCCCGATGTATTGGAACGCGATGACTCGCTTTGCCCGTTCCTCCGTCACCGCGGTGCTCGGCCCCACCAACACCGGCAAGACGCATCTGGCGATCGAGCGGATGCTCGCCCATTCGTCCGGGCTGATCGGGCTGCCGCTGCGGCTGCTGGCGCGCGAGGTCTACAACAAGATCGCCGACCGCGCGGGAGCTGAGAGCGTCGCGCTGATCACGGGCGAGGAGAAGATCAAGCCGAAATCGCCGCGCTTCTGGGTCTCGACCGTGGAAGCGATGCCGCGCGACATCGACGTGTCGTTCCTGGCCGTCGACGAAATCCAGATCGCGGCGGATCTTGAGCGCGGGCATGTCTTCACCGATCGCATTTTGCACCGGCGCGGGCGCGACGAGACGCTGCTCTTGGGCGCGGCCACCATGCGGCCGATGATCGAAAAGCTGCTGCCCGGCGCCTCCATCATCACGCGGCCGCGGCTGTCGACGCTGGAATTCGCCGGCGACCGCAAGATCACGCGGCAGCCGCGCCGCACCGCGATCGTCGCCTTCTCGTCGGATGAAGTCTATGCGATTGCCGAGCTGATCCGCCGCCAGCATGGCGGCGCCGCTGTCGTGCTCGGATCGCTCTCTCCGCGCACACGCAATGCGCAGGTGGCGATGTTCCAGAATGGCGATGTCGATTATCTCGTCGCCACGGATGCTGTTGGGATGGGGCTCAATCTCGACGTCGATCACGTCGCCTTTGCGAGCGATCGCAAATATGACGGCTATCAGTTCCGCCGGCTGACGCCGGCCGAGTTCGCGCAGATCGCAGGGAGAGCGGGCCGCGCCACGCGCAACGGCACGTTTGGCACCACCGGGCGCTGCGCGCCGTTCGAGCCGGAGCTGGTCAATGCGCTGCAGAACCATTCCTTCGACAGCGTGAAGACGCTGCAATGGCGCAACGCGAAACTCGATTTCTCCTCGCTCGGTTCCCTGCAGGTGTCGCTGGCGCTGCCGCCCAATCATGAGGCGCTGACCCGGGCGCCGATTGCCGAGGACATGCGCGTGCTCGACCACGCCGCGCGCGACGGCGAGGTGCGCGATCTCGCACATGGCGCGGCAGCCGTGGAGCGGCTATGGGATGCCTGCGCCATTCCCGACTACCGCAAGATTTCGCCGGCCGCGCATGCCGAACTCGTGACCACGATCTTCGGTTATCTGATGCGAAAGGGCCGCATTCCCGACGCTTGGTATG
>Ga0081455_10009440_pt1 | contig 10036 bp, 9 predicted proteins | sample TabmetS3T2R1_FD_70207 | JGI IMG/M metagenome (GOLD analysis project Ga0081455, IMG submission 70207) | Tabebuia heterophylla rhizosphere microbial communities from the University of Puerto Rico - S3T2R1 | ecosystem: Host-associated > Plants > Roots > Rhizosphere ... | reverse complement strand
CCTCGCGGCGTAGCCGCGGCTAGGTCGAGGCGCGCCGGCCCTCGACCTCGAGGTGGGGGAGCCAGCCCAGCCAGCGAGGCAGGTACCAGGTGCGCTCGCCGAGGACGGCGAGCACGGCGGGAAGCAGCACGAGGCGCACGACCGTCGCGTCGATGAGGAGCGACACGGCGATCCCGAAGCCCATTTCCTGGAACTCCACCTGGTCGCCCGTGGCGAACCCGACGAACACCGCGATGATGATCAGCGCAGCGCCGGTGATGATCCGGGCGGTCGAGGCGACGGCCCGCTCGACGGCGACCGTCGTCCGCTCCCCGGCCGCGACGTGCTCGCGGATGCGGCTCAGCAGGAACACCGTGTAGTCCATCGAGAGCCCGAACAGCACCGCGAAGAGGAAGAGCGGGAGCCAGGCGGCGATCACGTCGACGTCCGTGAAGCCGAGCAGGTCTCGCCCGACACCTTTCAGGAACACGAGCACGATCAGGCCGTACGCTGCGGCGACGGACAGCAGGTTGAGGCCGATCGCGACCGCCGCGAGCACGATCGAGCGGAACGCCACCGTCAGGAGCACGAAGCTGAGACCGAGGACGAAGGCGAACACGATCGGCAGCCACCGGTCCGTGAGCGCCCGGTAGTCCAGCACCTCGGCGGTCTCCCCGGTCACGTAGACCGTCGCGCCGAGCCCACCGAAGACCGCGGGCACGACCGTCGAGCGCAGGCCCTGCACCGCCGCGAGCGCCCGTTCGTCGCGGCTGTCGCCGGCGACGAGCGCCTCGACGTTCGCGACCCGGCCGTCCGGGCTCGTCGAGACCTCCGGCGCGAGGAACGCCCCGTCCACGTCGACACGATGCGCCAGCTCGGCGATCGCCTGGCGGAGCGGCGCCGAGCGCACGTCCCCGCCGACCACGACCTGGACGGAGTCGGGCGTGCCGACGCCGAACTCCCGCTCGAGCATCGTGAACCCCTGTTTCGCGTGGAAGCGGTCGGGCAGCTCGCGCACGCCGGTCAGCCCCGTCTGGATCGAGAGCACCGGCGCGGCGACGAGCAGCAGCGCCCCGATCGAGATCGCCGCGGCGCGGAGCGGTGCGCGCGTGACCGCCCGCACGACGCGCGACCAGACACGTCCCTCCGCTCCCGCACCCTCCGCGGCGCGGCGGCCGAGCCAAGGCACCCGGAGCGCGTTGACCCGGTCGCCGAGCAGCGCCAGCACCGCGGGCAGCAGGGTCAGCGCCGCGAGCACGGTGACGATCCCGACGAGCACGGCGCCCGTCGCGAGGCTCCGGAGGATCGTGTCCGGCACGAGCACCATGCCGAGCATCGCGAGCACGAAGGCCGAGCCGCTGAAGAGGACCGCCCGGCTCGTCGTCGAGCCGACGATCGCGATCGCGTCCAGGCGCTCGTTGCCACGGCGCCGCTCCTCGCGGAACCGGGAGACGACGAACAGCGAGTAGTCGATCCCGAGCGCGAGGCCCATCCCCGAGATCATGTTGACGACGTAGACGGAGAGATCGAAGGCCTGCCCGACGACCGCGGTGAGGCCGAGGGCGACCACGATCGAGACGAGCGCGACGAGCACCGGCAGCAGCCCCGCGACGACGGCGCCGAAGACGAGGAGGAGCACGATCAGCGCGACGGGCAGGCCGAACTGGAGCTCGCCCTTCTCGAGATCCTCCTGCGACAGCTTCGTGAAGTCGTGGTCGGAGGTGAACTCGCCGGTGATCGCCGTGTCGAACCCTCCGGTCTCGGCAGCGTCCACCGCGCGGATCACCTGCTCGATGCCCGCGTCGCCGTCTCCCAGCAGACCGACCAGGAGGATCGTCGCGTGCCGGTTGGGCGAGACGAGCCGCCGCTCGCCCGTCGAGTAGAAGGTGCGGACGGGCTGGACGACCCTGGTCGCCTCGATCGACTGCGCGAGCGACTCGACCTTCGCGCGGAACGCAGGGTCGCCGACGGGGAGCAGCCGCGAGTACACGACCACGAGCTCGTTCACGTAGTCGGTGCTCGGCGGGAAGTGCGCCTGCAGCAGGTCGTAGCCGCGGTACGACTCCGGGTTGTTCGTCATCTCGGCGTCGGTGGTCAGCGTGTCGCCGAGCAGCCCGCCGATTGCGCCGGCCGAGAGGACGATCGCGACCCCCCACGCGGCGAGCGTCCGCCACGGGCGGCGACTCGAGGCCCGCGCGAGCCGTCCCGTGAGGTCGTTCACCGAGCGGAGGCGGCGCTACGACTCGAGCGCGGCGAGAAGCTCGTCCACGGAGACGAGCGTCAGCGTCTGGAACTTCACGCTGCCCCGGGCGCCGAGCTTGACCGACAGGTTCGCCATCGTCAGCTCGTCGGGGGCCTCGACGACGTTGACGAAGTCGTACTCGCCGAGCGACGCCCACTGGTGGAGCACCTTCGCCCCGAGCTCCTCGACATCGCGATTGACCTCGCGGAGCCGGCCGGGGTTCGAGTTCAGCGTCTGCGTCCCCTTCTCGGTGAGCGACGAGAGCATCAGGTAGGTCGGCACGAGCGCCTCCTTCTCGGTCGAGGAGCCTTGAGCCTACTTCGCCTGCCCGGTTACTCCCAACCGGAGGCGGCGGCGCTCCTCGCGGCTGAGCCCGACCCGCGCGGCGAGGTCGACGTACACGATCGCCGCGCCGAGGAAGAGCAGCGGCGAGAGGACGAGGTCGGCGAGGAAGATCGCGACGCGCACCGTCGCGTCCGCCTGGCTCGAGAGAAGCAGACCGAGCGCGAGCCTCGTCAGCGCGAAGAGGATCGCGAGGGTCGCGAACGACCCCGCGGCATGGATGTAGTCGGCCCGGCCGAGCTCGACCGTCCGTCGAAGCGCGGGCAGCGGTGCCAGCCGCTCCGCCATCACGACGGGAACGGCGTGCCCCGCGAGTCCCAGCCAGAGCACCGCGAGGATCGCGAACCAGGAGAAGGACAGTGCGGCGGGCAGGAACGTGACCACTCCCAGGAGGACGGCCGACACCCACACGCGGACGGGCGGCCGCTCCGCCTGGCGGATCGCGCACGCCCCGGCGTAGGCGAGGCTGAACGCCGGCGACGCCGCGACGAGGGCGGCCGAGCGCCCGACGTGCGAGAGGTCGGCGATCAGCTGGTCGACCGCGGCGACGGGAATGCCGAGCAGGAGCGCGCGGAAGAAGTTCCGCTGGTAGAGCTCGATCGCCTGCGCCACGACCTGCCCGACCGTCCTCGACACGGGCGGGAGCGGCGGCGGGAGCGCCTTGCGTCTCGCTGCACGCGTGTCCGCCACGCGCCAACCGTAGCGCCGCATCCGTTCAGTCGACCGGGCCGACCGCGCCCTCGAGCGCGGCCACCAGCGACGGCAGCGCCGCGCCGAGGCGCTCGAGCGCCGCGGCCACCTGCCAGCGCCCGCGGTCCTCTTCCCCGAGCTCGTTCGAGATCGCCCGAACCTCGACAGCGGGCGCGCCCGCGAGCGCCGCCGCCCGGAGCACGCCGAACCCCTCCATCGCCTCGACCAGGGGGGCGTCGGCCCCGGGCGCGCGCAGCCGCGCGACGCGGGCCGAGGTGCGGATCGGGAGCGAGTGGGCGTCCGGGAGCGCGGTCGACACCGCGTCGACGAGGCGCTGGTCCGGCGTTACCCGGTCGACGACCGGCCACTCCGCGGCGATGTCGTCGTAGCGGGACTCCGTCCCGACGACGAGCGAGCCGACCGGGACGCCCGCCGCCCCGGCAAGGCCGACGTGGAGCACGGCGAGGGACGCGCCGCCGGCGAGCGCGCGCGACGTCGCGGCGGCGGCCTCGACCGGGCCGACGCCGCACTCGAGGCCCGCGTGGCCGCAGAGCTCGAGCCGCGTGGCCGCGACGAGGAGGACGGTTCCCATCGGGCGATCGTAGAGCGCCGCCCGCGGGGAAGAGTCGGGGCGCGGCGGGCCGCGCCCCGCGCAGCTGTCCGTCAGGCGTGGCTCGTCAGCCTCAGCTGGCCGCGGATCTCGCCGCCCTGGTTCCGCGCCGTGTGGACGTTGACGTAGCCGCGCCCCTCCTCGAGCATCTCCGCCTGGTCGTGCGTCAGCGACCCGCGCCCCGTGGCGCCGGTCTTGCACGGCCCGCAGAGCGGGAGCACGACGGGGCCGGCGACGCCGGGGCGGCCGATGTGGATGTGCGCGGCGACAGCCTTGCCGCTGAGCCTCCTGAACGTGAGCGTCCAGCGCATGGTCGCCGTCCTCCCGTTGTCCTTCACGGTCGCCGAGAAGCTCCCCGCGGCCTTCGCGGGCGCGTTGGGCTTCGGCACCTCGCCCTTCGTCCCGAGCTTGGCGGCGTAGGTGTAGGTCGACGTCTTTCGCGCGCCCGTCGTGGTGGTGGCGCCGCCGCTCGTCGTCGTGGTGCCCGACTTCGTCGGGTACCCGTAGTCGTCGTCACCGCCGCCCGCGAGCGCGACGGTGGCTCCCGCGAGCACGGCCGCGACCGACATGGCGAGAACGAGAATCCGTGTCATCGGTGCCTCCCTCCGGTTCGGACCGCGGATGCGACCCTGCCCGTTATACGGGGCGTCCCCGTCGGCCGGTTCACGACTCGGCGGCGACCGCCTCCGCCTCGGCGCGGTCGGTCTCGTCCGCCGTGAAGCGGATCTCGCCGAGCTCCGCGTAGGCGCGCACGACGTCGCCGTCGTGGAACTCGCCCTCGAGCAGCGCGAGCGCCAGCGGGTTCTCGAGGAGCCGCTGGATCGAGCGCTTGAGCGGCCGGGCGCCGTACGCGGGATCCCACCCGGCGTCCGCGATCAGCTCGCGCGCGCCGTCGGTCAGCTCGAGCGCGATGCCGCGCTCGCCGAGCCGGGCGTTCAGGTGCCGGAGCTGCAGCTCGACGATCGCCGCGAGCTGCACGCGCGTCAGCGGCTCGAACACGACGATCTCGTCGATCCGGTTGAGGAACTCCGGCCTGAAGCGGTCGGCCAGCTCGTCCGCGGAGCGGATGTTCGACGTCATGATCACGACGGTGTTGCGGAAGTCGACCGTCCGGCCGTGGCCGTCGGTGAGCCGGCCGTCGTCGAGCAGCTGGAGCAGCACGTCGAAGACCTCGGCGTGCGCCTTCTCGATCTCGTCGAGCAGGATCACCGAGTACGGCCGCCGCCTGACCGCCTCCGTCAGCTGGCCGCCCTCCTCGTAGCCGACGTAGCCGGGTGGCGCCCCGACGAGGCGCGAGACGGTGTGCTTCTCCTGGTACTCGGACATGTCGAGCCGGACCATCGCCCGGTCGTCGTCGAACATGAACTCCGCGAGCGCCCGGGCGAGCTCGGTCTTGCCGACGCCGGTCGGGCCGAGGAAGACGAACGAGCCGATGGGGCGGTTCGGGTCCTGCAGGCCCGAGCGGGCGCGCCGGAGGGCGTTCGAGACCGCCTCGATCGCGACCTCCTGGCCGACGACGCGCTCGTGCAGGCGCTCCTCCATGTGGACGAGCTTCTCGACCTCGCCCTCGAGCAGCCGGTCGGTCGGGATCCCGGTCCACTGCGCGACGACGGAGGCGATGTCGTCCTCGTCGACCTCCTCCTTGACCATCGGCGCGGCCGCGGGCTCCTCGCGCTCGGACAGCTCGCGCTCGAGCTCTGGCAGCAGGCCGTAACGGATCTCCGCAACGCGTGCGAGGTCGCCGTTCCGCTCGGCGCGCTCGGCCTCCATGCGCAGCTCGTCGATGCGGCGCGTGATCTCCTTCACGCGGTCGAGGACGTCCTTCTCGTTCGCCCAGCGACCCGCGAGCTCGTCGCGTCGCGCCTTCGCCTCCGCGAGCTCCTTCTCGACGGGCTCGCGCGTCGCCGGCGACTCCTTCGCCATCGCGGCGAGCTCGATCTCGAGCTGCGTGACGCGGCGCTCTGCCTCGTCGAGCTCGACCGGGGACGAGTCGATCTCCATGCGGAGGCGCGACGCGGACTCGTCGACGAGGTCGATCGCCTTGTCGGGGAGGAACCGGTCCGAGATGTAGCGGTCGGAGAGCACCGCCGCCGCGACGAGCGCCGCGTCGCGGATCCGGACGCCGTGGTGCGCCTCGTAGCGCTCCTTCAGGCCGCGCAGGATCGCGATCGTGTCGGCGACCGACGGCTCGCCGACGAACACCGGCTGGAAGCGCCGCTCGAGCGCGGCGTCCTTCTCGATGTGCTTGCGGTACTCGTCGAGCGTCGTCGCGCCGACCGCGCGCAGCTCGCCGCGCGCCAGCATCGGCTTCAGCAGGTTGGCCGCGTCGACCGCGCCTTCGGCGGCGCCCGCCCCGACGATGGTGTGAAGCTCGTCGAGGAAGAGGACGATCTGGCCCTCCGCCTCCTGCACCTCGTTCAGCACCGCTTTCAGCCGCTCCTCGAACTCGCCGCGGTATTTCGAGCCCGCCAGCAGCGAGCCGATGTCGAGCGCGATCACGCGCCGGTCGCGGAGGCTCTCCGGGACGTCGCCGTCGACGATCCGCTGGGCCAGGCCCTCGACGATCGCCGTCTTGCCGACGCCGGGGTCGCCGATCAGCACCGGGTTGTTCTTCGTCCGCCGCGAGAGGACCTGGATCACGCGGCGGATCTCCTCGTCGCGCCCGATCACCGGGTCGAGCTTGCCCGAGCGCGCGTCGGCGGTCAGGTCGCGGCCGAATTTCTCCAAGGCCTGGGCGGTCGACTCCGGGTTCGGGGTCGTCACCGGGTCCGGGCGGACCTGCGCCACGGCCGCGTCGAGCTCCTCCCGCGAGGGCAGGATCTCGCCTACGGTCGGGTCCTCGGTCAGCGCCCGCAGAAGGTGGTCGGTCGAGATCAGGCTCGAGCCGTCGCGCCCCATTTCGCGCTCGGCGGCGCGCAGGGTCGCGGCCAGGCCGCTCGACAGGCGCGGCTCGTCGCCCTCGCCGCCCAGTTTCGGCAGGTGCGCGACGGCCTCGGAGGCGCGCGCCGCGATCGTCGCCGTGTCGGCGCCGACCCGCTGCAGGATCGGCACGACCAATCCCTCGGTCTGGTCGAGCAGCGAGACCAGCAGGTGGGCGGGGGCCGCCTCGGGGTTGCGATGGCTGCGCGCCAGCTCCAGGGTCGCCGCGATCGCTTCCTGCGATTTCTGGGTGAACTTGTCCGGCTGCATCAGACCTCTTTCCTTCCTTCCAGCTCTCTCACTCTCTCTTTCAGCTTTTCCACCTGCTCTTCCAGCGCCAGCACCGTCTCGACGCCGACCAGGTTCAGGCCTTGGTGCGTCATTTCCTGGATCCGGCGCAGGCGTTCGACGTCTCTGCGGCTGTAGAGCCGGGTGTTTTTCGGCGAGCGCTTGGGGGCGATCAGGCCGCGCGTCTCGTACATCCGCAGGGTCTGTGGGTGCATCTCGGCGAGTTCGGCGGCGACCGAGATCATGAAAACCCCCTGCTCGTCGTCGAAGGTCGCTTTCACGTTCGTCACCTGTCTGCGGTAGGTCGCCATCAGACCCCCGCCTTCCGCAGCAGGTCGGCGCGCGGGTCGTGCCCGTTCAGCGATGCGGCCAACTCGTCGACGGCCTTCTCCTGCTCCTCGTTCAAGTCTTTGGGGACCTCGATCTCGAGCCGGTAGCGGATGTCGCCGCGGCCCTTGCCTTTGCCCTTCGGGGCACCCTCACCGCGCAGGCGCTGGATCGCTCCGTGTTTCGTCCCGGGCGCGACCTTGATCTTCTTCGTCCCGTCCAGGGTCGGCACCTCGATCGTGCCGCCGCGCACCGCCTCGGGGATCGAGATCGGCACCGTCACCTCGAGGTTGCCGTCGTCGAGGCGGCGGAAGACCGGCGAGGCCGCCACCCGCGTGGTCACGTAGAGATCGCCGTTGGGGCCGCCGCGCGGTCCCGCCTCGCCCTTGCCCGCGAGCCGGATGCGGGTGCCGTCCTTGACCCCGGCCGGGACGTTGACCTTGTAGCGCTTGTTCTGCTGGGTCAGCCCGGAGCCGTTGCAGGTGGGGCAGGGGTCCTCGATGATCTCGCCCGCGCCACCGCACTGCGGGCACGGCCGGCTGATCGAGAAGAAGCCCTGGTTCTGCGGGTCGATCCCGGAGCCTTCGCAGCGCGGGCAGGTGACCGGCGAGGTGCCGGGCGCCGCGCCGGAGCCATGGCAGGTCCCGCAGCGTTCGGCCTTCGGCACGGTGACGCTGATCTGCGTCCCGTTGATCGCCTGGTCGAAGCTGAGGTCGACCTCGGTCTCCAGGTCGCGGCCGCGGACCGCCTGCGCGCGAGCGCGCCCGCCGCCGCCGCGGTTGAAGATGCCGCCGAGGATGTCGCCGAAGTCGGCACCGAAGCTGCCCGCCTGGGCGCCGCCGCCCCCGAAGGGGTTGCCGCCGCCGAACGGGTTGCCACCCGCGCCGAACCCGGCGAAGGCCGGGCCCGCGTCGTACTCCTTGCGCTTCTCCGGGTCGGAGAGGACGTCGTGCGCGGCTGAGACCTCCTTGAACTTTTCCTCGGCCTCTTTGTCACCGGGGTTGCGGTCAGGGTGGTATTTGCGCGCCAGCTTCCGGTACGCCTTCTTGATCTCGTCCTCGCTCGCGTCCTTCTTGACGCCGAGGGTCTTGTAGAGCTCGTCTGCCACTTCTCTCTTCTCTTCCTAGGCGGCCACCACGACCATCGCGGGTCGGATCAGGTGACCGTCAAAGCGGTATCCCTTCTGCATCACCTCGACGACGAGGCCGGCCTCGGTGCCTTCGACCTGGACGGTCGAGAGCGCCTCGTGGAAGTTCGGGTCGAACTTCTCGCCCTTGGGATCGACGACCTCGACCCCGGCGCGCCCCAACGTCTCCCGCAGGTTGCGGAAGACAAGGAGCACCCCGTGGGCCAACGGGTCATCGGAGTCGCCCTCGGGGTCCAGCCCCGCGGCCTGGAGCGCACGCTCCAGGTCATCGAGTACCGGCACAACGCCCCGAGCCACCTCAGCTTTTCCACGTAGCGAAGCGGCCTGTACCTCCGCCGCCATCCGCTTGCGGTAGTTCTCGAAGTCCGCCTGCGCCCGCCGAGCAATGTCCAGATACTCGTCCCTTTTCGCTTCGGCGTCAGCCAGCAGCTGGGCGAGATCGCTCTCGACCTCCTGCTGGGACTGATCCGCGTCAGCCTGTCCGGCGGCGGACGCCCCTCCCGCGGGTGGCGCCGGGTCGGGGTCTCCGCCCGCAGCTTGCGAGGACGGGGACCCCGACCCGGGGACAGGACCCGCGGGCCGGGGGGTGGGCACGTCCTCCGCTTCGCGTCCGGGCGTGCCGGGCCAACCTTGTGGGCGCTCGGTCATTTATTTGTCCTCGTCGACGACTTCGGCGTCTACGACTTCCTCGTCCTCAGCGGAGCTCGCCCCGCTGTCGCCGGCACCGTTCGGCGCCGCCTCGGACTCCGCCTGGGCCTGCGCGTAGAGCGCTTCGGACGCTTTGGTCATCACTGCGGTCAGCGCCTCGGTCTTGCCTTTGACCTCCTCCAGCGAGCCGGACTCGAGCGTCGCGCGCACGTCTTTGACGGCCGCGTCGATCTGGTCCTTGGTGCCCTGGTCGAGTTTGTCGCCCGCGTCGGCGACGGTTTTCTCCGCCTGGTAGGCCGCGTTCTCGGCGATGTTGCGGGCCTCGGCCAGCTCGCGCTGCTTGCGGTCCTCCTCGGCGTGCGACTCGGCGTCGGACACCATGCTCTGGATTTCCTCGTCGGAGAGCCCGGAGCCGGATTTGATCTCGATCTTCTGCTCGGTCCCGGTGCCTTTGTCTTTCGCCGTCACCGAGATGATCCCGTTGGCGTCGATGTCGAAGGTGACCTCGATCTGCGGGATGCCGCGCGGCGCCGGCGGGATGCCGGTGAGCTGGAATTTGCCCAGGCTCTTGTTGCCCGAGGCCATCTCGCGCTCGCCCTGCAGGACGTGGATCTCCACCGAGGGCTGGTTGTCGTCGGCGGTCGAGAAGACCTCCGACTTCTTCGTCGGGATCGTCGTGTTGCGCTCGATCAGCTTCGTCATCACGCCGCCTTTGGTCTCGATGCCGAGGGTCAGCGGGGTGACGTCGAGCAGCAGCACGTCCTTGACGTCGCCGGCCAGCACGCCGGCCTGGATCGCGGCACCGACGGCCACCACCTCATCGGGGTTGACGCCCTGGTGCGGC
>Ga0081455_10009439_pt1 | contig 10036 bp, 9 predicted proteins | sample TabmetS3T2R1_FD_70207 | JGI IMG/M metagenome (GOLD analysis project Ga0081455, IMG submission 70207) | Tabebuia heterophylla rhizosphere microbial communities from the University of Puerto Rico - S3T2R1 | ecosystem: Host-associated > Plants > Roots > Rhizosphere ... | reverse complement strand
AGCGCTTCGATGGCCCGATAGTCGGGGCCGTGGGCCGCCGGCGGAGTGTCGATGATGACGTAGTCGAACTCCCGCCGCGCCTCCTCGAGACGTGAGGTGACGTTGGGCGAGATCAGCACCTCGTACGGGATCTCCACCGGTCGGCCCGCGGGCAGGACGACGAGGTTGTAGGCCGGGTCGGCGCACATCGCCTGGGCCAGACGCATGTCGGCGTCGGCGGCGAGGTCGGCCAGGCCGGCCATACGCTGGGCGGGCACGCCCAGCCGGGCCATCACCGACGGATGGCGCAGGTCGGCGTCGACGATGAGGACGCGGCTCATTCGATGCTCACTCCAAGCCTAGGGCCTTTTTCAGGAGATCGTTCACGAGCTGAGGGTTCGCGCTGCCCTTGGTCTCTTTCATCACCTGCCCGACGAAGTATCCCATGAGCCCGGTCTTGCCCGCGCGGAGCTGCTCGGCCTGCTTCGGATTCTCTCCCACGATGCGCGCGATGATCGGCTTGAGCGCCGACGCGTCGCTCACCTGCGCGATGCCGAGCTCGCTCACGAGCGGGCCGGACATGTGCTCGGTCAGCTTCGAGATCGCGCCGTCGAAGCCGAGTCCCGCCTCGACGCTGACGGCGAGCAGGTCGAGCGCGTCCGGCAGGTCGGCGCGGATCTGCTCGCGGCGCCGCTTCACCTGCATGTTGAGGATCGAGTCCGGCGCGAGGAAGCCGAGCGCGCCGAACGCGGGGGCGAGCAGGATCGCGAAGCCGGGCGACCCCATCACGCCGAAGAAAACGCCGAGGAGCACGCCGCCGATCGCGCTGCCCGCCTTCACGGCGAGGAACGTCGTCGGGCTGATGCGATTCGCGAGGCCGGCGGTGAGCAGCCGCGCGCCGATCGCGGCGTGCGTCGAGCGCGGGTTGAGCCTGAGCGTGATCGCTGCGAGGCGGCCGATCGCCGGCGTGACGACGCGCTCGCGGAAGCGAACGCTCTCCGAGCCGCTCGCGGACGCTGCGCGTGCGCGGCCGTAGCCGGCGGCGCGCCGGAGCGACGCCTCCTTCTGGCGGGACGAGACGGTGACGGCCTCGCCGACGAAGTACGCGGCGGCGCCGACACAGGCGAGTGCGAGGATGAGAAGCATCGGCAGCTACCCCTTGAACGAGACGATCTTCTTGAGGATGAGTGAGCCGAGCCCCATCATCACGAGGCCCGCGAACAACAGATGGCGCCCGGTGCTCGTGTTCACGAGCGGGGCCATGTACGACGGGTTGATCACCGTCACGACGAGCGCGATCAGGAACGGCAGCGCCATCAGCGTGTAGGCCGACATGCGGCCCATCGCCGTGAGGCCGCGCACCTTGCGCGCGAACTGCTGGCGCTGGCGCACCGTCTCCGCGACGAGGTCGAACAGGCCGGCGAGCGAGCCGCCGATCTGCCGCTGGATCGTCACGGCGGTGATCACGAACGTGAAGTCGTTCGAGCCGACGCGCTCGGCCATGTCGCCGAGTGCGTCGTCCATCGGGCGGCCGAGCTGCGTCTCCGTCAGCACGCGGCGGAACTCCTTGGCCGCCGGGCCGTCGCCCTCTTCGGTCAGCGACTGGATGCCCTGCCGGAAGCTGTGGCCGGCCTTCAGCGAGGCGGCCATTGTGATCAGCATGTCGGGCAGGCCGTTCTCGAACGTGTTCACGCGCGTGCGGGCCTTCAGGGCGACGTGGCCGATCGGCAGCATGACGCCGACCCCGAACAGGAACAGCGCGAGCAGCACGCCGCCGCCGAGCACGAACCCGAGGAACCCGAGCAGGACGCCGAGGCCGGCGCCGATCGCGAGCAGCTCCGGCGCGCGGATCGGCAGATCGGCGCGCTCGATCATCCGCTGCAGGCGCTTGAACTGGCGCAGGTCGCCGAACGTGCTCTCGACGTACGCGACGAACCGCTGCCGGAGCTGGCGGTGCGACGCGCGGCGCCGCGCCTTGCGTCCCGTGTTCGGCGTGCCGAGGTGCGGCTCGAGGCGCGAGCGCAGGCGGCTGCCGCCGCGGGCTGCGAAGAACACGCCGCACGCGAGGAGCACGAGCGCGCCGACGATCGCGGCGACCACGAGCGTGCCGAGCTTGCTCTCGTACGCCGCGGAGGGGATCACCGCCGACGGCGTCTTTGCGGCGGAGCCCGAGCCGGAGCCGAGCTCGACCGACCGCTCGACCGTGCCGGCGCCGGGGACCGCGACCTTCATGGCGATCTTGTCGCCGGGGCGCGCGGCAGTCACGAAGCGGACCTGCCACGTGCGCGAGAGCTCCTTGCCGATCGCCGCGTAGACGGCCGAGAGCTTCGCGGCCCTGCCCGTCTGGTGGTAGCTGCCGCCGCTCTCGCGCGCGAGGCGGCGGAGCGACGCGGGCTTGAAGTCCGGGCCGGCGACCGCGATCGGGTACACCGACGCGTGCGCGCGGTGCGCGGCCGCGATCGCATCCTCGAGCGACGCTTCACTCGAGACGTCGTGGCCGTCCGTCATGACGATGATCACGTGACCGGGGCGGCGCTCCTTCGCGAGACGCTGCGCCGCGAGGACGACGGCGTCGTAGAGCGCCGTGCCCTCCTGCGGGTCGGCCGACATGTCGCGCAGCGCGGCGTTCGCGTCGACGTCGGTCGCCGTGAAGCGCGTCATCGCGACGGCGCGGTGGCCGAACGCGATCACGCTCACGCGGTCGGCGTCGGTCTTCGCCCGCACGAACGCGCGCGCGGCCGCGGACGCGTTCGTGAGCGGCTTGCCTGCCATCGACCGCGAGCGGTCGACGACGAGCGCGACGCTCTTCGAGCGTGCGAGGTTGACGAGCTGCTGGCCGGCGGCCGACTTGCCGTCCTCCCAGACGTGCGGCTTGCCCTTCGCGTGGTAGGTGACGATCGTCGCGGCGATCTCCGGGTAGCCGGAGGTGTCGACCGCGCCGACACGCACGCCGGCGGCGGCCGACGCGGGCAGCGCGAGCGCCGCGAAGACGAGCACGCCGCCCCGCAGCGCCTTCCAGGGGCGGCGCTTCATTCGTACGCACCTCCGAAGCCGACCGACGCGAACGTCGGACGCGACTGCTCGCCCGTCTCGGAGGTGAAGAAGCTCGGCGGGAGGACGACGTTGTTCGCCGCGAGCTTCTCGAGGAAGTGCGGCTTCAGGCCGGTCGAATGCAGCGGCGAGAGGATGCGGCGCGAGGACGCGTTGGCCTCGGCCTCGTCCGGCGGCGCCGCGACGAAGATGTCCTGCAGCGTCACGACGTCCGCCTCCATGCCGAGCACCTCGGTGATCTGCGTGATGCGGCGCGAGCCGTCGACGAGGCGCTGGATCTGCACGAGCAGGTCGAACGCGCTCGCGATCTGCTCGCGGATCGCGCGGTGCGGGAGCTCGACGCCCGCGGTCATCACGAGCGTCTCGAGGCGGGAGAGAGCGTCGCGCGGCGCGTTCGCGTGGATCGTCGTCAGCGAGCCCTCGTGGCCCGTGTTCATCGCCTGGAGCATGTCGAGCGTCTCCGCGCCGCGGACCTCGCCGACGATGATCCGGTCGGGGCGCATACGCAGGGCGTTCCGGACGAGCTCCCGGATCTTGATTTCGCCCTGGCCCTCGATGTTGGCCGGCCGGGACTCCAGCGGGATCACGTGATCCTGCTGCAGCTGGAGCTCGGCCGCGTCCTCGATCGTGACGATGCGCTCGTCACCGGGGACGAAGGCCGAGAGGGCGTTCAGGGTCGTCGTCTTACCGGTACCGGTTCCGCCCGAGATCAGGACGTTGAGCTTCCCCTGCACGCAGGCGGCGAGGAAGTGAGCGGCCTTCGGCGTGACGGAGCCGAAGTTGATCAGGTCATCCATCGTGTACGGATCGCGCGAGAACTTTCGGATGGTGAGGACCGGCCCACGCAGCGAGAGCGGCGGGATGATCGCGTTGACGCGGCTGCCGTCCGGCAGGCGGGCGTCCACCATCGGCGAGGACTCGTCGACCCGGCGGCCGACCTGGGAGACGATCTTGTCGATGATCCGCAGGAGGTGCGCGTCGTCGACGAACGTCGATTTCGAGAGCTCGATCTTGCCCGCGCGCTCGACGTAGATCCGGTCAGGGCCGTTGACCATGACCTCGCTGATCTCGTCCTCCCGGAGCAGCGGCTCGAGCGGCCCGTAGCCCAGGATGTCGTCGGTGATCTCGCGGACGACCTGCCGGCGCTCGTCCCTCGTCAGCGGCGTCTGGTCGAGCGCGAGCTGCTCGGTGACGACGCGAAGGACGCGGTCGGTCAGGTCCTCGTTCGTCGAGGTCGAGAAGAGCTCCGGGCCCAGCTTGGCGATGCAGGCGTGGTGGATCCGGGTCTTCAGCTCGGCGTAGGGATCGACCGACCGGCTCTCCGGCTGCGCATCGCGCGTGGCGCTCTCGATGCGCGTGATCGTGGCTTCGGCGGCGTTGCCGCCGTTTCCGCTTCTGAGGCGATCGTGCAGGCCCATGGCTAGCTCCGCTTGAAGAGGCCGCGCTTCTGCCCCTTCGCGACCTCGGCGGGCTGGAGGCCCTTCGCCATCTCACGGATCGCTTTCGAGAAGTCCGCGCCGGCCTCGGCGAGAACAGCCGGGTTTCCCCGGTTGACGGCGATGGGCACGGCACGGTCGCTCGGGACCTCGAAGCGGACCTTCACCTCGAGGGCGCCCTCGACCTCGCTCCGCTTCATCCCGACCTTGGAGTTCGCCCGGTTCAGGACGACGCGGATGCGATTCTGCGGGAAGGCGAGGAGCTCCAGCGTCTGCAGCGCGAGCCTGACGTTCTTGAGCGTCGGGACGTCGAGTCCGCAGACGAGCAGGAGCTCGTCCGTCCGATCGAGCGTGGCGAGCATCGGCCCATGGAAGAAGGGCGAGGTGTCGACGACGATGACGTCGTACGACTCCCTCGCCACCTCCAGGAGGCGCGATAGCTTCGTCTCCGTGACGAGCTCGGCGTCCTCCGGCCGAACGGGCGCCGGAAGGATGTCGAGCCCCGACGGGTGCCGCGTCGTGTACCCGGCGAGCTTCTCCGAGTCGAGTTCTCCCGGAGCCACGACGAGGTCGTAGATCGTCTTCTCCGGCTCGAGGCCGAGCATGATGGCCGCGTCTCCGAACTGGAGGTCGAGGTCGAGGAGGAGCGTCCGCTTGCCCTCGGTCTTGGTGAAGGCCGCGGCGAGATTGGTCGAGATCACGGTCTTCCCGGTGCCGCCCTTGGGCGAGAACACGGTCACGACCCGGCCGCGCTTGGCGGGCTTGCCGGCCGGGCGCTGTCCCGTGCGGCTCGCCTTGCGGATCGCGAAGACGACGTTCTCCGTCATCTGGGGCAGCAGGAGGACGTCGGACACGTCGGCCTCGAGCGCCTGCTCCAGCAAGGCGGATGCCTCGCCGGAGGCGAGCAGGATGACGGGGCTCTGCGTGTGCTCGCGAATCGACGCGAGCTCGTCCTCCGGCAGGCCGGAGCTGCGGGTGCCGTGGAGCACAACCTGCAGATGGCCACCGGTGAGCGTTGCAGCGGACTCGTTCACCCCATCGCTCCAGCCGACCATCTCGACTTCCGAGTGGCGGCCGAGAGCTTCGCGGAGCTCGGCGAGACCGTCGCAGCTGCCCGTGACGAAGACGCGAACCTTTTCGCGCGTCGTGACAGGAGTCTCGAGGCTCATGGCGTGGAGGTCCTTTCGGTCTGGAACGGATCGATCAGCAACTTGCGGAGCTGCGTTCGGGTCAGCCCGTCCGCCAGAACGGTTCCCGACCATTCAAAGCCCTCTGGGCTATCGGCAGCATCGGTCGTGGGCCTGAGGCTCAGAGACCAATCGCCGTTCGTGAAGATCCAGAAGAGCTTCTGGGCCTGCGCGTCGGTGACGGCCAGCATGATCGCCTGGTCGCCGGACTGCTGCGTGACGCGCTGGCTCTCGGTGGAAGCCTCCGGAGCCTGGAGCACGAGGATGTCGCGCAGGACGATGCGCGAGACCTTTTGGTTCTCGACCCCGGTCAGCTGCCAAGAGCCGACCACGTCGACGTGGTCGCCGGCACTCAGCGTCCCGACGAGAAGCTGGTTTGCGTCGCCGGGAAGCTGGACCGCCCGGAGATTTCCGGAGATCTTCGCCCTGATGCCTTGCTCCTCCTGAGTGCTGAAGCGCAGGAGCGAGACCTGCTCGCCGGCGTAGATGGTCTCCGAGGAGACCTTGCCCGCGAGATCCTCCGGCTGCACGATCGCACCCGGGGTGACCGCGGACTTCGCGACCTCGGTGCTCGCGAGCTGGCCGGCGATGTCGTCGCCGACCGAGCCGGCGGGAATGTCGGACTTGGCCACCCAGACAGTGGTCAGGACCTGACCCTGCTGGATGTCCTGCTTCTGCTGCTTCACGTAGAAGCTGGTCATCATCGCCGCCAGCACCGCAAGTGCGACGGCGATCGCGATGTTACGAAGGCGGTAAGTCATTGCACCACTTCTTTCTCAGTTCGAAATTGACTTCGCTAATCCACGAGAGAGACGTTCTTGACGCCGAAATCGACACCCGCGTCGCTTGGATGCTCGGCCTGGACGCCTTCCCAGGTAACGCCCACGAACTCTCCGAAGAGCTTCTCGTTGTTGCCGTGAAGATCCATGCCGGTCAGCTTGAAAGCCGCCCAGCCGACGATTTCGTAATGGGCGCCGGAACCGGTCCCGGTGATCTTCCGGTAGATCGGGAAGAGAAGGACGTCGCCGATCCGCGCCTGGAGCAGGTCGCCGATGTTCGACGAACTGAACATGTTCCCGGTGACGGCGTCGTAGTCGCCCAGATCCATGTACTGGTCCCAGCCGTTCTCGATCAGGTGCCCGAGATCGCTCGTCCCGCTCGACCCACCGGTCAGGTTGATGAAGCCGAAGTTGCCCGAGCCGTCCGGAGAGCCGTTGTTCTTCAGGTGGAGATAGTTGAGCTCGGTGGCGCCCGAGCACGGGTTCGGGTTGCACTGCAGCTTCGGGTGCTTCTCGTCGACGACGATCGGGACGACCCACTTCGCCGCGCTCAAACCCCCGACGCGCGCGGTCGCCGTCGCGTGCACCGTCACCGAGTTGATTCCCAGCATCTTCGAGAAGAAGCCGGGCGCCGGCCGGGACCCGGTCACCGTGATCGTGTCGTTGGGGGTCACCTTCGACTTGAAGGAGATGTTCATCGTCCCGCCCCCGTTCTTGGTCGCGTACTGCGACGCGAGGGCCGACGCGTTGCCGGTGCTGCTCGGAAGCGCCTGCGCGCCGGCGAGCGCCGCCGCGTCAACCGTCGCCTGCAGGCTCCGGTCGGCGCGATACCACGAGCCGATGTCGAGGACCGCCGCGGCCATCGCGAGGAGGACGGCGAGGAAAAGAATCGAGATGACGTATGCCTGGCCGCTGTCCCGCTTGTGCCTGGTCATTCCACACGCTCCGTGGTCGAGCTCGTGAGCGTCCCGGACTTCACGACCACTCCGAGCAAGCTGATCGAATAGGGGTACGTAGCCCGCACGGTCACGTCAGAGCCCGGATCCCAGTTGGAGGTCGGCGTGACGAAGATCCGGAGCTTCGACTGGGTCAGGTTGCTCGCGGAGGAGCGCACCTTCGACTCCACCTTGGGCACTCGCTGCGCGTCGGGCAGGTACCGCGCCACGGCCGCCTGGCGGGAGCCGGCGCGCACGGCGTCGGTCAGGGCGAGGTAGTTGTTGAACGCGATTCCGAACTGGATGACACCGAAGAGCAGGATCGCGAGCACGGGAAAGATGAGGGTGAACTCCACCATCGTCTGGCCCTGCTGTCGCTTTCTCCGAAATTTGTTCAACACTGGAATTGGCTCTTCTTTCGGTCGCGGTACGTGCGTTCTTAAGTGCTGCTTTGCAAGCGAAGGGCGGGCGCTCATCCCCGCGAGTACCCGCCCCTCGCCACGTCCTCGAACAACTAGAGGATGTTGACCACCGACATGATGTTTCTCTCGATGCCGGAGGAGAGCAGGAGGAGAGCCCCGATGATGAGGACCGTGATCACGGCGAGAATCACGCCGTACTCGGCCATCGTCTGACCCTCTTCCCGCCTGCGAATGGCGGCGAACAGCTCGGTGAGGTAGGTCATTTTGCGAAGTCACCTCCCTTCGTCATCCCGGGCGCGCATCGAATGCGCACACAACTGCGAAATGTGGAGTGCGAGAGTGGAACTTTTTGCTGCATATGGGCCTCGAAAATCCGGCGCACGCTTATGGTCACGACGATGAAACCTCCGCTTCGCTCCGGCGTGACCGCTCCGCCGTTTGGCTCCACAAACTGCATCGGAGCATCGTCGCTAGGCCGGATCCGGAGAATCCCCCTCCGTAGTGATTCGACCTGCAGGTGCGGCCTTTGCCCCGGAAGGGGGATGACCCGGCTTCCGATCGCCGCTTCGCTCAATGAGTCCGTCGCGGCAACGGATGACGTCTGAAAGTGATCCGCGCCGAAGTGGCGGCCTCGGCGCCCGACAACGGGAGCAAAGGCAATGCCACAAAGCACGAACTCGCGGCGGGATCTTGTCCGCCTCGTACTTTTCACTCTCGCCGCCTGGGCCCTCTGGGCTCTCGGCCGAAACAACGCGCAGCCGGGTGCCGTCGACGAGACGGAGACCACGGAGACCTCGCGCCCGCGGAGCGGATTCTCGAAGCGTCGCCTTGCGACGAGCCTCGCGTTCGCAACCCTCTTCTTCGCCGGCGCGGCCTTCACGGCCGGTGCGGGCGACCAGGCCGCGTGCCTCGTCGACGACTGCAGCCTCGCAGCGGAGGCGGACACGACGTCCACAGAAGCCTCTGAGCCTTCGGAGCCCCAGGCAGCAGAAGAGCCGGCCGCCGAGGAACCGGCTGCAGACGAGCCGGCGGCGGACGAACCGGCCGCCGACGACCCGCCTTCGGGTGACGACGGCGCATCCGGCGGCTCGGACGACGGCCAACCGGCCGACCAGCCTGCCGACCAGAGCGGCTCCGCCGATCAGCCCTCGGACGACGGCGCAGCTCCCGCGCCGGGCGACGAGGACGGATCCTCAGCCGGTGGCGACCACGCCTCCGGCGACAACGGCGGTGGCGCGGATCAGCCCACGGACGAGCCCGATACGCCGAATGCCGGCCCCGGCTCCCCGAGCCACGCTGGTGACGGCGCAACCCAGAGCCACGACACCGGCTCGCCGGTCGACGTCGACGCAGCGCACAACGCTGCCGTCGACGCAGAAGCTGCAGGTACGTTCGGGACGTTCTGGCTTCAACGGGCCGTACCGGACCCGACTCCGCCTGCGAGGCGGCTGAATCCCCGCTTTGCGCGGACCCTTGCCTCGGTGTCCCGGAGCCAGCATGTCGATTGGGCCCTCGTCCTCGCCGTCGTCCGGGCGCGCGGTCACCGCTCGTCCGTGCCGGCCGAGAAACACGAGCTGAGGGCGCTCGCCACGCACCTGCGGAAGCTGCATGCATCCAGGGGCGCATGGCAGGCGGTGCTGGCGCTCGAAGGCCGCACGGCGTTCGCCGACCGGGCGATCGCGCTTCGGAACTACAACCGCGCGGTCGGTCTCCGGACGCTCGTTCGCGGGCTCGTCGCCTCGAAGGGCCGCCTGCGGGATCGCGTCCTCGCCGACCGGCGCATCTCGATCTACGCCGGCGGCCGCAGCGACATCGCCGCGGGTCGCGTCGACGTCCGTGTCCTTGCGCTGCTGCGCTACCTCGCGGTCGCGCACCATCAGGTGACCGTTTCCTGTCTGATCAGCGGACACCGCCTGTACGCCCGCCCGGGCGTGGTGTCGGCCCACATCTACGGTGAGGCCGTCGACATCTCCGCGCTCGGCGGCGTGTCGATCTACGGCAACCAGGAGCCCGGCGGCCTGACGGAGAAGGCGGTTCGCAACGTCCTCCTCCTGCCGGTGGAGCTCCGCCCCAAGCAGGTCATCTCCCTGCTCGGCCTGGGCGGCCCGTCATTCGCACTGGCCAACCACTACGACCACATCCACGTCGGCTACTAGATAGGCGCCGTCCTGCTGAAACAGGACGGAAGCCCGGTGTGTGAGCGGTGTCCTCTGGCGGGGACACCGCTCACACTGCTCTAACCCTCAA
>Ga0081455_10009438_pt1 | contig 10037 bp, 9 predicted proteins | sample TabmetS3T2R1_FD_70207 | JGI IMG/M metagenome (GOLD analysis project Ga0081455, IMG submission 70207) | Tabebuia heterophylla rhizosphere microbial communities from the University of Puerto Rico - S3T2R1 | ecosystem: Host-associated > Plants > Roots > Rhizosphere ... | reverse complement strand
TCCTTCGGTGTGAAGGGTCAAAGGCACCTCGTAAATCGTGTGCTCGACGTCGCGTTCCTCGATCACCGCCTTTTCCGCAACGCTGCAAAACATCGACAACTTACGGCGCACATCTCGGTCGAGCGGTTTTTCCGAGCGGCAAATCAATACCTGTGGCTGCAATCCGATTTCACGCAACTTCGCCACGCTTTGTTGGGTCGGCTTCGTTTTCAATTCGTGTGCGGCCTTGATGTATGGAACAAGCGTAACGTGCATGTTCACGACATTTTCGGGTCCGGCTTCGAGAATAAATTGGCGAATCGCCTCAAGAAAGGGAAGACCTTCGATGTCTCCAGTGGTGCCTCCGATTTCCGTGATCACCACGTCGTATTTGGTCTCATCTGAAAGTTTGCGGATGCGATCCTTAATCACGTCGGTGACATGCGGAATCACTTGCACAGTCTTGCCCAGATAATCGCCGCGGCGTTCCTTTGAAATAACTGTCTCATAAACCTGGCCGCTGGTGAGATTGTTGTGTCGTGTGAGCACGCAATTGGTGAATCGCTCATAGTGGCCAAGATCGAGGTCAGTTTCCGCGCCATCGTTGAGCACGTAGACCTCGCCGTGCTGGAAAGGATTCATCGTTCCGGGATCGACATTGAGATAGGGATCAAACTTTTGAAGCACAACACGCAAAGTGCGCGCTTCGAGCAATGTCCCCAATGAGGCAGCAGTCAGCCCCTTGCCTAACGAACTGACGACGCCGCCCGTGACAAAAATATATTTCATCGAGAGATTCTCCGTCCCGCGCGAGTAAGCTTTTGCGCCAGCGCTTCTGCGTCGGCCAACGTATCTATCCCGGGAGATCCCCTGGCGGTGATGAGCACATGAACCTTTACACCATTTTCCAATGCGCGCAATTGCTCGAGCGACTCAGCGCGCTCCAGCGGAGCCGGTTTCCACTTCACAAACTGCAGGAGGGCGTTCCGCCGAAAACCGTAGATGCCCTGGTGGCGCAAAAAACCGCTGCTTGAGGATGGAATCGCAGCGCGCGAGAAATAAAGCGCGTTTCCAGCAAGATCGACGACCACTTTGACCTGGTGAGGGGACAGCGCGTCCTCTGGATATTCAAACGGATGCGCGGCAGTGACGATCTGGATCGCGCTGTCCGAGCGCAGTTTCTCCACAAGCCTGTCGATCAACCGTGGATTGATCAACGGTTCGTCGCCCTGAATGTTGACGACGAACTGGAATTGTTTCGCATTACGGGTGACTTCGGCGATTCTATCAGTTCCGCTGCGGTGTTTTGGTGAAGTTAGCGCAACCTCGGCACCCCAATTAAAAGCAGCCTCCGCGACGCGCATGTTGTCAGTGGCAACGATCACCGCGTCGAGATTTTTAGCCTTCCGGCATCGTTCCCACACATGTTGCAAAAGCGGCTTATTTCCAATGACATGTAACGGTTTTCCAGGAAAACGTGTAGAACCCCAGCGCGCCGGAATGATGCCTACCGCCTTCGTTTGTCGCTCCGTAGCCGATGGCCGGAACGTCATGGTTTTCCGTTCAAGATGATCTGGGCCGCGGCGAGCACATCGTCGGCCACCCAATCTGCTTTGCTCCCTGTCGCGTTGCGTTGAATTCCGGTCCGCACGCGAATCGCACGTACACCCGCGTTGTGAGCACATTCGACGTCGATCTCCTTGTCGCCAATCAAAAACGAACGTGAAAGATCGATTTGGTGATCTCGCGTGGCTTGTAGGACCATTCCCGGCGCGGGCTTGCGATGCGTGGAATGTTGACCGGGAACATCTGGACAAAAATAAGTCGCATCGATCAAACCAACCCCAAGCTGGCGCACAACCTCTGCTTCAACAGCGCGATATTGCTCGATTGTAAAGAGCCCGCGGCCGATACCGCTCTGGTTCGTGATGATGATGAGTTTGAACCCATTCGTTTTCAGGCGCCGCAGTGCCTCCGGCACGCCGGGAAAAATCCGGACGTTCTTTGGATCGGAACAATAACCGCAATCTGGCATGATGGTGTCGTCGCGATCGATGAACACAGCAGGAGACAGCGCATCACTCATGTTCTCTGTCCTCTCGAAAACTGGCGATGAGTTCGTCTCGGCTCACCGTTGCCGTTCCAAGTTTGCTCACAACTACAGCGCTTCCGTGATTGGCAATCTCAGCTGCTTCAATGGGCGTCGCGCCGCAGACGAGCCCAAGCGTGAAGAGGGCAATCGCGGTGTCGCCTGCGCCCGAGACGTCGAAAACCTGACGAGCCTTGGTGGAAATGTAGTGCGGTGCTTCGTTCTGCTGAAAAAGCATCATCCCGTGTTCGCCTAGCGTGATCAGGACATATTGAGTTTGCCATTTCTTGAGAAGCGTTTTACCGGCGTGCTCAAGATCAGTGTCTTTTGTTGGAGCTTCATCGGCGTGACGCCCGGGAATACCCGCCGCGAGCAACGCTTCAGCGCGGTTTGGCTTGATAACTGTAACGCCGCGCCAGTCGACGAGGTGTCGCGGGTTAGGATCGGCGGCCACGATTTTACCAGCCCCGGCCGCCTCGCGTGCGATTTGAGACACTAGTTCGCTTGTCACAAAGCCCTTACCGTAATCTTCAAAAATAATCGCATCGGTTTCTTTGATACTGTCCCGAACCGCGGCGACTGCCATTTCTATTTGGGCTGTCGATGGGGCAAGGATTTTTTCGCGATCGACACGAACCACCTGCTGATGCAGCGCGATGATACGGGTCTTGACGATCGTGCAAAAGCTTTCATCCTCGATCGCGCTGGAGGTGTCGATGTTTTGCTCGGCCAACAGTTCCCGGAGTTGGCCGCCACTGCGATCTTTGCCGAGCATTCCGATTACGGCCACCTGATCGACAAATTCGCGCAGGTTGCGGGCAACGTTGGCCGCGCCTCCGGGGTAGAACGATTCTCCAGTGACCTCCACGACTGGGACCGGCGCCTCCGGCGAGATGCGTCCGACCTTTCCCCAGACAAATTCGTCCAGCATGAGATCCCCGATAACCGTAATTCGCCTTGGAGCGGCACGCTCAAGGATCTGCTCCAGCCGGTCTAAGTTCATGACGATTTGAAACTTGGACGTTGGCACCTCAAATCACATGCGGATTTGCGAGTTGAACGGGTGAATGAGATCGATGCTGGCATGATTTGTGTACAGCGCGAGTTCCGGTTAAGATTCGCTCCATTAAATCCCGAATACGAAGCGGAAATCAACAGTCGAAAGTGCCAATGATGCCGTTTATAAGATATTTTAGAATCCTGGGTGTAGTCTGCGGTTTTGCGTTTTGTGCGAATGCCGCTCAAGCCCCGCAGCACATCAACATTAAACAATTGTCCACCACTGTTGAAGACGTTGTGGTGCCATTGCCTAACGAGATTTTCGGTGCGCTGAACAAACTGGGCACGGTGAACTGGAGGGCGCATGTTCGCAGTGACAAAGGGCCAAACTTTACCGAGCGTCCACGTATTGCCCTCTTGCTTGGGACAGTGATTGCGGATGGCTTTATCGCCGTGCAGGCGGAAGACGCAGAAACCGTGAAGGAGATTGGACAGCGGGTCATGGCGCTGGCGAAAGGTATCGGCGTGGGAAATTCGATTACCCCACATGCGAAGGCGATCATTGAGGCAGCAGACAAGCGGAACTGGAACAATGTACGCCGCGAACTGGATCGCACGCAGAACAGCGTACAACTGGCGATGAACGAAGTGCACGATGAAAAGTTGTCGCAACTCGTTAGCTTGGGCGGGTGGCTGCGCGGAACCGAAGTACTGACGTCGGTGGTGAACGAACGTTTTTCTGCGGACGGCGCAGAGCTGCTGCACCAGCCTGATCTGCTCTCTTATTTTCAAAAAAGACTGCAAGCAATGCCTGAGTTTGATCTTCCAATTATCCACCAAATTCAGGACGCTCTGGTTGAGGTGAAACCGTTAATTGATGTTGCTGATCGCCGGATTCCGCCCGAAACAGTGAAGAAAGTTAACGAGATCACTACGCGACTCGGCCAGGGAATCGTCACCAAGGACTAGACCTTCGATGAACGGCTTCGTAAAGATCTTCGTCCGTGCAAGCGCTCTGCTGCTGATCCTGGCGGCAATGCGCCCTGCGATTTTCGCTTCCGTGGACGACGCGCAATCGTTTGCGCTTCAGGCCGCCGAACCGTACGTCAAACAAGGCTTCCAAGTGCGCGAGGATTATTGGGGAGGGGACCTCGGTTCTGGAGAGAAGAAGGCTGTGCGACAACAATTGTTCAAAGGAAACGAATATTGGTTCTGGCTGGGAACCGAAGTCGACAAAGCAAAGGTCTCCGTTCATGTTTATGATTCTGATGGCAAGCTCGCGGAAGAACCTGACAGCTGGGAAAAAGGCCACTTCGCGGCCGCACATGTCATCCCGAAAGCAACAGGCAGTTATTTTATCATTGTGAGCGTGGAACAATCGCCGGACGAGCGCACGCACTGGGCCCTGGTGTATGGTTTCCGTTAATTTTACAATTCGTGGCCGCGGCATGCCACGATTATGACTGAATCGCGGACTTTGCAGTTCGAGAGCCCACGCGCTTTGCAATCGCTCTACGCGAATGACATCAAGCTTTTGAAGAATCTCGAAGACTCGTTAGGCGTAAAAGTAACGACGCGCGAAGGCTGGGTAAAACTGGAAGGCGACTCGAGTCGGGTCGACAAGGCCCAGCAGGTGTTTCAACAGCTTGAGCAGGCCCGGCAAAAGGGCGTTGACATTCAGAAGCACGAATTCAATTACACGCTCAAGGCCGTGACTGAAGAACGCGATGAGACTCTCAGCGACATTGCTTCGATGAAAATCGTAACCTCTTCGCGCAAACCCCCTGTCGTAGCGCGGAGTGCCAATCAGCGAGCATACGTGGAGGCGATTCAGAAGCATGACGTTGTTTTTGGGATCGGACCGGCTGGCACCGGCAAAACTTATCTTGCAGTCGCGATGGCGGTAGCGGCATTGAAGAAGGAACAAGTGGCGCGTATTATTTTGACCCGACCTGCCGTGGAAGCGGGGGAAGCACTGGGTTTTCTCCCGGGCGACTTGGAACAAAAGGTCCTTCCGTATCTTCGTCCACTTTATGATGCATTACGTGAGATGCTTGAGCCGGAAGAAATGGAGCGGGCGATCGCACGGCAAACGATCGAGGTGGCCCCGCTTGCGTATATGCGTGGACGTACCTTGAGCAACGCCTTTGTCATTCTTGATGAGGCCCAAAACACAACCACTGAGCAGATGTTTATGTTGCTTACGCGCATCGGTTTGAATTCCAAATGCGTCGTGACCGGCGACGTCACACAGATTGATCTGCCGGCAAACAAGCACTCCGGTGTGCTCGAAGCCTTGCAGGCTTTGAAGAGCGTGCCGGGAATTTCGACCGTATACTTCACCGAACGCGACGTTGTGCGGCATGAACTGGTGCGCGCCATCATTGGGGCGTACCAGGCGCACCGAGCGCCCGAGCACGAATCTCGCAAGTAACCATTCTTATGTTCGATTTCTTCAAACGCGGCCGTCTCATTAAACGTGGCCTCGCATCGCGCAAGCGGCGACGGCGCCGGTTGCACAGTGAACTAATGCGCAACCTGGAATGCTCGTCGTATGCAAAGGTATTTATTTTTGCGCTGTTTGCTGGTGGTCTGGCGTTTCTCGTCTTTAGCGGTCAACAAGCAGAGCCAACGAAGAATTACATCATTGCCCTTCTGGTTCTGGCCACTGCGATCACGCAGCTTTGGATCAATCAGCCAAAAAGCTTCGAGCAAAACTCGCGAATTCTTCTCGTTTTCAGCGTTATTTTCGTACAGCTGGCTGTAATCAAATTGCTGTTGGTCGTTTGCAACAGCGGCAGCTATCGCTTCTTGAGACCAGAAACGGCCGGATTGATTACACCATATGCTTTTGCCCCGCTGGTGCTCAGCGTCTTGCTGGGCCGGCAGCACGGCCTTTACGCAGCGTTTTTCGTAAGCCTGTGGAGCAGCATGTTGTTTGGTCCGATTGATGCGCCTCTTTTAATCACGAGTCTGATCAGTGGATTTACAGCCGTCTCTCTCACCCTGCAGGTGCGACGGCGCAGCAAATTGATCCGCGCCGGCTTGTGTGTCGGGCTCGCCATCTGGCTTTTGTCGCTGACGTTCGGTTTGATCGGGCCAATCAATTGGTTCTACCCGACAGCTAATGACTGGGCCATGCTCGGAGTGCAAAGCGCGCTTGCCATCGGCAACGGAATCGTCACCGCGACTTTGGTTGGCGGTGCGCTGCCGATGCTTGAAAACTTATTCCAAATCACCACGGACATTTCTTGGCTAGAAGCGTCTGATCTCAACCATCCCTTGCTGCGACGCATGACGATTGAGGCGCCGGGCACTTATCACCACAGCCTGGTCGTCGCGAATCTTGCCGAAGCTGCCGCGGAAGCGATCGGCGCCAATGCGACGCTTTGTCGCGTCTGCTCTTACTTCCACGATGTCGGCAAGCTGGTGAAGCCGGAATACTTCACCGAGAACATGGCTTTTGGACGCAACCCCCACGATGACCTCGCGCCGACCATGAGTGCGTTGATCATCATCGCGCATGTGAAGGAAGGCGTGGACCTTGCGCTGAAGCACCGGTTAAACCAGCGCATCATCGACATTATTCAAGAGCATCATGGCACATCGCTCGTCCGTTATTTTTATCAACGGGCGCTCCAACAGCATGAAGATGCGCTCGCAGGCGGTAAGATCATGAGGCTGCGCGAAGACGACGTTCCTGAGGTGCACGAAGCAAGTTTTCGCTACGGCGGACCGAAACCGCAAACGAAAGAGAGCGCTATCGTAAGTTTGGCCGATACAGTCGAAAGCGCTTCGCGCAGTCTGGTGAAACCGACGCCGCAAAAAATCGAAACGTTGGTGAATGAACTTATCTCGGAGCGCATCAGCGACCGGCAATTGGACGAATGTGATCTCACCCTCGGCGAACTAAAAACGATTGCCGACCGATTCCGCTTCACCCTCTTATCGATGTTGCACAGTCGCATCGCCTACCCAAAGCCGAGTGGAAAGACGACTGCCATTCTGCGCGATGATGCCGAGCGCCCAGACGTAATGGTTGCCACACAAAAGCCCGAAACCGCTCCGCCAGTATCAGCTGCTTGATGTGATTAAGAACGAGGCCTCTGGCAAAGACGCCCTACAGTTCCCGCGGGCGTGCACGTGGCTCGCGATCTTTTGAACCCGCAGTACTGGGAACTGTGACGAAGGGACCTCCTTCGAGCGGCGTGACTTTGGTAAAGGCGACATCGGGCATATCGCTCGGCAATCCTGCGAGCGGAAAATCTTTTCGCAACGGGAAGAATGGATAGCCGTCCCACATCAAAATGCGGCGGAGATCGGGGTGACCATTAAACTTGATACCCATCATGTCGTAAATTTCCCGCTCGTGCCAGTTGGCTGTTAACCAGATGTCTGAAACAGTATTGAGCGCAGCGACTTCCTCCGAGAGTTTCAATTTCAATCGAAGGTGGATCCCAAGCGACATTGAGTACAAGTGGTACACGATTTCAAAGCGCGGCTCTTCGCCGAAGCTGTCGATGCTGGTGATGTCGAGCAAGTAATCGAATGAAAGCTGATCTCTACAGAATTTTGCGATTTCAACAAGATCGGCTGGGGCAATTATGAAGGTTGTTTCGCCGCGAAATTCAATCTTCCCCTGGAGTTTTTCGCCCAACGATTTCTCCAAAGAGTCGAACAATTCTTGCGCAGTCATGGCGAGGCGCGACACGCAGTCATTCTGAGCGAAGCGAAGAGGAGTCGAAGAACCCCGTAGCGAGACCCAACGTCAACGCATCGGGATGACGTCGCAGCCGTGCTCACGCCAGCACTTCCTCGAGTTTTTCTGCCAATTGCGGTGCTTGATCCCTCAGGGCGCGTTCGCGTGAAATTTTTTCCTGTAATTTCATCAACCCGGCGAGCAACGCTTCCGGACGGGGTGGGCATCCGGAGATATAGACATCAACTGGCAAAAGCTGATCAATTCCCTGCAACACAGCGTAGGAGCGATACATCCCACCGGTGGATGCGCACGCGCCCATGGCGATTACCCATTTTGGTTCCGGCATTTGCTCGTAAATTCGTTTCACCGCCAGCGCCATCTTGTAGGTGACTGTGCCGGCAACGATCATCACGTCACACTGACGTGGCGAGAAGCGCATCACTTCCGCGCCGAACCGCGAAATATCGAATCGTGACGCAGCGGTGGCCATCAGTTCGATGGCGCAACAGGCCAACCCCATTGGCATCGGCCAAAGCGAATTCTTCCGAACCCAATTGAGCGCGGCATCGAAACGGGTGAAAATCACGTTCCCTTCAATCTTGGAATCGTAGGCCGTTGCGCGCGCTTCTGGCATACGAGAGGTTAAAATACCAGTTTGGACACGCAACCAGTAATAACCCTGCACAGCCCAACATCCAACCCCAGGGAAGTTCCAATCAGCAAATCCGAAACTAAATCGATGTGCAACATCGGATTCGCACACTGGATATTCGGCGATTCTCTGGATGTCGGACATTGATTCCTACTAATTCGGCCTGTCGTCATTGCGACATTCCGCACTCAATTGTATAGAAACGCCCTTCCTAATGAATATTGACACTACACATTCTCACGGTCACCTGATCGCGCCGCATGGCGGCGAACTGGTGGATCTTATCCTCGACCCCGCAAATGCCGCCGAACTTAAAGCGCAGTCTAAAGATTTTCCATCTTGGGACCTGACCAGCCGACAGATTCGTGATCTTGAGCTTCTGCTGAGTGGCGGCTTTTCACCGCTGCGCGGCTTCATGAGTCGCGACGAATACGAGCGCGTCTGCGGTGAGATGAGACTAAGCAACGGTTTGGTTTGGCCGATCCCGATTACCCTGGACGTGCCAGAGGCATTCGCGAAATCGCTCAAACCCGGGAGGACCAAGCTCGCCCTCCGGGACTCCGAGGGTGTGATGCTTGGGGTATTATATGTGGAGGAAGTCTGGGAGCCGGACCGCAAAGCCGAAGCGCAAGGTGTTTTTGCAACCACTAGTACGCTACATCCCGGTGTCGATTATCTTCTGAACCGGGGACATGGCTGGTATGTCGGTGGGCGCGTAGAAGGTTTGCAACTGCCAACCCATTATGATTTTCGGACTCTTCGGCTTACTCCATCGGACCTGCGCGCGGAGTTCGTCCGCCTAGGCTGGCGCCGGATCGTCGGGTTCCAGACGCGCAATCCCATGCATCGGGCGCACGTGGAATTGACGTTTCGCGCCGCAAGCCAGGTCGAAGCCAGCCTTCTGATTCATCCGTCCGTTGGCATGACGCGGCCCGGCGATGTGGACTACTTCACGCGGGTCCGTTGTTATCAGTTGCTTGTCTCCAAATATCCACATGGAACGGCGAAGCTGGCCTTATTGCCGTTAGCCATGCGTATGGGCGGGCCGCGGGAAGCGATCTGGCACGCGATCATTCGAAGAAATCACGGCTGCTCGCATTTCATCGTTGGCCGCGACCATGCGGGGCCAGGCAATGATGCCGATGGCAAGCCATTCTACGGACCGTACGAGGCACAGGAGTTGTTCCGCAAACATGAAGCGGAGATTGGCGTCGAAATGGTGCCTTTCCAAATGATGGTCTATGTGGAAGACAGAGATAAATATTTTCCTGAAAACGAAGTGCCTCCTAATTCGCGCGTGCTCAATCTCTCGGGCACACAATTGCGGAGACGTTTGAGCGATGGTCGCGAGATTCCGGCTTGGTTCACTTTTCCCGAAATCGCGCGTGAACTGCGGCGCACCTTCGCGCCGCGGCCCAAACAGGGTCTGACTGTGTTTTTTACCGGCTTTTCCGGTGCAGGTAAATCGACGATCGCCAACGTACTCCTAATCAAGTTCCTCGAAATGGGGGGACGGCCCGTGACACTGCTCGACGGCGATCTCGTGCGGAAACATCTCTCTTCAGAGCTCGGTTTTTCAAAGGAACATCGCGACATCAACATTCGCCGCATTGGCT
>Ga0081455_10009437_pt1 | contig 10037 bp, 9 predicted proteins | sample TabmetS3T2R1_FD_70207 | JGI IMG/M metagenome (GOLD analysis project Ga0081455, IMG submission 70207) | Tabebuia heterophylla rhizosphere microbial communities from the University of Puerto Rico - S3T2R1 | ecosystem: Host-associated > Plants > Roots > Rhizosphere ... | reverse complement strand
GGGTGGCGCACGCGAGTGGCATCGCGGCGGGGATGATGATCGCTCGGTCCGCGCTTTCGCCGTCAAGCCCCGCGCCTCGCGGCTCGCCGCGAACGCGGCGTTGGGGCTTGACCGTCGGCGCGGCCGAGCATTCCGGTGACCGTGTCGCAATGCCTCATCACGATGCTCCGGCTAATCAACGTACACGGCTGTCGGACAATGTCCGACGGGTCGAGTGCTGGTTTTCTCAGAAGATTACGAAGGACGGTCAGAATCTCCCCCCGGAACCAATTCACCCAGATTGGGGATTTCGCAACCGCGCCACACAGGTGTGAGGCTCCCCGGTCACGACCTTGACCGCGCCGATTTTAGGAGTGGCCAACTAAGGTGAGGGGGCGTCGCCCTCATATGCGCCCTCAGGATCGAGGCTGCGCACACCGCTCACCCGGAGAGCGGATCGACTGAAATGTGGAATTTTTGGAACGAGCCTAGCCAATTTCAGTGCTGCTGTTCGCGGCACTGCTCCGAGCAGCTAAGCGGTTCTGATTCAAATTTCCTCAGCTTGCATTCGTTCGCGAGCACGTCCATCAATGGCCTTGCTGAGCCCCTCAGCGCCAAGGTCACGCCCGGGCAGTGCTAAAATGTTTTGCGGTTCCCCATCAATCACATCTTGCGTCGCATTTATGGTGGCGACTTGTCTCTCCAATTCAAGCCGCAGCACGGCTTCCGCGCTAGCAATGTCAGGTGGTAAGGTGTGTGGTGTGATTCCCACTTCACGGTGAGCTTGGCCCGAAACGCCAATCGGATCAATCTCAGGTCCAAAAACCTGATGTTCCGAGATGCTTTGCTTTCGTCGATTGGTAAAAAAGCTCATCGTGAAAGCTACAAATACAACCAATAAACCGCCAAACGCTCCATATAACGCGCCTTCCCAGCGACCGCTCCGAGCATTACCGGCAGCCCTATCCGCGTCTAGTCGCGCCATTTTTGCTTCAAGGTCAGTTCTTTCTGCAATTATGGTTTGCTCAATTTGTCGCTTGGCAGTCTCCACATCGATGCTCGCCTTAGCTGCCTCGATGCGCGCCGCTTCAGCAGCCTGTTTTGCCTTTTCGAGCTCCGCGACCTTCGTAGTGACACTCGCTATTTCGCTTTGGAGCTTTTCCATCTTCGGCACGAGCTCCGCTGGTGTCTTATTCGTCTCCGTCTCTTGTGCTCGTGACTGCGGTATTGGTTGCTCCTTTGGTGACGAGGAAACAAATCCAGAGGCATCCATCGCGGCCATTCGGAGAGTCCCACGCCCTTTCCGATCGAAACTTGCTCCCCAAATAAATCCTGGGCCGCCCTCAATGCGGTAGATCGGTAAGCCTTCCTTCGCTGATCGTACAAAATTGCCGACGAAGTCAATCAGCAATCCCTTTTTGGGACTTTTTCCATCAGCCAGTACCTTGATGCTCTCCTGGTCCAATCGCTCTAGGGTAATCTTGCCCCAAATAGCGATCACTCCATCTGCCATGCCGGTTCGGTGTGGCATCTTGATTGTGCGTGGCGGTTCGCCAATGCTGCGCGAATATCGCTGTATGTCGTCTTGGGCTTCGGTTCGCTTGAAAAATGCTGGTTCCTGAGAGCGATTGACGTATACAACATTTCCCTCAGGTGAGTGCAGAATTGAGTAGGCCGCAGTATAAGGTCCTCGTGGCTCCCTATCGGTGCGCGTTTTCTGACACCAAGTGAGCCCATCAAATTGGTCGCTGGGACTACATTTGTATTCCCGATACGATGCGCTCTCGAAATTCAGCTTCCTTCCAAGGGTTAACCCGTCAACAGTATACTGTGCCTGTGCTGCTGTCGCACTTGCGGACCAAACTGTGAAAGCGACAAACGCGATTCGCATCCTCATCGCCGCTGCTCCAGCCATGGACGACACCGCGATTATTGCAACCGCGGATGGGGCGTCACAGTTCACGCGCTCATTCTGGAAGTCTCGCCACCGTCGTTTTTCCAGAAACTGAGGGTTTCCGAGATCGTCGTAATCGATTGCCTACTGTTTTGTATTAGCGCTGCGTATCCCACGATCTCACTTTGCACGCGCGCCCCCTCCCGCTGCAGCATATCTCTCAATATCTGTAGCTCGGCAATGAGCTTCTCGATCTCCTGCACCGAGGTCCCGGTCACGTGCTGCAGTATCGAACCAATATTATTGGCCGCCAGTTCATTATCATTTCCCTGTCGTGGCCGGGGTGCCGTACTTCCTCGGGAGACGACTTCGCGAATCTCGCCTTCGAGCTGCGAAAAAATCTCCGCTGCTTCGTTGGCTTGTGCGTTCTCTCGCGATCGTAGCAGGCTCATGGTGATGCCCCCGATTAGGCGCCGTCTGGGCGCAATTAGTTGACTTTTGATTGGCGCATTCGAATATGACAAATTCGCGACCATTTCGTCGCGGTCCGGTGACTGTGGACGGTTTACTGGTCAGGACCGCTCGCGCGGTCCGTTGCAACTTGGCGCTCGCATCCGGGAGAAACCGCTTAGATCTCCGCAGCATGGTTCGGCGCGACGAGGTAGTGGTCCAGTTCGACAGTGCTTGTGTCTATGTCTCCCGAGTTCGCACAAATGTCCTTTGATGCGACTGCTTAAAACCCGGGGCGGGAGCGTGCAGTAGATGGAAGATCGAGTTCGAATAACTCTGGAGAGCTCGTGGCAGGGCCGATTTGGAAGGTACAGTGCCTAATTTGGCCCGATCGCGCCGAAGAAATTCGCGGTCTCACTCGCGCGGATAGGTCTCTGCGTCGCTGGTCTTTCAACCGAGATTTGTAAAGCGAGCGACACGGGATGAGCTACTGCAGCGCGCAACTTTGCGCCGCTGGGGCGCAAGATAAAGCTCCCATCCCTGTGGTTCGCAAACATCGGCGCCGTCCGCTTCGCAGCCAAAGGAATGCCTCCGCATTGCCGCATCCGGGCATCGCGCGCGCTTCGAGTCCCGGCGAGGACCACAGCGACTAATGTGTTTCTCATGAGACCACGCTGGCACGGGAAGGGGCTATGCGGGACCGCTTGAATCAACGTTAGCGCGCTCTCAGTGGTCACGTAGCTTCAGGAACCGGTCGTGTATTTTCTCGCTCGCGAAGGAAAGCTTGCCGTCTCGCTCCAGCATACGGATGACCGGCCAGTCCGCTGGGCCGATCGGGCCTGCTTCCGCGTCCCCGTTGACATAGGTGTACGAAACGCCGAGTCCATCATCCCACGGGATAATTATCGCGGTCGCGGCTTCACGGATCCTGTGCGGCCATTCCGAGTTGGTTAGCATTCCCGCCATCCGATCCACTCACACACGCCCTGCGGATGCTCGCGATCTTGATGCTGCATGACGATTAGACCCGACGCGAAATCTCTCGCAACGTACGCGGTTTCGGCCGGGTCGTAGTGAATTTGAACCAGCCGGCTCGTGGACGCTCTTTTAGCGCCAAAACTGGGCAACTCAGTTAGACCTGCTTCGCGGCCGGGCGATGTATGTATCGTGGCGGCCACGGCTGACCGAAAGGTCATGCTATTCACTCGCCACTGTGAGCACGCCGACCGGCCTAGCTGCGCCGCCGGCTACTCGCTCTCGTTGCACGCACGATCTTCTTGGCAATCGACTTTGGCAAATTCGAGCGCTCGCCGCGATAAATCCAATCCAGCTTACGCCTGTCGCGTGGCAAAGACTCACTGCATTTGCGATGCCGATCAGGTTGTCTCCGGTTTCGGATCTATCTGGGAGAGCTTTAGGGCCTGCCGGATAAGGCGCAGCCTCGTCGCAACCGTGGACTTCCTGGTCCGCTCGGCTACGACCGCGTCATTGTTTAGCCATCCATCTCTAGGTTCTTGGGGGATGTTTGTTGCGCCAGGGGATTGATTCGGCGGCGCCGCAGAGACACTGAAATGCTCAACTTCCACGCCGAAGATTTTCTCCCCTCGTAGGAACGGCTTCTAGCAACCTAACCGGGGCAGAAACCGTGTGAGCCGCCGGCCTCCGGCAGGCCGTCGGGTCGCCGCATCCGTATTAGTCGCCCCTCTACTCGTCAACGGTCGATGAAAAGCGCCTTTTTGTGATAACCGTCACATCGGGAAGCGCTTTTTGTGATCGGGGTCACTTCTCCAGTGCGACAGCTGCGCTAAATGGAAGACGGTCTCAGGGGAGATCGCCGCGAGATTGGATAGTAAAAGCCGGTACGGGCAAAAAGAGCTTGATTTTCAATCTCATAGAATGTAGCGTCATTAACGAGCAAATGGAGCAACCGTCATGTACAGCCACAAATGGACCGCGGCCTTCGCAGTAGCGGTGCTGTTCGCCCTGCAACCGACGGCCTCGAATGCGCAAAGTCGGATTGGTAGCGCCAACACCGTGAAGCCGGAGGCTAGTGGCAGTGTTGCCGGCACGCTTTCGGCCGGAAGCGGCGTTCATGCCAATGAGACGATCAAGACCGGCAGCGCAGGCCAGGCGGGTCTAGGGTTTGTTGACAAGAGCAACCTTCACGTTGGGCCGTCGTCAAGTGTACGTCTCGACAAGTTTGTTTATGACCCAAACAAAGGCACTGGCAGCGTCGTCATCGATGCTACGAAGGGTGCGTTTAGGTTCTCGACCGGCGGACAGGGCAAGGGCGATGTCAAAATCAAGACCCCGCATGGCACCCTTGGGATCCGCGGTTGAGTAACGGCTGTAGGCCCCTGACTGGCAGCAACTTCGACTTAGCTTTCAGATGGTGCTGCTGGCGGAACAACGAACAATCTGACAAGCCATTAATTCATGGCGTCAGGGCTCGCTGAGGCGGGCCCTAACGCTTTTGCGCGGCCCGTCCCCTTACGGACCTCCGGCCTCCAGGCTCGAAAACTGCGCCCGATTTTCGCTGACTGCGGCCACAACTCGGCCCGATTTCCACCGCTCTCTCCCACATTCCGCAGGCGTTGGTTTGCCTGCGCGGACGGGGGAAAGACTGGCTGGCGGACAAGACGGTTTGACGGGTGGTGTGCGTAAGCAAAGCCGTTGAGGGCGAGATCGCCCGCGAGCCGGTGTGCTGCCCGAGGGCGGGCGGTGGAGCGAATGATGGCCTGCGTCAACCTGGGGCGATTACCATACTCGTCGCCGGACGCCAAAGCCCGATCCGCTGGAGAGGCCTGGCGACCTAGGGTTATCGGCGAGCCTAGACACCGTTCCATGTTACGGAATCCCTCGCCCGTGGGGTGCATGAAATTCTGGCTGGTGGGCTTGTGGGATGGGGTATGGGATGAATAGGGCAATCGTCCGCAGCGCTGCGCTCGTAGTGGCCCTTCTGATTTCTGGCTGCACTGCCAGTTCGCTCAGTGAAATCGAACAACAGTCGTTGGCTGCGGCCGCCAGCGCAGCTCCGAAGCTGCAGCCGGGCGACAAAATTAGGGTGACTGTCTACGGGGAAGACAAGCTCAGTGGCGACTACCAGATCGATCAGAGTGGACAAATCTCATTGCCTCTCGCAGGAACTGTTGAGGCGGTAGGTCTTACACAGGCCGAACTTGAGCAAGCGCTGGCCAAGAAATTCCGTAGTGAATATCTGAGAAATCCAAAAGTTACCGTGACGATTGCGTCGCTGCAGCCCTTTTACTTGATGGGCGAGGTCGAAAAACCGGGTGAATATCCCTATAGGAGCGGGCTCAACGTGCTCACTGCACTGGCGATCGCTGGCGGTCCCACATATCGAGCGAGCAAGAATACAGTCCAGATTCAGCGCCGCGGCGAGACCAGCATGCGCAGCTATCCGATTTCGTCGTCGGTTCCGGTCTTACCCGGCGATGTGATTCGCGTTCCTGAACGCTATTTTTGAATCGGTCTCAGTCTAGCCGCACCAAAGCCACTTCTCCCAATTTTTATTTCGTTTCGGCGACAAAAATCCCCGCCCAATCCGCAGGCGGGGCACTTGCTTGGAACGCCTGTATACGCGTGGAGTATAAATCAAATAGCATCCCAAGGCCGAAATTATTCTCAGCTGACCGACACAGTTCGATCGCCTCCAACGCGCCTTCCCAGTCGCGGCTCCGATAACAGTAAATCATGGTCGACCACAGCTTGCGGAATTCCTGGAAGCGGATGTCGCTGGCGACCTCTTCCCGGCCTAGCAGTGTGTAAACGGTTTCCGACTCGGTTTTTCCCTTCACCGTAATAAGGTCGACCTCGACTACTGCAAATTTTTCCTTGGCCTTCTCCCCTGTTTTGGATCCGATGAGAATCGGGACACCGTAGAATTTTGTCTGGCCCTCCAGACGTGAAGCGACGTTTACCGGATCGCCGAGAACTGAATAGTTGAAGCGGAGGTCGGACCCGAGGTTGCCGACAAGGCATCGGCCGGTATTGATGCCTATACCGATTCGAAACGGGAGGAACGGATGCCCGGCCGCTTTGGCTTCCTCCTGACGCTCGCGATTGAGCACCGCGAGGCGGTCAAGCATATCGAGTGCGGCAGCGCACGCTTTGAGCTCATGCTGAGGAACAGCCAGCGGCGCGTTCCAGAATCCCATGACTGCATCGCCGATGTATTTGTCGATGGTTCCTTCCTGACCGACGATTGCGTTTGTGAGGGGGGTCAGCAGTCGGTGCATCAATGATGTGAGGCCTTGCGGGTCATCCTTGTACAACTCGGAAATTGCGGTGAAGCCTCGGACGTCGCTGAACAGAATGGTCATCTCGCGCTCTTCTCCGCCCAGCACGAGCTTCTCCGGAGTTTGCGCCAGTTGCTCGACGAGCGCGGGAGCAAGATATTGGCCAAATGCGTGGCGGATCTGACTGCGCTGTGCCTCAGCGCTGTGGTAGGTGTAGAACGTGATGATCGCGGTCAGGCAGCCCAAGAACAGGACTGGATATGATGGGTCGAGCAACAGATTCCCATATCGAAAGGCAGCCCATCCGCCGATCACGATTGCTCCGATCGTAAGAAAACCGATCACGGCAGAGGCAGTGGCTGAGACCCGCGGCAAAACGAAAGCGAGCATTATCCCGAAGGCGAGTAGGACAAATGCCTCCAGCGCCAAGGCATAGTCTGGCCGCTCCAGGAATCTGCCGGTCAGCAATGTTTCGATAACCTGGGCATGAATGTCGATCCCGGGCACTGCCGCGTCGACCGGAGTTGCTCGTAAGTCGAGCAAGCCTGGAGCGCTGGTGCCAACAAGTATAATGCGGCCTTCAATATCCTCCTGCGGGACCTCTCCAGCCAACACCTTCCAGGCGGGAATATACGCAGCCTTGTCGAAGTGCCGGAACTTGAGATAGATCCCGCCGCCTCCATCCGTGGGTACTTCGACGTCCCCGATGCGGATATGGTTGAGGCCTGTGGATTGTCCGAACGCCGTTTCGCCACTCGCGTTCGACGCTTTGAGCAAGTAGGTTGAAGCCCCCTGGGCCACGCGAAGCGCTTCCGTTGAGAGCGCGGGCACAAAGGTTTCATTGAGGCGGAACATGAGCGCGACTCGGCGTACAATCTGATCGCGATCGGCTACCCAGTTGAACGCACCGATTCCTTGCGCTGCATTCTCGAGCTCTGGAAGGTTGTGAGTTGCCCCTTTAAACTCAAGCAAAAATGGGCGCGGATCATCGCCCCCAAAGGCAAAACCCGCCTTTGCTTCAAAATTGGTGCTTCCCTGTTCTCCCAGAGCCACTGACAAAACGCTCGGTGAGTCCTTAAGCGCAGCGGCAAAGAGCTCATCATTGCTTGGCTGCCCTGCCAAAGCAGCTGTTATGGCGCTTGCCTCGTGGGGAGGGAGCTGTTTGACAATCGCTTCGACAGAGGTGCGGTCTGGTTCGGCGAAGAGGACGTCGAACGCGACAACCGAGGCGCCTTTGACTGTCAGTGCTGACAACAAATCGCGTACTATCGTCCGCGGCCACGGCCATTGCCCGTATATCGACAGGGATTTTTCGTCGATGTCGAGGATCCTGACCGGCAGGGCGGGGTCGTAGGCGGCAGGATCGAGCCGCTGGTAATGATCAAACGCGACCAGGCGCAAGGCTCGGACGAAGAATGGATCGGCATAGCGGAGCAGAATCGCCCCACCGATAAGCGCAGACACAATTAAGATGTAGATGAGATGCGTGTAGCGCCGTTTCATTGTGGGCCGCGTTTAGCACGCATTAGGTCTCGCCCCGGCTGCAGTCGACCGCGCATGACACGCCGCTGCTTACTGATTCTAAACTAGGCTGCCGTATCCAAAAAGTCCAGTTGCGGCGCTAACGCTTAGATGGCGCTCAATAAAGCCTTTACCGCTTGGGCTTACTTTAGCGATCTCGTCTCGCGCCGGTCGGGCCGATGCCACCACGTGGCAAAATTGCAACACAACTCTCAATTCATCTTTCCAGGCCAAGAAAACCACACTGTGATGCCGCAACAGGAACTATGATGCGTCGCTCAGCGAAGACGCTCGGGGGGAGCGGGGCAATGCGGGGGAAGCGAGCGAAGCTGCTTGGATGGGCGACCGTCGTGTCCACGGCATTGCTCGTGGGCATTGCCCCGCGCTCTTTTGCGCAAGATCAAGGGATCGTTCCCGTCGGTGAATATAGAGAAGGCCTGGTGCTGGGCAGCTGGAAGCTCTATCCAAAAATCTTTGTTGGCGCGGTTTGGGATAACAATATTGATCAGCAACCAACCGGAACCTCGCAAACCTCTCGCACCAGTGCGCGGGCAGTTCCTTATATCAGCGGTTTCTACGATGGTGGAATTCACAAGACATCGGTTTACGGGGTAATTGACGCGCGATTTTTTGACGCTACCAACCTTTCGGCTACGACTGGGCTCGCGCACCGTTACGAGGCGATGCGCGATCTCATATTTAACTTCAACTTCAATTACACCCGACAAACGGACATTTTCACCAATGCGCTGAATTTCAACAATGGCGCAATAGGTCCTAACATCAGTGGAACACCTGAGACCAATGTTCCGATCATTCTCAATCCATTTGGGGTCACGCCGAGTGTCAATCCCTCGGCCTACAATCAGTACACAGCCGGGGCATCAGTTTTGAAGACTTTCGATAACGCCTTCGTCTCGCTGGCCGGGACGGCATTCCATATTCAGTTTGACCATACGGCTGATTTGCCGATCGGGAGTCCGTTTTCAACCTCGCTCGATGGTACCAGCTATTGGGTGACGGGAAGAATTGGTTACAACGTCACGCCACAGCTTTACGTCTTTGCCGAACCGTCGGGGATTTTCCAGCGGTTTAATAATTCCACGTTTGACACGAATGGATACAGAGTCGTGGGGGGCGTTGGGTCAGCCGATCCACAGAGTTTGTTCCGAGGCGAAATTTTCGGCGGATATCAGGCTCAGCACCAATTGAACGGCTCGGACATTATCGTCGATGCCAATGGCGTCCCTCTCATCATCAACGGCTCGGGCATTCCCTCGGGCGTCCCCACCGATACCAACAGCGCGATTTATGGTGGCCGCCTTGCTTATTACCCTACCCGGTATTGGACCTTCGTGGCGCAGGTCGACCAGACCCTAGGGATTTCAACGACATTATCGCCGACACTTCCGGCGGGAATTCCGCTGCGGGCAACCAATGCGATCCTGCAGGCGAATTATAACCTCTCGAGATGGTGGTGGGTCGGCGCGCGGGCTGGCTACACTCAGTCGAAATTCTTTGGATTTGATCGGGAGGATAATGGCTGGATGGCTGGCGCTTCATTCAATTACGAAGTGTGGCGGAACTTGTTGCTGACGCTCGATTACCAATATTGGACCGTGCACTCGGATGCGGTGCTCTCAGATTTTACGCGCACCGTGTACACGGCCGGTCTGACGTACAGGTACTGAGTCTGACGGAGTCGAAATTGGAAATGAAACGGGGAGCCTTGGGGTTTGGAGGGGTAGGCCATGCATAGTCACACATGGACGTTTGCATTCGCATTAGCGGTTTTGTTCGCGATGCAATCAACGGTTTCCAACGCTGAGTCCCGCATCGGGACGGCCGCCTCTACAAGGCCCAACGTAGAAGCGGTCGCCGGAGGAAATACACAGAAGCTTTCGGCGGGTAGCGAGATCTATGCAAACCAGACA
>Ga0081455_10009436_pt1 | contig 10038 bp, 12 predicted proteins | sample TabmetS3T2R1_FD_70207 | JGI IMG/M metagenome (GOLD analysis project Ga0081455, IMG submission 70207) | Tabebuia heterophylla rhizosphere microbial communities from the University of Puerto Rico - S3T2R1 | ecosystem: Host-associated > Plants > Roots > Rhizosphere ... | reverse complement strand
TCCACCTGCGGGCCCTGGCCGAGCACGTCAAAGCCGGTGTGCGGGCCGCGGGTGGTACGCCGATGGAGTTCAACACGGTCGCCGTCTCCGACGGGGTGACGATGGGCACCCAGGGAATGAAGGCCTCGCTGATCAGCCGTGAGGTGATCGCCGACTCGATCGAGCTGATGGCGCGCGGCTACCAGTTCGACGCGATCGTCGCCCTCTGTGCCTGCGATAAGACGATCCCCGGCTGCGCGATGGCACTGGCCCGTCTCGACGTGCCCTCGGTGCTGCTCTACGGGGGGTCGATCGCGCCCGGCCACTGGCATGGTCGCGACGTCACGATCCTCGACATCTTCGAGGCGATCGGCGCCCACAACGCTGGCGAGATGACCGACGAGGAACTGCACGAGCTCGAGGGAGTGGCGAGCCCCGGCGCCGGCGCCTGCGGCGGCCAGTTCACCGCCAACACGATGGCCTGCGCCTTCGAGGCGTTGGGGATCAGCGCCGGCGGCTCGGCGATGGTCCCGGCCGAAGACGACGACAAGTCGACCGTGGCCGAGAAAGTCGGCGAGCTGGTGTTGCGGGTGCTGGCCGAGGACATCACTCCCAGCAAGGTAATCACCCGCGAGTCGCTCGAAAACGCGATCGCCTGCGTCTGCGCCTCGGGCGGATCGACCAACGGCGTCCTCCACCTGATCGCGCTCGCCCACGAGTTCGGGATCGAGCTGACGGTCGACGACTTCGAGCGGATCTCCCGCCAAACGCCGCTCTTCGCCAGCCTCAAACCCGGCGGCCGCTTCGTCGCCACCGACCTCTACGCGGCCGGCGGCGTGCCGGTGATCCTGAAACGGCTCGACGATGCTGGCCTCCTGCACCGCGACGTGCTGACCGTCACCGGCCAGACGATCGGCGAGGTCGCCGCGGCGGCCACCGAGGCTCCGGGCCAGGAGGTCGTCCTGCCGGTCGACGCTCCGCTCAAGCCCGAAGGCGGGCTGGCGATCCTGCGCGGCAACCTCGCACCCGACGGGGCGGTGGTCAAGGTCGCCGGCACCGAGCGGCGCCAGCAGACCGGCCCGGCCCGGGTCTTCGAGTCCGAAGAGGAGTGCTTCCGCGCCGTCAAGGACCAGCAGATCAATCCCGGCGACATCGTCGTGATCCGCAACGAGGGCCCGGTCGGCGGCCCCGGCATGCGCGAGATGCTGCAGGTGACCGCGGCGATCGTCGGCGAGGGGCTGGGGGAGAGCGTCGCGATGGTCACTGACGGCCGCTTCTCCGGCGCCACTCGCGGCCTGATGATCGGCCACGTCGCCCCGGAGGCGGCGAGGGGCGGCCCGATCGCGGCGCTGCAGGAGGGCGACACGATCACCGTCGACATCGACGCCCGCACCCTCTCGGTCGACCTCTCCGAAGAGGAGATCGTCCAGCGGATCGACAAGTACGAGCCACCGGCGCGGCCGCCCGAGTACGAGCGCGGCGTGATGGGCAAGTACGCGGCGACGGTCTCATCTGCGGCGCATGGCGCCGTCACTTCTTAGCGTTCGTCGTTTGTACCCCAGGAGGGGTACTAAGAGCGAACGCTAGCCCACTGCCGCTTCGTCGCGGTCGTGAATTTCCGCCGGCTCGGGCTCCAAGAACTCGTCGAGCAGAGCGTTGAACCGCTGCGGCCGCTCGATCTGGGGCACGTGGCCGGTGCGCTCGAAGATCTCCAGTCGCGAGCGGGCGATCAGGCGGTGGTAGCGAATCGCCGCTTCGACCGGGACGATGCGATCGCTGAGGCCCCAGACGATCAACGTCGGGATCTCGAGTTCGGTCAAACGCTCACGGGTGTCGTAACCGACCATCGCGGCCAGCGAGGGGACGAAGCCGTCGCTGTTCAGCCCCGGCCTCACCTGCTCCTTCAGCAGCTCGGGCCGGAGCTTCTCCGGCTGGCGCATCACCCAGCCGAAGGCCGCCCGGCGGCCGAGTGGGCGGTTGAGCCAGACGTCGCGGTCGCCGTTGAGGAAGAACGGGGCCGCCGCTTTGATCGTCCGCGCCGCCGCCTCGAAGCGCCGCCCCTTCGCCTCGGCGAGGCTGACCCCGGCGGCCGAGACGAGAATCAGACGCTCATAGAGCTCGGGCCGTTCGATCGCCGCCTCGGTGGCGACGAAGCCGCCCATCGAGTTGCCGACCAGCGCCGCCACCCGATCCAGCCCGAGCCGCTCGCAGAGATCGTTCAGCAACCGCCCGTAGGCCGGCATCGAGACCTCCCAGTTCGGCATCGGGCTGTCGCCGAAGCCGGGCAGGTCGACGGCGATCGCCCGGTAGTGCTGGCCGAAGTGGGGGAGGGTTTCGAGCCAGTTGCGCCAGCAGCCGCCGAGGCCGTGGACGAAGAGGATCGGCTCGCCTTCGCCGATCTCGGCGTAGTTGACCTCTGCACCCGGCAGCCGCACCCGGTGCAGGTGCTGGCGCCAGTCGACGTCCATCCAAGCCGGCCGCGGGTCGGGGTTACCGTAGTCGGAAGCCACGGCATCAATCTAACTGGCCAGCTGGCCAACCGCCGCGACGAGCCTCACGCCGGGCGCCGGGTCACTCCTCCATCCGGAAGCCCAGCTTCAACGACACCTGGTAGTGCTCGACCGAACCGTCGTCGGCTAGATGACCGCGGATCTCGGTCGTCTCGAACCAGTCGAGGTTGTGCAGCGTGCGCCGCGCCCGGGAGAGCGCGTTCTCGATCGCGCCCTCGATGCCCTCTTTCGACGAACCGGCGATTTCGCTGATCGCATAGACGTTGTCGCTCATCGTTCCTCCTGGTCGGCGGGGTCGCCCACGCTCCTACCCCGATCACCCGACGCCTCACCTTCCCGGCTCTCGCGTTCCCGCCGCCGCTCCTCGGTGCTCGCCGGTGGCGCCCAGTGGAGGTGCGAGGCAGCGTCGTCGCGCAGCAGGCAGCGCGGACAGAACTCGAGCGAGGCGGCGCGGGACGAGTGGAAGCGCGCGCCGCAGCGGTCACAGGCGTACAAGTCCGGGCTCGCTTCCGCCTAGGGTTGCTTCCGGCGCTGCGCGAAGGTTAGGCGCACAGCGCTGCCGGGATCGTCGACCGGCCAGGCCTCGTAGACACCCGGCTGCTCGTGGGGGGGCCGCGACGCGGCCAGCCTGACGATCGCGTGTTCGGCCGTGTCGGCCTTGATCACGCTCAGCTCTCGCTCCGTTTTGTGTCGCCGTTCCCACGCGGCGACGACGAAGTTGCGCACCGCGCCACCCTACCCACAAACAAAGCATTTCCTAATCGAAAGCCGGAATTGCCGACAAGCGGGGGGTTGGGGAGATCGGTAAGACCGCCCTCTAGAGGTTGTCGCGGTCAGCGCCGCCAGCCGAACTCCCGGATCGCGAGCCCGGCGACGATCAGGATGGCGACGATCGAAATGGTCCAGGCGGCCGTGCCCATGCCGCCCGGTTACCCGGGCGGCAACTCTCTCATGCGGTAACTCGGCTCAGGGAGCGGTCAGCGCCCAGGTAGCGCTGACGAAGTAGCGCCCTTCGGCGGTTGCATGAACGTAGATTTCGGCTCCGAACCTCGAGGCTGCCGGCGATTCCGGCAAGCATTCGATTCCGCAGACCGCGAAGTCGGAGACGTTGCTGACGCTCACCTCGTAGACACAGAGGAATCCCGGCGCCGCGGTTGGCTCGGCGCCCGAGCCGGAGCAGTTTGCCGTGGGAGGCGCGCCTTCTTTCAGGATTTCGACCGTGGGAGCTTTGGCCAGGCTCAGCGGGAAAGAGATGCTGCTGCCGGTGATCTGGCCGGCTTTGGTCCCCTCGGTGTCGACGTTGACGATTCCGCGCAGCGTTTGTCCCGCGGGCAGGCTGGTGGTCAGCGGACCGGCCGGACCCGTCGCTCCCTGGGCACCTTTCGCGCCGGTCGCGCCTTTGGCGCCGGTCGCCCCTTTAGCGCCCGTGGCGCCTTTGGCTCCCGTGAGCTGTTTGCGAGCCGATTTGCTCAGGTCGTTGAGCTGGATCGACCCTTTCTTGATCTGTTTCGAGCCGATGCTGTTTTTCGGCAACTGGGTGGCGGCGTAGGCGCCGCCCCCGAGCGCCAGGAAAAGGGCGATCGTCGCGATCACGTTGGCGTAGCTGAGCCTGATACGGAAGTGCTTCATGGATGGCCTCCCCGATTCCGAGTTGGACTGAGCTGAAATCGGCGCAAGCCTTCCAGGTCGCGCTTCGCCCGGTCAAGCTCTCTCAGACCTAAAGCCGATCCGCCCAGGGGCCGATGTCCGGTTCGGCCGCGGAATTCTGTACCCGCAGCTGTTCGCTGGGAGGGTCGGCGACGACCTCGGACCGCATCCCGGGGTCGTCGCTCGTCCATCCTCGGCTCAGCAGGGAGCCGGTGCGGTGCTGACCCGCGCCGCCGCAGGTGAACCGGAGAGCGTGATCAGGCCTTCGTAGAACGTTTCGACGAACGGTGCTTTCTTGATCGGCGTGTCGACCATCATCAGGAAGCCCGTCGCGCCGGCGAAATCTCCCGTTCCGGCGGTCACCGGGTGCGCGCAGGTGCCCAGTTCGACGGCATCGCCTTTGCCGAGCTTCGCCCAGTAGCGGAACGTGAATCTCAGGGTGCCGCTTGGGTCGCCGTTGCAGGAGCCGTCGAGCTGACGGTCGAGGCAGCCTTTGAAGCTCTCGGTCCCCCTGCCCTTGAAGACCGGTTTGCTCGCGATTTCTTTGAACGAGGTGATCTTCCAGTCGCCTAGCAGGCCGCCGCTCATCTCGTAGGTGCCGGCTTTTTCGTTGACCAGGGTCTGCTTGCCCGAAACGGCGAACTGTTCACCAGAGACGGTCGCCGCGGTCGCAGCGCTCGCCAACAGCGACGCCGCGGTCATCGTGCCGAGAACGGTTGCGAGGAGGCGAATCCCAGATTTCCGCATTGCACCCATTCCTTATGTCGGCTGCGCTTTGCGCAGCTATTTCGATCGAATCTAGTCGCGCGGCTCGTCCTCGGTCAAGCGCGACGGGGAGGGTCAGTCGAGTCGCTTTGCGGGTAGCGATCGCGGTGAGAGGGTGAGCTGCAGGGCACCCTTTACGACGTAAGGAGGAACGATGGCTGACAGCGTTTACCGCGTCACCGAGGTGATCGGCGTGAGCTCCGAGTCCTGGGAGCAGGCAGCCAGGAACGCGGTCGAGACGGCCGCCGAATCAGTGCGCGAGTTGCGCATCGCCGAGGTCATGCGTCAGGACCTGACCATCGAGGACGGCAAAGTCGTGGATTTTCGAGTCCGCCTCGGCATCTCGTTCAAATACGACAAGGAGTAGTCGTGCGAACGCCCGTCGGTGCTCCGTGGCGGGCACCGACGGGTCAGGCATAGCCCGAGCCGATGCCGGGTGGGCCACGAGGCCGACGGGCTATGCACGGCGGCCCGTGCCCAGGCAGCGAGCCTCGCGGCACTTGCGAACCGCAATCCCGGGGCGGTCAGTCGTTTCTGGCCGGGCAGACCTTGATCGTTTCGCCGTCGAGGTCCTGCAGTTCGTGCCCCGGCGTGAAGTCGGCGACGTCCGATCCCTGGATCAGGTTGCAGAAGGCCTCTCCGGCGGCCTTCCTCGTGCCCGGTGCGATCTCGCTGCGGATCGTCACCCGGGTGCCGTCGACCGCGATCGAGGCCATGTGGCCGCACATCGCTTCCTCACCCGTCAGCCACCGCTTGTAAATCGGGAAGAGCGGCAATTCCCGTTCCCTCTTCGAGACCCGCCGAATCGTGCCGGGAAGCGCGCAGTTGCGAACGAAATAGTCCTGAACTTCCCGCGCCTCTTTGCGCTCCTCGTCCGACCCGCCTTCGATCGCCGCTCCCGCCGGTGAGTCGGCGACTTTCGGGGTCGAATCGTCCGACCCGCCGCAGCCGCCGGTCACGGCGATGGCAAGACAGAAGAAGAGGCAGAGGAACCCGCGCCGCACCGGCAGCCTAGGCGTAACCCATCCGTTCCAGGACCGGGATCTCGCGGATCTGCGGCGGCTGCAGGTGGTCCCAGAGGATGCCGCGGGGGCGCTCGTACTGGCGCTCGACTTCGATCACCGCCCGTGGCGTCGCGATCAGGTCGCAGGGAAGGTCGTGGGCGGTGACCATCAGGTGCTGGCGGAGGATCTGGATCGGGTGGACGGTGGTGGCGACCACGGTGTGGGAATCGATCTTGCCGGCGTCGACCAGGATCCCGTACTCGAGGTCGTGGTAGCCGCCGCCTTTGCCGATCCGGGCGCCGCTGAGGTTGACCGCGACCGAGCCGCAGAGGACGAAGTCGACCTCGGGCAGGTCGTCGAGGGCGATCACGCGACCGTGTTTGAGCGCACCCTTGATCGTCGCCGCCTCCTTGACCGCCGCTTTCGACATCTTCTTCGGGTCGAGGACGCGGAACGGGTGCGGGTCGCGCAGGCGTGGCACCGCCATGATCATCGTCTTGCCTTCTTCCAGCGCCAGGCGGCGGGCGTGGGTCTGTGGCGAGTCAGGATTTGCCTTGATCACCCGGGCCCGTTTCCAGAGCCGGTGGCCGGCCAGCTTCTCGGCGGCCAGTTTGGCGCCGGCGAAGTTGGGGATCCGGCCCTCAGCGCCGGGAAAGCGCGAAACGCCCTCGCGGTCCATCGCCTTCCAGACCTCCTCTCGAACCTCGTCCTTCGGGCGCATTGGGGCGAAAGATATCCGCCCCGGCTGCCGATAAGAGATGCGATTACGCCGAAATTGCAGGTGGTCCAGTCTCGGCCTGGTATCTGAACCGGCTGCCTATCATTTCCGTAACAGCTTTGAACGCATTGAGTTTCATCGTCCAAAAGTGAGAATCGAAGGGGAGTAATGGGGCGCAAGTCCTGGATAGCGGTGGGGGTCGTCGTCGTGTTGGTGCTCGCTGCGGTTGGCGTTGCCTACGCCTACGACAACTCGCACAAGGACGAGATCGCCGAGGGGATCACGATCGGCGGCGTCGACGTCGGCGGCCTGACCGAGGAGCAGGCCGAAGCGAAGCTGCAGAAGCAGCTGCTCGATCCCCTGCGCGAGACGATCAAGGTCCGCTTCGACGGTGAGACCTGGAAGCTGAAGGGCGAGAAGCTGAAGGTCCACGCCGACCTCGGCCCCTCGATCGAAGAGGCGGTCGAGCGCAGCCAGGACGGCGGCTTCCCGGGCCGGCTGGTCCGCTATGTCAGCGGCGACGAAGTCGAGGACAGCATCGAGCCGCACCTCGCCTACTCCGAGAAGGCGATCAACAGCTTCGTCCGCCACGTCGCCGACGAAGTCGGCCAGGAACCGGAGAACGCCAGCGTCGAAGCCAGCGGCGACTCGCTCCTAGTCGTCTCTGGCCAGGAGGGGCGCAAGCTCCGCGACAACCTGCTGAGCGACGAGCTGAAGGCGGCGGTGCTGAGCGGCAACGCCAGCCGCACGATCAAGGCCCACGTCCACGCGACCAAGCCGGAGGTCACCAAGTCGGACGTCGCCAGCGAGTACCCGTCCTACCTCACCCTCGATCGCGGCAGTTTCACCCTGCGGCTCTGGAAGGACCTCGAGCTTGCCAAGACCTACACCGTCGCGGTCGGCATGGAAGGTCTCGAAACCCCTGAAGGCCTGTACGAAATCCAGGCGATGGAAGAAAACCCGACCTGGCACGTGCCGGAATCCGACTGGGCGGGCGATCTCGCCGGCCAGGTGATTCCGCCGGGGCCGTCGAATCCGATCAAGGCGCGCTGGATGGCGATCTTCGAAGGCGCCGGCATCCACGGGACCGAAGAAACCTCCTCGCTCGGCAGCGCCGCTTCGCACGGATGCGTGCGGATGTCGATCCCCGACGTCGAAGAACTGTACGACCAGGTCGAAGTCGGCACGCCGATCTACATCGGCTGAGCAACGCCGCTGCGGTCGTCTCCGCGGCACCCGGCGCAGGACCGGGCAAGAAAGGGACGAAAGAACCTCCGTGAACTGGGACACGGCGCTCGCCGAGTACGACCGCGACCTGCGTGCACGCGGCGCCGCCGAGCGGACGCGGCGCGCCTACGGGGTCGACCTCGGCGGCTTCGTCGCGTGGCTGGGGCCGCAGGGACTCGGGCCCGGCGAGGTCCGCCACCGCGACGTCCGCCGCTACGCCGCGGCGCTCTCCAGCGCCGACGCCGCATCAACCACGGTGGCCCGCAAGCTGGCGGCGATCCGCGGTCTCTACGGGTTCTTGGTCCGCACTGAGCGCGCCGCCGCCAACCCGGCCGAGCTGGTCTCCAGCCCGAAGCGCTCGGAGAAGCTGCCAAAGGTGCTTAGCGTCGAGGAAATGCGGACCCTGCTCGAGCGGATCCCGGCCCGCACGCCGCTCGAGCTGCGCGACCGAGCGATGCTCGAGCTCGCCTACTCCTGCGGCCTGCGGTGCGAGGAGATCGTCAACCTCGACCTCGGCGCGCTCGACCACGAAACCGAGCAACTGCGGGTGCTCGGCAAGGGCTCGAAGGAGCGGCTGCTGCCGGTCGGCGCGCCCGCGCAACGCGCCCTCGACCGCTATCTGCAGAAGGGGCGACGGGCACTCGCCGTCGATCCCCGCGAGCCGGCGATGTTCCTCTCGAAGAGCGGCCGCCGCCTCTCCAACTCCGACGTCACCCGCCGGCTCGGCCTCTGGACCCGCGAAGCGGCGCTTGCCGCGGGCGTCTCGCCGCATTCACTTAGGCATTCCTTTGCAACCCACCTGTTGGAGGGTGGCGCCGATCTGCGTACGATTCAGGAGCTGCTGGGTCACGCGTCGATTTCGACCACCCAGGTCTATACCCGAGTCGATGCAGCACGCCTGCGTGACACGTACGCTGCAAGCCACCCCCGCGCATGACGGAAACCCCCGCACCCACGCATAGAATCGTCCACTAGCGATGGAAACCGGAGTCAAAGAAGTCGAGCTTCGCGATCTCTGGCGTCGTTACAAGGAGGAGGGCGACGACACCGCCCGCGAGCGCCTCGTCGTCGCCTACTCGCCGATGGTCAAGTTCGTCGCCGGTCGGCTCGGTGCCGGGCTGCCCTCGCACGTCGAGGACGCCGACCTGATCTCCTACGGCCTGGTCGGCCTGATCGGCGCGATCGAGCGCTTCGACCCCGAGCGCGGGATCAAATTCGAGACCTTCGCGATGACCCGCATCCGCGGCTCGATCATCGACGAACTGCGCTCGCTCGACTGGGTGCCGCGCTCGGTCCGCTCGCGCGCCCGCGAGATCGAAGCCGCCCAGGCGAAGCTCGAGCACGAGCTGCAGCGGGCGCCGACCGAGGCCGAGTTGGCGGCGAAACTGAACATGACCGAGGAGGAACTGCAGACGGCCCTGCTCGAGATCGCCAACTCCTCGGTCTACGCGCTCGACGAGCTCTGGACCGTCTCTGACTCCTCCGGCGACCAGGTCAGCCTGCTCGACACGATCGCCGACGAAGGTGCCGCCGATCCGCAGGAGGCGCTCGCCTCGAACGAGGTCAAGGATCGGCTGACCGAGGCGATCAGCTCGCTGCCCGAGCGCGAGCAGCTCGTCGTCGCCCTCTACTACTACGAGAACCTGACGCTGCGCGAGATCGGCGAGGTGCTCGGGGTGACCGAGTCGCGCGTCTCGCAGCTCCACACCAAGGCCGTGATGCGTCTCAAGACGCATCTCCAGTAAGCCTCATGAGGACTCGCCACCGCACACCCCGCGAGCGCCTGGGGAGGCTGCTTCGCCGCCGCGAGCACGTCGACCCGGCGGCGATGGGCCCGCACGAGCTGGCCGCCTTCCGCTTCAACCACTCCGAGGCGGGCCGCACCGTCGCCGGCCTGACCCGCACGCTCGGCGTGCCGAAGGTCTCGGTCGGGGCGCGGGGCGGCTCGGCGACCGAGGTACGGGTCACCTGCGCCTGGGAGCTGACCTGGCACCAGTGGGCGGTCGACCTCGGCGACGAGGCGCGGCCGGTGGTCGAGATCGCCGAGGGTCGGCGGCTGGCCGAGCTCGATCCCGCGGCGCGCCAGTGGAACGCCGCGGCCGGGCCCGACGGGCAGATCGCCGTCGCCGGTGGCCGGTGAGCGGCCGGTGCGGCTGACGGTCAACGTCGACGGCGGCGCTCGCGGCAA
>Ga0081455_10009435_pt1 | contig 10038 bp, 9 predicted proteins | sample TabmetS3T2R1_FD_70207 | JGI IMG/M metagenome (GOLD analysis project Ga0081455, IMG submission 70207) | Tabebuia heterophylla rhizosphere microbial communities from the University of Puerto Rico - S3T2R1 | ecosystem: Host-associated > Plants > Roots > Rhizosphere ... | reverse complement strand
GCGGCGTGCTCATTCGATGTTCTGCACCTGTTCGCGCATCTGCTCGATGAGCACCTTCATGTCGACGGTGATGCGCGTGGTGTCGAGGTCCTGCGATTTCGAAGCGAGCGTGTTCGCCTCGCGATTGAGCTCCTGCATCAGGAAGTCGAGCCGTCGGCCGGCGGCTTCCCCGCCGCCCATGACGCGGCGTGTTTCCTCGATGTGGCCCGTGAGCCGGTCGAGCTCTTCGGCGACGTCGAGGCGCTGGAGCTGCAGCACGATCTCCTGTTCCACGCGGTCGCGATCGATCGTCGCGAGCAGCTCGGCGACGCGCTCGTTGAGCCGCGTGCGCACGCGCGCCTGGATTTCGGGCAGCCGCGCGCGCACCTGCCCGACCTGGGTCGCGAGCGCGGCGCAGCGCTGCTCGATGAGCTCGCCGAGGCGTTTGCCCTCACGGCCGCGCATGGCGGACAGGTCGTCGAGCGTCTGCTGGAACAGCGTGCGGCCCGCGCCTAACAACACCTCGGAATCCTGGGTCGCCGCCTCGACGACGCCCGGCCAGCGCAGCACTTCGACGGCGTCGATCGTGGCGCCCGGCAGCGCGCGGGACACGTGGCCGACCGCGGCCGCGACGCGCCCGAGCGCCGCCGCGTCGATGCGCAGTTCGCGCTCCGCCGCCTGCGCGCCGCGCAAATGGACGGTGCAGTCGATCTTGCCGCGCTTGAGCTGTTTGCCGAGGAGCTGTCTTAACTCGGCTTCGAGAGGACGTAATTCCTCGGGCAGCCGGAACCCGGGCTCGAGGTAGCGATGGTTCACGCTGCGCAGCTCGCAGGCGAGGGTCCCGAAGCTGCCCGTGACCTCGCGCCGTGCGAAACCCGTCATGCTTGCGATCATGGCGCTCAGAAAGTCCGATCTTGGGGGCTGCGGCCTGCAGTAAACTGCGCGGCAGTTTATCAGACGCTCCCACCCGCCTTGCGCATCGAATACGCCGAAGTCAGCCTGCTGGGCAATCGCACGGACAACCAGGATCGCGTATCCGTCGCGGTGTCCGAACATTCGGCGCTGCTCGTCGTCATCGACGGCATGGGCGGTCACTCCGACGGCGCGCGCGCGGCGGAAACCGCGATCAAGTCGCTCGTCGAAGCGTTCTGGCACACGCCGCAACCGATCCTCGATCCGCTCGGCTTCCTGCACCTGTCTCTCGGCCGCGCCCACGAGGAAGTCGTGAAGCTCGGGACCACGCTCCCGCTCGAGCTGCGACCGCGCGCGACCTGCGCGGTGTGCCTCGTGCAGCAGGGCAGCGCGTTCTGGGCGCACATCGGCGACAGCCGCATCTACCTGCTGCGCAAGGGGAAGGTGCTGAAGCGCACGCGCGATCACAGCCACGTGGAATTTCTGCTGCGCGAAGGGGTGATCACCGCGGACCAGGCCATGTCGCACCCGATGCGCAACTTCGTCGAGTGCTGTCTCGGCGGCGAGCCCTTCCTGCCGGAGATGTCCCTGAGCCTGCGGCAACCGCTCGAGGCCAACGACATCTTGTTAGTTTGTTCCGATGGCCTCTGGGGCGGGCTCGACGACGGCGAGATCGGCGGTGCGTTTCCGCCGGCACGCGCGCCGCTGCGCGACGAGCTCGTCCGCCTGGCGGAGCGGTCGGTCAACGTCGTCGGGGCGGGCAGTGACAACACTTCGGCCGCCGCCGTGCGCTGGATCGGAAACGCCTGATGGCCGCCCGTCCGAGCGGTCGCGCGCCCGGCGAGATGCGCGCAGTGCGCTTCACACGCCGCTTCACGCAACACGCCGAAGGCTCCGTGCTCGTCGAATTCGGCAACACGCGCGTGCTGTGCACCGCGAGTGTCGAAGAAGGCGTGCCCGGGTTCCTGCGCGGCAAGGGCCAGGGCTGGGTGACGGCCGAATACGGTATGCTGCCGCGCGCCACTCACACTCGCTCCCCGCGCGAAGCGGCGAAGGGCAAGCAGAGCGGACGCACGCAGGAGATCCAGCGACTCATCGGCCGTAGCTTGCGCGCCGTCACGGATCTCGGCGGGCTCGGCGAACGCACGGTCACGATCGACTGCGACGTCCTCCAGGCGGATGGCGGAACGCGCACCGCGGCGATCACCGGCGGCTTCGTCGCACTCGCCGACGCCTGCGATGCGCTCGTCGCGAAAAAGCTCCTCTCGGTGCCGCCCCTGCACGGCCAGGTCGCGGCTGTTTCCGTCGGCATCTGCAACGGGGTGCCCGTCGTCGACCTTGACTACGCGGAAGACTCCTGCGCGGAGACCGACATGAACGTCGTCATGAACAACGGCGGCGGATTCATCGAGGTCCAGGGCACGGCCGAGGGGCACGCCTTCCGTCGCCACGAGCTCGATGCGCTGCTGAATCTCGGCGCCGACTCGATCGCGCGACTGTTCCAGCTCCAGGCCGAGGTGCGGTCCGCCTGAGGCGGCCGTCGCGCACATGGACGCGCGTCGCGTCGTGCTCGCTACCGGAAACCCGGGAAAACTGCGGCAATTCTCCGAATTGCTCGCGGACACCGGTCTCGTGCTGGTGCGCCAATCGGATTTCGGCATCGAGCCGCCGCCCGAGACCGGCGGCACGTTCCTCGAGAACTCGCTGATCAAGGCGCGCAATGCGGCGCGCCTCACGGCACTGCCCGCGATCGCCGACGACTCCGGCATCGAAGTCGATGCCCTGGACGGACGGCCCGGACTCTATTCCGCTCGTTATGCGGGCGAGCACGCGAGCGACGAGGACAACTTGCGCAAGATGTTGCGCGAGCTTGCCGGGGTGCCCGCGGCGCGCCGGACCGCGCGCTACCGCAGCGTCATCGTGTTCTTGCAAGGGCCCGACGACGCGCAGCCGCTCGTCGCCGAAGGGCTCTGGGAAGGAGCGATCGCCGAGACGCCGTGCGGCAGCGGCGGCTTCGGTTACGACCCGATCTTCCTGCCGCGCGAAGAGCGCGGCACGGCCGCCGAGCTATCCACCGAACGGCGCAACGAGTTGAGCCACCGCGGGCAGGCCGCGCGCGACTTCCTCGCGCAGCTCACGCGTCGGTCGCGGACGTGAACGCGCCGCCGCTCGCGCTCTACGCCCACTTTCCGTGGTGCGTGCGCAAATGCCCGTACTGCGATTTCAACTCGCACACGCTGCGCGACGAGCTGCCCGAGGCGCGGTACGTCGACGCGTTGCTGCGCGATCTCGCCGCGCAGGCGCCACTGGCCGCCGGACGCCCGTTGATCAGCATCTTCCTCGGCGGCGGGACGCCGAGCCTCTTTTCGCCGGCGTCGATCGCGCGCCTGCTCGATGCGGCGCGCGCGTCGCTCGGCTTCGAGCCCGGGATCGAAGTGACGCTCGAGGCGAATCCGGGGACCATCGAACGCGGCAAGTTCGCGGAATATCGCGCGGCGGGCGTCACGCGCGTCTCGCTCGGTGCGCAAAGCTTCGATGCGCGCCAGCTCGAGAAGCTCGGCCGGATTCATTCGGCCGATGAAACGCGCAGGGCAGCGGCCGAGCTGCACGCGGCAGGCCTCGACAATTTCAATCTCGATCTCATGTACGCGCTGCCGGATCAGGGCGTCGCGGATGCCGAGCTCGACGTGCGCGAAGCGTTGGCACTCGAGCCGGCGCATCTGTCGCAGTACCACCTCACGATCGAACCCGGCACGGTGTTCGCGGCTGCGCCGCCCCGACAGCCCGCCGACGACATCGTGGAGCAGATGCTGTCGCGCTCGCTGCAGGCGATGGAGCGTGCGGGCTTCGAGCAATACGAGGTCTCGGGCTATGCGCGTCCGGGACGGCAGTGCGCGCACAACCTCAATTACTGGACCTTCGGTGATTACCTCGGAATCGGCGCGGGCGCGCACGGCAAGATCACCGGAACCGACGGCATCGTTCGGACCCAGCAGGCGCGTGAGCCACGACGGTATCTCGCGGCGGATCCGGGGGGGTCGCCGCGACGGCAGATTGAGCGGCGGGATTTGCCGTTCGAGTTCGCGATGAACGGGTTCCGACTCGTCGCCGGATTTTCCGATGAGCAATACGTGGCGCGGACGGGGCTCGAGGTGGGCTCGCTGCTGAAACCGCTCGAAAAGCCGCTGGCTCTCGGACTCGTCGAACGCGGTCCCGGACGGTGGCGGGCGACGGCCAAGGGTCTGCGGTTCCTCAACGAGATACTGGTTGCATTGCTTCCCGAGGCTGAAAAATAGAGGCGGCGCGAAGTCCCCCTCCATCTCGGGGCGGTTTTATGCACAGCCGCCCCAGCTTGGTCACCAGAACGAGGGGATTACGCCGTGTTTCAATCCTGTTGCACGATGAACGGGCCGCAAGCGATTGAAAAGACGGCATTAAATACGATGAACATTATTTGACCAATCTAACGGTTTCTCGCGAATCCTCGCGTTTTTGATCCCCGGGAACCGGGTGACCCACAGAGTTATCCACATCTTCTGTGGATAAGGAGGGCTTGGGTTTTGCGCTTGAGAACCCACCATTGGCCCGCTAGACTGCGCGCCCTTTTTCTATCCCGGCCGGCAAAATCCGCCCGGAAAACTAGAGAGAACCCCATGAAAGCCGACACGCATCCCGACTACAAAGAAATCAACGTGAGCTGCACCTGCGGCAATACGTTCAAGACGCGGTCGACTCTGGGACACGATCTGCAGGTCGAAGTCTGCGCGAACTGCCATCCGTTCTATACCGGCAAACAAAAGATCCTCGACACCGCCGGCCGCGTCGACAAGTTCCGCAAGAAGTACGCGGCTGCCGCGTCGCGCTGATCGAACGGTTCCCGCTGTTGCGGTCACTCACGAAGGCGCCTCCGGCGCCTTCGTGCTTTTGGCGCCCGGGCGTTCGGGAAGCGCGCCCGGAACTTGTTGTCGCAACGCCGTATCGTAGTTAAATACGCGCTCGGCCCGCTCGCGGAGACCCTTCTGATGAAGCGCATTCAGCTCTTTCCACTCCTCCTCGCGGCGGCATGCCTCGTCGCCTCCGGATGCGTGAGCAATCCCTCCACGGGCGGCAAGAGCGTCGGTGTCGGCGGCATCGAGGGCGAAAAGAAGACGGTCCAGAAGAATCACCAGGAGATCGTCAAGGCCATCGGCCTCTACGATGACCAGTCGACGCAGGAATACGTGAACCTCGTGGGCCAGCGCGTCGCGAAGGTGAGCGATCTGCCCAACGAGGAATTCAAATTCTTCGTCGTCGACGACGAGTCGATCAACGCGTTCACCACGGGTTGCTGCAACGTCTACGTCAATCGCGGCTTGCTCGTGAACCTGAATTCAGAAGCCGAGCTCGCGGGCGTGCTGGGGCATGAGATCGGTCACGTGACTGCGCGCCATCCCGCGCGGCGCCAGGCGCGCGGTGTCGCCGCGTCGCTCGGCGCGATGGCGGCCGCGATCCTCACCGGCTCAAACGCCGTGGGCCAGCTCGCCAACATCGGCGCGCAGGCATGGATGATGGGTTATGGCCGCGAAAACGAGATGGAGGCCGATCGCCTAGGAATGAAATACATGGTGAAGGCGGGTTACGACCCCTCGTCGATCGGCAAGGTCTTCACCATGTTCCAGGCGGGCGAGAAATTCGAACGCCAGCGCGCGGCGGCCGAAGGCCGCGAACCGCGGCTGTATCACGGCGTGTTCTCGAGCCATCCGAGCCCTGACGAACGCGCGGTCCAGGCGGCGAAAGGCTCCGCGAACATCAAGGACGCGCCCGAGGGCGGCTGGCTCGTGCGCCACGACGAGTACCTGACCACGATCAACGGCATCGCGTACGGCTCGAGCAAGGCGCAGGGCATCGTGCGCGACAACCGCTTCTATCACGCGGACATGGGCATCACGATGGCGTTTCCGCGTGGCTGGACGATCGAGAACCAGCGCGATCGTCTGCTCGCATTCACGCCGAAGAAAGACTCGGTGATGCAGGTGCTCGTCGACAAGAAGCCCGAGAAGCAGGCGCCGCGCGAGTTCCTCATGACGAAGCTGCAGGGCGCGTCGGTGTTCAAGGGAGAGCCGATCACGGTCGATGGCAACGAGGGCTACTCGATCATCACGCGCAACGGTTCGCCGATCGACAATGGTGCAGGGCCGGTGCGTTGGGCCGTGGTCTACCGCGGCGAGAGCGCGTTCATCTTCGCGGGCGCGAGCCGCTCGGCGATGAACGGCATCCCCGAAGCCGATGGCCTCATCATGGCGTCCGCGACCACGCTGCGTGGTTTGCGCCCGTCGGAATTTCCGCTCGCGGAACCCTATCGCATCAAGGTCGAGAAGGGCGACGGCAAGAAGCGGATCGAGGACTACGCCGCCGACATGCCGGAAGAGAAATTCAAGAAAGAAACTCTTCAGCTCATCAACGCGATGTATCCGAACAAGGAACCGAAATCCGGCGAGCTGTTCAAGGTCGTCGAATAATTGACGGTTGCGCGCGCACCGCGCGCGTTGCCTTGATTCCGCTGGCGGACCGTGTAACCCTGCGGCGGATTTATCGATGACGCGCCGCGCGCGTTCCGCAGGACCTCATCGCTCATGGCCGACCAAAAGTTCGATCTCGTCGATCCCGCTACCGGCAAGAAAGCCCAGCTTCCCGTACGTTCGGGCACCGTGGGTCCCTCCGTCGTCGACATTGCGCCGCTCGCCAAGGAATTCGGCGCGTTCACGTACGACCCGGGCTACGGCCTCACCGCGGCCGTCGAGAGCAAGATCACCTACATCGACGGCGACGCCGGCGTGCTCATGCATCGCGGCTACCCGATCGAGCAGCTGGCCGCCAAGAGCTCGTTCATCGAGGTTTGCTATCTACTGCTGAACGGCGAGCTCCCGACGAAGCCGCAGCTCGACGAGTTCGAGCACAGCATCCGCAACCACACGATGATCAACGAGTCGTTGTTGCGGTTCTTCGGTGGGTTCCATCACAACGCGCACCCGATGGCGATGGTGTCCGCGGTGGTGGCGTCGATGTCGGCGTTCTATCACGACTCGATGGACATCCATAACCCGCGGCACCGCGAGATCTTCGCGCATCGCATCGTCGCCAAGATCCCGACGATCGCGGCCGCGGCCTACAAGCACTCGCTGGGGCAGCCGTTCGTCTATCCGCGCAACGATCTCGGCTACTGCGCGAACATGCTGCACATGTTCTTCGCCGTGCCGTGCGAGCCGTACAAGCTCGACCCGGTCGCCGCCGAAGCGCTCGACCTGCTGTTCATCCTGCACGCCGACCACGAACAGAACGCGAGCACGTCGACGGTGCGGCTTGCCGGTTCGACCGGGGCGAACCCCTACGCGGCGATTTCCGCGGGCGTGTCCGCGCTCTGGGGTCCGGCACACGGCGGTGCGAACGAAGCTGTGCTGCAGATGCTCGAGCAGATCGGCTCCGCGGACCAGATCCCGAAATACCTCGCGATGGCGAAGGACAAGTCGAGTCACTTCCGCCTCATGGGTTTCGGCCACCGCGTCTACAAGAATTTCGACCCGCGCGCGAAGATCATCCGCGACATGTGCCACAAGGTGCTGCAGAAGCTCGGCAAGACGGACAACCCGCTGCTCGAGCTCGCGCAGCGGCTCGAAGAGGCGGCGCTCAAAGACGAATACTTCATCGCGCGCAAGCTCTATCCGAACGTCGACTTCTACTCCGGCATCATCTACTCGGCGCTCGGCATTCCGCGCTCGATGTTCACGGTGATGTTCGCGATCGCGCGCACCGTCGGCTGGGTGGCGCACTGGCAGGAGATGATCGCCGATCCGGCGATGCGCATCGGCCGTCCGCGCCAGCTCTACACCGGCCCGACGCAGCGCGATTACAAGGAAATCTCGAAGCGCTGACTACTGGGCGAGCGGCGCCGCGTCGCTGTCCATGAGCACTTCGAGCTCGTCGGCGTCGATGCGACGCATCGGTCTGCCGTCGACCGGACTCACCGGCGCCTGGCGGATTCCATCGATCGGGAAGACCGTCGCGTCGACGGTGTGATCGTCGAGCTCGAAATGCACTCCCGGATACGCCACGACCCGATCCGTGCCGAAGCGCACGCGACGCTCGACCACTTCATGGTCGATGCCGAGATCCATGAGACGGAACGTGATCGACTCCGGCCGCTCCGCGAACAGGTGCAGCTGGATGTCGTTGTGTTCCGTCGCGGTGCCCGACAGGACGGAGCCCACGAGCCGCGGCTCGAATTCGGAGAGCAACTGCATCGCGGACAGGGCGGCGCTGCGCTGCGCCGCGATCGACTGCGTGTGGCGGTTGCCGCCGAACAGCCGCTGATATTCCGCGAGCGCGTCTTCGATCTCCGTGTTCCGCGGCAGTACGGCGCCATCGACGACGCCGAAGCGCTCCGCGGCCTTGCGTTTCGCCGTGAGGAAATCGCGTATGCCGTGCTCGGACATGATGCGAGCGGCTTCCTGCGCGAGCGCGCGGCGCAGGTTCTCGGCGCGTGGCGGCAGTTTCTTCATTCGTCAGAAGATGGGGTCGTTGCCGGATTGTGGCGCATCCGGCGACGTGGGATTGATGGTTTGTGGCACGCCTGAATCGCCCTGGTATCCCTCGTCGGACGGCAACATGTCTTCGCGGAAGTACTCGAAGAGTGGATCGAGGTCCGCATCCTTGCGTCCACCCGTCGCAGCGTTGATCTTCATCTCGATGACGCCCTCGGGCATCGGCTTCTGCTTCTCGGGCACGCCGCGCAGCGCCTCGCGCATGAAGTCGACCCAGATCGGCGCCGCGGTGCGCGCGCCTTCCTCCTGCGCGCCGAGCTGACTGTTGTCGTCGTAGCCCACCCACACGCTCGCGACGAGGCTGTCATTGAAGCCGTTGAACCACGTGTCGACCGGGCCGTTGGTGGTGCCGGTCTTGCCGCGCAGGTCCGTACGATTGAGCGCGAGCGCGCGGCGGCCGGTGCCGCGCGTGATGACGTCCTTCATCATGTCGTTGATGAGGAAACACACCTGCGGTGAGATGACGCGCGGTGCCTCGGTGATGCGCCGCGCCGCGATCGGCAGCGGCATCGGCGGTACGACGGTCGCGCTGAGGTCGGGATCCTTTGCGCGTTCGGCGTCGGAGATCGCATTGATCGGCTGCGCGCAGTCGGCGCATACGGTCGCGGGCTCGGCGGTGAAGATGATCTGTCCTCCCGGCCCCTCGATGCGGTCGATGAAGAACGGCTCGACCTTGTAGCCGCCGTTCGCGAACACCGCGAAACCCGTGGCGACATCCAACGGCGTCGACTGCATGCTGCCCAGGGCGATCGTGAGATTTCTCTGGATGTGATCGCGCTCGGGCGTGAAGCCGAAGTTCTTCACGTAATCGATGACGGGCTGAACGCCCAGTTGCTGCAGCAGCCTGATCGATACGAGATTGCGCGATTGCACGAGCGCTTCACGCAGGCGCATCGGACCGCGGAATCCGCCACCGGAGTTCTCCGGACGCCACACTTCCTCCTGGTTCGGATCATCCATGATGATCGGCGCGTCGAGCAGCACCGACGCCGGCGTGAAATTCCCCGCGAGCGCCGCGGAGTAGAGAAACGGCTTGAAACCGGACCCGGGCTGCCGCTTCGCCATCGTCGCGCGGTTGAATTGGCCCTTGTCGAAGAAATCGAACCCGCCGACGAGTGACATGACGGCGCCGTTGTTCGGGTCGACGGCGACGAGCGCGCTCTCGGCCTGCGGTACCTGCGCCAGCGCAATCGGGCCGTCGGCTTTCTCGCGTACGACGTAGACCACGTCGCCGCGGCTCATGATCTCCGCGGCCGATTTGGGCTCGGGGCCCACGCTGTCCTCGCCCGTGCGACGGCGTGCCCAGGACAATCCTGCCCATTCGATGGCGTTCATGCCGTCGCCCTTCACATAGACGTCGGCCTTCTTCTCGGCAACCGACATGACGATCGCCGGTTGCACGACTCCCACACGGTTGTACTCGTCGAGCAACGCCTCGAGTGCGTCGAGCGTCTCATGGCCATTGAGCTCCACCTTGTTGGTCGCGCCGCGCCAACCGTGACGGCGGTCGTAATCCACGAGACCCATGCGCAGTGCGCGGTTTGCCGCGGTCTGCAGGCGCCCGTCGATC
>Ga0081455_10009434_pt1 | contig 10039 bp, 9 predicted proteins | sample TabmetS3T2R1_FD_70207 | JGI IMG/M metagenome (GOLD analysis project Ga0081455, IMG submission 70207) | Tabebuia heterophylla rhizosphere microbial communities from the University of Puerto Rico - S3T2R1 | ecosystem: Host-associated > Plants > Roots > Rhizosphere ... | reverse complement strand
ACGATGCTCGGGCAAGACGGCATGGAGGGTGTCGCACCAGCGGCAGCGAAAGTCGCAGCCGCCAGTGCGCACGAAGACCGTGGGCTTGCCGATCAACGCCCCCTCGCCCTGCACCGTCGGACCGAAGATCTCCGAAACACGAATGACGCTCATGGTGCGACTGCGTCGTCGAAATCGTTGATGCTGGTATCGGCGCGGGTCCACCACGCCGACTGATTGGCGTCTGCCGCCCGCTCGGGCAGGACCGCCCATGGATCGCCCGAAAAGCTCACGGTGTTGGTGGGTGTCTCCTCGATCGCGACGTCGACGCAGCGCAGGTCACGGTCATCGTCCTGCAGGAAGGCGTTCAGCTTGGCCATGAAGCATGCGGCCAGCATCTCGGTGCTGGGATCACCGGGGGTAATCAGCAGGCGCTTCATCGTGCCAGGCTCGTGATCGCGGAAGTAGTCGATGAGCGGATCGCGGTCGGACAGCTGGAACGCGTGATCGACGTGCTCGTCGATCCATCGATGCCAGCGCGCCTTTGCCGCTTCGAAGGGGACCATCATGTTGGCCACGCCATCAAGACGCCTATGACGAATTGCCTGGAGCCTGACCGTTACAAGCTCATTGTGCCCGTGCGGTACCGCGCACTTGCTGCGGCCATCGGCGATCAAGCGATGCGCCATGCTGAAGCGCCTCGTGAAGACGAGGCTAAACATCGGGCCGCTGCCCGAATGGGACGCCGAACATCTGCTGCTCCTGTTTTGACCGGGTGGCTGCGACCGGGTCGACGGAATTGGCGTCGACAGATGAATTGTGGACCGGCTCGATCGATTTGCAAATGGTCTCTTTGGCGCACCTTGGCAAACGACCGTCGGTCCTTTTTATGCATCTTCTCCCTGTCGGATTGTCCGTTCGCGGTTGAACAGCGCGTAGAGCGCGGGCAACACCAGCAGAGTGAGGATCGTAGACGATACGATGCCGCCAATGACGACCGTCGCCAGCGGACGTTGAACTTCGGCACCCGGCCCGGTTGCCACAGCCATCGGCACGAAGCCCAGCGAAGCCACCAGCGCTGTCATCAGCACCGGCCTGAGCCGCTTCATGGCCCCCTCGCGAATGGCTTCGGCCACCGGCTGACCGTCGGCACACAGCCGCTGGATGAACGAGATGATCACCAGCCCGTTCAGCACGGCCACGCCGCTCAGCGCGATGAAACCGACCCCGGCGCTGATCGACAGCGGGATGTCGCGCAGCGCAAGGGCTGCGACGCCGCCGGTCAGCGCGAGCGGCACGCCGCTGAACACCAGCGCCGCGTCGCCTACCGAGCGCAGGCTGGTGCACAACAAGGCGAAGATCAGCAGCAGCGCCACGGGCACCACGATCGCCAGGCGCTGCGAGGCGGCGACGAGCTGCTCGAACTGCCCGCCCCAGCCGATCCAGTAGCCCGGCGGCATCTTCACTTTCTCGGCAACCTGGCGCTGAACCTCGGCGACGAACGAGCCGAGGTCGCGGTCGCGCACGTTCGCCGTCACCACGACGCGACGTTTGCCGTTCTCGCGGCTGATCTGATTGGGGCCCGGCGCCACCTCGATCCCGGCCACGGCGGACAACGGCACATAAGGGAAAGCGGCGCCCGACGAAGCCTGGGCAAGCGGACGACGGCTGTAGTCGCTGCCATTGCCTGTCGCCGATGCGGGGATGGGGATGGGCAGCGAGGACAACGCGTCCAGATCGAGGCGCAGATGCTCCGGTAGCCTGACGACGATCTCGAAGCGCCGGTCGCCTTCGAACACCAGCCCAGCTTCCTTGCCGCCGACGGCGATCTCCACGACCTCCTGCAGCTCGGCGAGGCTGATGCCGTAACGCGCCAGCGCTGTCCGGTTGGGCTTGACCGTCAGCATGGGTAGGCCCGAGACCTGCTCGGTACGGACGTCGGCCGCACCCGGCACCGCCTGGACGATCCCCTGCACCTTCGCCGCGATGGACAAGAGCGAGTCGAGGTCGTCGCCGAAGATCTTGATGCCCAGATCGCTGCGCACGCCCGAGATCAGCTCGTTGAAACGCATCTGGATGGGCTGGGTGAACTCGTAGCTGTTGCCCGGAATCTGCTCGACGCGCTTCTCCATCGCCTCGACAAGATCGGCCTTGGGCCGATCGGGATCGGGCCATTCGGAACGTGGCTTCAGCAGGATGTAGTTGTCAGCCACGTTGGGTGGCATGGGGTCGGTGGCGACCTCCGCCGTGCCGATCTTGGCCGCGACCTCCTTGACCTCGGGAAACTCGAGCAGCGCCTTCTCCAGCGCGTCCTGCATCTGCACCGACTGCGTCAGGCTCGTGCCCGGGATGCGCAGCGCATGCATGGCGATGTCGCCCTCGTCGAGCGAGGGGATGAACTCGCCGCCCATGCGCGAGGCGGCGATGCCGCTCACGACCACCAGCAGTGCCGCCAGGCCAACCACCACGACGCGCAGGCGGATCGCCGCTTCGAGGACCGGCGCGTAAAGTCGCGCCGCGCCGCGCATGAAGAAATTCTCCGTCTCGGCAACCTTGCCGGTCACCAGCAGCGCCACGGCGGCCGGTACCAGGGTCATCGACAGGATCGCCGCACCGCCGAGCGCCATGAGCACGGTGAGCGCCATCGGCGTGAACATCTTGCCTTCCACGCCGCTCAACGTCAGCACCGGCAGATAGACCACGCCGATGATCAGCGTGCCGAACAGGCTGGGACGGATAACTTCCTGCGCACCGGCGGCAATGGTGCTGAAGCGCTCCAACCGCGTCAGCACGCGGCCGCGGCGATGTTGCTCCTCAGCGAGCAGGCGCAAGCAGTTCTCGACCACGATCACCGCACCGTCGACGATAATGCCGAAGTCGATGGCGCCCAGGCTCATCAGGTTCGCGCTGATCCTGTTCTCCACCATGCCCGTGATGGTGATCAGCATGGAGAGCGGGATGACGCAGGCGGTGACGAAGGCGGCGCGGAAGTTGCCCAGGATCAGGAACAGCACGGCGACGACGAGCAGCGCGCCCTCGACCAGGTTCCTCTCGACCGTGGCGATGGTGGCCTCGACGAGGCGCGTCCGGTCGTAGAGGGTCCGCGCCACGACGCCGTCGGGCAGCGAAGGCGCGATCTCGCCAAGGCGCGCCGACACGCGCTGGGCGGCCATCCGGCTGTTGTCGCCGATCAGCAGCATGGTGGTGCCGATCACGGTCTCCTTGCCGTTCAAGGTCGCGGCACCAGTGCGCAGGTCCGTGCCTTCCTTGACCTCGGCGACGTCGCCGATGCGAATCGGCACACCGCCGCGCGTGCCGATGACGATGTCCTTGATCTCCTCGACGTTGGCGACCTGGCCCGGCGTGCGCACCAGGTACTGCTCGCCGTTGCGCTCGATGTAACCCGCGCCGACATTGGCGTTGTGAGTCACCAGCGCCGTCATGACGTCACGAAAGGTGAGCTTGTAAGCCATCAGGCGCGCCGGCTCGGGCAGGACATGGAACTGCCGCTCGTAGCCGCCGATGGTGTTGACCTCGACGATACCCGGCACGGTCCTGAGCTGCGGCTTGATGATCCAGTCCTGGACGGTGCGCAGGTCGGTCGCCGAGTAGGGCTCGCCGGTCGGCTTCCTGGCATCGGGCCGCGCCTCGACGGCATACATGTAGATCTCGCCAAGGCCAGTCGAGACCGGCCCCATCGACACCTCGGTGCCAGCCGGCAGCTTCTCCTTGGCCTGCTGGATGCGCTCGTTGACGAGCTGGCGCGCGAAATAGATGTCGGTGCCGTCCTTGAACACGACGGTGACCTGGCTCAGCCCGTAGCGCGACAGCGAGCGCGTGTAGTCGAGCCGCGGCAAGCCGCCCATTGCCGTTTCCAGCGGGAAGGTGATGCGCTGCTCGACCTCGAGTGGCGAGTAGCCGGGCGCCAGCGTGTTGACCTGGACCTGCACATTGGTGATGTCCGGCACCGCATCGATCGGCAGCCGCGTGAAGTTCCAGGCTCCGAGCGCGCCGACGCCGAGGGCGACCAGCACCACCAGCCAGCGATTGTGGATCGAGAAGGAAAGGATGCGATCGATCATGGGCGGCGCTCAGTGCTCATGGGCCGCGCTGCCCTTGCCGATCTCCGCCTTGATGACGAAGCTGTTCTTGGCCGCATACACGTCTCCGGCCAGCAAGCCGAACTTGGCCTCGATCCAGTCGGAGTCACGGCCGCCCAGCTCGACCTCGCGGGCCTCGAAACTGTCGCCGCTGCGCACGAACACCACGGTCCTGCCCTCCAGGGTCTGGATCGCGCTCGACTTGACGGCGACATCGACCGGCCGGGCCGACAGCAGCACGCGCCCGACGACGAAAAGCCCGGGCCGTAGCCTGCCGCTGTTGGCGACCACGGCGCGTGCGACCGAGGTCTGCGTGTCGCTGGTGCCCAGCGGCGAAAGATAGTCGATGCGGGACTCGATGGTGGGTCCGCCATCCTCGACGTCGATCGACACCGGATCACCGACCAGCACATGCCCGAAATCGCGCCGGTAGACCGCAAAGTCGACCCACATGGTCGACAGATCCGCGACGGTGAACAGCGGACGCTGCTCGGAGGCGAACTCGCCCAGCGTGCCGTCACGGTCGATCACCGTGCCGTCCATCGGCGCCTTGAGCTCGTAGACGGTCAGGCTCTGGTTGCTCTCGACCGTGGCCAGCACCTCGTCCTTCTTCACCTTGTCGCCCAGTCGCTTGCGCATGCTGCGGATGATGCCGGGAAAGCGCGGCGTCACCTTCACCAGCGCCTCCTGGTTGGGCTGGATGACGCCGTTCAGCCGCAGGATCTCGCGCAGCTCGCGCGGCCCGGCGGTCAACAGCTCGATACCGGCGGCTGCGACCTGCGCATCGCTGAGCCTGATACTGTCGTCGCGGTCGTGGGCGTTCTCGCCAGCGTCATGCGGGTCGGGCTTCGCTGCGGTAGCCTTCGGCGCACCGACAGGACCGAATACGTACCAGCCCGCAGCCGCCAGTGCAGCGACGCAGACCAGCGCGACCAAGGTGGCTTGCAGGAATCGCTTCATTTGCCCCGTGCCTGCGCCAGAACGACGGGACTGCCGATCAGCCCCTCGATGGTGGCGAGAGAGATGTGGAGACTGGCCAGTGCGTCGTGCTCCATCAGCTCGGCATCGGCGACGCGTTGATAGGCATCGAGGATTTCCAGCACGGTGAAGCGACCTTGGTCGTAGCCGGCCTCGACGGTGGACAAGGTGTTGCGCGCCGCCGGCAGCACGACACGTCGCAGCAGGTCGATCTGGTGCAGCGCGCCATTGGCGCTGTCATGCGCCTTGCCGACGACGGCGATCAGGGTCAGCCGGTTGACGGCGCGTTTGGCCTCGGTCCTCTGCGCCAGCTCCTGAGCCTCTCGAATGCCGCCGCGATTGCGGTCGAGAACGGGGATGGGCATCGAGACGCCGAGCCGCAAGGCGCTTTCCGGCGTGTCGCTGTAGCGTCGCCAGCCGACCGACGCCGTGACGTCCGGAACCGCCTTGAGACGCGCCGAGATCAGGTCGGCATCGCGCCGCGCGCGGATCGCTGTCCAGCGCGTGAGCTGGGGGTTGTCCTCGATCGCCTTGACCACGGTCTCGAACGGCGCCGGTCTGGAAAGCCGACCGAAATCGCCGGACACCGTCGCAAAGTCGGGCGTGTCGAGGCCCATCAAGACACCCAGCTCGCGCCGCGCCACGGCGAAGGCGGTGCGCGTGCGCTCGCGCTCCACCCGGGCAAAACCGACGGCCGTCTGCACGCGGGCGACCTCGGCCGGCGAGGAAGCGCCGGCGTCGGTGCGCCGCTGCATGAGCGGCACCAGGCGCTCGAGTGCCGCGACGTGCCGATCGAGCAAGGCGATGCGGCGTTGCGCTGCCAGCACGCCTACGAAGGCGATCGTGGTCTCGGAGAACAGCTCCAGCCGCGTCGCCTCGCGTTCCAGCCGCGCCGCATCGTAGTCGCCGAGCGCAGCGGCCACGCGCGCGTCGCGTTTGCCGCCCAGCTCGATGAGCTGGCTCAAAAGCAGGGTCGTCTCGACCGGCTGCCCCGGAACGGACCCTCCCGGCGCGAAGTTGTCGACATCGAAGCTGAGCGTCGGGTTGGGCAGCACATTGGCCTGCTCGCGCCGGCCCTCGGTCATGCCAATCGTACGATCTGCCGCGGTCAGGCGAGGGCTGGCGGCCGCCGCCTTGCGCAGCGCCTGCGGGAGCGTGAGGTTGAGCGCCCCTCGTTTGAGTTGGGCAGGAGGGGGCTGAGCAGGAGCCGGCGACGTCCACGCGAGCAGCGCCGCGCACAGCATCCAGACGACATGCGAATTCATGATGAAACCCGAGCCAATGCTTCGAGCGCCGCTTCCGACCGGAAACGGCGTGACAAGGCAAAAAAGCTCAGGCTCTTGGTGGCGGTCCGACGGCGGGCTGGCTGAACGGCGTGACGTGCAGCGTCGATCCCGGCGGGATGGAGCGGATGATCTTCACATATCCGTCGCCCGAGAGAATCGCTGGCAGCGAGACGACGGCGCAGATGTGGCACTTCTCCACGACCATGACATCGTTCGTCGAGCCGTTGTCCGACGAGTCCGACATTGTCGGCACCGCCTCGACCGTACGCGTGGCAGTCATGTCGCAGACATGGAACGTGGTCACGATCGCGATGGCGAGCGCGCACAGCAGACGGAACAGGCGTCCCGGTTGCCACATCGGCAGGTTCGCAAAGGAAGCGTAGACCGTCACGTCGCTACAAGAGCGCGTCGATGTTGTGCCGTCAACCGGCGACACTGCGTGAATCGTCGCATCGTGCGTGCCTACCAGCGCAACAGCCGAGGACCGAGCATCGCACCGGCAAGCGTGCACAGGATGATCGTGCCGCTGTACCAAAGGGCGATGAAGGGCAGCGAATCGGCGGTGCAGTGCAGGGCATAGCCGGCGGCGCTGAGGCTGCCGGCAACCAGGCCGGACAACGCGCCGGCTCGCCTGAGATTGGTCGGCGCGGCCTGGCGCACCGCCCAGATCACCAGCGCGAACGGAACGACGGCGATGATCGGTATGGATAGCAGGCATTCGAGCCATTCGGCACCCATGAGCATCGCTCGCCAATGCCCCACCGACATCTGAGCGAGGCTGATCGCGGCCAAGCCGACGATGCCGGCGAACGGCAGCAACGCGAGGGCCATCAAGCCAGGCCGGCTACTCCCGGGCCGAGCCGCGCGCATCAAAGAGAAGAGTGCGACCCCCATGATCGTCAGAGCAAAGACGAGCTTGATGGCGAGGAAGCCAAGCGTCCCGTCGCTCCCGGCATCGGTGCGGCCACCGAGCACAAACAGGCCGGCACCCAGGGCGACCACGCCGCCAAACGCGACGGCTCTCGTGATGAGGCGCGTCATTTCGCGCCGGTCGACAGCCTCGACGTTGGTGCTCAGCATGGTGATCAAATCGTCGGTTCTCATCTCTTGTCCTCCGGCCTGATGGCCGCAGCCATTGCCTTGAGCCCACGGTGGATGTTGATCTTGACCGCCGATTCGGTCATGCCCGACCGGCGCGCTGCCTCGGCGATGCTCAATCCATCCAGCTTCACGTCCTGGATAGCCCGCCGCATCTTGACAGGCAGCCGGGCCATCAGCCGCCCGAGGTCGACGGAACTCTCCACGCCACCCTGGTCGAGGTGCGACGTGAGCTCCTGCTCGTCGGCATCCTCGATCGGCAGGCTGCGCCTCGTCACGTTCGTCCGCCGCAGGTGGTCGATGAGCTTGTAGCGGGCGATGGCATGCAGCCATGGCGTGAACAGCTCGGCTCGATCGTAGGTATGTCGTCGCGTATGAATCGCCAGCAGCGCCTCCTGCAACAGATCCTCCGCTTCAGCGGGCCCTCTGCCTGCACGGGCAAGGCGACCACGATAGTAGCTGCGCAAGTGCGTGCTGAGCCGCTCGAGCAGCATGCGGTAGGCGGCGCCGTCGCCATCCAGGCCGGCCGTCATGAGTCCCTTCAGCTCCTGCTCGCTCGTCATCATGACGGCCATTGTCTGTCATTCGGACGGGGCACCGTTCCGGTTACACCGACGCTCAGGAAATTCCGTCTCGGCGCGGTGCGCCGCAACGCCGTTTACGTCGACGTGAGCCTGTATCCGCGCCCCTCCTGCTCCCGAACTCCTTGAAGACAACACACCCAAGGAGTTCGACATGATCCCGTCCATCCAGAAGCTTGCATTCCATACGACGCGCCTCTCACTGGTTGCCAGCGCCATCGCGGCGGCAACCGCAATTGCGTCCTCCGGCCCGGCGTTTGCGGCTTCACCCGACTATCGCTTCGAGGTCGTGCAGATCGCCTCCGCCGGGCCCGGCAAGTCCGACGTGACCGTTCGCCTGGTGCGGACCAATGGCACGGTGGTGAGCGACGCCGACCTCTCGGCCAACGCGCCGGTCGACACTGTGAGTGAACGGGGCGGCTACGGCCATTTCCGCGTCGGGACGACCACAGGTCCTCAGACGCTGCAGCTGTCCGCCAAGGTGCCGGGCCCGGCACGCGTCGAACGGACGTTCAATTCGTCGGTGAAATTCTTCCAGACGAGGACAGACCGCGGCGCGGACAAGCTGGTCGCCGGTACGGTCGTCTTCAATGCCAGCTGAGGGCCTGTAACCCGCAGCCCGTTTTGAGCGAACTAATGCTTGCAGTATCCAGAGGATGGACGGTCCGCCTCTGGCCAGCTGCAGAGTTGAACCAGTGGAGGAGTTTATGTTCAGCAAGATCAGCGCCCCCCTTCTCGCCGGCGGGCTTGTCTTCGCAACCGCAATATCGGCCTATGCCCAGGCGCCGGACTCGTCGCCGAAGCCGTCCCAGCCCCAGGGCCAGCCTCAGGAAATGATGCAGGGCGGCGGCCATATGAACATGATGGGCAACATGGGGCCCGAGCACATGCAGCAGATGACCAAGATGATGGAAAACTGCAATCGCATGATGGAGCGTGCCGACAACGCCGGCTCGCCACCAAAGCACGAGTAGTTCTGAGGATCGCCGAGCCCGCGCCGACGCTCCGTCGGCGCGGGCTGCCCCGTGGCAAACGGAAAGATCACGGCGGCCCCTCACATACCCGTAGCCGGCACGCTTGCTACTCCGCCGGACCCTTCCGCGCCACGCGAATCGCCCACACCGAAGGTGAGGGCGGCCTGAAGGTCAATCTCGGCCAGGTCGAAATCGCGCCGTGCATCGAGAGCCGCGGCGGTCGCAGCGATGCGCGTCCGCGTATCGGTCAGCACCTTGAACAGGTCGACGCGCATAGACGGATCCACGTTGCTGGCCGTGCTGTAGCGCAGCTCGACCTGGCGCGAGACCACCTCGCGCAGCGGCAACACGCGGCCCTGGTAGAAGCGCGCGATGTCGAAGGCGCCACGGTAGGTCTCGTAGGCGATGCGCGCTTCCGAACGGGCATTGACGGCACGTGCGGCCAGTCGGTTCACCGCCTTCATGTAGGTCTCCCGCGCCGCCCGCTCGCGGGCTTCGCCGGTGTCGAAGATCGGTATCTCCAGATCGAGCGCGCCGCCACCGCGCGTGATGGCCGTGTTGGCATTGGTCAGCGGATTGGCGCTCTCGTTGTTGACCAGCCCCGCAAGCTGCAGCATCGAGACGTAGCGCGTGGCCTCGGTCAGCTTGAGCGCGCGGGCATAGGCCGCGACATCGTGACGAGCAACGACGAGATCGACCCGCCGTTTCACGGCCTCGACCTCCACGTCGTCGAACGTGTCGGGCTCCTTGGGCAAGGCCGGCAGATCATCCGGCAACGTGAAGTTCACGTCGCCGCCCCACAGTCCGAGGAGCCGCGTCAAGGTCTCGCGCTCGCGCCGTGCCGCCAGCCGGGCCTGGGCGACGCGCACGCTGAGCTCGGCATAGAACGCGGCGATCTCCGCCTGGTCGAGTTTGCCATCGCCGTCGGCGTCCTGTTTCTCGATGACGTAGGAGCCGAACATATCGTCGAACTCCCAGTGGTGCCGCACGCCCACCAGCATGCGATCCTCGAACAGGAAGGTGACTACGGCGTTGATCCAGAC
>Ga0081455_10009433_pt1 | contig 10041 bp, 5 predicted proteins | sample TabmetS3T2R1_FD_70207 | JGI IMG/M metagenome (GOLD analysis project Ga0081455, IMG submission 70207) | Tabebuia heterophylla rhizosphere microbial communities from the University of Puerto Rico - S3T2R1 | ecosystem: Host-associated > Plants > Roots > Rhizosphere ... | reverse complement strand
CGATGCCGCCCGCCTTCTGCGCCTGGGCAACGACGTGCAGCGCCAGCGTGGTCTTGCCGGAGCTTTCAGGGCCGAAGATTTCGATGACGCGCCCGCGCGGCAGCCCGCCGACTCCGACGGCCGCGTCGAGGCCGATGCTCGAAGTCGAGATCACCGGCACGTCTTCGGACCTGTGGTCGCCGAGGCGCATGATAGCGCCCTTGCCGAACTGCTTTTCAATGTTGAGCAGAGCCGCCTCGACGGCCTTAGCCTTTTCACTTTTTTCCATTGCCATAGGTTTTTACTCTTTCTATCTACTTTCCCGGTCGACCGGGAGGAAACGCTGGTTGATGGTTAGCCCAGGCTCTCGGCCAGCTGCCAGTTCGAGCTGATCGGATACCGATCCGCCGACGGCCACGCCCTTAGGCAGGATAGTCACACCTCATCCACAAGCACACCACTACTTTCAAAAGGCGCGGCGCTTATGATGATGTTAAAGCTGAACTCTACTCTCTGTGATAACTCGTTCATTGACTCTTATTCGACTTTGGCGCCTCGTAATGACGGCGCAAGCGCCGTCATTACGAGGCGCCAAAGTCGAGATCGGGCTGAACGGGCGCGATTATAGCATGGGAATCAGTACGGCGAGCGGGTCTTTTCAAGACGACGGCTCGCCACCGCTCGCGGCGCCGATCATTTGCGCGGGGTCTTTCTCGGGGGGATTGGAGAGATCGAGAAGGCGTTAAGGTCGCGCCAGAGCAACTCGACGAAGCGCGATTCGCTGAGTTTGATCTTGCGGCGTGGGAAGAGGCTCGACCATCCGGGCGCGGGCGGCGTGGGCAATTTATCGCCGGCGCGGGCCTGCACCGCCGCGCGGTAGTCGGCGTCCTGCGGGTTGATCTCGTAGGCGAGGCGGAAATGTTCGCGGGCCTCCGACGTGCGGTTCGATTGCCAGTAGATGAAGCCCAAGCTGTATTGGGCCACGTCGAAATGAGGGTCGAGCCGGATGGCTTTTTGCAGGTGCTTCATGGCCTTCTCCGGGCGGCCCTGCTCCAGATAAGTGCGCCCGACCAGATAATGCATCTCGGGCGAAGGGTTGAGTTCGAGGGCGCGCCGCAAATGCGACAGCGCTTCATCGAGCTTGCCTTCGCGGGCGAAGAGGCGCCCTAGCCCGTAATGAGCGGCGAACGACTGGCCGTCGAGCGTGAGCGCGCGCTGCAAGTGGATCTTGGCCGACTCCGCCTCGCCCTCGTCGCCGCTCAACAGTCCGAGCAGCAGCCGGGCGCCGAAATGATCGCCCTGCTCGTCGAGCGCGCGGCGCAGGAAGACCGCCGCTTCGAGCGATTTGCCCATGTTGAAATTGTATTCGCCGATGGTGAAGCTGAGTTCGGCGTTGCGCTCGTCCAGCGAGAGCGCCGCTTCGAGCATCCGCAAGCCCCTCCGCGTGCGGCCTTCGCTGATGAGCAGGATTCCCTCCTCGACCTGGTCGATGAAATCCTCGCGCTCGGCGCCGCGGTAGGCCGAGATGATCTGATCGCAGCGTTCGTCGAGGCGCTCGCGCTCGGCTGTCTCTTCGTAATGGCGCGCGACGCGGCTGCGCCAGCGCTGCTCGAGTTCTTCCGGGTTGACCGCGCGCATCTCGGTGAGGATTTCGGTCAGCGCTTCGAGCATCATGTGGTCGTAGAAGCTGCCCGTTGCCTGTTGCTGCGCGAGTTCGAGTAACTGTTCGAAGCGGTCGTTGGCGCGCGTCAGCGCCGATTCCAGGGCGCTGATCCGCTCGAGCATGTGTTCTTCAAGAGTGTTCTCACCGACGTCGAACGCGGAAGAGCCGCGCGCGCGCGAAATCAACATCAGAACCGCGCCGCACTCTTCGCAATATTCCGCGTCGGATGGATTCGCTTTCTTGCAACGTTGACAAAAGATCATATGTGAGACCAACAGATTTATCTTCCGGCGGATACCCTCTCGACGGCCAGCGCGACGGCGTTTCCGCCGCCCAGACAGAGGCTCGCGACGCCGCGGCCGGCCCCTCGTTTAATCATTTCGTGAACCAGCGTCACCAGGACGCGCGCGCCCGACGCGCCGATCGGGTGACCGAGCGCGACCGCGCCTCCGTTCACGTTGACCTTCTCCGGGTCAATTCCGAGTTGTTCAATCAAGGCGACCGATTGCGAAGAGAAGGCCTCGTTGAGTTCGAACAAATCGACGCTCTTCAAATCCCAGCCGGCTTTGGCCGCGACCTTCCTGACCGCCTCGACAGGCGCCATCATCACCAGCTTCGGCTCTATGCCCGACGTGGCCTGGGCGACGATCCGGACGAGCGGCGCGCGGCCGGATCGCAGCGCGACGTCTTCCGAGGTCACGACGCAGGCGGCCGCGCCGTCATTGATCGTCGAGGCGTTGCCGGCGGTCACAGTCCCGCTCGGACGAAAGGCGGGCTTCAACTTCGCCAGCGACTCGGGCGACGAATCTTCTCGCGGCCCCTCGTCCGTGTCGAAAATCAACGGGGCGCCTTTGCGCTGAGGGATCTCGACCGGAGTGATTTCGTCTTTGAACTTTCCGGCTTTGATCGCGGCCGCCGCCTTGCGCTGCGAGCCGAAGGCGTATTCGTCCTGCCTCGGGCGAGTGATTTCGTACTTCCCGGCCACCACCTCCCCGGTCTCGCCCATGTGCCAATGATCGAAGGCGCACCAAAGGCCGTCGTGAACCATCGAGTCGATGATCTCGCCGTCGCCCATGCGATAACCGTCGCGGGCCTTCGTCAACAGGTAAGGCGCGTTCGACATCGACTCCATGCCCCCCGCGACGACTATGTCATTGTCGCCGAGCGCGATCGACTGCGCGGCCAGCATCACCGCTTTCAAACCCGACCCGCAAACGTGATTGACTGTGAACGCCGAGACCTTGTCGGGGAGGCCCGCGCCGAGCGCGGCCTGCCGGGCCGGATTCTGCCCTAACCCCGCTTGCAGCGCGCATCCCATGATCACCTCATCGATCTGCGAAGCCTCCAGCTCCGCGCGTTCGAGGGCCGCGCGCACGACTATGGAGCCGAGCTGAGGCGCAGTAAACGACTTCAGCGCCCCCTGAAATTTCCCGATTGCTGTGCGCGTTGCGCTGATGATGACCGGCTGCAGCATGACTGATACTTCCTTTTCCGAATTCGCGATTCGATTCCCCTTTGAATCAATCGCCGACATTTTTTCCGCAAAATGATTATAACGGCTCATGGGTGTGAGTCAAATTATCTGAAGCCCGCGCATGAATCTTAAGAGCGCGCCTCATGATCGATGTGATTGCGGACCGCGTCGCGTCGCGCTACGGCGAGGGGCTTGACTGAAAAAGCCGGTTTATGTGAGCATACGCTTTCGCTAATGAGCGACCCCGATCATCTCGCATTTGACAAGGCGGCGTAGCCAAGTGGTAAGGCAGAGGTCTGCAAAACCTTTATTCATCGGTTCGATTCCGATCGCCGCCTCCATTCACTTCATATAATCCGACTCGCCTTTTCCACATCGCCTGGAATCCTAAAGGAGTAATCTCGTAACTGAAGCGAATGCGCTGAAAACGGCGATGTGGCGCGCGAGCGACTGAACAATCATCAACCGGAGGGGACGCCTTTATGAAAAGCGCATTTTGCGTCAAGTATTTCGCCATCCTGACAATCCTGTTTTTGGTCTCGCGCCCGCCGGCGCCCGCGCAGAACCCCGCGCAGAATGCGGACACCGTCAAGGAGCGTTACACCAAGCACGAATTCCTGATCCCGATGCGCGACGGCGTTCGATTGTTCACTGTCGTCTACACGCCCAAAGACGCTTCGCAGCCGTATCCGTTCCTGCTTACGCGCACGCCCTACAGCGTCGCCCCTTATGGCGTTGACAATTACCGCGCGTCGCTCGGGCCTTCGGAACATTTCGAGAAGGAAGGGTTCATCTTCGTCTATCAGGACGCGCGCGGGCGGTATATGTCCGAAGGCGAATTCCAGCAGGTGCGACCGCACCATCTGAACAAACGCGGCCCGAAAGAGATAGACGAAAGCACGGACACTTACGACACCATCGAATGGCTGCTCAAAAACATTCCGAACAACAACGGCAAGGCCGGAATGATCGGCGTTTCGCAACCCGGCTTTCACGTCGCGGCGAGCATGATCGATTCGCATCCGGCGCTCGTCGCCGCATCGCCCCAGGCACCGACGGCCGATTACTACCTGGGTGATGATGTCTACCACAACGGCGCGTTTATGCTGGCGGCCAATTTCTGGTTCTATTCCGGCTTTCGTCCGCGCGGCGGCGAGCCGCAACCACCCGGGCCGCGCATACCTTTCGACCCCGCCACGCCCGATGGTTACGACTTCTTTTTGAATCTTGGCCCACTGGCCGAAGCCAACCAGAAACTGTTCGGCGGCGAGGCTCGCTACTGGCAGGAGATCGTTGACCATCCGAATTATGACGAATTCTGGCGCGAGCGTTCGCTGTGGAAATTCATGAACAACGTGAAATGCGCCGTGCTCAACGTCGGCGGATGGTACGACGCCGAAGACCCTGTGGGGCCGTTCCACATCTATCGCGCGGTCGAGAAGAACAATCCGGGCACGGTAAATATGCTGGTGATGGGGCCGTGGTCGCACGGCGGCTGGTCACGCGGCGATGGAGACAGATTGGGCAATGTGAGCTTCGGCGTAAAGACGGCGCTGTTTTTCCGCGAGCAGATTCAGTTCCCTTTCTTTATGCGCTATCTGAAAGATAAACCGGTCGAATTGCCCGAGGCGTTTATGTTCGTCACCGGCTTGAACGAATGGCGGCGTCACGGCCAGTGGCCGCCGAAGGACGCCAGGCCGATGACTTTCTGGCTTCACGCCGGCGAGAGATTGCAAGGCGCCGCGCCGACGGAAGAACGCGCCTTCGACGAATACACGAGCGACCCGAATCGGCCTACGCCGCATCTGGGCTACATCACGCGCGGATTTACTTCCGATTACATGACCGAGGATCAACGCTTCGCCGCGCAGCGTCCTGACGTGCTGGTTTATAAAACCGGGCCGCTGGAAGAAGACCTGACAATCGCCGGGCCGATAAAAGTCAGCCTCAACGTTTCGACTTCCGGGACCGATTCCGATTTCGTCGTGAAGCTGATTGATGTCTATCCTGGCGACTATCCGACTCCTGAGCCTCCTCAAAACCAGCCGATCCCGGCCAACGCCGTAAAGATGGGCGGTTATCAGCAGTTGGTGCACGGCGAGCCTTTTCGCGCGAAATTCCGCAACAGTTTTGAAAAGCCCGAGCCGATGACGCCGAATCAACCGACCGCGATCAACTTCGAGATGCCCGATGTTTATCACACGTTCCGGCGCGGACATCGGGTGATGGTTCAAATCCAGAGTTCGTGGTTCCCGCTGGTTGATCGCAATCCGCAGAAGTTTATTGATATTCCAAAGGCGAGGCCGGAGGACTTTCAAATGGCCACGCAGCGCGTTTATCGTTCGCGCGGTTTGAATTCTTCCGTGACCGTGCTGGTCGAGCGCCGCATCTCCGGAGGGTTATGAAGGCCGACCGCCGTCATTCGTCATTTGTTGACTCGCCCTTAAACGCAATGACGAGTGACAAGCGCTACTACCTCATAATTCCCTGCGTAGCCATGTATTCATCGCCGGCGGCGACTTTTCCGTCCAGCATTTTCATTTTCCTGTCGGCGAGGTGGAGGAAGCGCGAGTCGTGAGTGACCAGGCAAACCGTGGAGCCGTTCGCATGCAACTGCTTCAGTATATTCATGACCATCTGCCCGCTGGCCGAATCGAGGTTTCCGGTGGGTTCGTCGGCGAGCAGGATCGTTGGCTTGCAGGCCAGGGCGCGGGCGAGGGCCACTAGTTGCTGATGCCCGCCCGAAAGCTGGCTCGGGCGACTGCGCGCCCGATCCGCGATGCCCATCATCTCCAGAAGCTCCGTCACGCGCCCGCGGCGATCGGACACCCTCATATTAGAGTAGGCGAGCGGCTGCTCAACGTTCTCAAAAACCGTCATATCGCCGATCAGGTTGAAGCCCTGAAAGACAAAGCCGATCTCCTGATTGCGAATGCGCGCGCGGTCCGACAGCTTCAGGTTCTGCACCGGCTGACCGTCGAAGCAGTAAACGCCGCCGGTCGGAGAGTCGAGCAGGCCCATGATCGCCAACAATGTGGATTTGCCGCACCCCGAAGGGCCGAATACGACGACGAACTCTCCGCGGTTAATGGTCAGATCAACGCCGAGCAGAACGCGCGTCTCGACGCTTCCCTGGCGGAAAGACTTCGTTATGTCTTCCATCAAGATCAGGGGCAAATTCAGCGACGGATTCGATCTCATCACGTTTCCTCCGAATGTTTAGGTCGTTTCGACGAGGATGCCGGTCACAGATACGATTGCGGCCGTGACCTGGTTCGATCGTTTTTCACTTTCTTCCGGCCTTTATTGAGCGTCCGGCCATGTGTGCTAAAAAAATAGCACGCTGATCCTCTTTTGTCACGGCTGAAATCTTCTTCGGGCCGGAGCTTGATTGAACCGGTGTCAGACTTCAGAACTAATCTATCCACATTTTCCTGTCCGCATTTTCCTGTTCGGCGTTCACAACAGGAAGATGTGGGACAGGAAAATAGTGAGTGCGATCTCAGCGGTCCGGGTTTCAACCGTTCTTCTAATCATCGCGAAAATGGCGCGTCTCCCCCGACAATTACGGCGAAAATGGCGCCGCAAGGCGCAAAAATAATCGGCGGGCGCCCACATTCGATTAGATAATGGCCTTACCTGCTCTCAAAAATCTCCACCCTCCGGATCACGTCGCCGCGCGCGATGCTATCGACGACCTCCAATCCGCCGATGACCTGTCCGAAGACGGTGTAACCGCCGTCCAAATGTGGCTGCGGCGAATGCGTGATGAAAAACTGGCTGCCGCCGGTGTCCTTGCCCGATAAGGCCATCCCGACCGCGCCGCGAACGTAAGGCCTGGTGTTTATCTCGCAGCGGATCTGATAGCCGGGGCCGCCTTCGCCGTCGCCGCGCGGGTCGCCTCCCTGAATGACGAAATTCGGCACGACGCGGTGAAAAGTGTGGCCGTTGAAGAAGCCCTTGCGCGCGAGGGTGATGAAGCTGTCCACCGTGATCGGCGCGTCATGCGGAAAAAGTTCGATCCTGATCCGGCCTTTGGCGGTGTGAATCGTAGCCGTGACCCTTTTGCCAACGAGCGCGGCGACGCGTTGATAGAAGGCATTGCCGTGAGCCGTTTGAACGACGCCGATGCGGTCGGAGAAATCGCCCGCGCCCATCTGTTTGAGCAGATCGACGGCTTGTCGGCGGACCAGGTGATCCCGGTCGGCGAGCGCGGATTTCACCGCTTCGACCGCCTCGGGCTTCTTATGTTTCGAGATGGCAGTGAGGATGGCGAGTCTGGCGTCGTTCGCCGGGTCGCTCTTACTCCTAGCAAGCGCGGCGACCAGAGGCGCGAGATGAGCTTCGCGAGGTTGCTCGGCCAGGATGTTTGCGGCGGTGGCGCGCACGATGACGTCTTTCTCCATCAGTTGTGACGGGAAGAACGAAAGATAAAAGTCGATTTGCGTTTTGAGCGACCGCGCGAATGACGGTTCGGCCTGGAGGTTCAGCGCCAATTTGTTGATGGCGCGCAAGGCTTCCGGCCTACTACGCTGATCGCATGCCGGACTCTTTATAACCGGCATTATGCCGTAAACAAGCTCATGCAAAGCCAGCTCCCAAACGCCGCCGTCTTTCGTCGGCAACCACTCGCTGATGGCGAGCGCCGTCGTCGCGGCGCGCCTCCAATCCCGGCAAAAGGCGCCGCGCTTGTCAGCGAAGCCAGTAATCGCTTCACGAAACTCGGTGTCGGCAAATTTGGCCATCGCCACTTCAACTTCTCGAACAGACTTCTGCGCCAACGCGTGATGAAATTGAGCTAAAAAGACACGCGCGCGCTCGCCTTTAATCGTTCCCAGCGCGGTCGCGACTTCCAGCAAAAGGTTGAGCGTCTCATCATCCTTTTGCCGCATATGCTGAGGCCCCCACAACAGGACTTCCCCCAGTTCAATCAGAGGCCCTTCAGCGCGCCGGTCGCCGAGCGCGGCCAACGCGCGCACCGCGTTGACTTCCGCGCGTTCGCTCTCATCGTCGAGCAGTTTCAACAACGGTTCAACCGCTCTCGCGTCCTTGCTTGCCCCGAGCGCTCGCGCGGCGTTCGCTCTGACATCGGCGTCGCCGTCATTTAACGCTTCGATCAAAGCCGGGACCGCGGCGTCAATCGGTTGTCGAAGCCGGGCGAGCGCGTTGGCCGCCTGCGCCCGAATCTCGGCGTCATTCGACTTCAATTGGCGCGCGAGCGGTTCGACTGAAACACTCACTTGCAACCGCATTAAGGCGGCGATCGCCAGGCCGGTCAGAAGCTTTTCGTCGGCGGTCAGCCTGGATTGAGGATCGGGGAGTTGTTTAGCGATTGTATCGGCGTCTAGAGCGATGCCCAGGTCTAGCGCCATCGGCGGTCTGACAGCGCTCAGAATTTTGCCAAGCGCTTCGCAAACACGAGCGCGGACAAGCGGCGGCTCGTCGCGCTTGTGAGGGGGCGCCAGTAACGGACTGATCGCGCTCCCCAAAGACGAAATCGCCTTCGCGTCCTCCACCTCACCCAGGGCGAACGCCGCCATCGCTCTCACGTTTATGTCACGATCCTGGTTGAAAAGATCGATCAACGCGTCCGCGCCGCGTTTGTCGCCGATGCGGCCGATGGCCAGCGCGGCCCGCTCGCGCACCGCCGCCGAAGCATGTTTGAGCAGGCCGGTCAATTCATCGCCGTTGAGATTGCGTTCATCTTCAAGCTGGATGATGCGAATGTGAATCTCCGGCGGTATCGCCGCGCCCGATCGCTTCGGCCGCTCGTCGGCCGCCACGCCAACGGTAAAAACAAACAGGGAGAGGAAGAAGAATTTCAGGCAGCCGGGTTTCATCAACAGTCATTCTCCTCGGGAAAGGGGAGGGCAAACTGCCTGGGACCGCCGCCCATCCCTGCCTGCGGGGTTTCCGGCGATGACCGACTGACCGAAGCAAGCAGGCAAGGATGGGCGGCGCTCCCAGGTAGTCTCTACCCTCGCGCCGCGCTAATCATTCTTTCAGAGCGTCGCAGCGCGATATGTTGAACTCCTCAGTTCGACTTTATCCATTCACACGGCATAACAAACCGCGTCAGTTAATCAATCCCATTTTGAAACGCCATTAGTAGCCTTGAGGCTGGAACCCCTGGTTATGCTCGAAGTCCCTCTCCGATATCTGATGCTAAAATTGCAAAAGTATTTCATGGATAGAGTCGAGCTCAGAAAATGTGGCGCAAGCGGGCCGAGGTTGCGCGGCTTCGGCAAGGCAAACTGCCAGTTTGCCCTACCCGCGCGCCGCGCTTTACATTCTTTCAGAGCGTCGCAACGCGACATGTTGAATTCCTCGGCCCCCCCGGGCAGGCATCGCTTCCAGTTCGGATGCGTCTGATTCCGATCAATAGGTCTTTCGCGGAGACTGCGCGCTGGAAGCGGCGCGTACCCAGGGGGATTTCTATTTTTGTTTTGCAGTAGCCGTCGTTCCGCCGCCCGCTTGCTGCGCTTTCTGGGCGGCCTTCGCCTTCTCGACGATTTGCGCCACGTCTTCCAACAGTTTCTTCGCGTCGTAGACTATGCCGTCTTTGATCGTCCACCTTACTCCGCCGACTCGTTCGATCTGTCCCGTCTGATCGTTCAACCGAATCGCCCCCGTGCCGTACAAGACCTTCAGATTAGCGATCGGGTTTTCGGGAACGATAATCAGATCGGCCAGTTTGCCCGGCCGGATTATGCCGAATTCCATCAACCTTCCCTGCTGTTGCGAGAGCAGTTCCGCGCCGTTGAAGGTCGCCGAGCGAATCACTTCGAGCGGATGGAATCCCGCCTCCTGGAACAGCTCCAACTCGCGAATGTATTCGAAGCCGTAGGTCTTGAAGATGAAGCCTGAATCCGATCCGGTCGTCACGCGCCCGCCGCGATTCTTGAATTCGTTGACGAACGCCATC
>Ga0081455_10009432_pt1 | contig 10042 bp, 12 predicted proteins | sample TabmetS3T2R1_FD_70207 | JGI IMG/M metagenome (GOLD analysis project Ga0081455, IMG submission 70207) | Tabebuia heterophylla rhizosphere microbial communities from the University of Puerto Rico - S3T2R1 | ecosystem: Host-associated > Plants > Roots > Rhizosphere ... | reverse complement strand
CAGCTCAGATTTTGCCTCCCGCCGCGGCTGCCCGCGCGGCTTCGCTGCGCAGGTTCCACAGGATGCCGGCGAGGATCAAAGCGGCGCCGAGAAAAATGAAGCCGTCGAGCGGCTCGCCGTAGAGCCACCAGCCGATCACCGCGATCAGCGGGATGCGCATGAAGTCGAGCGGTACCACCACGCCCGCGTCTCCCGCGCGAAAGGCCTGGGTGAGGCAGTAGTGGGAGGCGAGGCCGGAGAGGCCGATGCCGATGACGGCCGGAAGCTGGCCCATCTCGAGCCTGGCGATCGAGAGCGGGTTGGATGCCAGCAGGGCGAGGGGCAGCTGGATCAGCATCATCCAGAAGATGATCGCGAACGGGGCGTCCGTATTCGTCAGCTTCTTGGTGGCGATCAGCACGACCGCAAAGCCGAACGCCGCCGCCAGCGCCAGCAGCGCGCCCGGCTGCACGGTCGCCAGGCCGGGACGCAGGATCACCACAACGCCGAGCAAGCCGAGCACGACGGCGCCGATCCGGCTCGCGGTGAGGCGCTCGCCCAGCACCGGCATCGCGAGCAGCAGCGTCCATGCCGGCGTGGTGAATTCCAGCGCGAAGGTCATCGCCATGGGGATGAGCAGCAGCGAGGTCGCCCACAGATACGAGGAGCCCACGTGAACAGTGTTGCGGAACACGTGCAGCACGAGGTGCCGGCTGAACAGCGTTGCACGCAGGTCGGCGCGCGCGGCCGCGAGACTCGCCATCACCAGGAGGCCGAGGCCGGCGCGCAGCGCGAGGATCTCCATCACGGTGAGCGTCCCGGCGAGGACGCGCACCGACACCGCCATCGCCGAGAACGACAGCAGCGCACCGGTCATCCACAGGACGACGCGAACGAGATGTCTTTGCGCCACGCGGGATTATTCCGAGGCGCGTCGCTCAGGAACGGAGCGGACGGCGATCGCCGGCATGCATCGCGTCACTCCGCGTCAGGCTGGTTCTCCGGCCGCGCCTGCTCGAAGGCCGGAAGCTTGGCGCAGGCGGCGTCGATCGCGACGAGCTTGGGAAAGCGCTCGAGCGGCACCTTCAGGCGCCGCGCATTGTAGATCTGCGGCACGAGGCAGACGTCGGCGAGCGTGACCTCGCCGCCGAAGGCGTAGGGGCCCGGGCGAACCATGGTCTCCAAGGCCTCGAAGCCTTCCAGGACCCAGTGATGATACCAGGCGTCGATCTTGGACTGGTCCTGCCCGAGCACGTTCTTGAGATAGCGCAACGGCGAGGTGTTGTTGAGCGGATGAATATCGCAGGCGATCGCCAGCGCGAGCGCCCGCACCTTCGCGCGCTCGACCGGATCGCGCGGCAGGAGCGGCGGCTGCGGATCGACCTCGTCGAGATATTCGATGATCGCGAGCGATTGGGTGAGCACCTCGCCGGAATCGAGCTTGAGCGCCGGCACGCGCATCTGCGGATTGATCGCGCGGTACTCAGGCTTCCTGTTCAGGCCGCCGTCCTTCTGCAGATGGATCGAGACCATGTCGCCGCTCAGCCCCTTGAGGTTGAGAGCGATGCGGAGCCGGTAGGCTGCGGATGAGCGGAAATAGGTGTAGACCTTCACGTGTCCTCCTCGTGGGACGGCCGCCGCGCGCGCGGCCCTGCTTTCAGATTTTGCCGCTCTCGATTTCAGCGACGAGCTCGGCCGAGCGCTTGGTCAGTTGCTTCATGGCGCGGTCGAAGGCAGGACGGTCGGCGGGCGCCACCACCTCGGCCAGGCGATCCATGAAGGCGAGTGCGCTCGGCGCGAGCTCCTCGTAGACGGTGCGGCCGGCCGGCGTGAGCGAGAGAAACGATTCGCGCAGGTCGGCGCGATTGGCGCGGCGGGTGAGGAACTTGCGTTCCTCGAGGTGCGCGACCGCGCGCGAGACCTTGGTCTTGTGCATGTGGGTGCGGGCGCCGACCGCCTTCCCCGTCATCACCCCGTTCTCGCCCAGCGTGACGAGCACGCGCCACTCAGGTATCCCAATACCGTGGCGGCCGTAAACCCGGGTCAGCGCCTGTGACACCAGGCTGGACAGCACGTTGAGCCGATGCGGCAGGAAGTCTTCGAGCTTGAGAAGCGGGGCGTCGGCCGGCGCCGCAGCGGCGGAGTACGCCGCGCCGTCACGAGCTGGACCCGAGTTCATCATCGACCGCGTCCCCGGCGTGGAGCGGTCCGCTCGAGCTTCGACCGCCGGAGAACATTGGCCGAAGATCAGCAGCCGTGCAACGGCGCACGCGGTCTAGCGACCGCCCCTAGCGCAGGCATTCGATGGCGACGAACTCGTCCTTGGCCGAGCTGCCGGTGGTGGCCGGCACGCCGCCGCTAATCTCGTCGCGCTCGATCTTGCGGAACGACGCGGCGCGGGCGAAGTCGTGCGACTGGCAATAGGCGGTGGCCACCACGACGCCGCAGGCCGCGCCAGTGGCGAGGCAGCGGTCGACGCCATAGCCGTCCGAGACGTTGGCGATGATGAATGTGCGCGTTTCGGCCTGCGCAGCCGTGCCGAAGGCGGCGCCCGCCAAGACGAGCGCGGCGAAGACGTAACGCATCGTTGGCCCCCCTCCCATCCCGGGTTCTCCCGGAGATCGGACACGACGCCTCATCTACTGTGGGAAGCCTTAAGGCGCCCCTAACCGGGCCGCCGCGTCCCACGCATCCCCGGGCATGTGTTAGCGGGATCGGCCGCGTATGACTAGGACATGAAAGCCACACTTGCTGCCGATCTGCAGCCGGCCGGGCCGGGGTGCCATGGCCCGCATGGAGCCTAAAGCGCGGTCACGCGCGTCCATAGCCCGCGAGGACGGGCGTGACCGCCCTTAAGGACGCGCCATGGCGGAATGCGGGGCCTTTTCCCGCTGCAGAAACCCCGGATTTCGCTTCGCTCCATCCGCGCTACGGGCCGCGAACCCCTTGACGCGTTCGGTCGGCTTCCCCATTGTGCGCCCCCATGTACGGCCTTGACCAGATCTGCGGCATTTGCCGGGAGATTATTCGCTAGCGACCTGCGCTGGCTGCGGCCGTCTATTCTCTCGATCGAGATCCTCGGACGCCCGGCCAGCAAGGCCGCAGGGCGCTTGTCTCGTTTCGACACTCGGTGAGGCGGGGACGGCGGCGCAGGCGCGATGGGACGCACCCGATGGAGCTCAGGCTCTACGATACGCTGACGCGGGAGAAACGGGAATTCACGCCGATCGATCCCGCGCGCGTGCGCATGTATGTGTGCGGGCCGACGGTCTACGACTTCGCCCATATCGGCAATGCGCGCCCGGTCATCGTGTTCGACGTGCTGTTCCGGCTGTTGCGCCACCGCTACGGCGCCGACCACGTCACCTATGTGCGCAACATCACCGACGTCGACGACAAGATCAACGCGCGCGCGGCCGAGGAATATCCCGCCCTGCCGCTGAACGAGGCGATCCGCATCGTCACGGAGAAGACCGAGCGGCAATTCCACGAGGACGTCGACGCGCTCGGCTGCCTGCGTCCGACGCTCGAGCCGCGCGCGACCGAGCACATCGCCGAAATGAAGGTGCTGATCGAGCGCCTCGTGGCCGAGGGCCACGCCTATGTCGCGGAGGAGCACGTCCTGTTCAGCGTGCCCTCGATGCCCGACTACGGGCGGCTCTCGCGCCGCTCGCTCGACGAGCTGATCGCTGGCGCGCGCGTCGAGGTCGCGCCCTACAAGCGCGACCCCACCGATTTCGTGCTGTGGAAGCCGTCGAAGCCAGGTGAGCCGGCCTGGCCGTCGCCCGCCGGCATCGCCGTGTCCGGCCGGCCGGGCTGGCACATCGAATGCTCGGCGATGTCGTGGAAGCATCTGGGCGAGACCTTCGACGTCCACGGCGGCGGCATCGATCTCGTGTTTCCGCATCACGAGAACGAGATCGCGCAGTCGCGCTGCGCTTTCCACACGCCGGTCATGGCCAACACCTGGATGCACAACGGCTTCCTACAGGTGGAAGGCGAGAAGATGGCCAAGAGCCTGGGCAACTTCTTCACTATCCGGGAATTGTTGGCCGATTGGCCGGGCGAGGTGCTGCGTTTTCAAATGCTGATGACGCACTACCACCAGCCGATCGACTGGACGAAGTCCGGCACGGAACAGGCGGCGGTCGCATTGGACACGTTTCATCATCTCACCAGCGCTGCCGACCCTCGAAGCGGACAGGTCTCTGCAAGCGTGCTGGCGGCGTTGGCGGACGATTTGAATACGCCGTTGGCGATCGCCGACCTGCACAAACTCGCAGCCGAGGCCCGCAGGGGCGATTCTCAGGCTGCTGGCGATCTGCTCGCGACCTGCCAGTTCCTGGGCCTGAACCTGAGCAAGATAAGCCTGCAGGACATCCTTAGGCGTCAGCGCGGAGGCGTCGACGAGAATAAGATCAATGCGCTGGTCGACGCGCGCAACGCCGCCCGCAAATCGAAGAGCTTCAAGGAGGCGGACCGCATCCGCGACGAGCTCAAGGCGATGGGCATCGAGCTCGAGGACCACAAGGACGGCACCAGCAGCTGGAAGGTGAAGCGATGATGATGGCGCGCGCAGAGCCGAAGCTTGCGCTGCGGCCGTTCCTGCCGGGCGACACGCCTCTTCTCGCCGAGATCTTCCGCGCCAGCATCGCGGAGCTGACCGGCGACGATTACAGCGCGGCGCAGCAGGAGGCTTGGGCGGCCGCGGCCGACGAGGAGGCGGCCTTCGCGGCGCGGCTCGCCGACGCGGTGACCTTGCTCGGCACCGTCGACGGCTCGCCGGTCGGCTTTGCCTCGCTCGCCGGGACCGAGCGGCTCGACATGCTCTACGTTCATCCCGCCGCCGCCGGGCAGGGGGTCGGCACCATGCTCGTCGACGCGCTGGAGCGGCTCGCCCGCTCCCGCGGCGCCGCGCGGCTCACCGCCGACGTCAGCGACAGCGCGCAGGATTTCTTCCGCCGCCGGGGCTTTTCGCCCCGGCAACGCAACAGCGTGCCGCTCGGCGGCGAGTGGCTGGCGAACACCACCATGGAAAAACAGCTCGCTGCGAAGGAGCGCGCGCAATGAACAGACCCGAGGGTCCGACCCCGTATCTGCAGAAGCACCATATCGTGGCTGCGATCGTCGCCATCGTGGTCGCCATCGCGCTGGTGCTCAACTATTACCTCTGGTGACGCTGTCTGGAGCTCAAGCCATGGAAAAACCGGACACGCCGTTCCCGAAACACTGGCTCTACTACATCGTGCTCAAATATGCGGTCATCGCCGCGGCTGTGGTGATCGCGCTCTACGTCGCATCTCAGTTGTTGTGAGCTCGTCATGGCGCGCGAACGGCTCTATCTCTTCGACACCACGCTGCGCGACGGCGCGCAGACCAACGGCGTCGACTTCACGCTCAACGACAAACTGGCGATCGCCGGGATGCTCGCCGATCTCGGCATCGACTATGTCGAGGGCGGCTATCCCGGCGCGAACCTGACCGACACCGAGCTGTTCGCGGACGAGCGCAAGCTCGCGACCACCTTCACCGCCTTCGGTATGACGCGGCGGCCCGGCCGCTCCACCTCGAACGATCCCGGCCTGGCCGCGCTGCTCGACGCCAAGGCCGACGCCATCTGCTTCGTGGCCAAGTCGTGGGACTACCACGTGCGCGTCGCGCTCGAGACCAGCCCGGAGGAGAACCTGGCCTCGATCCGCGACAGCGTGCGCGCGGCGAAGGCCAAAGGACGCGAGGTGCTGCTCGACTGCGAGCATTTCTTCGACGGCTACAAGGCCGATCCGCGCTTCGCGCTCGCCTGCGCCAAGGCCGCCTATGACGAGGGCGCGCGCTGGGTCGTGCTCTGCGACACCAACGGCGGGGCGCTGCCGCACGAGGTCGAGCGCATCGTCGGCGAGGTCGTCAGGGTCATTCCCGGCGACCATGTCGGCATCCACGCCCATAACGACACCGAGCAGGCGGTAGCCAATTCGCTCGCCGCCGTGCGCGCCGGCGCGCGCCAGATCCAGGGCACGCTCAACGGGCTCGGCGAGCGTTGCGGCAACGCCAATCTCGTCTCCATCATTCCGACGCTCAAGCTCAAGGCCGAGTTCGCCGACCGTTTCGAGATCGGCGTCTCCGACGCGCAGCTCGCAAAGCTCGCGCACGCTTCGCACACTCTCGACGAGATGCTCAACCGCGCGCCCGACCGCCACGCGCCCTATGTCGGCGAGAGCGCCTTCGCCACCAAGGCCGGCATCCACGCCTCCGCCATCATGAAGGAGCCCAAGACCTACGAGCACGTGCCGCCGGAGCGGGTGGGGAACCGGCGCAAGCTCCTGGTCTCCGACCAGGCCGGGAAGTCGAACGTGCTGGCGGAGCTCGACCGCATCGGACTCAAGGTCGACAAGGACGATGCCCGCATTGCGCGGCTCCTGGAAGTGGTGAAGGAGCGCGAGGCGCTCGGCTATGCCTACGAGGCGGCGGATGCCTCCTTCGAGCTCTTGGCGCGGCGCGTGCTCGGCAAGGTGCCGAACTACTTTGACGTCGAGAAGTTCGACGTCAACGTCGAGCAGCGCGAGAATGCCGTCGGCAAGCGCGTCACGGTGTCGTTGGCGGTGGTCAAGGTGAAGGTCGGCGGCGAGACGCTGATCTCGGCGGCGGAAGGCAACGGCCCGGTCAACGCACTCGATCTCGCGCTGCGCAAGGACCTCGGCAAGTACCAGAGCTACATCAGCGCGATCGAGCTGACCGACTACCGTGTGCGCATCCTCAACGGCGGCACCGAGGCGGTCACGCGCGTGCTGATCGAGAGCACGGACGAGCTCGGCGAGCGTTGGACCACGGTCGGCGTCTCGCCCAATATCATCGACGCCTCGTTCCAGGCGCTGATGGATTCGATCGTCTACAAACTCGTGCGCTCGGGCGCGCCGGCGTGAGCCGCAGATGATCGATCACGTCTCCGTCGCCGTGCGCGACCTCGAGCGGGCGGCGCGCTTCTACCGGGCAGTGCTGGGCGCGATCGGCTACGAGGCGCTCGAGGTTCGCCCGCGGACCGTCGGCTTCGGCAAGACCTATCCCGAGCTCTGGATCAATCTGCGCCCCGCCAAGGCGGCGGTCGAGGACGGCAGCGGCGCGCATGTGGGGCTGCGGGTGCGCACGACGGAGCTGGTCGATGCTTTCCACGCCGCGGCGCTCGCCGCCGGCGGCAGCTCCGACGGCGCGCCCGGTCCGCGGCCCCAGCACGGCGAGGGTTACTATGCCGCGTTCATCCGCGACCCCGACGGCAACCGCATCGAAGCGGTGACGTTTCTCAAGAGCCAAGTGTGATCTGCAACAAGTGTGATCTGCGCGCCGGGAGAGCATTCATGCGGACCATGTCCCTTCTCGCGGCATGCGTTGCCTGCTGCGGCCTCGTCGCGCCCGCCGTCGGCCAGGGCACCTCCAAGGACGCCGCGCCGAAGGTGATCGTCGGCGACAATCCCTCGCTCTCCGGCGCGCCGCTCTATCTGGCGCTGGAGAAGGGCTACTACCGTGCGGCCGGCATCGACGTGCAGCTGGAGATGAGCGGGACCACGAGCGACATGGCGGTGCTGCTCGCGACCAACCGGCTCCAGGTCATCGGTGGCGCGCTCTCCGCCGGCTTCTTCAATTCGCTGAGCAAGGGGCTGCCGATCGCACTGATGATGTCGCGCGCGACCAGTCCCTATTCCCACTACCTCATGATCCGCCCCGAACTCGAAGGAAAGCTCACGCGGCCGGCCGATCTCAAGGGCCGCACCGTCGCGGTCGCCGCCCGCGGCGCGATCCTGGTCTACGAGCTCGCCAAGATCCTGGAGGCCGGCGGCCTGACGCTCGCCGATGTCGAGCTGAAATACATTCCCTTCGGCCAGATGGCGACCGCGCTGACCACCGGCGCGGTCGATGCCGCGCTGATGATCTCGCCGTTGCAGGACCAGGTCGCGGCCAAGGGCATCGGCGTCAAATGGATCAACGCCGACAGCATGATCAAGACGCAGCCGGTTCTGGTCTCGGCCTGGCAGGCCAACACCGATTGGATGCGGCAGAACGAGGACGCGGCGCGGAAATTCGTGCTCGCGACCCTGCGCGGCGTGCGCGACTATTGCACTGCCTACCATCGCGGTGCCAACCGCGAGGAGATCACCCGCATCCTGGCGAAATATTCCGACGTCAAGGATCCGGCGCTGATCGATCGCATCGAATGGGGCGCAACCGACGTCGACGGCCGCATCTTCGCGGCGAGCGTCACCGACATTCAGGATACCTTCGTCAAGGAGAGGCTCGTCTCCGACCGGGTGCCGCCCGAGAGAATCGCGCCGGTCGGCTGGCTCGCCGAGGTGGCCGCGAGCCTCGGGCCGTTCCGCCTCCCGCACGACGACGGCGCGCCCGGGTGTCGGTGAGAGTACGTCCAATCCACGCGGCGCTGTCGTCCCCGCGCAAGCGGGGACCCATGGTGCCCAAACCGCGATCTCTGGAATATGGATCCCCGCTGTCGCGGGGATGACATCGGATATTGTGGCCGGCTGTGCTCTCCAGGATGCGGGCGGAGCCACGCTCGCGCCTCGCCCTACATCTTCTCTGCGGCGACCGGCGCCATCTCCTTCTCCGCTTCCGACACGGCGCGCGCCGCCGCGAACAGCTGCGGCAGGATGTCCTCGACGGTTTCCGCCACCAGCAGATCGACCGTCATGCCGGCGCGGATGAACTCGAGCCGCCGCATCTCATCGATCAGCGCACACAGCGGATCCCAGAACCGCTCGATGTTGAGAATGAGGATCGGCTTCTTGTGCCGGCCGAGTTGTGCCCAGGTCAGCTGCTCGACCAGCTCTTCCAGCGTTCCCACGCCGCCGGGGAGGCCGACGAAGGCGTCGGCTCGCTCGAACATCTCGCGCTTGCGCGCGTGCATGTCAGGCGTGATGATTCGCTCCTGCACGCTGAGCAGCATGTGCTCGCGGTTGACCAGGAAGTCGGGGATGACCCCGGTCACGGCCCCGCCGTGGGCGAGGACCGAGTCGGCAAGCGCGCCCATCAGCCCGACCGACCCGCCGCCGTAGACCAGGCGAATGCCGTTCTCGGCGAGGATGCGGCCGAACTGCTTCGCCGCTCGCATGAAGGCTGGGTTTGTGCCGGGTCCGGACGCGCAGTAGACGCAAATCGATTTGATTGTGCTCATGGCCGAAGGATGTGGCCTCGCCGGAGCGGGCCGTCAAGCCGCGGTTTTGGCATGGCCGTCGCGGCTTCCGGCCCTTCCGTGGTTGGTTTTTCTCGTATGGGGTGATTGCAGTTGAGAAAATCTCTATATGTGGGGTTCGGCGGTCCGCCCCAGCGGCCCGCTAGTCCGGGTCAGTGTCTTAGATGGATTCCCGTCCGCGATCGACCGAAGCATTGAAGCGCGAAGTGTCCGCCGACGGCGGCGGCTCGCTGTTTGCGATCATGCGCGCCCTGTGGCCGTATATCTGGCCGGCGGAGCGCCCCGACCTGCAGCTTCGCGTCGGCGTGTCGATGCTGCTGCTGCTCGCGGCCAAGCTCGCGACCATCGCGGTGCCCTTCACCTTCAAATGGGCAACCGACGCGCTCACCGGCGAGGGCAGCGCGCCGGTGGCGCCGTCCGACTGGCTCCTCTGGGTCATCGCCGCGCCGATCGCCATGACCATCGCCTATGGCGGAATGCGCATCCTGATGGCGGCGCTCACCCAGGCGCGCGACGGCATCTTCGCCAAGGTGGCGATGCACGCGGTGCGCCGGCTCGCCTATCGCACCTTCGAGCACATGCACGAGCTCTCGCTGCGCTTCCATCTCGAGCGCAAGACCGGCGGCCTCACGCGCGTGCTCGAGCGCGGGCGCAACGCCATCGAGACCATCGTGCGCATGGTCATCATGCAGCTCGTCCCCACCATCATCGAGCTCGCCTTGATCGTGGTCGTGCTGCTCTACCAGTTCGACTGGCGCTACGTCGTCGTCGTGCTCGCCGTCGTCGCGCTCTACATGGTCTACACCTACAAGGCGACCGAATGGCGCATCGGCATCCGTCGCCGCATGAACGACAGCGACACCGACGCCAACG
>Ga0081455_10009431_pt1 | contig 10042 bp, 7 predicted proteins | sample TabmetS3T2R1_FD_70207 | JGI IMG/M metagenome (GOLD analysis project Ga0081455, IMG submission 70207) | Tabebuia heterophylla rhizosphere microbial communities from the University of Puerto Rico - S3T2R1 | ecosystem: Host-associated > Plants > Roots > Rhizosphere ... | reverse complement strand
CCGGCCGCATGCGCGCGCTCGCGGTCTCGGGGAGGGCGCGCGCCGTGCAGCTTCCCGACGTCCCGACCTTCAACGAGCTCGGCGTGAAGTTCGTGGACGAAACGAGCTGGTACGCGCTGTTCGCGCCCAAGGGCACGCGGGCGGAGATCATCGCCAAGGTCAACGCCGACGTGGAGCGCATCCTGGCGATGCCCGACGTCAAGGAGAAGGGCGTCACGCTCGGCTATCGCTTCGTCGGCGGCTCTCCGGAGAAGCTCGCCGCCTTTCTCAAGAGCGAGATCGCCAAGTGGGCCGAGGTCGCCCAAAGCGCCTCGCTGAAGTGATCACGCGCGGCGATCAGTTGGCAGACGCTCGAATTGCGCTCAACGTCGCGATGCTCCGCTGGGCCGTCCAGTCGAGTTGCCCGTCGATGGTGCCGTGCGATAGCTGGAAATGGGGGCATCCTGCATTTTTATCTGAAGGTATTGCTGCTGCTGAGTGCCTTTTGTGCCCTTCTTACCTCCGGCCGGTTTCGCATCAGCGGGAGTAAACGCTCCTGCCGCGGCAACAGCGAGGATCGCGACGATCGGCAAGACAACGCATTTGCGCATCGGTGCTCCTGCAAGCAGCTCAGACGAATTTGCAACCCATTGTATCCAGGCACTCGAACGGCGTCGAGGCTCGCGCGCGTGCCGAGTGGTGTGCCCCGACCGATGCCGCTTCAATACCCCGCGGCGAGCGCGCCGCGGGTGCGGTTATCGGCGGCGCCGAGGAGGCCTGCCGGCGTCACCAGAATCGAATTGGCCGAGGTGGGCGGCAATCCCTCCACCACGGTGTGGCCGCGCGCTTTCAGCGCTCCCACCAGATCGGGTGAAAACCCGCGCTCGACCACGACCTCGTCGGGCCACCATTGGTGATGCACGCGCGGCTCGGCGATCGCGTCCGCGATCGAAAGCTTGCGGTCGATGACGTTGACGATCACCTGCAGCACCGTGGTGATGATGCGGCTGCCGCCGGGCGTGCCGGTGACGAGAAACGGCTTGCCGTCCTTGAGCACGATGGTCGGCGTCATCGACGAGAGCGGGCGCTTGCGCGGTCCCGGCGCGTTGGCGTCGCCGCCGATGAGGCCATAGGCATTAGGCGCGCCCGGCTTGGCGGCGAAATCGTCAAGCTCGTTGTTGAGCAGGATGCCGGTGCCCTCGGCGACGAGGCCGAGGCCGTAGCTGAGGTTGAGCGTGGTGGTGTTGGCGACGGCATTGCCGAAGCGGTCGACCACCGAGAAATGCGTGGTGTTGTCGCCCTCGCGCAGCGTGGCCAGCTCGGGGTGGATCTCTACCGACGGCGTTGCGTGCTCGGGGTCGATGGTCGAGCGCAAGGTCGCCGCATAGCGCTTCGACATCAGCCGCGTCAGTGGTGCCGCCACCACGGCGGAGTCGCCGAGATAGGCAGCGCGGTCGGCGTAGGCGCGCCGCATCGCCTCGACCATCAGGTGCAACCGCGCCGCGGGCTCAAGCTCGCCGAGCCGGTACCCCTCAAGGATATTGAGCATTTCGAGCAGGATCACGCCGCCTGACGAGGACGGCGGCATCGACACGACGGTGTGGCCGCGATAGGTGCCGCGCACCGGCCGGCGCAGCCGTGGCCGATAATCTGCAAGGTCCTCGCGCGTCATGATGCCGCCGGCGGCCTGGATCGCATCAGCGAGCTTCTGAGCGACCGCCCCTTCGTAGAAGGCACGCGGTCCGCCCTGCGCGATCGCTTCGAGCGTGGCGGCAAGATCGCTCTGGATGAGCCTGTCACCCTCAGCGGGCGCGCTGCCGTCGGGCCTCAGAAATATTTTGGCGGAAGCCGGCCAGCGCGCGAGCCGCGTCTGCGCGCGCGGCAGTGAATCGGCAACGTCGTCCTCGACCGGGATGCCCTCGCGCGCGAGCGTGATCGCGGGCGCAATCAGCTCGGCGAGCGAGAACAGGCCGGAGCCGAAGCGTTGGTGCGCGAGCGCCAGCCCCGCGACCGTGCCGGGCACGCCGATCGAGAGCGCGGAATCGCGCGACTTGCGCGGGTCGGGCTCGCCCTTCTCGTTGAGGAAGATGTCGCGCGTCGTCGCCTTGGGCGCGGTCTCGCGATAGTCGATCGCGATCTGCCGGTTGGGGCGGGTGAGGTGGATCACCATATAGCCGCCGCCCCCGATATTGCCGGCGCGCGGATAGGTGACCGCGAGCGCAAAGCCGGTCGCCACCGCCGCATCGACCGCATTGCCGCCGCGCTCCAACACTGCGGCGCCGACCTTGGCGGCATGCTTCTCCTGAGCAACCACCATGCCGTGGCGCGCTGTGACCGCGCCGTCGCCGGCGTAGGCCGGCACGGCGAGGCTGATGATCAGGAAGATGAAGAAGGCCAAGCGGGTCATTTCGCTAAACTCTGCTCAGTCTTGTAGGGTGGGCAAAAGGCGCGAGGCACTGCGTTTCGTGCTCGCAAAAATCCATCGTGCGCCGTGCCCACCATCGACTTGTGCAGCTCCCATCGATTCTCATGGTGGGCACGGCGCACGACAGGTCTTGCTGAATGGAAACGCTGTGCCATCGCCTTTGCCCACCCTACGGTCCGATCGCAAGGTCACCGCCCCATCGTGTGGTACTGGCTGTTCGGCCGCATGTCGATCGCGGATGCGATCCGGTTGGTCATGTTGAAAAAGCCGGCGATAGCGGCGATGTCCCAGATATCGCGATCCGAGAAGCCGACGCGCCGCAGCCGCTCGCGATCCTCCTCCTCGATGGTCCACGGCTCGACCGTGAGCTTGACGGCGAAATCGAGCATCGCGCGCTGGCGCTTGTCGAGGCCTGCGGCGCGGTAGTTCATCACGATCTGCTCGCCCAGGATGGGATCGCCCGAAAGGCCGCGCACCGCCGAGCCATGCGAGGTGACGCAGTAGTAGCAGCGGTTCTGGGTCGAGACCGCAGTGGCGATCATCTCCTGCTCGACCTTGGTGAGGCCGGACTCCTTCTGCATGACTGAGTTGCGATAGGCCACAAAGCCCTCGAGCTTGGCCATGTCGAAGGAGAAGGCCCTGAACACGTTCGGCACGAAGCCAAGCTTCTCCTCGCACAGCTTGAACAGGTCGGCCATGGCCGGGGAGAGCGGCGCCGGCTTGAGCTTGAGCGCCATCACCTGCTTGTCGTCGTGGGCGGCACGGGAAGCTGCGGCAGGACCGCGTTTCTTCGGATCGCTGCGCTTTTCGGCGATCGTCTTGATCTTACGGGCTTTATCGCGGGTCTTGTCGCGGTTTCTGGCCACGGCGTCATCTCCCTGACGTTTGCGCGAGCAACCTATACCCTCTGGCATCCGAACGATATTGCGGCAGCGTACATACTATATGGTGATGGTACATGAATGCACTCGACGGACCGGTGCGGATGGGAAACACTCGCGCCGGTGATTCCGGCGATCTGGACTAGCCATGGCCGTGGAACAGCAAGCCGGCAGGGAAGAAGAGCAGGTCGCGGCGCGTCTGGTTGCCGCGGCCGGGACGATGCTTGAGTCCCAGGGAGCCGGGGCGCCCAAGGCGTTCGCGGAGGCGCTCTTCGGCCTGTCGGTCCCGGAGGACGTCGTCCGCTACGATGCCCGCGAGGTGGCGGCGCTGGCAGAGGCGGCCTGGGGGTTCCTGGCCGAGCGCAAGGCCGGCGCGCCCAAGATCCGCCTGGAGAGCCCTGCCGCCACTGGCGAGCATCTGCACTCGATCTCGGTGCTCGAGATCGTCAATGATGACATGCCGTTCCTGGTCGATTCCGTGCTGGGCGAGCTCGCCGAGCGTGGTGTCGAGGTCCTGCTTGTCGCCCATCCGGTGATTTCGGTGACGCGTGACGCGGCCGGCCGGGTGACAGCCTTCGGGGGAACGTCGAACGGGGCCGCGCGGCGCGAAAGCGTCATCCATATCCATATCGGACGCATCGACGACGAGGCCCGCCGCGCTGAGATCGTGCAGGGCATCGCCCAGGTGCTCGCGGACGTGCGCGTGAGCGTCCACGACTGGCGGGCGATGATCGACCGGGTCGAGCAGGTGATCGCGGGGCTCAAGTCCAATCCGCCGCCGCTGCCGACCGAGGAGATCGCCGAGGCGACTGCGTTCCTGGAGTGGCTGGTCGCCAACAACTTCACGCTGCTCGGCGTTCGCAATTATGTGTTCAGCGCCAACCAGGACGCGCTCGAGCCGCGCTTCGAGACCGGGCTTGGCCTCCTGCGTGCACGCGACGCCACTGCGCTCGAGCGCGGTGGCCGGTTCATCGTGACGCCGGCGGCGCGCGCCTTCCTGGACGAGCCGCATCTCCTGGTGCTTACGAAATCGCCGCGACGCTCGCGTGTGCACCGGCACACGCACATGGACTATATCGGCGTCAAGCTCTTCGATGCCAAAGGCAAGCTCTCCGGCGAATTCGTCATCATCGGCCTGTTCACCTCGACCGTCTACACCAAGTCGACCGCCACGATTCCCTATCTGCGCCGCAAGGTGATCGCCGTCGTCAAGCGCGCGGGCTTCGATCCGGATGGTCATTCCGGCAAGGCGCTGGTCAATGTGCTCGAAACCTATCCGCGCGACGAGCTGTTCCAGATCGACGAGAACACGCTTTATCGCAATTCGCTCGCGATCCTGCGGCTCGACGAGCATCCGCGCGTGCGCGTCTTGCCGCGGCGCGACCGCTTCGGCCGCTTCGCCTCCGTCCTGGTCTTCGTCCCGCGCGAGCGCTACCACAGCGGGGCCCGCCAAGCGATCGGCGAATACCTGGCCAATACCTATAAAGGCCGCCTCAGCGCGTTCTTTCCGTTTTTTCCGGAAGGGCCGCTCGTGCGCGTGCATTTCATCATCGGACGCATCGATCCCACCGTGCCGGAGCCGGACCGCGCGACGCTCGAAGGCGCCATTAGCGGCATCGTACGCAGCTGGACCGACGGCCTCATGGATGCGCTTACGGTCGCGCACGGGCCGGCCGGGCGAGCGCTGCTCGAGCGCTATCGCAACGCCTTCTCTCAGGGTTACCAAGAAGCCTATCCGCCAACCGATGCGGTCAGCGACATCCGGGTGATCGAAGGGCTCTCGGCCGCCAGGCCCATCTCCGCCGACTTCTATCGGCGTGTGACCGACGACGGCGCCTGCATCGGGCTCAAGATCTGGAGCCACAACCGCCCGATCCCGCTATCGGAACGGGTGCCGGTGCTGGAGAACATGGGCTTCCGTGTGGTCGACGAATTGACCTACCGGATCACGCTTGGAACCCCGGAGGAGCCCGACGTCTGGTTCCATGACATGATGATCGAAAGTGCCGACGGCGCTGCGGTCGATCTCGCGAGCCGCAAGCTTGCGCTCGAGGCCTGCTTCATCGTGGTGATGACCGGCGTGGCGGAGAGCGATGGCTACAACGCGCTCGTGCTCACTGCTGGCCTCGCCTGGCGCGACGTCACGCTGGTGCGCACGATCTCGCGCTTCCTGCGCCAGATCCGCGTGCCGTATTCGCAGAGCTATATGTGGGAGACGCTGACGCAGCATGCCGCCATCGCGGCCAAGATTGTGGCACTGTTTCATATCCGCTTCGATCCACGGCTCGATATCGCGATCGAGGCGCGCAAGGCGCGCGAGGCCGGGGTGCTCGCGGACATCGAGACAGCGTTGCAAGCGGTCGCGAGCCTCGACGAGGACCGCATCCTGCGCCACTTTGTGAGCGCCGTGCAGGTGGCGGTGCGCACGAGCTTCTACCAGCTCGATCGCGACGGGCAGCCGAAATCGCTGATCGCGATCAAGTTCGCGAGCCGCAAGCTCGAGCTGGTGCCGCTGCCGCGCCCACTCTACGAGATCTTCGTCTATTCGCCGCGGGTCGAGGGCGTGCATCTGCGCTTCGGCAAGGTTGCGCGCGGCGGCATCCGTTGGTCCGACCGGCCGCAGGATTTCCGCACCGAGATTCTCGGTCTGGTCAAGGCGCAGCAGGTCAAGAACGCCGTGATCGTGCCGGTCGGCGCCAAGGGTGGCTTCGTGCCCAAGCTGCTGCCGAAAGGCCCGCGCGAGGCGGTGCAGGCCGAGGGCACCGCGGCCTACAAGCTCTTCATCTCGACGTTGCTCGATATCACCGACAATATCGGCGACAAGGGCATTATCCCGCCCGACAGCGTCATCCGGCACGATGATGACGATCCTTATCTCGTAGTCGCTGCCGACAAGGGCACCGCGACCTTCTCCGACATCGCCAACGCGATCTCGGCGGAGCACAAGTTCTGGCTTGGCGACGCGTTCGCGTCCGGCGGCTCAGCCGGCTACGACCACAAGAAGATGGGCATCACGGCGCGGGGCGCCTGGGAGTCGGTGAAGCGGCACTTCCGCGAGATGGACCGCGATATCGGCGCCAGCCCGTTCACGGTCGTGGGTGTCGGCGACATGTCGGGCGACGTGTTCGGCAACGGCATGTTGCGTGAACAGACCATCAAGCTCGTCGCCGCCTTCGATCACCGCGACATCTTCATCGACCCGTCGCCCGATCCGCAAAAGAGCTTCAAGGAGCGCAAGCGCCTGTTCGATCTGCCGCGCTCGAGCTGGCAGGACTATGACAAGAAACTGATCTCGGCCGGCGGTGGCATCTATCCGCGCTCCGCCAAGGAGATCACGCTCTCGCCTGAGGCGCAGGCCGCGATCGGCTTCGACAAGGCCAAGGCGACCCCACAGGAGGTGATGAGCGCGATCCTCAAGGCGCCGGCCGATCTTCTCTTCTTTGGCGGCATCGGCACCTATGTGCGCGCCGCAACCGAGACTGACGAGGCGGTCGGCGACCGCGCCAACGACGCGATCCGCGTCACCGGGGCGGAGCTGCGCGCCAAGGTGGTGGGCGAGGGCGCCAATCTCGGCATGACGCAGCGCGGCCGCATCGAGGCTGCGATGAGCGGCGTGCGCCTCAACACCGACGCCATCGACAACTCCGCCGGCGTCAACACCTCCGACATCGAGGTCAACGTCAAGATCGCGCTCGCCCAGCCGGTGCGCGAGGGCAAGCTTTCGCTTGCTGCGCGGAACCGGCTCCTTGCCGATCTAACCGACGAAGTGGCGGCCCTCGTACTGCGCAACAACTATCAACAGCCGCTCGCGCTCTCGCTCGCAGAGCGGCGCGGGCTCGAGGACTTGGGCTTCGAGCAGCGGCTGATGCAGTCGCTGGAAGCCACTGGCGAGCTCGACCGCGGCGTCGAGTTCCTGCCCGACGACAAGGAGATCACTGAGCGTCGGCGGCGCTCGCAGGCGCTCACGCGGCCGGAGCTTGCCGTGCTCCTTGCCTATGCCAAGCTTTCCCTCGGCCACGAGCTGCTCGAATCGAACGTGCCGGACGATCCCTATCTCGGGCGCGAGCTTGGCCGCTACTTCCCCAAGGCGATCGCTGAGAAATATCCCGACGCGCTGGCGCAGCATCGCCTGCGGCGCGAGATCATCGTCACGCAGCTCACCAATTCGATGATCAACCGTGGCGGGCCCTCGCTGGTCGTGCGCATCGCCGACCAGACCGGCGCCTCGGCGGCGCTGATCGCAGCCTCATTCACGGCGGTGCGCGAGAGCTATCAGATGGTGGCGCTCAACACCGCGATCGATGGCCTCGACAATCACGTCGCCGGCAAGCTGCAGCTCGATCTCTATGCCGCGGTGCAGGATCTCCTCCTTGATCGCCTGGTCTGGTTCCTCCGCAACGTCGATCTCGCGCAGGGCCTGGCCGGGATCATCGAGCACTATCGTGCCGGCATCGCCACAGTCGAGGCCGCACTCGATCGCGCGCTTACCGGTGAGGTCGCGGCCGCGCGCACGGCGCGTGAGGCTGAGCTCAAGGCGGCAGGCGTTCCGGACGCGCTCGCCCGCAAGCTCGCCAGCCTACCTGCGCTCACCGCCGCGCCCGACATCGTGGTGGTGGCCGACCGTACCGGGCAAAACATCGCGGAAGTTGCCGCCACTTATTTCGCGGCCGAGACCTTCTTCCGCCTCGACCGCATCGCGCGCGCGGCGCGCGCCATCAAGGTGTCGGATTATTTCGATCGTCTCGCGCTCGACCGTGCGCTCGATTCGATCGGCGACGCCGAGCGCCGGATCGCGGCCGCGATGTCGGGCAATGGTGCCTACGGCGCCCGCGCGGTCGAGGCCTGGGTTGCCGAGCGCAAGACGGTCGTCGGCCGCATCCGCACTTCCGTGCATGAGATTGCCTCGTCAGGGCTCACCCTGTCGAAGTTGTCGGTGGCCGCGAGCCTCTTGGGCGACTTGGTCCGACACTGAAAGACGATTCGCCATCTGGCGGAAACGTCGGCAGCATGCGAGCATTCCTGGCCTCACCCGGTTCGACAGGATCGCCATGGACCGCCGCACTTTCCTTGCCCTCGCGGGCGCTTCTGCCGCGAGCCCTGCTTTCGCACAGCTTGCGAGCGGCCGCCCGGCGCGATTGATCGTGCCGCTCGCGGCCGGCGGTGCGACCGATCCCTATTCTCGACTAGTTGCGGATCACATGGCGCGGACGCTGCAGCGCCCGGTCATCGTCGAGCACAAACCTGGCGGCAGTGGCATCGTCGGCTCGCAATACGTGGTCGATCAGCCTGCCGATGGCAATCTCATATTGCTTGCGACCCAGGCGACCACGGAGATCATTCCGCATGTGCAGCGGGCGATGAAATGGTCGCTCGACGATTTCATCCCACTCATTCGAGGCGTCACCTCGCCGTTGGTGCTGGTCGCCAATCCGAGCGTTCCCGCCAAGACGTTTGCCGAGCTTCTAGCCTGGATCAAACAGAACCCTGGCAAGCTCAGCTATTCGTCCTACCTCGCCGGCACCCCGTCGCACTTCCTCGGCTATCAGATGAACGAGCGCTTCGGGCTCGACCTCCTGCATGTGCCGTCGAAGGGCTCGGGCTTCCAGATGACCGACATGATCGCCGGCCATGTGCTGTTCGGCTTTGCCCAGACACAGTCGTCGCTGCCATTCCTGCGCGAGGGTAAGCTGCGGGCGATTGCGATCACGGACGATCGGCGCTCACGCCATATGCCGGATGTGCCGACCTTTGCGGAGCTTGGCTATCCGGAGTTCACCGCTCGCGTCTGGTTCGGGCTGTTCCTGCGCGCTGGCACGCCCGCGCCGGTGGTTGAGAGTCTGCTCACTGCCGCCAAGGCTGCGCATGCGGATGCGGATGTGCGCGCAAAGCTCGACGCGCAAGGCTTGGACATGTCGGGCCAGACCGGGCGGGAATTCGCAGAGGATATTCGTAAGCAGAGCGAGCGCTGGGCGCGTCTCATCAAGGCGTCGGGCTACAAGGCGGATTGAGTTGTAGTCATCCGTTTTCGCTTTCGCGATTTCTTGCGGCGTGCACGATATAGAGCACTTCGATTTCTTCTCGCGATTCGTGCACCTCGTACACGATGAGATAGGGCGGTTCGACGAGCTCACGCGTGCCCGGATCGAGGCCGGGCCGTCCATATGCTCAAGACCAGGCGTTGCAAGCCTGCCAACGCGCTGACGGATGCGCCGGATCATCTCGGCGGCAGCGCGAGGCCTGTCCTTGGCGATCCACTCAAAGATATGATCGAGGTCGGCGTCCGCCTGCTCGCGGATAACAATCTTCATACACCGAAGCGGCGGAGCCGTTGATCGAATTCGGTTAGGGAAATCGTCTTGGGGTCTTTTTCTGCGCGCCGGCGCCGCAGTTCCGCAAGCTGCTCGTCGCTCAATTGGTACTCGCTCCTGTCCTGGGCCTCGATACCCATTAAGATTTCCGCAGCGTCCTGCTGCCGCTCGGGCGGCCATGTCAATACGCGGTCGAGAATCGCCTTTACCTGATCCCTGGTCATTTGAGTGATATAGCGAGTTAGCTGGGCCGCGCCAAGGCGTAACCAGCTCCCGCGGTTTGGTTTCGTTTACCTGAACGCAAATTGACGCATTTGATTTAAGACTCGGGAAGGGGCCGCGGCGCGATTGTTGTCGCGAAACGACGGACGTGCAGCGAGAACCCCGATGGACAACAAGCTTCAGGATTTCGTCACCATCACGGTGCTCCACAACCGCATTACCTTTGG
>Ga0081455_10009430_pt1 | contig 10043 bp, 10 predicted proteins | sample TabmetS3T2R1_FD_70207 | JGI IMG/M metagenome (GOLD analysis project Ga0081455, IMG submission 70207) | Tabebuia heterophylla rhizosphere microbial communities from the University of Puerto Rico - S3T2R1 | ecosystem: Host-associated > Plants > Roots > Rhizosphere ... | reverse complement strand
TGTCATGTACCTCTCGCCCTGGCCGTGTGCTTTGCTCTATTGGTGACCTTTGTCTTTCTGGCGCTGATGGGGATGTTGTTCTATGCCAGTGCTCAATCGTTCGTCAGAGAGTATCCGACGTACGAACCCAAACTGCGCGCGTTGTTCACGACCCTGACATCGCGTGTGGAAGTAGCGCCGGAACTCTCCTGGCAACTCTCCGATCTAAGCAAAGAGCTCTCGAGTGCTTCCGTCGTGCGGGCTGTGCTCGCGAGTGTGGGCACCTTTGTCACCTTCTTAGGGCATCTGCTGCTGGTGCTTCTCTTTATGGTCTTTATCCTCCTGGGGCAACAACGTTTGCCGCAGCGTATCCATCGCGCTTTTGGTGAGGAACAAGCGCAACGCCTGACGCTGGTGTTGCAGCGCATCACGCGCCAGGTGCAGACCTATTTGGGGACCAAAGCCCTCCTCAGCGTGGTCACCGGGGTGCTGGTAAACCTGTGCCTGGTGATCTTGCAGGTCGACTTCGCAGTGCTCTGGGGTGCGCTGGCGTTCATGCTCAACTTTATTCCACACGTGGGGGCGCCAGTCGCCACTATCCCGCCCCTCCTGGTGGCCATCTTGAAGTTCGACACACTCATGCCAGCGGTCTGGGTGGTGGTCTGTGTGACCCTCATCCACATTGTCCTCGGGATCTGTATCGAACCCCGCCTCATGGGGAGAAATCTGCACCTCAGTCCCCTCCTGGTGGTGCTCTCGCTGTTGTTCTGGGGGTGGTTATGGGGGATTGTTGGTACGCTTCTCGCTGTCCCGATCATGGCAACCATCAAAATTGTTTGTGAGAATCTGCCCTCACTGCGTTTCGTGAGTGCATTAATGAGTGAAGACTAGCGCGCGGATCAGGAAGACTAAAAGCCTTTTTCGCGCCATCACCCCGGCTGCCCACCTCCGCTGGCAACCGCCCCTCGCCCGCGGCGATGGCTGCGTCCCCCACGCGCTGCGGCAGCCTGCCACAGCGGCTCTCAGCAAGGCGCAGCACGGCCCATCGCGGCATAGACATGCCGCGTAGGATAGGTTAGGATGAAGCTTCAAGGGTTGTCCAGGGCGAAGGCCTCGGCATGGACGGTTTTGGCAGGCAGGATTGCCAATGGGATGGCAAAGGCTCAGAGGCGTGAGACGCCCCCCTGCTGCGCGCACGTTGCCTACGAGACCAAGGTGACACGCCCTCCTGTGACATGGGGAGGAAGGAGAGATCATCTATGTCAACCAAATCCGATTTCACCCCAGAAGAGTGGGAAACTTTACGCAACGCCCCCTATCTCGCAGCCGCAGCCGTCATGATGGCTGGCCGGAGTGGCATTCTTGGTTCAATCAAGGAAGCCTTGGTCATAGCGCAAACCTTTTACGAAAGCGCATCGAGCGAGAGTCCATTGATCCAAGCCTTGAGCGCCCAAGAGGAAGTCAAACTCAGTCAGGAGTTTGTGAGTAATCAGGTTTCATTGCGAGAGGCTGATCAGGCACCAGAGAAACTGCGCAGTCTGGCAGTTGAACAATGCCAAGCGGCGGTTGCTCTCCTCAATCAGAAAGGGGGGGCCGGAGAAGCCGAGAGCTACAAGCGCTGGGTGATGGATATGGCGGAGAAGGTCGCCAATGCTGCGAAAGAAGGCGCGTTTTTTGGCTTGGGTGGTACGCGTGTCAGTGACGCCGAAAAAGTGGTCCTCACTGATCTGGCGGCAGCCTTACAGGTCGCCGCTGCCACAGACTCTGTCCCCGCGCCGCGCGGCGCTTAAAGGGCGCCAGGGGCACGCCCTGGCCTGCTGAGGGAGCCATCCAGGAAGGAGCGCAAGGCATGGTAGCTACACTCTATAACCCTGAAAAGCTGCGATTGCAAGAAACACGGGAGCGTAATATTCCCTGGAAAAAGTGGGGACCCTACTTGAGCGAACGGCAGTGGGGCACCGTGCGAGAAGACTACAGTCGCACAGGCAATGCTTGGGACTATTTTCCTCATGATCAAGCCCGTTCCCGCGCCTACCGTTGGGGCGAAGACGGACTTGCAGGTATCTCAGACGAGCGACAGCAACTGTGCTTTGCGATTGCCTTGTGGAATGGGGTAGATGCCATTCTCAAGGAGCGCCTGTTTGGGCTCACCAATAGCGAGGGAAATCACGGCGAGGATGTCAAAGAGTACTACTTCTACCTCGATAGTACGCCTACTCACTCCTATATGAAGTATCTCTACAAGTATCCTCAGCACCCTTATCCCTACGTAGATCTCGCTGACATGAATCGCCGTCTTGGTCGGTTAGAACTGGAGTACGAATTACTTGATACCGGCATATTTGATGATGACCGCTACTTTGATGTGTTTGTCGAATATGCTAAGCAGGCGCCGGAAGACCTGCTCATTGACATTCGTGTGTACAACCGCGGACCAGACGCAGCGACGTTACATCTCTTGCCCCACCTCTGGTTCCGCAATACGTGGTGGAATGCAACTGGAGTCACAAAGCCGACGTTAAGGCAGGTAGGCGAGAGTGTGATCGCCGCCTCGCATCCTGCTCTGGGCGAGCGGTATTTGTATTGTCAGCGTGCCGACTCCTGCCTGTTTACCGATAACGAAACCAATCTGCAACGCCTCTTTGGGCGCCCGAATGAGTCGACCTATGTCAAAGACGGCATCAACGACTGCATCGTGCAGGGTAAACTGGATGCGGTGAACCCTGCGAAAGTAGGTACCAAGTCAGCCGCCCACTATATCCTCGATGTCCCTGGTGGTGGCCTGCAGGTCGTGCAATTACGTCTGACTGATACCCTCCTGGCACCGGGGACCGATCCCTTCAGCAACTTTGAGAGCGTGATGCAGGCTCGTCAGCAAGAAGCCAATGCGTTCTACCAGTCCATTACCCCAGCGAATGTCTCGGACGATGTCGCCAACGTCATGCGTCAGGCGGTTGCTGGCATGCTCTGGACGAAGCAGTTCTACTACTATCCTGTACAGAACTGGCTTGCAGCCAAATCGTTACCACCAGATGCACCCAATCGCTTCGTGACACGTAATCGAGAGTGGTTCTATCTCGAGAGTGCCCACATTTTTTCTATGCCCGACAAATGGGAATATCCCTGGTTTGCTGCCTGGGACCTGGCGTTTCATTGTGTCGTTTTGGCGCAGGTCGATATCGACTTTGCCAAAGCACAATTACAATTGATAACGAATCAGCTCTACCTCCATCCGAATGGACAAATACCCGCCTATGAGTGGAACTTCAGCGATGTGAATCCTCCCGTGCATTGCATGGCTACCTGGCAGGTCTATCTCATGGACAAAGTGGCCAATGGCGGCAAGGGCGATCGCTACTTCCTCGAAAGCATCTTCCACAAGCTTATGATGAATTTCACCTGGTGGGTGAACCGCAAGGATGCTTTTGGGAATAATGTGTTCGAGGGCGGTTTCCTGGGCCTGGACAATATTGGGGTGTTCGATCGCAGCTCGCCCTTGCCGACCGGCGGTACCCTCGAGCAAGCCGATGGCACCAGTTGGATGGCCATGTATTGCCTGGATATGCTGACAATCGCCCTGGAACTGGCCGTCGACAATCCGGTCTACGAAGAAATGGCGTGTAAGTTTTACGAACACTTCGTCTACATTGCGGCAGCGATGGATCGCATCGGACTGAATAATGATGAGCTGTGGGATGAAGACGATGGCTTCTTCTACGACGTGTTGCAGCACTCGGATGGCAACGCGCTGCGCATTAAGGTACGCTCGATGGTGGGCCTCATTCCGCTGTTCCCGTCGTGCGTCTTCACTGAAGACATCCTCGCCAAATTACCTACCTTTGCCAGGCGGTTGCAGGAATTCAATCAAGAGCATCCTGAACTGTTCGCCACGATTCACGATCCTCGCCAAAGCGGGGTGCAGAATCGCTTCATGCTGGCGATCGTTGATCGCCATAAGCTGCGCCGCATTCTGGAGAAAATGCTGGATGAAACCGAGTTTCTCAGCGACTATGGCATCCGGGCTCTGTCGCGCTATCACAAAGACCATCCTTACCTCTTCGACGTAGGTCGAGATGTCTATCGCGTCGATTACGAGCCGGCTGAGTCCTCAACAGGGCTGTTTGGCGGCAACTCCAACTGGCGCGGTCCAATCTGGATGCCAGTGAATCACCTGCTGCTGCAATCACTCCGCCAGTTCTACTCCTACTATGGTGATGATTTCACGGTAGAATGTCCAAAAGGCTCGGGTAAGCAGCTGACCCTCTGGCAAGTGGCTGATGCGCTTGATGACCGCCTGATGAACATTTTTCTGCGTGACGCACAGGGACATCGGCCAGTGTATGGCAATACCGCAAAATTTCAAACCGATCCCCACTGGCGCGATCTCATCCTATTCTACGAGTACTTCCATGGAGATAACGGCGCCGGAATTGGTGCGAGTCACCAGACGGGATGGACCGGACTCATCGCCCGTACTATCCAGATTGCCGCAGCTTACACCGCGCAGGATGCCCTGGCGAAAGGCTATTTTGTAGTGTCTCTCCAAGAGGCACAGGCGTAGTAGTGCTACACAAGTATGCGCCGTGCAAGCTGTACGACGGAATAGACAGCCACTGTCGGCAGATTCAGGAGCTAGAGCTTGCGGTCACGCACTGCCTCAGTGAGCCGCCTAGCGTCCGCATCGATGACCATCGCTCCGAGATCGAGCTCCCCGGCCTTGAGCTTGGCGAGTTGCTCGTCCATGCGAGCCTGCCAAACTTGTCTAACACTACTCGCTGGTCAGGCTTCTACGCCACGTCCGGTGGTCTGCCACCAGGGCTATTTTCTCCAGAGTAACGCTACCATCACCCCTACCCCGGCCGCAATCATTAACGACTGCAGCGGTTTGGCTCGGACATAGTCCTCCAGCGTCTTTTCGAGCTGGCCCACGGCCTCGCGACCCTGGGTAGAAAGCTGCGACGCCGAGGTCCCTGCCTGGTGCATGGCCCCCTGCGCTCCTTCCTTGAGCTGGCCGCCTACCTCTTGCGCCCAGTCGCGGACCTGGGTACCGATCTCCTGGGCCCGCTCTTGCACCTGGGACCCGAGTTCTTGGACGTGGTCGCGTACCTGCGCGCCCAGTTCACGGGCCTGCTGCCGTAGGTCTGGTGTCTGAGCGGTGTCTTGCGGCTTCCCTTGGTCCTGCTCTGTGGTTGCTGTCCTGTCAGCCATAGTGTCTCCTCCATACCCGCTGTGTAGCGACTCTCACAAATATCCCGATGCTCTAGGACATGTATGGCGTTCTACACCTCACACGCCCTGGCATGCAGAGAGGGAGCAAGATGTGTCCTATGGTAGCAGAAGAGACTTCCCCTCGCCAGTGCGGTGTAGTCAGCTTCCGTCGTCATAGGCGTCCTCCTCAGCACTATCCGTGCACTACTCTTACCGGCCGAGGAGAACCACCGTGCTCCTTGGGTTGGCGAGATAATGGTCCTGGGGAGCGAGCCGCACTTCCTGACCTAGCTCCATGAAATCTTCACCACTCGGGAGGTTGGTGTCGATCATGCGGTGCCACTCGTAGCCAGCCTCGAGCGGCGGTAGCTTCACCCACTGTGCGTCGAAGTGGGCGTTGAAGATGAAGAAGAGGCGAGTCCCCTTGACGTCATTCTCCTCCTCGCTGGCATCGAGCTGATAGCAGAGCGTCCGGATATTCGGATCGTGCCACTGCGGTTGTCCCAGGTCGGGACTGAACTAGGAGAGGTCCGGAAGGCCAAGAGACGTCCAGGACGTCGACGCCGACTTACTTCAAGGAAAGTGTGGCCGAGGCACATTGAAGAAAGTGTCAACCACGGACGGGGCGAGTACACCCGCGATGAAGATGGAGACGGCTTTTGTGAAGTCCATGTAAACACGATGGAAGGCTTCTGGTCGCTGTTGCGGAGTTGACTTCGTCCGCATCGGGGCATTTCACAAGAGAAACTGCCCTTCACCTCGGTTTCTTCAAGTTTGTGCATAACGCCAGAAAGCGGGGCAAAGCGTTGTTGCATGCACTCATGGAGTTGCTGGTCAGATAAGACCCTGGAATCCAACATGAGCCACATCAGAATACGTGTAATTTTTCTCCGCAGTGATGATGAGAAACCGCTTCGAGAGTTGGGCCGAGATTACAGGCATGGAGTGGGCTGCTTCAGGGACAGGTAGGATTAGGGTAGGATACTTGTTCGTCTGCTGAGAGTCTCAGCCTCAACAAGTTGACAAAACCGAGGCAGCCGCGTTCGAGCACTTCCAGGAGCCAGTCGCGGTGCGGCGGTGTATCCTGTCTATCGCTTCAATCGGCGTTTCACAGGCGCCTGCTTGTCGCCGCAATCGGCTCCGTGGGCCGCACCCGCCACAGGCTGACGCGCCTTGCCCATCAACGTGACTAAAGTCTTGGTAGTCTTTGGATCCCATCCTTGTTGGCAATAAATGACAACGCAATACTTCAAATCTGCCTCTCCTTGATAATTGCTTTTGAAATGGACCTCATAAGGCGTATCGTGAGAGTCGTTAATGATCCTGAAGTAAGCGAATTGATAGGTTCCCTGCGAAGGCACCTTGGCTGCCTCGCGTGCTGCTGCATTCAAGGCAGCCTTGGCACAGCCAAAAGTTATTGCATCCAAATCGCTTAAGCCGTTACTCGCAGGTGCGGTGTCCGCAACGGGAGCAGATTGTTCCTGTGGGGTGGGCGCAGTCTGCGCGTGGGACACAGTACTACAAGCGACTAATGCTAATACTGTCATTACTATGATGTTTTTCATTGCGCATTCAGCGAATCTGGTGTTGCAAAGCGCCTGTCTCCCATCTGACTCTTCTGGGTACAAACCGCTTTGCACCCGCATCTTGGTCTCAACTGCCATAGGGGTAAACCATGCCATCATAGCGATTCCCTTTTCTCTTTGGTCCACTACCCGAACCCAAGTCCACGACGAGGCGGACCTGCAGTCCCTCAGAGGCCGTACTGGATGACCTTGTTACTGAACGTGCCGACGTAGACTTTCCCGTTCGCCACCACCGGCGTGGAGTACTTGGCAAAGTTCCCCATATTGTTGGCAGGGTTCGCATCGCTGTGAAACAGCTGCTTCATCCGGCCCCCTTGGAGGACCGTCGTCGCGTCGTACGCGACGAGCGCGCCGTGCACGACCGCGGAGTTCGCGTTTCCCTGCACCGGATACACGCCCCAGACGACGCCTGTGCGTGGGACCGTGCCGTTGGAGGAGACGACGAGGCGTCCGCCGGGCATGCCGCCGGGCGCGGCCATGTTGCCCGACGCCACCGGCGTCCCTTCGCCGCGAAACGAGATAATGCGTTTGGTGGCGAAGTCGAAGTTGTAGGCTTTGAGGCGCTCATTCTCACCCCAGAGATAAACGATCCCACTCGTCGCCCGCTCCATGTACACGGGGGTTCCGTGAATGTGATGGCTCTTCCCGGTGGGTGTCTGTGCGGGGAGGTTGCGATCGCGATTGACGATCGGCCAGTTCGGATCGGGCACGGTCGTCGTTGGGAGACCGGCGGGGCTGTTCGGCGGGTTGGGTAGATACGTTGCGACGAACGGGAGGTTGAACTGGGGGTTCCAGGTATCTTTCCCGAGGTTGTCCTTGTTGAGGTTGTAGAGAATGCCATCTTTGCCGCCTCCGATGAGGTTGCCTCGCTCGGGGATTAGGACGACACCGGCAGCGCCAAGGTCCTGATCTTGGTCCGCGCGCCCAAAATCGCTGAATGCGCCCCAGTAGTCGGCAACGGCGAGCTGCGGCTTGCCATTGTTTACGCCGGGGACGCCAGCCGTATAACGAAGCTTGACGAAGCTCTCGCCGAAGTTCTCGGGCATCGTCCCAGGGTCCATCCCGTTACCGGTAGCGAGGTAAATGTCATCACCGTCGATCGCAGGCCCGGAGCCTGACATCCACACCCCGCCGGCGCCGCCTCCCGGGGTGACATTCCAGATGGCTGGCGTCGGCGTGAAACCGGCGTCGCGATTGAGGCCGCGCACGTCGAAGGCGACGACAAATCCGTGCCCCGGACCGCGCGGGTTCTCGCCATTGATGGAGAACGAGACCACCACCGCCTTGTGCCCAGCGGCGCCGGTCAACAGCCCCAAGCCCGCGCGCATCTTCTGGTATGGCACCGTGAAGCCGTTCGCGATCCCGCCGCCGCCGTTGTCGGCATTGCCGGCGATAAGCACCGGGGGCTGCCTATCGGCGAGGGTGTGCGCGTCGAGTATCCAGAGCATGTTGTTACGCTCTAGGTTACTGCTGCCAGCGTTTGGTTTTCCGAACGTCGTCGCATAGATGGTGTTCGTTGCCACGTCGATCACCGGTGTCGCCGTAACTCCCCAGTTGCGGTACATGTTGTGGAGGTCCATGCCCCTGCCCGGTGGGTTGGCGATGTCGGCCGGGTCGAACGGCGCAGCAAGCTGGCGTCTGGCAAGTTCGGCCCCGGTGTTGACGTTGAAGATGTAGGCCGTGTTCGTCATGGTGAACACATAGAGCCTGTCGCCTACGACGAGCGGCGATACGTCGATTTTTTCGTCAACCATGAATTCGCGAATCTTCTTCAGCCTGGGAACGTTCGCGGGCGTCAAAACTGTTTCAAACTTGTTCCAACCCTGGCGGGTGTTGTTGACGCCAACGGTCCACACATCGACGGCCTGGGCAAACGATGCCGAAACTAGCGCCGCAATCAACACCAAGGCGCTCGTGCGTGATAGCAACGTCATAGTCGTTTACTCCAAAGGGACGTGCGCGATGTCCAAGCGCACTAAAGAGGCGCACAAGCGCCGAAGGCATCACCGACGTGCTCAGAGGCAGGGTCAGCAACGACGGAATTCCATTACCCGACCACGCGTCGCAATGCAGAGAATGGCCGCCTGATCTCTCAACACTTCCTTAAGCATTTTATACACCGCTACTGGGCTTCGATCACCGTGTCGGCCACTTTCGGCCACTCAGCCTAAGGGGTGGAGTCCCCCAACTTCCATGACCTCAGTGAGTTGGGTTCTTCTATCTCGAACATAAGCTGCTAGAGTGACCGACGTCACGATCAAGGAGTATAGGAAATTCAAACGACCTTTTCCACAGGTGGAGCCTGATGATAGCCCATCCCCGTCCGCTCATCGAAGTGTTCGCTGCAATACCTGACTTTCGTCAACCACGTGGCAAACGTCATCCTTTAAGCGCCATCTTCGCTCTGGCGTGTTGTGCGATGTTGTGTGGCTATCGCAGCTATAGTGCCATGGCCGCATGGGGACACAATGACGGCGCGCGGCTCGCCTAAGCCCTCGGCTTTCCCCACGACACCCCCTGTGCCGCGACGCTCCACACGATCTTGCGGCATGTGAAGCGCGACGAGGTCGAAGCACACCTGGGAGCCTGGGGCGACCGTGTGGTCAAGCAGCCGGCCCGCCGCACCGGAGATGCCTGCGATCGCGATGGCCCTTGATGGCCAAACGCTGCGGGGCTCCAAAAAGCAAGGGGCTCCAGGCACGCACCGCTTATTGGCGCTCGCTCCCTATGTGGGCGTCACGCTGGCCCAACCAAGCGTGGACGACAAAACCAATGAGATCACAGCTGTCGAGCCCCTCTTGTGCCAGTTGGTCTTGGAAGGCCGCATGGTCACGATGGACGCGTTCCTGACCCAACGCCTGTGGCGCAGACGCTTGTGGGCAAGGGCGGCGAGTATGTCATGATCGTCAAAGACCATCAGCCGCAGCTACGCGCCGACATCGAGTTGGTCTTGGCGCTGCCGCCAGCGGGTGACCGGCAAAAGACCGCACGCACGGTGGACATCGGTCATGGCCGCATCGAGCAGCGCCATATCACCACGAGCGCGGCTCCGGTGGGCTACAGCGACTGGCCCGGTCTGGCACAGGTGTTCGCACTGGGGCGCTATGTCATCACCCAAAAAACGACCAAGGAACAGGTGTAGGTTATCAACGTTGCGAAACTTCCCGGTAACAGCCTTGGCGTACGGATCGAGGAGGAGCTTTGCCTCATTAAAGCGCAGCCCCCGCTCCGGTCGATACTCGCCGCGCACCTTGTAGCCGTAGAGCTGCC
>Ga0081455_10009429_pt1 | contig 10043 bp, 9 predicted proteins | sample TabmetS3T2R1_FD_70207 | JGI IMG/M metagenome (GOLD analysis project Ga0081455, IMG submission 70207) | Tabebuia heterophylla rhizosphere microbial communities from the University of Puerto Rico - S3T2R1 | ecosystem: Host-associated > Plants > Roots > Rhizosphere ... | reverse complement strand
CTGTCTCAATTCCAGCCTTCGCCAGTTTGGCGGTAAGATTGACGGCGCGATGTTTGGCCGACATCCCATGATCCGCCGTGATATAGATCTCACGATCCGGTTGCTCGTCGGCGATGCGGCCGATGATCTGATCGAGTCCCTGCAGATGCCGTTGAGCCATCTCGTGCTCCGGCGGGAATTTGTGCATGATGTAATCAGTGGTGGAGACGTAGACGAGATCTGGGTTTTGCTCATGCATGATGATGCGAGCCGCCTCCAGCACCCATAAGTTGACCTCGAGCGAGTATATGTCACACTTCGGACCGACTTTGGCAATCATCTCAGGCGGAGGGTCCTCGCCGACCACCGCGATGTCGGCATCACGTTCCAAGAGCTTCTTTAGCTTCACCTTGGAAGTAAATAGGGCGGTACTCATCCCCAGACGTTTAGCGCGCTGGAACAGGGTCTCTCGCTCCAAAAATTCGGCTGATTCCATATACGTGCCATCACCGGTCGCGGGATTATACCAAAAATTGCCGGTGATGCCGTGCTCACACGGGAAGCTAGCGGTCATGACCGAAGCGTTGTTGACGTTGGTCACCGAGGGCAGGACACAACTGCCGGTGACCCAGAAGCCGCTGGCGCCAATACGGCGGAAATTCGGCACCTCGGCGTGCGCAAAATATTGCGGATCACCGCCATCGATCAGCATGATAAAGATTTTGCGTGGCATTGTCTCAGGATCTCCAGAGCTTTTCGATGTCATCACGACTGCGCAAGACGGCGCCGTGTGGATCAGTCGGACTGCGCGTCTCCAGCGCTATCAAGTCACGGAAATGTTGCAGGAATGGCGAAAATTCGGCAAAGCGGATGGCGCCCTTGCCGACCTCGAGATGTTCGTCCTTGTCACCGTGGTTGTCATGCAGATGAATATGCTGGAGGCGTGGCCCAAAGGCCTGAATGCAGGCCTGAATGCCACCATTGACGTGGGCGTGTCCAGTATCCAGAGCGCACACCACAGCGGAATGTCCGACCGTGTCGACGAGCCGTAGATGATCGGCGAACGAGGTAATGACCTCGGTCGGACGCAACTGCACGTTTTCAACGCAGATGCGGACCCCGCAATCGCCGGCAACGGGGGCGCATCGAGCCAAGGAATCGACGGCAAATTGGAAGGCTTCCTGGCGCAGGGTCTGCTTCGAAGAAGTGGGATGGTTCGCTGGCGGGACGATCTCGCCCACGTGTGCCACGACCACATCGCCCCCCAAGTCGGCGGCGAAGCGGACCGTCGCCTGTAACTCCTCCACGAAGCCCCGACGCAGCGTGGCGTCGTGTGCCCCAAAACTGATGCCGCGGTGCCGGGCGTGAATAGCCAGACGCATGCCGTGCCGTTTGATGTCGCGGCGTAGGCGGTCGATTTCGTCCGCACGCAGGCGCTCGGGCCAGAAATGGTAACTGCTGAGCTCGATCCCTTCAAATCCGTGATGAATCGCGAAATCGAGCACTTCACAGGCATCGGCCTCGGGTCCAAAACAAATCGTCGAGACAGCGAAGTTAGGCATCGGCTTACCCCTTTCTTCGGCCTATTATCGCCCCATGCCAGCGATTGTCAACCGGAAACTCGCGGCCATGACGGTCGAACGGTCGTTGGAGAGGGGCAGCATAGTAATAAGAGACTAAGGGAGCCGAGGTATGGTATGCTATGAAGCGCCTGCAGGCGAAGCCAGAGACAGTTGCCCAGAGACTAACCAATGACGACCTGTCAAACGAGGGCTTAGATCATGGATGAGCATATCCAGGCGATCCAAGGTGCATTACAGCAGGCAGGAGTCGACGGCTGGCTGTTTGCCGACTTTCGTGGCAGCGATCCTCTGGCCTATCGTGTCCTCAAGCTGAGTAATGCCGGCATGCTATCGCGACGCTGGTACTATTACCTGCCGGCAGCAGGCGAGCCCCGTAAGCTGGTGCACCGCATCGAATCGCATAGCCTCGACCTGCTCCCCGGCCGGCCGTTGCAGTATGCCTCCTGGTCTGAGCTGCATGCCCAGCTCAAGAGCATGCTGAGCGACAGTCGTCGCGTCGCCATGCAATATTCTCCGCATAACGCCATTCCCTATGTGTCTCGCGTCGATGCTGGCACCATCGAACTGGTCCGCAGCTTTGGGATTGAGGTCGTCACCTCGGCCGACCTGGTGCAACGCTTTGAAGCAGTCTGGACCCCTGAGCAGTGGGAGTCGCATCAATACGCCGCGCGTTCCCTGCGCACGATCATCGACGAAGCCTTTGGCCACATCCGGGAGACGGTGACGAACCGCGGCGAGGTCAGCGAGCACACGGTGCAGCAGTTCATCCTCGGGCGTTTCGACCATTATGGCATGCGCTCCGACAAAGCTCCCATTGTTGCCGTGAATGCCCACAGCGCCGACCCGCACTTTCAACCGACGCCTACGTCGGGGCTGATGCGCCGCGGCGACTTCGTCCTTCTCGACATCTGGTCCAAACGCAAGGAACCGCGCAGCGTCTATGCCGATATCACCTGGACCGGGTACGTCGGTGACACGGTCCCTGAAGCCCACCGCAATATCTTTCGTGTCGTGCAACACGGCCGGGACGCTGCGATTGAGTTTGTCCAGGATGCTATCCATGCAGAAAGGGCCATCTGCGGCTGGGAAGTCGATGAAGTCGCCCGGGAAACAATTCGCAAGGCCGGCTATGGTGAATATTTCATCCACCGCACCGGCCATTCCATCGGCGAGGAAGTGCATGGCAATGGTGCAAACATCGATAACTTCGAGTCGCGGGATGAACGTCACCTCCTGCCTCACACGTGCTTTTCGATCGAGCCCGGGGTCTATCTGCCCGGGGAATTCGGCGTGCGCAGCGAAGTCGACATGTACATTGGCGACCATGCGGCATTTGTCACCGGCCAGCCGATTCAGCTCGGGGTGGTACCGATCCTGAAGACGCTCTGAGCGCCCTCTGAGCTCTCCCTCCGAGACGGAGAAAGAGGCAAGATTCAGGAAAGCTGAATTCGTGAAACTGGCGCGCGACTTCTACGCACAACCGACCGTGCAGGCAGCGCAAAAGCTCCTGGGCAATTATCTGGTACGGGTCCACCCTGATGGCATCACGACCGGGATGATCCTTGAAACCGAGGCCTATGTCGGTCTTGAGGACAAGGCGTCGCATGCGTCGCGCGGGCAGACACCGCGAACTGCGGTAATGTTCGGCCCCGCGGGATTTGCCTATGTGTACGTGATCTATGGCATGCACCACTGCCTGAACGTCGTCACCGAGCCTGAAGCGTACCCGGCCGCTGTCCTGATTCGCGCCGTGCCGCCCTGTGCGGGGCTTGAACTGATGCAGGCGCGACGACGGCAGCAGGATATCCGCCTGCTGGCCAGTGGTCCCGGTAGGCTGTGCCAGGCCTTTGGGATTGAGCGTGGCTTGAGTGGCATTGATCTATGCGGCGATGTCCTTTTTATCGAAGACCGCAGAGTCAGCCCCGCTGATGTTATCGCCACTAGCCGCATCGGCGTGGATTATGCTGGGCCCTGGAAAGATATGCCCTGGCGGTTCTATATCGCCGGTCACCCAGGGGTGTCGAAACGCTAACTTCCCCCCACCTTGTTTTTCCGCCAAAATGCGTTAGAGTGTTTTCGTCAGCGACGCAGGACGCCGAGCGGATGGCGGCCATTTACCAATGCTACCCTGGTGCGTGTCCATCGTCGATAATTGCCCCGTCGATCGACACGCGTTAAGCGAAAAAGGAGCAGCAGATGTTCCTAAGTGGAAAAGTGTGTGACGCGCGAGGCCGATCACGTCGGCACGACCTGATGATCTTGCTCATGTTGGCGCTTTTGATGCTCATGGCTGGGGAGGTGCGATCGCAACCGGCAGCGGGCAGCGGTGCCGATGTCGCTGCGAAGGTGAATGGTGTGCCCATCACCACGCTGGAGCTGAACCGATCCTTCCAGGCGCACGTGCAAGTTCCCTACTCGAAGGTTCAGGAAGATCCGCGCGCTAAGGAAGTTCTGCGCCAGATCCTCGACAATCTCATCGATCGCGAATTACTACTCCAACGGGCTAAATCGCTCAAGATGGCCGTGCCCGCGCAACAGGTCGACACCCAGATGCAGCAACTGCTGCAACGGTTTCCCTCCAAAGAGGCGTTCGACCAAGCCTTAACAGCGCAAAATCTCACCGTGGACTCGGTGAAGAAAGATGTCGAAAGTCAGCTGCTGCGGCAGCAGTTAGTTAAGAAGGAAATCCTCGATAAAGTGAACGTCAGCGCTGGCGATGTCCAAACCTTCTATGACAAAAATAAAAATAAATATGTGGAAGAGGAGCAGGTCCGCGCCCGTCACATTCTTATCAAAGTGCCGCCAGAGGTGACCCCGACAGATGAGGCCAAGCTCAAGGGAAAGGCCGATGACGCCTTGAAACGGGCGAAGCAGGGGGAAGACTTCGCAGGCTTGGCCACAGAGTTGTCTGACGATGGCTCGAAGGAAAACGGTGGGGATCTCGGCTTCTTTCCGCGCGGCCGCATGGTGCCAGCCTTCGAAGAGGTGGCCTTCACCCTCCAGCCGGGCCAGATGAGTGAGGTCGTGCGTAGCCAATTTGGCTATCATATTATTAAAGTCGAAGACCGCAAGACTGGCAGAGCGCTCGCCTTCGACGAGGCGAAGTCGCAGGTGAAGGATGACCTCACACAGCAGCAGACCTACGAACGGTATCAGCAATACATGGCGGGACTTCGCAGCAAAGCCAAGGTTGAGGTATTGTTACAGTAAGTGGTGAGCTGTGAAGGTGCGCGATCAGTTGAGCATCCGGATCAGATTGCGCAGGGCGGCTCGATCTTTCATCTCTTGTTCAGCATCTGGCTGAATGATGAGGAGACGCTCGACTACGGAGAGGGCTTTCAAGTAGTCCTTGGTATGGATATAGATGGCTTTCAGGTTCATCAACATGCGAGCTAAGATCTGTTTCTTGCTCACCGGTGCTAAGAAGGTCTCTTGAAATGGCACCGGCTCACCATAAAGCTGCTGAATCAACTCTTCGCATGCCTGACGCGATAGAATCCGTCCCTTGTTGAAGGGATCGATATAGATGTCTTCCTCAGGCTCTGCATACCTCATGATAAAGTGACCCGGCATGCCGACACCTCGCAGCGGCATGCCGACGCGTCGTCCCACCTCCATATAGATGATCGACAGTGTGATGGGGATACCCAATCTGCGGTCGACGACGTCATTGAGAAAGCTGTTCCGCGGGTCATAGTAATTCTCGGCATTCCCACGAAATCCCCGTTCCTCGAACAAGTAGGCATTGAGGTACTCGATTTTTAGGATAGGGTCATCCGTCGTCGTGACTGCGGGTCGTACCGCGGCTGCCATCACCTCCAGCTTTGCTACATAGCGCAGGATATCGAGGCCTGGGTATTCTTCACTGGCGATCAGCAGAGCCGCCCGGGCGAGGTCGAGGCGGTTCTCCGGACCGGTCATAGCCTCGGTAAAAAATTGGCGAATTTGCGCTTGATAGGCCAGATGATCCATGCCTCAACCCCGGTTCTGATGCAGCCATGTCAAGCCATGAGAAATGACCAGCACGATCACACTTGGGAGGTGGACGCTGGCCACCAACCTACACCAGTCGCGCGTTCTTGTAAACGTCAAATATATCTGTGGTGGCTTTACATCGATGGCAAGTGGTATAAACTGTCCAAAGCGCCGATATCCTGATCTTCATTGACAGTGCGATAGACAGTGTGTTAGACAGAGGCTCTTTGGAGGCCAATGGTGAGACAGCTACGTCCAGGGCTGGAAGTACGGAGTCATGGGGTGCTGCGGTTGGATGACCTGCACTATCGATCTCGTCCATGCCTATTTCCCCCACTTGCTGAGCGCTGAACGCTGAACACAGGCTACCTCTGGAGCGGCGAGTCGAAATACCGAGGCAAGACCCTGTGCGGGACCGGCAAAAAATCACGGTTCAGGGCGTTGTCCAAGGGGTGGGTTTCCGCCCTTTTGTGTATGGCCTGGCCAGTCCGCTTGGTCTATGCGGTAGTGTGCGGAACGACATCACCGGCGTGGTGATCGATGTCGAGGGAGATCCCACGTGTATGGAAAGCTTCCTTCAGGCGTTGATCGCCGAGGCCCCCCTGCTCGCCCGTATCGAGCGGGTTAGGACTGAGAAACAGCCACTCCGACATTATACCGTGTTTGCCATCGAGCCAAGCAAGGCACGAGACGATACGGACGTCTTCATGGTTCCTGATGTGGCCACCTGTGCTGAGTGCCTCCGAGAGTTCAACCGTGTACACGACCGTCGCTACCATTATCCCTTCCTCAACTGCACGAGCTGCGGTCCACGCTTCACCATCGTCAGCGGTGTTCCCTACGATCGGGAACGCACGACCATGGCCAGATTCTCCATGTGCTCAGCCTGTCAGGCTGAGTATATAGATCCCCGCGATCGACGATTCCACGCCCAGCCCACAGCTTGCCCCAGGTGCGGCCCTAGACTGTGGGTCGCCGACTCCCAGGGGAACGAGATACCTGTCGACGATCCTTGCACCTTCATCGGCGTCCGACTGCAGCAGGGGAAGATCGTCGCCGTCAAGGGGCTTGGAGGTTACCACCTCTCTTGCGATGCGCTGCGAAATGACGTCGTCCAGGAGCTCCGTAGGCGGAAGCAGCGCGAGGCCAAGCTACTGGCCGTCATGGTTCAGAACCTCGACATGGCGCGGCGTCTCTGCGCGGTCAGTGCGGTCGAGGCCGAACTCCTCACGTCCGCAAGACGTCCCATCGTCCTCTTGAGGAAACGCCCCGAGTACCCCATCGCTGGAGAAGTCGCTCCGCAAAACCGCGACCTCGGGGTCATGCTTCCCTACACTCCCCTGCATCATCTGCTGCTCCAGCAGACTGCCCGGCCACTGGTCATGACCAGCGGCGACCTGACAGAAGAGCCTATTGCCTACCAGGATGATGATGCCATGCGTCGCCTCGCAGGCATTGCCGATTATTTTCTGACCCATGACCGGCCTATTCATATGCACTGGGACGATTCAGTGACTAGAATCGTCTTGGGTAAAGAACTCCCCGTCCGGCGGTCGCGCAGCTATGTTCCTCTGCCCATCCGTTTGATGATCCCCTGCACCACGCCGATCCTGGCCTGTGGCGCACATCTGAAGAACACGTTCTGTCTGGTGCAGGGAACATATGCATTCCTTAGCCAGCACATTGGCGACCTGGAGGACTATCGGACCTATCGTACATTCGTCGAGGGCATCGAACACTTCAAGAAGCTTTTCAAGATCGCACCCCAGGCCCTGGCCTACGATCTTCATCCCGGTTATCTCTCCAGCCAGAATGCACTGGCGCTCGAAGAGCTGCCGCACATCGCTGTCCAGCATCATCATGCACACATCGTTAGTTGCATGGCGGAGAATGGTTGTGAGGGGCCGGTCATCGGTGTGGCCTGGGACGGAACCGGATACGGGAATGACGGCCGGGTCTGGGGCGGAGAGTTTCTGGTGGCCTCCTACGCTGCATTCGAGCGACTGGCCCAGCTCGAGGAGGTTCCCTTACCCGGGGGAGTTCAGGCAATTCGCCAGCCATGGCGCATGGCAGCGGTCTATCTGCATCGCGTCTATGGCGAGGAGATGGAAGAGCTCGATTTGGACCTCGTCCATCGTCTGGATCAGCGCGGATGGCGGGTCATCCGCCAGATGCTGGTGCGGGGAGTCAACTCGCCTTTGACGTCTAGCGCCGGCCGTCTCTTCGATGCCATTGCGGCGCTGATCGGCCTCCGAGATGAGATGCAATACGAGGCTCAGGCGGCCGTGGAGTTGGAGATACTAGCGAATGGGATGCGCGTGGAGGCGTACCCTTTTTGCTTGCACCACGATGGAAGGCCGATGGTGGTAGAGACGAAGGGCATTATCAGAGGGGTCGTCGATGACCTGCTCAATGGGGGAGATCATGGCTCAGTTCGATGGGGAGGGTGCAGAGACCCCTGAGGATCTAGGGGGACCGTCATGAAGTATCTGGACGAATATCGGGACGAAAGGCTCGCCAACAAGCTGGTCCAGGAAATCGAACGTTGCCTCACCCGTGCGTGGACCATCATGGAGGTCTGCGGCGGGCAAACGCACTCCATCGTCAAACATGGCATCGACTATCTCCTGCCCAAGGGGGTCGAGTTGGTCCATGGCCCTGGCTGCCCAGTCTGTGTCACCTCCCTAGAGATGATCGATAAAGCCCACGCCATTGCCTCCCATCCTGAAGGCATCTTCTGCTCGTTCGGAGATATGCTGCGGGTGCCAGGCTCTCGAACTGACCTCTTCCGTCTCAAGTCCCAGGGGGCCGACGTGAGGATCGTCTATTCCCTGCTGGATTGCCTCAGGATCGCCCAGTCCGACCCGGAGCGCCAGGTCGTCTTCTTCGCCATCGGCTTCGAGACCACCGCCCCGGCTAATGCCATGACCGTTCATCAGGCTCGTCGACTCGGGATTCACAATCTCTCCCTCCACGGCCTGGCAGTGCTGTCGAAGCGCGAGAGTCTGGAATTTGAGACGGAGATCCTGAGCGACACGGCGCCCCTCAACGCCCTCGTGCAGGTGATGCTGGAAGCCAGCTCTAACATTCACTGCCTGCGTGACCCAACCCGAGGTGGACTTGCGACAACCCTGAATGAGATCGCCCGACGCTCGCATGTGGGGATCGTGCTCGATGAAAAGCGCATCCCGATTCGGGAAGATGTCAAGGGGGCATGTGAGATCCTCGGAATTGACCCCCTTTATGTAGCTAATGAGGGGGAACTCATCGCCATCGTCGGAGGGAACGATGGCAAGAAGGTTCTGGAGCGGATGCGCGGCCACCAATACGGTCAGGAGGCGCAGATCATTGGCGAGGTGGTGAGGGACCACCCGCGCATGGTCGAAGTCATCAAGCGATCGGCTGTGAGCGACCTACCCGCCGCACATCGAAACCCTGGACGTCGGCATCGCCGGCATGCACTTTGTCCTACAGCTAATCGAGGGATTTGACGCCGTCATCGTGGTCGATGCGGTCATACGTGGGCAGCCACCGGGGATCCTCTATGTGTTTACTCCCAGCGAGGCGGACCTCGACCTCCATAGTGGAGAGCAGATCGATCCGCATTTCGCGGAACCGCTGCGAGCGCTCAAACTGGCGCGGGCCTTGGGGTTGCTTCCCGAGCACGTGACAGTTGTGGGATGCGAGCCCTTGAGCTGTCAGCTGGGCATGTCTCTCAGCGTCTCCGTGAAGGCCGCGGTAGACTCCGCGGTGGAGACGATTCGCAACATGCTGGTCGCTGATTGCCTTCGCACAACTGGAGAAACTCATCTGGCATGACGAAATTTTGCGGTCAGCGCTGCGCTCGCCTATCAGGCCCTGGGCACCGCAGCTATCAGGACTAAATGGCCATGACTATAGAGCATAGCTTAGTTGACGAGGCGTCAGTTCAGCAGCAAGGTCGGAGGTGTTGTCTCTGGTGTGGATTGGCGGGGCAAGTTGTGACGGCTGCACAATGGCCATGTTGGGTGCTGCCGAGCCGGGCATCGAAGACTTACTGCTTGGGCGGGTACCCGACGCGCCACCCGTCATGCTGCTACATCCGGCGCTGGCATTGGAGAGTGGTGATGCCTATCGGGCCCAGCTCAACCGTGCCGCGGCTGGTCAGCTGACCCCCTTCATTCTCATCCTCGAAGGCTAGGTGCTGGACGAATCGTGGGCCGGGTCAGGTAGCTTTTCACGAATGGGCGTCGATGTCCATCGGGGGCCGTTAACCATAGCTGCCTGGATTGACCGTCTGGCCTCGCAGGCTGAGGCAGTCATCGCTATCGGCAGTTGTGCCACCTGGGGTGGCATCCCAGCCGCATCCGGCAGTCCCACGGGAGCTATGGGCTTAGAGAACTACCTAGGCCGAGATTTCCGCAGCCGGGCCAATCTACCGGTGATTAATGTCCCCGGTTGCGCTCCACCAGGGGAAGCCTTCGTCGAGACGCTGATCTGTGTATGGCTACATTTAGCCAGACTGGT
>Ga0081455_10009428_pt1 | contig 10043 bp, 18 predicted proteins | sample TabmetS3T2R1_FD_70207 | JGI IMG/M metagenome (GOLD analysis project Ga0081455, IMG submission 70207) | Tabebuia heterophylla rhizosphere microbial communities from the University of Puerto Rico - S3T2R1 | ecosystem: Host-associated > Plants > Roots > Rhizosphere ... | reverse complement strand
GGGGGCGCGACGTCCTCGACCGGGATGCCGCGGCGCTTGGCCACCGACTCCGGGGTCTCGAGCGAACGCAGCGCGTCGACGGTCGCGTGCACGATGTTGATCGCGTTGGACGAGCCGAGCGACTTGCTGAGCACGTCGTGGATGCCCGCGCACTCCAGCACGGCCCGCACCGGTCCGCCGGCGATCACGCCGGTACCGGGGGCGGCCGGCCGCAGCAGCACGACACCCGCCGACTTCTCGGCCTGCACCGGGTGCGGGATCGTGCCCTGGATCCGCGGGACCTTGAAGAAGCTCTTCTTCGCCTCCTCGACACCCTTGGCGATCGCTGCCGGCACCTCCTTGGCCTTGCCGTAGCCGACGCCGACTGTTCCCTCGCCGTCGCCGACGACGACCAGGGCCGTGAAGCTGAAGCGACGTCCACCCTTGACGACCTTGGCGACCCGGTTGATGCCGACAACACGCTCGATGTAGGCGGTCTTGTCCCCCGATCCCCGACGGTCGTCGCGGGATCGACGGTCTCCGGCGCCGCCACTACGACGCTGGGGTCCAGCCATATTCGAACTACCTCTCAATCAGAAGGAGAGCCCGCCCTCGCGGGCACCCTCGGCCAGGGCGGCGACCCGCCCGTGGTACTTGTTGCCGGCGCGGTCGAACACGACAGCGTCCAGCCCGGCGCTCTTGGCCCGGTCGGCGACGAGCTCGCCGACCTTCTTGGCCTTCGCGGTCTTGTCGCCGCTCAACGAGCGTACGTCGGCTTCCATCGACGACGCGGACACCAGCGTGCGGTGCTCGACGTCGTCGACCACCTGGGCCACGATGTGACGGCTGGAGCGGGTGACGACCAGGCGCGGGCGTACGGCGGTGCCGGACACCCGCTTGCGACCCCGCATCGCCCGCCGCTGCCGGCCCGCGATTCGCCTGGCGGTGCGCCTGCGGTGTTTCAAGGCGACAGCCATCTCACTTACCAGCCTTTCCGACCTTGCGCCGGATGTGCTCACCGGCGTAACGAATGCCCTTGCCCTTGTACGGCTCGGGCTTGCGCAGCTTGCGGATGTTGGCCGCCACCTCGCCGACCCGCTGCTTGTCGATGCCCAAGACGGCGAACTTGGTGGCCGACTCGACGGTGAACGTGACGCCGTCCGGCGCCTGGAACGTCACCGGGTGGCTGAAGCCCAGGCTCAGCTCGACGGCCGAAGGTCCCTTGGCGAGGACGCGGTAGCCGACGCCAACGATCTCGAGCTTCTTCTCATAGCCCTGGGTCACGCCGGTGACCATGTTGGCGACCAGCGTCCGCGACAGACCGTGCAGCGCCCGGTTCTCGCGCTCGTCGTTGGGACGGTTCACCGCGAGGCTGCCGTCGTCGTTGCGCTCGATCGTGATCGGCGACGCGACGGTGTGGCTCAGCTCGCCCTTCGGCCCCTTCACGGTGACCTGCTGGCCGTCGATCGTGACGTCGACGCCGGACGGGACCGTGATGGGCATCTTGCCGATGCGCGACATGCGTCTTCCTCCTCAGTCCTCGTCACCAGACGTAGGCGAGGACTTCCCCGCCGACGCCCTTGTCCTTCGCTTGCCGATCGGTCAGCAGACCGTTCGAGGTGGAGATGATCGCCACCCCGAGTCCGCCGAGCACGCGCGGCAGCCGGTTCGCCTTGGCGTACACGCGCAGGCCCGGCTTGCTGATGCGCCGCAGTCCGGCGATCGAGCGCTCCCGGTTGGGTCCGTACTTCAACGTGACCACGAGGGTCTTGCCGACCGCCTCCTGGGTCGGATCCTCGACCGCCCAGGAGGCGATGTAGCCCTCCTGCTGCAGGATCTCGGCCACGCCGGCCTTCAGCTTGCTGTGCGGGATCCGCACATTCTCGTGATAGGCCTGGTTGCCGTTGCGCAGACGGGTCAGCATGTCTGCGACGGGGTCAGTCATCGTCATAGGTGTTTGGCTACCTTCCCGCCACGGTTTCCGCTCGCACTCGCGGGGAGTGCGGAGTGGACCTGTGGCGAAGCATGTCGTTCATCTCTTCTCTGCTACCAGCTGCTCTTCGTCACACCGGGCAGCTCGCCACGGTGCGCCATCTCGCGCAGGCACACCCGGCACAGCCCGAACTTGCGATAGACCGACTTGGGCCGGCCACACCGCTGGCAGCGCGAGTAGGCCCGCACCTTGAACTTCGGCTTGCGGGCCGCCTTGACGACCAATGCTGTCTTGGCCACGGTCAGTTCTCCCTGAATGGAAAGCCGAGCCTGGTGAGCAGCGCCCGGCCTTCGTCGTCGTTGTTGGCGGTGGTCACGATCGTGACGTCCATGCCTCGAACCCGGTCGATCTTGTCCTGGTCGACCTCGAGGAACATCACCTGCTCGTCGAGCCCGAAGGTGTAGTTGCCGCGGCCGTCGAACTGTCGCGGCGACAACCCGCGGAAGTCACGGATGCGTGGCAGCGCCAGCGACAGCAGGCGGTCGAGGAACTCCCACATCCGGTCGCCGCGCAGCGTCACGTGGGCGCCGATCGGCATGCCGGCCCGCAGCTTGAACTGCGCGATGGACTTGCGCGCCCGGGTGATGGCGGCCTTCTGACCGGTGATCGCGGCCAGGTCGCGGGCCGCGCCCTCGATCAGCTTGGAGTCGCGAGCGGCCTCGCCCACCCCCATGTTGACCACGATCTTGGTCAGGCCCGGCACCTGCATGACGTTGCCGTAGGAGAACTCGTCCTGCAGCGCAGAGCGAATCTCCTCGCGGTAGCGGACCTTCAAGCGCGGCGGTGGCGCCTGGGTCGTCGTCTCAGTCATCAGATCTCCTTGCCGGTCCGCGTCGAGACGCGAATGCTGCGGTGCGCGGTGTAGGTCGAGCCGTCCGGCCGGGTCTTGGTCACCTCGTCGCGCCGGAACGCCACGCGGGTCGGGACCTTGTCGCCGTCCTCGTCGACCAGCAGCATCACGTTGGACACGTGGATCGCGGCCTCCTGCGTGACGATGCCCCCGGTCGTGCCCTGCCGGCCGCCGCGCTGCACCACCTTGGTGTGCCGCTTCACTCGGTTGACGCCCTCGACGATCACCCGGTCACGCTCGGGCTGAACCGAGATGACCTTGCCCTCGGCGCCCTTGTCGCGGCCCGCGATCACACGTACGACATCGCCCTTCTTGATGCTCAGGTTCGCCATCACAGCACCTCCGGAGCGAGCGAGATGATCTTCATGAACCTCTTCTCCCGAAGCTCCCGCCCGACCGGGCCGAAGATGCGGGTGCCACGCGGCTCGCCGTTGGTCTGCAGCAGCACCGCCGCGTTCTCGTCGAACCGGATGTAGGAACCGTCCGCACGGCGACGCTCCTTGGCGGTCCGGACGATGACGGCCTTGACGACCTCGCCCTTCTTCACCGCGCCACCGGGAATCGCGTCCTTGACGGTTCCGACGATCACGTCGCCGATACCCGCGTAGCGCCGACCCGAGCCGCCGAGCACCCGGATGCACAAGATCTGCTTGGCACCGGTGTTGTCGGCGACCTTGAGTCGCGACTCCTGCTGGATCATTCCTATCTCCTGAGTTGACGAGCGGAGCAGCCGCTCGGGTTGCTATTTGGCCTTCTCGAGAACCTCGACGACCCGCCACCGCTTGGTGGCCGACAGCGGCCGCGTCTCCATGACGCGGACGCGGTCGCCGACGCCGCACTCGTTCTGCTCGTCGTGAGCCTTCAGCCGGTTGGTCCGGCGCATGACCTTGCCGTAGAGGGGATGCTTCACCCAGTCCTCGACGGCGACGACGGCGGTCTTGTCCATCTTGTCGCCGACCACGAGGCCTTCGCGGGTCTTGCGGCTGGTCGTACGCGCCGACGCAGTCGTCTCGGTCAACGTGGTGTCCTTCTTCTCCGTCACTTGGCGCCCCCGTCTTCGGCGGACGCGTCCTCATCGGTCGACTCGGTCTCGGCCTCGTCGGCCTTGGCGGCGGACTTCTTCGCCGCGGCCTTCTTGGCGCTCGACTTCTTGGCCGACTTCTTGGCGGTCGTCTTCTTGGCGGTCGTCTTCTTGGCGGTCGTCTTCTTGGCCTTGGGCTCGGCCTCTTCGGCCGGCGCCTCCTCGGCTTCGGACTCCGAGTCCGCCTCGGGCACGGCGACAGCCTCGTCCTCGGGCACGACCTCGGGCTCGATGAAGCCGATGATGCCCAGCTCGCGCTCGCGCAGGACCGTGTAGATCCGCGCGATGTCGCGGCGGACCGTACGCAGCCGGCCGTGACTCTCGAGCTGGCCCGTCGCCGCCTGGAAGCGGAGGTTGAACAGCTCCTCCTTGGCCTCCCTGAGCTGGCGCTCCAAGTCGTCCTCGGTCGACGTACGCAACACCGCGGCACTCAACGTCGCCATCAGAAATCACCCGCCTCACGGCTGACGAAGCGGCACTTCATCGGGAGCTTGTGCATCGCGCGGCGCAGCGCCTCGCGAGCGATGTCCTCCGGCACACCGGACAGCTCGAACATCACCCGGCCGGCCTTCACGTTCGCGACCCACCACTCGGGCGAGCCCTTGCCGGAGCCCATCCGGGTCTCGGCCGGCTTCTTGGTCAGCGGCCGGTCGGGGTAGATGTTGATCCACACCTTGCCGCCACGCTTGATGTGCCGGGTCATCGCGATTCGCGCCGACTCGATCTGCCGGTTGGTGACGTAGTGTCCCTCGACGGCCTGGATGCCGAAGTCGCCGAAGGCCAGCTTCGTGCCGCCCTTGGCCATGCCACCGCGCTTGGGGTGGTGCTGCTTGCGGTGCTTGGTGCGTCGTGGCATCAACACGGGATCAGCCCTCCGTCCCGGCTGCCGGAGCGGAACTCTCGGCCGCTGGCGGCGCACCGTTGGCGCCGGTCGACCCAGTCGACCCTCCGCGGTCTCCGCCGCTCCGCTCAGTGCGCTCTCCGCCGCCGCGCTCGCTCCGCTCGCCACGGTCACGCCGCTCGCCACGGTCCGGACGCCGGCCGCGGTCACGTCGACCCCGACCCGGCGCGGCGGCCCTGGCTGCGGCCTGCGCCTCGCGCTCGGCGCGGGTACCGGCGACCTCGCCGCGGTAGATCCACACCTTGACGCCGATCCGGCCGAACGTCGTACGCGCCTCGTAGAAGCCGTAGTCGACGTCGGCCCGCAGCGTGTGCAGCGGAACCCGGCCCTCGCGGTAGAACTCCGAACGCGACATCTCCGCGCCGCCGAGACGGCCGGAGCACTGGATCCGGATGCCCTGGGCACCGGCGCGCATCGTGGTCTGCATCGCCTTGCGCATGGCGCGCCGGAACTGCACCCGGCCGGACAGCTGCTCCGCCACGCCCTGGGCGACCAGCTGGGCGTCGAGCTCGGGGTTCTTGACCTCGAGGATGTTGAGCTGCACCTGCTTGCCGGTGAGCTGCTCCAGGTTGCCCCGCAGCCGCTCGGCCTCGGCGCCGCGCCGGCCGATCACGATGCCCGGCCGGGCGGTGTGGATGTCCACCCGGACCCGGTCGCGGGTGCGCTCGATCTCGACCCGGGAGATGCCGGCGCGATCCATGCCCTTGGTGAGCATCTTGCGGATCGCCACGTCTTCACCGACGTAGGCCTTGTAGAGCTTGTCGGCGTACCACCGGCTCTTGTGGTCGGTGGAGACGCCGAGGCGGAACCCGTGCGGGTTGACCTTCTGTCCCACTAGCGGACACCTTCCTCGTCGTCACGCGGCTGCACGACCAGCGTGATGTGGCACGTGCGCTTGTTGATTCGGTACGCCCGGCCCTGAGCCCGCGGCCGGAACCGGCGCAGGGTCGGGCCTTCGTCGACCTTCGCCTTGGTGATCACCAAGGAGTCGGTCGCGAGATCCTCGGTGGACTCGGCGTTGGCGATGGCGCTTTCCAGCAGCTTGTAGACGATGTCCGACGCCGCCTGTGGCGCGAACCGCAGCAGGGCCAACGCCTCGTCCGCGGGCAGCCCTCGGATCAGATCCACCACACGGCGGGCCTTCATCGGGGACACGCGGGCGAAGCGCGCCACCGCGAACGCGCCCGGCTCGTCGCCGAGCAGGCTCTCACGTCGGGCGCTGACTCGCTGTCGCTCCATTACGTCCATTTCCTTCGAAATCTCTTGTTGATGTCCGCTGCACTGACCGTGGTCAGCGGCGCCGGCTCTTTCGGTCGTCCTTCTCGTGTCCCCGGAACGTACGAGTGGGCGCGAACTCGCCCAGCTTGTGTCCGACCATCGCCTCGGTGACATAGACCGGTACGTGCTTGCGTCCGTCGTGAACGGCGATCGTGTGGCCGATCATCGCCGGCACGATCATCGAGCGACGGGACCAGGTCTTGATGACTTGCTTCGACCCGCTGTCGTTTTGCGAATCCACCTTCTTGATCAGGTGGCCGTCGACAAACGGGCCCTTCTTCAGACTACGTGGCACAGCTGCGGCCCTCTCCTCAACGCTTTCCGGTCTTGCGACGACGGACGATCATCTGATCGCTGGTCTTGCGCTTGCGGGTGCGGCCCTCCGGCTGGCCCCACGGCGACACCGGGTGACGTCCACCCGACGACTTGCCCTCGCCGCCACCGTGCGGATGGTCGACCGGGTTCATCGCGACGCCGCGGACCGACGGCCGCTTGCCCTTCCAGCGCATCCGGCCGGCCTTGCCCCAGCTGATGTTGGACTGCTCGGAGTTGCCGACCTCGCCGACCGTCGCGCGGCAGCGGACGTCGACGTAGCGCATCTCGCCGGAGGGCAGCCGCAGCTGAGCGCGCCGGCCCTCCTTGGCGACCAGCTGCACGCCCGCGCCGGCGGACCGGCCGAGCTTGGCGCCGCCGCCCGGACGGAGCTCGATCGCATGGACCGTGGTGCCGACCGGGATGTTGCGCAGCGGCAGGTTGTTGCCCGGCTTGATGTCAGCCCCGACACCGGCCTCGACGCGCATGCCCTGCCGGAGGCCTTCCGGCGCGATGATGTAGCGCTTCTCGCCGTCGACGTAGTGCAGCAGCGCGATCCGAGCCGTCCGGTTGGGGTCGTACTCGATGTGCGCGACCTTGGCCGGCACGCCGTCCTTGTCGGCCCGGCGGAAGTCGATGACGCGGTAGGCGCGCTTGTGACCGCCGCCCTGGTGCCGGGTCGTGATCCGGCCCTGGTTGTTGCGGCCACCCTTCTTGGGCAGCGGACGCACCAGGCTCTTCTCCGGCGTGGTCCGGGTGACCTCGGCGAAGTCGGCCACGGAGCCGCCGCGACGGCCTGGCGTCGTCGGCTTGTACTTGCGGATAGCCATCTGTCCTCAGTCCTCGCTCACGCCGTACCGGGTCCGGCGAAGATGTCGATGCGCTCGCCCTCGGCGACGCTGACGATCGCCCGCTTGGTGTTCGGCCGCTGTCCCCAGCCGTACCGGGTGCGGCGGCGCTTGCCCTGCCGGTTCATCGTGTTCACGGCGACGACCTTGACGCCGAAGATCTCCTCGACGGCGATCTTGATCTCGGTCTTGTTGGCGTCCGGACGGACCACGAACGTGTACTTGTTCTGGTCCAGCAGGCCGTAGCTCTTCTCGCTGACGACCGGCGCGACCAGAACGTCGCGGTGATCCTTGTGCAGTCGGCTCACGGTCACACACTCGCTTCCGTGTCAGCGGGGGTACGGGCCGCGACGAGCGCGTCGTAGGCACCCTTGGTGAACACGACGTCGTCCGACAACAGCACGTCATAGGTGTTGAGCTGGCCGACCGCCAGGATGTGCACGTCCGGCACGTTACGCAGGCTGAGCCAGCTCACCTGGTCGTCGCGATCGAGCACGATCAGCGGCCGGCGACGCTCGCTGACCCGGCGCAGGGCGGCGACCGCCTGCTTGGTGGACGGGGTGTCGCCGTCGACGAACCCCTCGACCACGTGCACCCGGCCGGCACGAGCCCGGTCGGACAGCGCGCCACGCAGCGCGGCAGCCTTCATCTTCTTCGGGGTGCGCTGGGCGTAGGACCGCGGCTGCGGCCCGTGCACGACCCCGCCGCCGGCGAACTGCGGTGCCCGGATCGAACCTTGGCGGGCCCGGCCGGTGCCCTTCTGGCGGTACGGCTTGCGTCCGCCGCCCGCGACCTCGCCGCGAGTCTTGGTGGCATGACTGCCCTGCCGGGACGCGGCCTGCTGCGCAACGACCACCTGATGGATCAGCGGCACGTTGACCTGGGCGTCGAAGAGCGCGGCCGGAAGGTCGACCGTACCCGCCTTCTTGCCCTTGGCGTTGAGCACGTCGATCGTCGTCACTGGTCGGCTCCCTTCGCCTTCACGCCGGACCGCAGGACGACCAGACCGCCCTTGGGGCCGGGAATGGCTCCCTTGACGAGAATCAGACCCTTCTCGGCGTCGACCGAGTGGATCGTGAGGCTCTGGCTGGTCACGGTCTCGTTGCCCATCCGGCCGGCCATCCGTAGGCCCTTGAAGACCCGGCTCGGAGTGGCACAGCCGCCGATCGAGCCGGGCTTGCGGTGGTTGCGGTGCGCGCCGTGGGACGCGCCGACGCCGTGGAAGCCGTGCCGCTTCATCACACCGGAGAAGCCCTTGCCCTTGCTGGTCCCGGTCACATCGACCCGGTCACCGGAGGCGAACACCTCGGGGCTCAGCTCCTGACCCAGCTCGTAGTCGCCGGCGTCGTCGGTGCGGATCTCGATCACGTGGCGTCGCGGCGTGACGCCGGCCTTCGAGAAGTGACCCGCTTTCGGCTTGGTCACCTTGCGGCCCTCGATCTCGCCGAATCCGATCTGCACGGCCGAGTAGCCGTCGGTCTCCGGGGAGCGAATCTGGGTGACGACGTTGGTGCCGGCGGCGATCACGGTCACCGGCACGACACGGTTGTTGTCGTCCCAGACTTGAGTCATGCCGAGCTTGGTGCCCAGCAGGCCCTTCACAGTTCGGGTTTGCGTGCTCATAGGTGGTCGGTCCTCAGAGCTTGATCTCGATGTCGACGCCGGCCGGCAGGTCGAGGCGCATCAGCGAGTCGACCGTCTTGGGCGTCGGATCGATGATGTCGATCAGTCGCTTGTGCGTGCGCATCTCGAAATGCTCACGGCTGTCCTTGTACTTGTGGGGCGAACGGATCACGCAGAACACGTTCTTCTCGGTAGGCAGCGGCACCGGACCAGCCACCTTCGCGCCGGTACGCGTGACCGTGTCCACGATCTTGCGCGCCGAGCTGTCGATCTGCTCATGGTCGTAGGCCTTGAGTCTGATGCGGATCTTCTGTCCCGCCATCGCTGCCTTCGTCCTTCTCTCGCGTCGCCTCGGTCGCGTCGCTCGCCCCATTTCTCCGACCCCCGAGGTCGGGCGTGTCGCACCAGTTGCGGCGCGAACGGCCGATCATCGTCGTGGTTGGGAAATGGCGCCCGGCGGATGCCGGACATGTCGGCGGGATCTCCTGGTTCGGTGCCGCGCCCGACCCGAGCCGAACGGCCGCTTGGCGCGCGGCAACCCCGGCGACCCCACCGGAGCAACCTGACTAGTTTGTCAGACCGCCCGGCGCGATGCCAAATCGGGGTGAGGTCAGTCGTCGGACACCACGTTCTCGTGGCATGCGCGCACTCTGCACGGCGTCGACGCGATGCGGAGTGTCTACGAGCCATGCAGAGTACGCACCCTCCGCCACGCACCGAGCGAGTCTCGCCGCTTCCACGGCCGGATCCCCGGGGCGGCACGCAGCCGCTTGATCGCGTGGTGCGCCTGACTCTTGACCGTCCCGACCGAGCAGCCGAGCTCTCGGGCCACGTCGGCCTTGGTGAGGTCCTCGTAGTAGCGCAGCGTCCCCTCTTCCGGTTCGGACCCAGCCTGTCAGAAGCTAGGGAGCCCAGCAGTCGGAGAGGTCGGGTAGACGTCGGAAGGCCCCGTCCCTTTCGGGGCGGGGCCTTCCGGCTGAGAGCGGTTAGCTCACTTGAGGATCTTGGTGACCCGGCCGGCGCCGACGGTGCGGCCACCCTCACGGATCGCGAACCGGAGGCCTTCCTCCATCGCGATCGGCTGGATCAGCTCGACCTTCATCTCCGTGTTGTCGCCCGGCATGACCATCTCGGTGCCCTCGGGCAGCGTGACGACGCCGGTGACGTCGGTCGTACGG
>Ga0081455_10009427_pt1 | contig 10044 bp, 4 predicted proteins | sample TabmetS3T2R1_FD_70207 | JGI IMG/M metagenome (GOLD analysis project Ga0081455, IMG submission 70207) | Tabebuia heterophylla rhizosphere microbial communities from the University of Puerto Rico - S3T2R1 | ecosystem: Host-associated > Plants > Roots > Rhizosphere ... | reverse complement strand
CATCCAGGTCGGCCGGCGGGCGTTCTCCCATCAGACCGACGAGGGTCACCAGCCACCGATCGCCCTCGACGGCGAGCAGCGCTCCACCACGGCGGTCCCCTGGCGGGATCGTCACCACGGCAGCTTGGCAGCCCTCGATGTCCCCTGGCTTCCGACGGAACAGGCGGGTGGTGTAATGCACCCCCACCTGAAGCCGCTCCTCCTCGGGCGCTGGGTAGCCGAGTTCAGCCACCCACTGTGGCGAGCGTGAGCTGCGTCCGGTCGCGTCCACGACCAGGTCTCCGGCCAAGGCGTCCTCGGCGTTCGAGTCCCGTGGCCCGAGGCGTACGCCGGTCACTCGGCGCTGGTCCGGAGTGGTCAGCAGCCCGCGGGCGTCTTGGCCTTCGAGGAACCGGACCCCTGGCTGTGCCCGCACCCGGTCACGCACGACCGACTCGAGCAGGGGCCTCGTCGCGCTGACGATGTCGAGGTCAGCGTCGTCGAGCAGCAGGCTCCCGCCCGCGATGTGGAAGCGGACCTCCGTGGTGTCAATCACCCGGGCGTCTCGCGCCCGCAGATCGTCAACGACCCCAGGAAGCAGCGCCGCGAGGCCCACCCGTCCAGCGGGCAGCAGGATGTGGAGGTGCCGTCCCTGGGGGACGCCTCTGCGGTATGTATCGGCCCGCCGCAAGCTGTCACGCTCGACGATCGTCACTCGGTGGAAACGCTCAGCCAGGGCCGCCGCGACCGCCAGTCCCGCCAGGCTGGCGCCCAACACGACCGCGTGGTCACCTACATGAGCCGTCTCTGACCTGCCTGTTCCATCACCGTCGTGACCTCGATCCTCGGGTCTCACGTCAGCGCGACGGCAAGGCTGACCGCGGTGTTCTCCCAGTGGTCGCCGACGTTGGTCTCCATGTCGCCGAGGATGGACGAACCGGGCGCGTCGCCGCATCGCCCGGATTCACCAACCTTCGTCTGGACCCGGCGTGGTCATTTCTAACCACGCCGGTGGGTCAGACCAGGTCGTGCTCGAACGCGAAGGCCCCGGCCGCCGTGCGAGAGGAGACGCCCAGCTTGGCGAGGATGTTCTGCACATGTCGGGCAACGGTGTGCTCGCTGATGACCAGCGCGGCTGCGATCTCGCGGTTTGTTCGGCCCCTCGCTACGAGTCCCAGCACCTCGATCTCGCGCCCGGTCAACCCCATTGGACCCTTGGGTCCTGCGGTTGGCGAGAGCGCCTCGACCCGGGCAAGGTCGGGCGCCGCGCCCAGTTGCCGGAAGATCGAGCGGGCCACATCCAGCTCCATGGCTGCGGTCTGGGGATCACCCAGCTGCCGGCACGCCAGCCCGATCAGAACGCTGACCCGAGCGGCTTCGTACGGCGCGTCCAACTCGCGCCAGGCCGCGCACGCCCGGCGCAGCACAACCAGCGCGGCACTGGCGTCGCCCTGGCCGAGGAGGACAGCCCCGGTTGTGTGATCGGAGGTGGCATGCAACAACGGGGCGCCGACGTCGTTGGCAATCTGCGCGAGCTCATCGCCGGCGGCGGCGGCCGCAGCGAGGTCGTGGGCAACCAACATGATTTCGACGAACGGGGCGAGCACCTTGGCCTTGGCCACCCGGACGTTCGCTTCGTCCACCACCCGGCGGATCGCCACCGCCGCCGCCTCGATCTGGCCCTGGGCGAGCCGCAGCATCGCCAGACCCGGTTGCGGTTCTCGCCCCCACTGGCCGGCCTGACGATACGCATCCTCGGCCTTAGCGAACTCGCCGCGGAGCCGGTACAGCTCGGCCTGCTGGTAGAACGCCATCCCGACCGCCGCTTGACCAGAGAGCCGCTCGCAGGCCCGTTGCGCTTCGTTTGCCGCCTCCACCCACGCACCGTGAATCCGCATGATCTCGGCTCGGTACACCAGGCACTGACCTCGGTACGGCACCAGGCCGGGTTGCGAATCGCACCAACGCGTCAGCGCCGCCGTCCACTCGCCGGCCCGGCGCAGATCGAAGATCTCTTGGCACGCCTCGATCACCGCGCAGTAGACGAACCCGGCGAAGATCGGCGACACCTCGCCGGCCGTCACGGCAACCATTGCCTCGTCGAGCAAGGCCACACCGTCCGCGGTGTCTCCCATACGAATCAATGCGCGGCCCTGACCCGCCCGGCAGTAAGCAGTCAGGTCCACATCGCCGGAGCGGACGCCGATGGCGGCCGCTCGCTCGAAGGTCGCGTGTGTGGCCGCCGGGTCCTGCTCGAAGGACTGAAGAGCGATGGGCACGAGCAAATATCCCCGTTCCACACCGTCGTGGTGCGCCTCGTCGAGCAGCCGCTGGGCTCGGGCGAGCCATCCGCCGCCCTGTGCCATCTCGCCCCTCAGCAGAAGTCCCTGGGCGAGCCAGCCTGCGCACCGGGCGGCTCTCACCGCATCGCCCCGGCGCAGGGACTCCTGATGGGCGCGTAGCCATGCGTCGTCGCTATCGGCGTCCGCGCCTACCAGGTACGCCGCCACCGCCAGCCGCTCGAGGTCCTCCAGTTCGAGGCCTGTCTCGCGATCCGCAGCCGACAGTTCGGCAAACGCATCCCCCCACGTCGGGCGCCCGAAGAGCTCCCGGCCACGATCCAACGCGTCGGCCACAGGCATAGTGTCCCTCAGCCCGGCGACGCGATCCCCACCGGGCTCCAAGGTGGCGGCGTCGCCTTAGCGACGACGGGTTGGAAGTGCCGTCACGACCGGCCAGGACCTCATGCGGTGGGATCTCTACCGGGATCACTGGGTCGAGGCGGCCTGCTGCCTCGCCGGCGGAATCTGACCGTGCCGAGTGGGACCAGTACGTCAGCGATCTCGTCGCCTGCCGCCGAACATGCCCGAACTTGCGGTCCAGTGACGGCAGCGACCGTGATCAGGTCCGCGCGCGCAAAGAACACCGCGATTCAGGGCAAGAACCCCGGCCGTAAGCAGCACACCTAGTCGGCGAACACGTCCCGGGTCAGCTGGATGAAAAAGCTGTGGTCGTGCCCCTTGTTGGGATCGGTCGAGTTGTACGGGGTGTTCGACATGCCGTCAGGCACGTCCTCTTCCGAGTAAATCGCCCCCACAGGGCACACGTCGTCCTGATAGCAGGCGGTACAGGACGTGCACTCGTCCGCGTTCACATACAGCAGGGTGTCGCCGAAGATCGCCACCGCGTCCGGGTTCGGCGTGTGGATGTTCTCGACGGTGCCGCTGCCAGCCTCGTCCTCCGAGAACAGCACCCCCTTCGACATGTCCAGCTCGTAGATGCACTGCACTGGGCAGACGTCGACGCACGCGCGGTCCTTCACGTCGATGCAGGCCTCGGTGATGATCGCGATCCCCGACATGGTCGGCTCCATGACTCCGCAAGCGGCTACCCATGTACCTTCCCCTGTGGCGGGATCGCCTAACCAGCGCCGAACCCTACGACGCCCGCGGCTGAGCCAATCAAAGGGCTCAAGTAGTCAACCGGGAGCGAGCCGGGTGCAAGAGCGGGTGCAGTACTCCAGGGGACTCCATGGACGCAGCGATACTGGATGGACGATCTCGGTAACTCCACCCAGCTCACCGGACTGGAACGGACGACTGGGCGCCCAGCGACAGGCTCCTAAGCGGTAGGCCGCAGGTTCGAGTCCTGCGGGGCACGGCGAAGGCGCTGGTAGCGGCGGTTGATGGTGAGCACGGCTGAAGTCCGGGACCTTGCGTGAGACCCACGGCATGCAGAAGCGTCGTTCTGGCGCGTCGAGTCCTGGCTTCCGTTGAGCGTTCGGTGTGCGTTTTCGGGTGTTCGCGCGGGATGTGACTCAGACAGGAGCGAGCGGGCCTGGTTCATCTCCCGGACCCTGAACCCGCACCAGTGGGCACGGATCCGCAAATCCGCGGAGCCGTCGCGTACCGATCTCCTCGCCGCTCCCGATCGCAGCTGCCGTCGCGGTGTCGCAGAGAACCTCCCCGAATCCACCTTCTCTGGTGATGCGGGCGGCAAGGTTGACGGCAGGGCCGAAATAGTCACCCTGTGCTGGTACGACTGCGCCCGTGGCCATGCCGCCACGCGCTCCACGGAGCAGCGCATGGTCTTCGATGGCTGCGACGAGGGCGCCTACCGTCCTCGCCACGCAGGCGGGGTCGCGATGGGCGAACATCGCCTCGTCGCCGATGAGCTTCACGAGCCGCGCTCCGTTCGCCACTGCGGATGTCGATGCCAGTCGGTCGAAGTCAGCCATTGCGTGAACGACCTCCTGTGGCCCGAGTCGTTCGACCACGCTCGTCGAATCGACAAGGTCGACGAACCCAACCGTGAACTCGGTGAACTCCTCGGGAGCTTCGGCGTAGCGGAGAATCCGGTCCCCTGCGAGCGGAACATGCAGCCGGAACAGCAGATCCAGGGCGCGCGGGATCTGTTCGACAAGTCGGGCGCCGAGGAGCGCCCACTCGGCGTAAGCGGTCTCCGACTGCCAAGACAGGGGATTAGCGTCGCGCGCCAACGCCAGCGTGGCTTCCGCCGACGCGCTCGCGGCGGCGCCCAACGACCGCAGAAACCCCGACAGTGACTCCTCCTCGAGGAGCGCGGTGGCTGCCGCGGCAGCTTGCCAAAGCTCGACCTCGACTGCTGGACAAGCGTGCTCGCCGCCTGGATCAGGGAGCCCGCACGCACGCCGAAGTCGCCGCAATGTGTCCTCGTCGAGGCCCGCTCGATCGGCCACCTCCCCCAACGTCAGCCACTCGATGTCTCCCCATAGGACTGACATTGTCTGTCCGGCAAAGAGCCGACCGCGGTCGTTCCCAGCCTTCAGGTAGGCGATCGACGTCCCGTGATCGACCATGTAACGAAGTGCAGCCAGACGGTCGGCGGCTGTCGGCGACGTAGGGTCGTACAGGCCGGCCTCCTCGAAGGCCCTCACATCCTGCCGCCCAGTGTCGTCCTCATCTGACGGCTCCATCCCTGGATGGGGACGCGCCGGCGCCATGACCCGCACTGTAGGTCCGCGGGGGCATCCCCGAGAGGGGCGCCGAAGCGCCTGCCACAGGATTGCAACAGGGATGTGGCACGCTCGGTGTGGCGGCAGGCGAACGTGGAGTGGCGGATGCTCGAGTACCGGGCGCTGGGCGGGCTGTGCGTCGTCGACGACGGCGACGAGGTGAACCTGGGAGGGGCGAGGCAGCGCCGCTTGGCGGGGGTGTTGCTGTTCGACCGGAACCGGGTGGTGTCGGTCGACCGCTTGGGGGAGGTGGTGTTCGCCGGGGAGCCGACGCCCGGGGCGGCGACGACGCTGCGTAGCTACGTGGCGCGGCTGCGTCGGGTGGTCGAGGGTGCGGGGTCGGGGTCGCGGGTGGTGACGCGGCAGCCCGGCTACATGCTCGAGGTGGGGGACGCGGCGTTCGACGTCGCCCGTTTCGAGGCGTCGGTGGCGAAGGGCCGAGGATGCCTGACGCGCGGCGACCCGGCGGAGGCGTCGCTGGCGCTGCGCGAGGGGCTGGGCCTGTGGCGCGGCGCCGCCTACGCGGAGTTCGCCGACGAGGACTGGGTGCGGCCCGAGGCCCAGCGCCTCGGCGAGCTGCGCCTGGTCGCCTATGACCTGTTGGCGGACGCCGACCTGGCGTGTGGCCGGGCCGCGGAGGCGGCCTCGGATCTGGAGGCACTGGCGGCGGAGCACCCGCTGCGGGAGTCGTTCCAGGCGAAGCTGATGCTGGCGCTGTACCGGAGCGGGCGGCACGCTGAGGCCCTGCGGGCGTACCAGGCGCACCGCGAGGTCCTGGCCGGCGAGCTGGGGCTGGAACCGGCACCGGAGCTGGCCGAGCTCGAGGGCCGGATCCTGGTCCACGACGAGGCCCTCCGGGAGCTCGAGCCGGGCGAGCTGCGGCTGCGGGGCTACCGATTGGGCGAGCGGCTCGGCAGCGGGCGCGACGGCACGGTGTACGCCGCCCGGTTGCCGGGCGTCGACCGTGACATCGCTATCCGGGTGGTACCGGAAGCCCTGGCCAACGACCCAGGGTTCGTGCGGTCGTTCGACGCCGACACCCGCCGCGTGGCGGCCCTGCGGCACCCGGCCGTGGTGCCGCTCTACGACTGGTGGCGGGAGGTGGGCGCGGCCTACGTCGTCATGCGGCGCATGCGGGGCGGGACGCTCCGGGATCGCCTGCAGCGGGGATCGATGCCGCCCGGCGAGGTCGCGGCGCTGGCGGGCCGGGTGGGCGCGGCATTGGTGGCCGCCGTCGAGGCCGGCATCGCCCACGGCCGTGTCGTGGCCGAGAGCGTGCTGTTCGACGAGTCCGGCAACGCCCACCTGGCGGACTTCCCCCTGGGGACGGGCCGCGCCGGCGCCGTGGGTGACGACGTCCGCGACCTGGCGGCCGTGGTGGCCGAGTCGCTCAGCGGGCGGCGCCCGGCCGGGGCCGCGGTCGACGGCCTGCCTCCGCCGGTCGCTGAGGTGGTGACCGCAGCGCTGTCGGCGCCGGAGCCGCCGGCGCTGGCCGACTTCGTGCCGGCGGTGGTGGCGGCGCTGTCGGGCGAGGTGGCCGAGGCCGTGTACGCGCGGCCCAACCCCTACAAGGGGCTGCGGGCGTTCGACGAACCCGACGCCGAGGACTTCTTCGGGCGTGACGCGCTCGTGGACCAGGTCCTGGGCCGCTTGGCGGGCCACGGGGTGGACGGTCGGCTCGTGCTGGTCGTGGGCGGTTCCGGCAGCGGCAAGTCGAGCCTGGTTCGGGCGGGGCTCCTCCCCCGGGTGCGCCGGGGCGAGGCCGTCGGATCCGAGCGCTGGTTCGTGGCCACCATGGTGCCGGGGACGTCGCCGTTCAAGGAGCTGGCCGAGTCGCTCCGACAGGTCGCCGTGATCGAGGCCCCAGGCGTGGCCCAGGAGCTCGCCGGTGGCGAGGAGGGGATCGACCGGGTGCTGCGCCGCATCGTCCCCGAGGGCGGTGAGCTGCTGTTGGTCGTGGACCAGCTCGAGGAGCTGTTCACCCTGGCCGACATCGACAAGCAGCGGGCGTTCCTCGACGGCCTGACATACGCCCTGTCGGCCACGGACGGCCGGCTGCGGGTGGTGGCGACGCTGCGCGCCGACTTCTACGACCGGCCGCTGCGCTTCGAGGGGTTCGGCGCGGCGGTGGGCGACGCCACGGTCCCGATCGCCGCCATGTCCGCTGCCGAGCTGGAGGCCGCCATCGTGGGACCGGTCGAGCGCGTGGGCGGCCGCGTGGAGCCGGCGCTCGTCGCCGAGCTGGTCGGCGCGGTCCTCCACGAGCCGGCGGCACTGCCATCGTTGCAGTTCACGCTCTTCGAGCTGGCCGAGCGCAGCCCCGACCGCGACCTCACCCTGGCCGCGTACCGCGAGCTGGGCGGCGTCGACGCCGCCATCGCGGCCCGGGCCGAGGCGCTGTACCGCTCGCTCGACGACGCCGCCCGCGGCGGCGTCCGGCGCGTGTTCGAGCGGCTGGTCGTCGTCAGCGCCGAGGGCGAGCCCACCCGCCGCCGCGTACTGCGGGCCGAGCTGACGGACGCGGCCGGCCCGGCGACCGACGAGGTGCTGGGGGTGATCGAGGCGTGGGCCCAGGCCCGCCTGCTGACCCTCGACCGCCACCTCGAATCCCGCCAGCCGACCGTCGAGGTGGCTCACGAGGCGTTGCTGCGCGACTGGCCCCGCTTGCGCGGCTGGCTGGAGGAGGACCGGGAGGAGATCGTGGCGCTCGGCCAGCTCCGCGAGGCCGCCGCCGGTTGGGACGACCTCGACCGCGACCCGGGCGCCCTCTACCGCGGGGCGCGACTGGACACCGCCCTCGACGTCGCCGAGCGGGGCGCCCGCACCCTGCCGACCCGGGAGCGGGAGTTCCTCGACGCCAGCCGGACCGAACGCGACCGCGAGCGGCAACACGAGGCCGACCAGCTCAGGCGCACGGCCCGCGCCAACCGGCGGCTCCGGGCCCAACTGGTCGCCCTGGCCATCGCGCTGGTCGTTGCGCTGATCGTCGGCACGGTCGCCGTCGGTCAGCGCAACCGGGCGAGCGAGCAGCGGCGCGTCGCCACGGCGCGGGAGCTGGCCGCCGCCGCCAACGCCAACCTCGACGTCGACCCCGAGCGCAGCATCCTGCTGGCGGTGGAGGCGGTCGACGTGGCGCGCCGGGCCGACGGGGTGGTCCTCCGCGAGGCCGAGGAGGCGCTCCACCGGGCGGTCAAGGCCTCGCGGATCATCCGCACCGTGCCCCAGGGCGGCTTCGGTCTGGCCGTCTCGTCCGACGGCGCCCGGTTCGTCACCGGCGGCTCCGGCTCCGGCGATGCCACCGCCACCGTGTGGGACACGGACACGGGCGAGGAGCTGGTGGTGCTCCCGGGAGAGGCGCGGGCCGTCGCCCTCAGCCCCGACGACCGCGTCGTCGCCATCGCTCAGGGCGACGCAACGGTAGGGCTTTGGGACGCGGCCACCGGCGACGGGCTCCACGTCCTGCGGGGCCTCGAGGGGTTCGTCACGCAGCCGGCGTTCAGCCCTGACGGCCGATGGCTCGCCGCCGGGGGTGCGGACGGGACCGTGCGGGTCTGGGACGTCGCCACTGGGCGTGGGGCGATGACGCTGACTGGCCACAGCAGTTTCGTCATCAGCACGGCCTTCAGCCCGGACGGGGCCCACCTGGCGACCGCCAGCGACGACTCCACCGCCCGCATCTGGGACCTGGCCACGGGCGAGGTCGCCGCCACGCTCTCTGGTCACGTCTGGGCCGTGATGTCGGTGGCCTTCAGCCCGGACGGCCGCCGCGTCGCCACCGCGTCCGTCGACGGCGAGGCCCGCATCTGGGACGCCGAGACCGGCACGCTGCTGCGGAGGTTCGCCGGCCCGGCCCCCCTGCACGCGGTGGCCTTCAGCCCCGACGGCACCCGCTTGGCCACCGCCGGCAGCGACGCCGTCGCCCGGGTGTGGGACGTCGAGACGGGCCGGGAGCTGGTGCGCCTGGCCGGCCACCGCGGCCCGGTCGGGAACCTTGCGTTCACCCCGGACGGCGACCGATTGCTGACCACCGGCCTCGACGGCACCACGCGCCTGTGGGACGTCAGCGTGGCCGGCGCCCGGGACTGGCTGACCGTTCCCAGCGTCCGGCTCATCTACGCCGGCGTGGCCTTCGCGCCCGACGGCGCGACGTTCGCGGCACCCGCCGAGCCCAACGGCGTCACCATCTGGGACGCCCAGACCGGCGACGAGGTCATCACGCTCGCCGGCCACGAGCCGAAGCTCACGACCGTGGACTTCAGCCCCGACGGCACCAAGCTCGTCGCCGCGTCCGACCGCACCGAGCGCCCACCCGTGTGGGACGTCCGGTCCGGCGAGCTGCTGTTCACGCTCGACGGGCACACCAACACCGCCCGCGTCGCCGCGTTCAGCCCCGACGGCCGGCGGATCGTCACCGGGAGCCTGGACACCACGGCGCGCGTGTGGAGCGCCGCCACCGGCGAGCAGGTCGGCGTCCTACGTGGCGCCGCCGGGGCCGTGGACGCGGCGGCCTACAGCCCCGACGGGCGCCTCCTCGTCACCGGCGACGAGGACGGCAACGTCCGGGTGTGGGACGCCACGACCCTCGAGCCGGTGCGGACACTCCGAGGGCACACGGGCGCCATGCTGGATGTGGCCTTCGGCCCCGGCGGGATGCTTGCAACGGCGAGCGAGGACGGCACGGCCAGGGTCTGGGACGTCGCGTCGGGCGCAGAGCGTGTGGCCTTCCGGGGGCACAGGGCGAGCGTCAACCAGGTCGCGATCAGCCCGGACGGCACCCGGGTCGCGACCACCAGCGACGACGCCACCACGCAGCTCTGGGATCCCGCCACCGGCCGGGAGCTGCTCACGCTGGTCGGCCACGACAACCTCGTGTACGGCGTGGACTTTAGCCCGGACGGGCGGCTGCTGGCGACGGCCAGCACCGACGGGACGACCGCGCTGCACCTGCTCCCCGTCGACGAGTTCCGGGACCTGGCCCGCGAGCGCGTCACCCGCGGCCTCACCGACCAGGAGTGCCGCGACTACCTCCATCTCGCCGCCTGCCCGTAACCCCCGCCCGTCCCAGTGGTGCC
>Ga0081455_10009426_pt1 | contig 10044 bp, 4 predicted proteins | sample TabmetS3T2R1_FD_70207 | JGI IMG/M metagenome (GOLD analysis project Ga0081455, IMG submission 70207) | Tabebuia heterophylla rhizosphere microbial communities from the University of Puerto Rico - S3T2R1 | ecosystem: Host-associated > Plants > Roots > Rhizosphere ... | reverse complement strand
CGCGAGAAATATTCCTGCAGGGCGCGCCGGAATATCAGGGCGGCGGAACAGTCGAACTCGTGACGCTCGGATACGTACGCTGGGCGGAACTGCCGGATAGAGAGGAGGCCGGCAGTCCCAACGTTGTGGGAGCTATCGCCATGGCGATGGCCGCGCAAGCGATGATGGACGTCGGAATGGAAAGCGTGGAAAGACACGAGACCGCTCTCACTGCATATGCGCTCGATCGGCTGCGATCACTGCCGGAAATCACGATCTACGGCGAGGCGGACCCTCAGCGGACTCAAGAAAGAGTCGGAGTCATCTCTTTCAACTTCAGCTCGGCGAATCACGCTCTGGTCGCGGCCGTCCTCGGCTATGAAGGAGGGATCGGGGTGCGCAGTGGCTGTTTTTGCGCGCAACCGTATGTCGCGAGCTTGCTGAGGGAAGCCGAAACCGAAAAAGCGCAATGGGGCCGCGATCCACTGACCGGAGACAACTCCGGAAAACCAGGAATGGTTCGCATCAGTTTCGGAGCTTATAACAGCTTCGGCGACGTTGACGCGCTGGTGGAGATGTTGCGCCGAATAACGCGAAACGAATACCAGGGCCGGTATTACCCAATCCCGGAGAGCGGAGAGTATGCGCCTGCTGGCCACCGCGACTCGATGGCGGACTACTTTGATTATCTCCACTCGCCTAGCAGCGCGAACGCAGCCCAATAATACGGCGCCCGCCACTGCGTGTTTCGTAAGCCTTAGGTGAGTAGGCTTGGTGCGACGTGAAAGTCACTTGTATGTCTGTTTCGGTCTTTATCAAAAATAAAGGCAATGAAACCTGCTGTTCCACCAGCAGTATCCTACCGGGACAGGCGGTGTCGGCAACGTTGCCGTCTGAAGCTTCCGGGACAATGTACTCCTCACTTCAGTGGGCGTTCAAGTGGCGCCACGAAAACGCGCCTGCGAGCATCAATGCGGGTCGAGCCTAGGATTGAGTGGTATGCGCTCGATGTGTTCCTGTCGTGTCTGGCGTCGCTGCGGATAATTGAGGAAAAGCGCGGTGTCTACCTCCAACTGCCCGCAGATATGAGCCAGCAAGTCTTTCGGAAGCAGCTCGAAATCGAAAGGAAACCGTCCGAGCAATCGCAGGCCGCCTAGCAGAAGCGCAAACCCGATTCTGTTCTGGGCGCCGCGACAGAGGGCAATCTCTTAGTGATCCTTATCGGAAGAAGTGAAGTAGCGAAAAAACTCGGTGCGCGTTAGGTCGACGGGCAGATTCTCGAAGACCGCGCGTGGATGCCGTACGACGGAGACCTCAACTGGGAAAAGAAGGGGCGCATTCATACGCGCAGGATACAGCTGACGTCCGGCCGTAACGAAGGGCTTCCGAGCGAGGTGTACGCTAGGGCCCTTTTTTCGGCTTCCTTAGCGTTACATTTTTCTTCTACTATTTCTACACACCATTTATAGCGTTTATGTCGCGCTTGGAAAGCAACGTCGTTCGGCCGAGGATGAACGGCGTGTCTCTCGCCGCATTAGCGGCGAGAGACACGCCTAGTCTATAGTCGTGTGTTATCACTGAAACATTAGTTTGGGACTTTATTGTCAAGTTTAGGACTTTATTGTCAAGTTTAGGACTTTATTGTCAAACTACAATTACTGTAGACTGACAATAAAGTTGTAAATTGAAGGGTCGCTAAGTTGTTGATTCTACGTTGATGCTGATCGGGACAGTCGCACTAAAGTTTTAAACTATGCGCAAACAAAGCCCTAGATTATGATTTTGGTTTGACAATAAAGTTGTAAACTGAAGGGGCGCTAAGTTGTTGATTCTACGTTAGGATGAATCATCAATGAAACGCTGAGTCTCTACGCGCTCCTCAAAATCGTTATTGGATCCACCTTCGGGCTCTGACTGGCGTGAGGTAGAGACGGCCAGACTGGAAGAATCACAATTCCATGCGGCCAATTGGCTGAGGTAACGAAGACTCACGCCGGTCAAGGCCATCCGCGAATCCCCCAGATCAAAGAGGTCTGAATGGTTCTGGTGCAAAAATTCTCTGACTATACAAGATATTGATAGGGAGGAATCATCTGAACCATTATAGGTTGGGGGCGATATATTATTTGCACCAGAACCATCAGCACTCGCGACATGACTGTCGCTTAGACCCGGCCATCGAAACGCGCCATTGTGAAATCATCTTGGCCGTCTTACCACTTGCTACAGGACAAAACTTCCTGTTCCGTAGCGGCGTCCCACAGCCTGACAGTGCGATCACCGCTTCCGGTCGCCAGCCGCTTCCCGTCGGGCGAGAATGCCTTCAAGAGAGGACCCTATACCCTCAGTAAGCGAAATTTGAGTCATTGTGGGGGCGCTCGCCGCCTCCCACGCCCCCAGGCACGGGTACCCTCCTATCTGGAAGAGGGATCCGGTTGGGAATGGCTAAAGTGTCCACCATGTCCCCGAACGGGTGTCCACCATGTCTCCGGGCTAAACAATATTTCCACCCCAGCCGCAGTATGCGAACACGTTGCTCAAACACAAGACGCTGTTCGGCTCAGATTATCCGCTACTAGCGCCGAATCGCTAGCTGGCCGATTTCGGGAAGATCGCCATCCGCGCTGAAGTACAACCGCTGATACTGAAAGAAAATGCGTTGCGACTTTTTGTCTTAACGCATATACAGATTCACTCTTCATCTGATATACAGATTATCTTATGATCTTGTTTTCTGCAAATCTTTGGAGTAGAATCCGCCCGCTGTCCAAAATCAAAAATTAAACAGGGGAAGAATGCGTTATGAGCGGGAAGACGTTAATGCTGATTCAGCTCGTCTCGGAGCGGGATCAGGGTGTGGTCTCGTTCAAAGAGGCGATTCTTAGCGAGGCATTCAACCCGGCGAGCCAATCGTCGCCGGCAAGGCCGCTGGAGCGGCTTGGGGCTGGCATCCCGCTGGCGCCAGAGGCCCTGATTGAGATGAAACATCAAGGGTATGTGCAGAAGGTTCCCTACAAGGTCACGACCGTTACTAAGCTGGCGTAACACGACGTAGAGAAGATCTTCCGCCTGCGCGTAGAAGATGAAGGACCGCCGCCCGGCGATTCGTACCTCTTCAGCGCCGCGCAACACGAAGAGATCGTCGAATCGCTGCCCCGGCTGAGCGGGGCGAAGTGGCGCGCGTTGATGAGAAATTCGGTCTCGGAATGGAAGGCCGAGGTTTTTAAAGCCGTGCTGCCACGCGAGTCTAAATAGAAGGTAGCGGCTTTTTCCCTTCTCTTGCTGGGGTGTAATCCGAACCAAATTCGATGATCCGTTGCTGGGATGTGTGACGATCTGTGCGCTGAGCGTCCGCGCGCATGACGTGGACGCAGGCGCATAACCTGTAACCCATCAACACAAGGAGGCCCTATGCTACCCCCTACACGCAAAACCGTAAGTTATTCGCTGCTGATGTCGCTCGCCTTAGCCTGTCTTCTTACGAGCGCTTCAGCGCAAGGCCTGACCGGCCAAATCTCCGGAACAGTCATAGATGCTAACGGCGCGGTCGTCGCCAGTGCGACGCTCAAGCTCACCAACAACCAGACGGGACAGACGCGGGAGACGGCTTCGAGCGCAGAAGGGCGTTTCGTTTTCCCGGAGCTTTTGCCGGGCGCCTTTACGCTGACAGTTGAAGCCCAGGGGTTCAAAAAATATGAGCAACCGGATGTGGTTGTCTCAGCGGCCGAACGCGTAACGCTGCCAGCCATCTCGCTGCAGGTCGGCGGGATGGGCGAGACAGTAACAGTTACCGGCGAACAAGCTGCGGTGCAAACCGAGAGCGCCGAGCGTGCGGGCGTCATCACGACGCGCCAGTATCAAGAACTGCCGCTCAAAGGGCGCGATTGGATGGGCACTACCCGTCTGTTGCCCGGTGTGGTTGATACTAACGCCACGGGCCGCGATGCGCCGGGCTGGGCCACGGCGGGCGGCATCTCGATCAACGGCACGCGCGCGACAGCAGTCTATTTGAATCTGGACGGCGTCAATCTGGCCGACACTGGGCAGAGCGGCACCAACTACCTGGCGCCGAATATTGACGCCATCGCCGAAGTGAAAGTGCTGACCAGTAACTATCAGGCCGAATACGGCCACAGTTCCGGGGGCAACATCACGACCGTCACCAAAAGCGGTACCCGCGAATTTCACGGCGGCGCCTATTACTTCCTGCGCAACGAATGGTTCAACGCCAACGAATGGGCGAACAATCGCAATCCCGGCGCGGCCATCCCGCGTCCGAAGTATCGCTTCAACAATCCGGGATATTTCGTCGGCGGGCCAGTGCTGCTGCCGTTTACAAGCTTCAACCGCGACCGCAGCAAGTTGGTCTTTTTCTTCTCGCAGGAATTCCTGCCTCGCAAAATCGGTTCGACAGTCCAAACGGTTGTGCCCACGCTGCTGGAACGCGCGGGCGATTTTTCGCAGCCGCCGCTCAACGGTACGAACTTTGCCGAGTTGGTCGATCCGGTGACGCGCCAGCGGTTCGGCGCCAAAAACGTCATTCCGGCGAATCTGATTGATCAGCGCGGTCAGGCAATACTGAAGCTCCTGCCGGAACCCAACATTCCCGCGACAACCGTCTGCTCGGTGGGCCGCTGTAACCGGCAGGACGACATTATCGACACGCGCCCGCGCCGCGATACGATCCTGCGCGTGGATTACAACGCCACGGCCAAAGATCAAACTTATGTCCGGCTGATCCAAGACTTCGAAGCGCGAAAGGGCGGAACCTTCCTCGGCGCCAATTCGACCCTGCCGCAATTCAAAACCGTCTACACCATACGCAGCGTGGGCGGGGTGGCCACCTGGATCCGCACGTTCAGCGGCAACCGGTTGAACGAAGTGACCGTCGGCAACAACCGCGCGCGACAGAGCATTGATCCGTTCGAGAACGCGCTTGACCTGAACAGCCGCGCCAAGACGGGGCTAAGCAGTTTGCCCGAATTCTACCCGGCGGCCAATCCGCTTGGGCTGATTCCGAACGTCACCTTTGGCGTGACCGGCGCCACGAACTTGGCTATCGAAAACCGATATCCCTTCTTCGGCACAAACAGCGTGTGGGACGTGAGCGATAACTTCTCGAACAACGTCGGCAATCACCACATGAAGTTCGGGATTTACTGGGAACACACGGCCCGCAACGCGGCGCGCGCCTCGAACTTCAATGGCACATTCAGTTTTTCGCCGGATTCCAATAACCCGTTCAATAACAGCTACGGTTATGCCAACGCTATTTTGGGCAGGATCACCAGCTATACGGAATCGAGCAATCACCCTGAGGCGCACGCGCGTTACAACAATTTCGAGTGGTACGCGCAGGATACCTGGAAAGTTCGCCCACGCGTGACCATTGATGCGGGGGTGCGCTTCGCCATCGTTCAGGGGAGCTACAGCGCCGGTGACAAATTGGCGGCGTTTGATCCGAGCGTGTATGACGCATTGAAACAACCTGCGCTGCTTCGGCCTTATGTCTGCACGGCAGCCGACGTGTCGGCCAATTCGACGGTCTGCGGCGCGACCGCTGGCCGGCGTGTGGCGCGCGATCCGAGCGCCGGCGAGCTGCTGCCGGCGGTGAAGATCGGCACCTTCTCTTCGGTCGGCACGCCCTATCAGGGCATGACGATTTATGACGAAAAGGTGCTGAAACTTCCGCCTGTCCAAGTCGGCCCGCGTTTCGGCGTCGCCTGGGATGTGTTTGGTAATGGCAAGACGGCAGTCCGCATGGGCGCAGGGATCTATTTTGACCGTTTCTCTGACGACCGCGTGCTGGATTTGACCGAGATGCCGCCGCTGGTGGTTTCACCCACGGCCAATTACACCACCATCAGCAATCTGGCGGCGACCCCGCTCAGCTTGAGTCCCATCAGCGTGCAATTTCTCAACCGCGACTGGCGGCCACCGGTAGTCTACAACTACAGCCTGGGCATTCAGCAGAACATCGGTTTCGGCACAGTGGTGGACATTTCGTATGTGGGCAACCAGCAACGGCATTTGCTGGTCTATCGCAACCTGAATGCTGTTCCGTATGGCGCAAATTTCCTGACCGCGAATCGTGACACGACACTGGCGAGTGGCCCGTTGCCCGCCAACTTCCTGCGCCCGCTGCCGGGTTATGGCGACATTATTTACCGCGACTTCGCGGCGAACGGGAACTACAACGCCCTGCAAGTGCAGGTCAACAAGCGCTTCTCCAAGAACCTGACCTTCAACGTCAGTTATACCTGGTCGAAGGCGCTGGATTACGTGGACAATGAAGTCGGGGTGACGAACCCGTATATCGATCCGCGCATTCGCAACTATGGTCCTGCCAATTTCGATCGGCGGCAAATCCTGATTTTCAACTACACCTACAACCTGCCCAATTTCAGCAAGAGCTTCGGCAATAATGCGTTCACGCGGATTGCCTTGGATGGCTGGGAATTTTCGGGCGTTACGACCTTTCAGACAGGTTCTCCCTCGGGCATTACTTGTAATCCCCCGGGCGGTACTGACTTGACGGGCGCTGCTGGCAATGGCATTGACTCGCGCTGCGTTCAGGTGGCTGACCCCTACGACTTGAGCGGCTTGTCGAAGGACTACTGGTTTAACCCCAACGCGTTCAAAGTCCCGTTTGCCAGCGGCGCGGGCATTGCCAATTGCGGCGCGTTTTGTGTCAACGGCGTTGGTTCGGTTTCCAAAGCGCCTATTTACGGGCCGGGGCTGAACAATTGGGATATTGCGTTGTTCAAAACTTTCCAGTTAGGCGCTGAAGCCCGCCGCCTGCAGTTCCGTGTGGAAGGCTTCAATATCTTCAACCACACACAATATACGGGCAATGCGGCCATTCAGACGACCGGCTCGTTCAGCACGGCCAATGTGAACGGCACGGCGAACTTTGGTCAGTTCACTGGCGCCGCGCCGTCACGACGGTTCCAGGTAGGGCTGAAGCTCTACTTCTAAATTTAATGAGTACGTTTTGTGGAGTGTGGCGGCTTGAGGTTTCGCTTGGGTAGCCTCTTTCGCAAGAGGCTACCCGGCAATACCAACGCCCCGCACTCCACGGGCTTTGCTATATAAACCGGAAAAGGAGTATTCCAAGTGGAATATCGAAAGAGTTTTAGTGTTTTAGGGCTAATGCTGCTGTGGCTGGGATGCCTGGCATATTGGAGTCCGCCCCCGCAGGCGCAGAGCGGCATGCCCGCTGACTGGCTGACCGACGGCGGCGACGTCGAGCGCACCGCGTGGCAAAAGAACGAGCGCTTGCTTTCCACCACCAGCGTCAAAAGCATGAAGCTGTTGTGGAAGACCAAGCTCGATAACGAGCCGCGCCAGATGCACAACCTGCTGCCCGCGCTAATTGCGATCAACGTGACGACCGCGAGCGGGCCAAAACAGATCGTGCTCGTCACCGGCGTCTCAGACAACCTCTACGCGCTCAACGCTGAGACGGGAGCGCTGCTCTGGAAACATCATTTCCAAACCGATTGGGTTCCTCAGGCTGGCGGCGGGCGCGGCGCAGGCATTCTCTGTCCAGGCGGCATCACCGCGACGCCGGTCATAGGGCCGACCGAGGCACCCGGCAAATACATTGTCTACGCCGCGGCATGGGACGGCACATTGCGCCGTGTGGACTTGGCGACAGGCGCCGAAATTGCGCCGCCCGCCAATTTCATGCCGCCCAACGGCAAACCCTATGCGCTGAATCTGCGCAATAACGTCATCTACACACACACCGCGCAGGGCTGCGGCGGCAACCCGAATATGGTCTACATCTACGACCTGGCGACAGATAAAGTCGGTTCGTGGGGGCCGGCGGGCGGCGGAATGTGGGGGCGCACCGGTCCCGCAATCAGCAGCAAGGGTGTGATGTACACGGGAACAGGTGACGGGCGCTGGAACCCTGAGAACGGCATCTACGGCAACGGCATCATCGGCGTGATGCAAGACACGGAGACAAAGGCCGGCAAGCTGGTGGATTATTACGGCCCGACCAACGCCGAATGGCTCTTCAAACGCGACCTGGACATGCAGGTCACGCCCGCGATATTCAAGCACAAAGGCAAAGAGTTGATGATAGATGCGGGCAAAGAATGCCGCGTCTATTTGATGGACACCGAATCCATTGGCGGCGACGACCACCGTACGCCCTTGTATCGCACGCCGTTGATTTGTAACGAAGAGGTGAACTTCGCTTCGGCAGGCATCTGGGGTTCGATGGCGACCTGGGAAGACGCGAAAGGCGCCCGCTGGTCGCTGACGCCGTTCTGGGGACCGAAGCATTCGGATTTCAAGGCGCCGATTGAATACGGCCCGGTCAAATACGGCGCCATCGCCGCCTTCAAAGTCGAAGAGAAAGCGGGCAATTTGGCGCTGGCGCCGGCCTGGATTTCACGCGATATGAATCGCGCCGAACCGCCCGTCATCGCGGGCGGCGTCATCTTCGCCTACGGCAGCGGCGAAGACACCGATCAGGCCCGGTTCGACATCGGGCTGTCTTACAATCGCGCCGAATATCGTATCAAAGGTTCGACTCACGCCGTGCTCTATGCGCTGGACGCCCAGACCGGCAAGGAACTGTGGTCGAGCGGCGATGAAATCACTTCGTGGAGCCATTGGGGTGGGCTCTCGGTCGCCAACGGGCGGGTCTACATCAACACGTTTGACGGCATGCAATATTGCTTCGGGGTTAAGGGCGCGGGTGAGTAGTCTGCGCCCTAACCAAGCTCACATATTGATTATCAAACCTGAAGGAGTTTCGATCATGAGAAGACTTGCTGCTGTGTTCATCTGCTGTTTTGGCTGTGGCCTGGTCTGGATGAGTGTAACTAAAGCCCAGGGCCGAGGCGGCACGGACTGGATGACCAGCAATGGCGATGCCCAGCGTTCAGCCTGGGTCAGGACGGATGCGAAGATTTCGCCCGCGACGATGCGGAAGCCGGGCTTCAAATTCTTGTGGAAGCTCAAACTCAGTAACCAGCCTAAGCAGTTAAATTCGTTGACGCCGCCGGCGACGCTCGAACGTTTGATCGGCTATCGAGGCTTCCGCATGCTCGGCTTTGTGGGCGGTAGTTCCGATAATATCTCTACGATAGATACTGACCTGGGGCGCATGGAGTGGGAGAAGCATTTAACTTCGACTGCTCCGCCACAGGACGGCACGCTCGCTTGCCCTGGCGGAATGACGACTGGCGTTGTGCGTCCGACTCTCGCCGCGATGACGTCATTGGCGGGCGGGGGCGGCGGATTTGGGCGAAGTAGCCCGGGGAAAGGCGCAGTTGGCGAACCGGGCAAAGGGGCGGTTACATTGGCGATGGTTCAAGCCACTCCGCTAGGCCCGCCACCTGATCAACCTCCCGCTAATCGCGCGCGCCCCAATCCCGCTAACCCGCCTGGCGGCCAATTTGGGCGCGGGCCTTTTCTCGTCTACGCCCTCTCGAGTGACGGCAGACTGCACTCAATGCATCTCTCGAACGGGGCTGACTACGAGCCGCCCGTGAACTTCCTGTCGCCAAATGCCAATGCCAATGGACTGATCGTGGTTGACAACGTCGCCTACGTCGTTACCGAAGGGAATTGCGGCGGCGTGGCAAACGGTGTTTGGGCGCTCGATTTGGCTTCCAAACAAGTCAGCGCCTGGAAAGCCAACGTTGCCGGTCAAGCCGGGCCTGCCTTTGGTGGGGACGGGACGGTCTATGTGACGACGGCGAGTGGCGGCGAATCGCCCAACTCGCTCGTGGCGCTCGATCCGAAGACTTTGCAGGTGAAAGATTGGTACACGGCGGGTCAGGAGTTTTCCAGCTCGCCGGTCGTTTTCGAGTACAAAGGCAAAACGTTGATCGCTGCTACGACCAAAGACGGGCGCGTGCATCTGCTCGACAGCGCGAGCCTGGGCGGCGCTGACCATCGAGCCGCGCTCGGCGCCACGGCCGCCTCATTGAAGACGGCGGACTTTACGCCAGGCGCTTTGGCGAGTTGGCAGGACCCGAGCGGCGCACGCTGGATTCTCGCGCCGACCGTAGGCGCGCAGGCTGCCGAGCTAGGCTTCAA
>Ga0081455_10009425_pt1 | contig 10044 bp, 2 predicted proteins | sample TabmetS3T2R1_FD_70207 | JGI IMG/M metagenome (GOLD analysis project Ga0081455, IMG submission 70207) | Tabebuia heterophylla rhizosphere microbial communities from the University of Puerto Rico - S3T2R1 | ecosystem: Host-associated > Plants > Roots > Rhizosphere ... | reverse complement strand
TTAATAAGCAAGACATTGCTCATAAATAGACAAATTATGATGCAAACATCTATCATGAGGCACTATTTTTAAAGCTTCAATAATTGCAGCTTTTCCTATTTCATATTCCCCAACATATAAAGCACATTGCCCTAAAATATCATAGCGTAAATAATTATATACATTGTCTTCAACAAATAATCCATTTATAGGATATGATAATTGTACAGCACGAACTGCAAATAAATAAGCAATCGCATGTTGATTGTGACGTATGTAATAACACGCTATTCTAAAAAGAGGTTCTGCGCGATTGGGCAACATTGTATATGCCTTTAAATAATAATATAATGCATCTTCCTCCGTATATTTTTGTATTTCATTAGCATTAGATACAGATATAATATGTTCAATCGCACAACCTATACGATATGCGGACAAATATTTTTCTTCACTTAAAGGCCCACGGTCTAACCGCTGTTGATAATAAAAAATAGCTTGTTCCCAATCATCCATAAATTGACATGTTTGTCCAAGATAAAATAATGTTCGTAAATTGGTAGGATCATCTTCTAGGCTTTTTTTTAATAACGCATAATCACGAATACATCGTGCTTTTGATTTATCTTTTCCATATTGTTGTGGTTTATATTCAAAATACACTGAATCAGGAACAATGCCACTTACATTATCAGGTATCGCTTCATGCACAACTCCTTTATAACGTACGTTATACCCTGAACGTATAAGACGTGGTGTATAATTATTAATAGCATCTTGTACGGTAAAAAGACGTATCCAATAACAACTGCCGGTACAATTGGGAGCTATATAATTTTTATGTATCTTACAAAAATTAATAAGTTCATTAACATTATACGTATACCATTCAGCATCAAGCATTACCAAAAAAGTATTATTTACAAAAATTTGTTCTGCTAATTCTAACGCACGATTACGTGATGTTGCAAAATCTATAAAAGGTTCTTCAATGATATACGCATGTTCAAGATGATTTTTTTTAAAATGTTCACCTATTACTTGTTGCGTACCATCGGTTGATCCTGTATCAAACACTAAATAACTAGTAATTCCGGCATCAATAAATGGCTGTAAAGTAGGAATAATAACATTAGCTTCATTTTTAACCATAATAACAACGGTTAAAAGAAATTCTGTATTATCTTTAAAATTAATATTTTGTGATATACATAAAAAGAAACTAAAACAACTTAATAACAAATAACATTTTAAAATAAAACGTTTCACAAACAATCCTTTTTTTAAAATAACATAACAAAAATTTTTAAAAATCTTTGTTATGTTATAATTACTTATGTTATTTGTCACCAAAATTAATAATCATAAAAAAAAGAGACTCTCAAAAAGTGAGAGCCTCTTTTTTTATAAATGCATGTAGCATTATGCACGAGCTTCTAGGGCTGCTAAACGTTCTTCCATGCTTGCAAAACGAAGTTGATGTTTTTTAATTTCATTCAACAATAATACTGGTAATACATGGTATTGCACGGTATATGGTTGACCATCTTCATCTTTTACAACTAATGCAGGAAATACATGATCAACTTCTTCAGCAATCAATCCATATTGTCTTGTTTCAGAAACATCATTGTTATAAACAAATGTTACTGGACGAAGATCATAAATAGTAGCTGAAAGCTCATTCATATCTTCAATTGAATGCTTAAAGGTAATTGATGATGAAATTGTACCAAGTTGTCCTGCTGAATCAATAAGAACAGGAAGAGCATTTGCCATACCAGTAGTAACGCCACGAATACCTGCTATAAATGTTCTTGTTTGTGCAGTACCAATACGTGTTGTAGTAGCTTCAGCTGCCGCTGCTGCATCAGCATCAATATAAATATTACCACTACCTGTTGTTAAAATTTCCCCGGCACCAAATCCAACAGCTGTATTATTAGAACCAGTAGTAACAGCACTAAGGGCACCAGTTCCTAATCCTGTATTATTAATACCTATTGTATTAACTAATAATGCAGAATTACCAACAGCAACATTTCCAAGACCAGTTGTATTAGCTGTTAATGCAGCAAAACCAACTGCGGTATTAATATCAGCTGTATTTACGCCTAATGCACCGGTACCAACAGCAACGTTACCACCACCTGTTATATTAAGCTGTAATGCATTAGTACCAATTGCGGTATTACTATTTCCTGTTGTATTAGTCATTAATGTGTTTTGACCAACAGCTACATTAGCACCACCAATTGTATTAGCTATTAATGCCAAACGACCAACTGCTGTATTACCAACACCAGTTATATTAGCTGCTAATGCAGAATGACCAACTGCTGTATTATTAATACCAGTTGTATTAGCCCCTAATGCACCATTACCAACTGCAGTATTATGAGTCCCAGTTGTGTTCGCTCCTAATGCAAGAACACCTACAGCTACGGTCTCATCAACAAGATGAGCACCAAGAGCAAAATGACCTACTGCAACATTTGCTGATCCCGTTATATTAGAGCCAAGTGCACTATGGCCAACTGCTGTGTTAATTCTTCCTGTTGTATTAGCATCCAGCGCTCCACCACCTACAGCCGTATTTGCATCACCAATTGTATTAACACGTAATGCATTTATCCCAACGGCAACATTTTGTGTGCCTGTAGTATTTGAAAGTAATGCATTAGCACCAAATCCGCTGTTAGCACTACCTATGGTATTATTACCCAGAGCTCCGTTACCAACAGCCGCGTTATTAATACCTATTGTATTAGCTGATAACGCAGCGCTACCAACTGCCGTATTATTTTGACCTGTTGTATTGCTTTGCATTGCTTGTGTTCCAACAGCTGTATTACCTGAACCTGCTGAATTCATTGTTAATGTGAATGCTCCAACTGCTGTATTAGCAAAACCTACGGTATTAATAAGTAATGCAGAAGTACCAACAGCTACGTTATTAATACCCGTTGTATTACTAATTAAAGCAAAACCTCCGACAGCGGTATTATTATCACCAGTGTTAGATGCGAGAGCAAAAGATCCAACTGCTGTATTAAAGCCACCAGCAGTGTTACCTGTTAATGCTCCTGCACCAATACCGGTATTTTCACTACCTGACATAGTAAAGTTACCAGCGTTTTTACCAACAAAAGTATTATCTGTTCCAAAATTATGAATGAAAGGACTACCTGATTTTATAATATTTCCAATAGTAGAACTTGAATCATTCATATTAAGATTGCAGCCAACCGTAAGATCACAATCAACATTTAATGTTTCCATGATTCCAATGTTAGCAGCTAACACACCACTTATTACTTCATTGCTTACTGACAAATTATTAACACATAAATCTGACATGCAGTTTGTTACAGTGAGATTATCAATAATTCCATTCATCACAGATAAATTATTAACACATAAACTTGCCATACAATTTGTCACGGTAAGATTATCAACAACTTCATTCATAACAGATAAGTTACTCATTACAACATCACTTGCTGATAATGTATTAACACACAAATTATCTACGCAACTTAAAACCAATAAATCTGTTACGGTCAAAGCTCCTGTAATAGTAACATCATCATTAAAGGAAACATCACTGTTGAAGAATACGTTATCACAAAAATCTACTTCTGATTTGAATGCAGCGTCACCGCATATAATTATATCGCGATTAAGAGTTAAAGGGCAACCACAGCTTATTGATCTATCAACAAGCACATGTTGTTCAAGATCATCAAATCGAGCTTGTTGTTTTTTCATTTCATTCAATAACATTACTGGTAATACATGATATTGAACAGTATATGGTTTACCATCTTTATCTTTCACAACTAATGCAGGAATTTCCTGATTAACTTCCTCAGCAATTAGGCCATATTGTCGTGTATGAGAAGCATCACTATTATAAATGAAAGATACTGGACGGAGATTATAAATATTAACAGAGTCTTCATTCATATCTTCAATTGAATGCTTGAATATCGCTGAAGATGAAACAGTACCAAGTTGCCCTGCAGAATCAATAAGAACAGGGATCGCATCAGCTATACCTGTAACAACGCCACGAATACCTGCTATAAATGTACGTGTTTGCGCGGTACCAATACGTGTTGTAGTAGCTTCAGCTGCAACTGCTGCATCAGCATCGATATAAACATTACCACTACCTGTGGTTAAAATTGCTCCGGCACCATTGCCGATGGCAATGTTATCTGATCCTGTTGTAACAACAACAAGAGAATTACTCCCTAATGCTGTATTATTTGCTCCTGTTGTATTTGTACCTAATGCACTAACGCCTAATGCAACATTAAGAGTTCCTGTTGTATTAGCTACTAATGCATTATATCCAACAGCTGTATTATTACTCGTACCCGTTGCATTTACAAGCAATGCATTAAATCCAACAGCTGTATTGTTAGAACCAGTCGTGGTAGCACCTAAAGTACCATTTCCTAATCCTGTATTATTAATACCTGTTGTATTACTGAGTAAAGCTTGATTACCAAGAGCAACGTTTCCATTACCGGTTGTATTAGCTATCAATGCTTCCCAGCCAACAGCAGTATTAGTATCAGCTGTATTTACTAGTAATGCATCGGTACCAACAGCAACGTTACCGCCACCTGTTATATTAGCCGCTAATGCATTACTACCAATTGCAGTATTACCATTTCCGGTTGTATTAGCTACCATTGCATTGCGACCAACAGCCACATTAGCACTACCAAATGTATTAGCTGCTAATGCACTAAGACCAAGAGCAGTATTTCCTGTTCCTGTTGTGTTAGCTGTTAAGGCATTATAACCAACAGCTACCGTATTATCAATCGTGTGAACTGCAAGAGCACCATGACCAACAGCAGTATTATTAGATCCTGTTGTATTAAGGCCTAATGCATTTTGTCCAATTGCTGTATTAAAGTTTCCTGATACATTACTATTTAAAGCTGATTCTCCAAAAGCATTATTTGCATTACCAACCGTATTAGATACTAAGGCATTATTTCCAACAGCAGTATTTTGTATTCCTGTTGTATTTGATAATAAAGCCTGACTGCCAAAAGCAGAATTAGCATTACCTGTTGTATTAGCTGCTAATGTATTAAATCCAAAAGCAGAATTATTTAAACCAATAGTATTAGCTGTCAATGCATTTGCACCAAAAGCTGCGTTAGCCGAACCTGTTGTATTAGCTAATAATGCAGAATTACCAACTGCTGTATTGCTAACACCAATTGTATTTGCTGCTAATGCACTGAAACCAGCTGCTGTATTTCCAGTTCCTGTTGTATTCGCCGCTAATGCAAGATGTCCAACTGCGACAGTATTATCAGTCACATGATTAGTGAGAGCAAAATGACCAATGGCAGTATTTTGTATTCCTGTTACGTTGGTTACCAATGCTGAAGTTCCTATTGCTATATTACTAATAGCCGTTGTGTTATTACCCAAAGCGCCAGCTCCAACTGCAATATTATTTGTACCTATTGTATTCGCTGATAATGCAGCACCACCAACAGCTACATTATTTATACCTGTTGTATTAGCTTGTAAAGCTTGAGACCCAACAGCAGTATTGCCTGCACCTATACTATTTGCTGTTAATGAAAACGCTCCAACTGCAGTATTAGCAAAACCGGTTGTGTTAGCTAATAATGAAGACACGCCAACTGCGGTATTATTAAGACCTGTTGTATTTGACGATAGAGCAAAACCTCCTACGGCAGTATTATTATCAGCAATATTTGCACCAAGTGCTGCAAAACCAACTGCTGTATTAAAAGCCCCTGCTGTGTTACTTGTTAATGCGTTTACACCAAGACCTGTATTTTCTGTACCTGTCATGGTAAAGTTACCTGCACCTTTACCAACAAAAGTATTATCTGTTCCAAAATTATGAATAAATGTAGTGCCTGATTTTAGAATATTTCCAACAGCAGCACTTGCTGAATCAACCATAGAAATATTACAACCAACGGTAAGATCGCAAGCAACATTTAAGGCGCCGATTAAACCACTAGTAGCAGATAAAGTACCACTTATTGATTCATCAACAACTGATAAGCTTAATACACACAAATTATCAAGACAATTTACAACACTTAAATCAGTAATGACTGCGTCTGTTGCGGTTAAATTAGTGACGGTAATGTTAGTTGCAACTTCATTATTAACTGATAATGTACCACTAATTGAAGCATCAACAACAGAGAGACTAAGTACACACAAATTATCAAGACAATTTACAACGCTTAAATCAATAATGACTGCGTCTGTTGCGGTAAGATTAGTAACTGTCATATTAGTTACAACTTCGCTACCAACAGACAAAGTTCCACTAATTGAAGCATCAACAGCTGAAAGACTAAGAACGCAAAGATTATCAAGACAATTTACAACGCTTAAATCAGTAATGACTGCATCTGTTGCGGTTAAATTAGTAACTGTTACATTGGTAACGGTTATATTAGTTGCAACTTCATTGTTTACTGATAATGTACCACTAATTGAAGCATCAACAGCTGAAAGACTAAGCACACAAAGATTATCGAGACAGTTTACAACACTCAAATCAGTAATGACTGCATCTGTTGCAGTGAGGTTGGTAACTGTCATATTAGTTACAACTTGATCAGCTGCTGATAACGTACCACTAACTGATATATCAACAACTGATAAACTATTAACACAAAGATTATCAAGACAATTTACAACACTTAAATCAGTAATAACGGCATCTGCTGCGGTGAGATTAGTAACCGTTACATTAGTTGCAACTTCATTGTTTACTGATAATGTACCACTAATTGATTCATCAACAACTGATAAGCTGTTAACGCAAAGATTATCAAGACAATTTACAACACTCAAATCAGTGATAACTGCATCCGTTGCAGTGAGATTGGTAACAGTTAAATTAGTAACAACTTCATTGTTAACAGATAACGTTCCACTCACTGATTCATCAACAACCGATAAGCTGTTAACACACAAGCTATCCATGCAACTAAGCACCGTTAAATCAGTAATGACTGCTTCGGTTGCGGTTAAATTAGCTACTGTTATACTAGCTACAACTTCGTCACCTACTGTTAACGTACCACTCACTGTCAAGTCAACAACTGATAAGTTGTTAACACAAAGAGTATCCATGCAACTCAGAACTGTTAAATCAGTAATGACTACATCAGTAGCCGTAAGATTAGTAACGGTAATGCTACCTGCAACTATATCTTCTACTGAAAGAGTAGCGCTAACTACTAAATCTACAACTGATAAACTGTTAACACACAAGCTATCCATGCAACTAAGCACCGTTAAATCAGTAATAACCGCATCGGTAGCAGTAAGATTAATTACGGTTATATTGTTAGCAAACTCATTGTTTACTGATAAAGTACCACTAATTGTTGCATCTACAACTGATAAACTGTTAACACACAAGCTGTCCATGCAGCTAAGAACCGTTAAATCAGTAATAACCGCATCGGTAGCAGTAAGATTTGTTACGGTTATATTGTTGGCAAACTCATTGTTCACCGATAAAGTACCACTAATTACTTCGTCTACAACGGATAAACTGTTAACACATAACTCTGTCATGCAATTGATAACGGTTAAATTATTAACAACTTCATTATTGACTGATAATGTTCCACTGACTGATTCATCTACAACAGATAAAGTATTAACACATAACTCTGTCATGCAATTGATAACCGTTAAATTATTAACAACTTCATTGTTTACTGATAAAGTCCCACTGACTGATTCATCTACAACAGATAAAGTATTAACACACAAATTATCCATACAGTTTAAAACGACTAAATCTGTTACCGTTAAAGCTCCTTCTATAGTAACATCATCTTCAAATAAAACATCATCTTCAAAAGTAACATCTTCTTCAAAAGTGACATCATCTTCAAATTTGACATGATCTTCAAATTTAACATCATCTTTAAATTTGACCTCATCTTTGAAACATACATCTTCATAAAAACATACTTTTGATCTGAATTTTGCGCTACAAAGTGCATCTATTTCTTGATCGATTATTAAAGGACAGCCACAACTTGATTTGGTAATATTTAATTGCCCTTCGGTAATTTTTTGTGTTATATCATTAAATTGATCCCATAATTCTTCTCGTTGATTATCCTCTAGCGCATGACCTCTACGATGCAAAACAGTTTCAGCATATTTTAAAGCATCAACTACTTGATTATGAAATCCTATAACAAAACCATCTTCAATATGATTTGCAAGTGCATGAAGAATAGATGGTTTATCATCTAATTTTTTCATCGATGCTATAAATTCACCAATTCTACTTACTTCATTGCCAAGATATACATAAATATCATCACCATTGTCGATAGCTCGAGTTTCAGTTTCTGATAATCTTATATCTTTTGGAGATAATACTGGCAATAAAGATAAAGGCGATAACAATAATCCTACGGTCAATAAAGAAAAAATTCGCGAATGTACAACCCTCATAGTAAACCCTTTTTTTTAGAAAAACATTATTTTTTAAACTAAAAAACATCTAAACATATTTGTTTCTAATTTGACAATCCTTTTATAGAATAAAATTAAAAATAGTCGATATTTTGTTTTTTAAAAAAAAGAGCATAAAAAACCACCACACTGATCGTTAAATCAGTGTGGTGGAAAAAAGGAGAGTAGTAATGAAGCCTAAATTAAGTGTTTTGTTAATCTCTGTAAGCAATTATCACTATTAAGAATAACCCTTATATTAAAAAAGTCAAAGTAATTTTAATTAATTTATATTGTTGTATTCAAATAAATCAGCTTTTATTATCAATTAATACATATCAAAAAACAACAAAATTTCAATAAGAACGGAGATCTTTGCCATTGCAAGTTCAAAAAATTCACATAGAAATTATTTTATAATCAAGATTTGAAGTACGTAATGCGCTCTCCAGCGCACTATCGCGACGTGGAGAAGTAAAAATTAGCTGACAATTAAGCTCTAAAAGAGCCAATAATAAAGCTTTTCCTCGTTCCACATCAAAATCGGTCATAAAATCATCCAATAAAAAAATAATAGGACCATTTTTTCGAGCTAATTGTTTTATCTGAGCTATTTTAACTAATAACATAATCATTTTTTGCTGACCTCGCGATGCATACGCCCGCGATTTTTTACCCTCTAAAACAATATTAAAATCATCAATATGAGCTCCAAAAAGAGAACGCTTAAAATACATTTCTTTTTGTATAAGATCTTCATTATTTTGATTCCAAAAAATATCAAAAGCCACATCGCTATTTTTTTTTGCTTGATACACCAAAGATAAAAATATATTTTCATCTATATAACGATGAAGCATTATATTAATTTCAGTTTCAAGTTCCAATAAAAGTTTTTTACGAAGTTTTTGAATATATGAAGTGTAATCCCATAATTTTTTAGTCCAAATTAAATATGCTTCTTTATCTATAGTATCATGCTGAAATAACGCATTACGATTTTCTAACACAATACGATATTCACGCATTTTAGATAATAATGTAGCATTATCTAACAATAATGCCTGATCAATAAATGCCCTTCGTTCTATCGGTCCATCTTGTATGAGCTTAAGATCATCTTCAGTAAGACTAACGACGCGATAATATGATAAAAGATCTTTATATGATACCATCGCCTTATTATCAACTTTAACAAGGCGCTTATTATCAGCAAATCCTATTTGAATGGTATGATTAACAGAATTGTCTTCTGAGCCATTTTTAATCATAAATTTTACAAAAAAAGAATTTTTACCTAAAGCTATCAAATCACGAGCAAGATGGGTTCTAAATGAACGTAAATAACATCCATAATATAGTGCTTCAAGTAAAGATGTTTTACCGGTGCCATTTGCACCACAAATTAATACAATTCGATTATCAAGATCGATAGTAATTTGATCAAAACAACGAAAATCTTTTATATAAAGACTTGCCAATTGTAGTTGTTTAATTTTATTAATTTCGTTTCCTTTGACAAGCTCAGGACGAACGGAACGGTTATTC
>Ga0081455_10009424_pt1 | contig 10045 bp, 10 predicted proteins | sample TabmetS3T2R1_FD_70207 | JGI IMG/M metagenome (GOLD analysis project Ga0081455, IMG submission 70207) | Tabebuia heterophylla rhizosphere microbial communities from the University of Puerto Rico - S3T2R1 | ecosystem: Host-associated > Plants > Roots > Rhizosphere ... | reverse complement strand
CAATCGACCTGAACCCGCCACTCTCATAAATAGCTTCGACTGTCTGTTGCATTGCGCCTCCTTCATAATTTATAAATTTCGCGCTTGCTAAATCAGATTATCGTTTCAGAGCGATGCGACTTCAAATGCAATTCATTCTGCTTTTGCCGGCGCCGGATCGTTGAGGCGTTGCCTCAAGTAACTCGCGGAAAGCTCGTGGTAAATCTTCGCGCTGTATTCAACCGACGCCAGGGCAGCGCCGGAGAGCTCTTTCTTAACGACGGCCGGGGAGCCTGCGGCCAATGTGCGTGGAGGGATGATCGCGCCCTGGGTTACTACACTGCCCGCCGCGACCATCGCCTGTTCGCCGATCACCGCCGCGTGCAGGACGATCGCGCCCATCCCGACGACCGCGCCGTCTTCGACCGTGCAGCCTTCGAGCAAGGCGCCGTGGCCGATGGTCACGTCCTCTTTGAGAATCGTGGGGATTTGGGTCGTGGTGTGAATGACGGCGTTGTCCTGAACGTTCGAGCCGCGACCGATGACGATCCGGCCCTCGTCGCCGCGCAGCACGACGCCGTACCAGACGCTCGCGCCGTCGCCGATCTCGACGTCGCCGATGACTACCGCAGTCGGGGCTATAAATACGTCCTGGCCGATGCGCGGGCGCTTACCTTCATATTCGATGATCATCTCTCTTTTTCACCTATCAGATTTGCGTGGACTCCCCGCGCGTCCGGCTCCTCTCGCTTCCGGGCGCGGTCATTGAACCCGAGATTCTCGCGAACGCTCCCGTAAAACCCCAGGAAATATCCGTACATCGACCAGCACGACGAAATCACCACCAGCCACAGCAACCCGCGGCCCAGCCCGTAGAAGAGCACTCTCCAATCGAGCCAGTTCAGGTCGCCGGAGCCGAAGAAGTGTTGCAGCGCGGCGCGCATCTCGGGCACCGTCCAGAAGGCGATAATGGGAAAGGCCTTTGTCTCGACCGGCGGCTGGCCGTCTACAGACGAGGTGATCAGCAGCGCGATGGTGACCACCTGGGAGAACATTTTGAACTTGCCGGCCTTAGAGGCCGGGATCGCCCACCCCTCGCCGGCGGCCACCGCCCGCAAGCCCGACACGGCGAATTCACGCCCGATGATGATCACCACCGCCCAGGCCGGCGCCAGCCTGTTCTCGACCAGCGAGATGAACGCGGCGGAGATGAGCAGTTTATCGGCGATCGGGTCGAGCAGAATCCCGAGCCGTGAGACCTGCTTGCGCCGCCTTGCGATCCATCCGTCGAGCACGTCCGTGATCGCCGCGAACAGGAAAAGGCTCACGCCGGCGATGTGTTGCGGCAATCCGACCCAGTCCTCGGAAAATCTGGTCAGCAACACCACCACCAGCAGCGGTACGATGAAGATGCGGACGAGTGTGAGCAGGTTCGGGAGATTCATTGTTGGTGGTTGGTGGTTGGTGGTTGGTGGTTGGTGGTTGGTTGACAGAGTTCTGTTTTCACCAATCACCAACCACCTACCACCAACCACCGTTATCCGTGAAACTTATTCGTGATCGGCATTCGCCGGTCGCGTCCGAAGGCGCGCGGCGTGATCTTGATTCCGGGCGCGGCCTGGCGGCGTTTGTATTCGCTGTTGTCAACCTGCCGGATGACCCAGCGGACGGTCTTTTCGTCGTAGCCCTCGGCCCCCGCCTTTTCAGAGAGGATCGCTTCGAGGCTCAAATCTTGTTCGACGTATAGTTCCAGGATCGAGTCGAGGACGTCATACGGAGGCAGCGTGTCCTGATCAGTCTGGTTGTCGCGCAATTCGGCTGACGGCGCGCGCTTGATGATGTATTCGGGGATGACCGGTTTACTCGTGCGCCGGTTGACGTATTCCGAGAGCTCGTAAACCAGCGTCTTCGGCACGTCCTTGATCACCGCGAAGCCGCCCGCCATGTCGCCGTAGAGCGTCGAATAGCCGACGCTGGTCTCGCTTTTGTTGCCGGTCGAAAAGACCAGCGCGCCGAATTTGTTCGAGAGCGCCATCAGGATGTTGCCGCGAATGCGCGCCTGAAGGTTCTCTTCCGCGACCCCCATCGGCGTATCGGCGAAGACCGGTTTTAGCATCTCCAGATACTGTTTGAAAGTGTCTTCAATCGGGATGACGTGGTAAGCGACGCCGAGGTTTTCGGCCAGCCGCCTGGCGTCTCGCGCGCTTTCGGACGACGAATAACGCGTAGGCATAAAGACGCAGGTGACATGTTCGGGGCCGAGCGCGTCAACGGCGATGCAGGCCGTCAGCGCCGAATCGATTCCGCCAGATGACCCGATGATCACGCTCTGGAACCCGTTCTTGCGGACGTAATCACGCGCGCCGATGACCAGGGCCTGATAAATCTCTTCGGCCGATTCGGGGAGCGCGTGCGGCCTCGCAAGCCGGCTCTCGATCCTCGGCTTCACATTTTCAAACGGCTGCCCTCTAAGCTCGATCCGCTCGACGCTGACGCCAGCCGACGCCAGACCGATTCGCTCCTGCCTCCGGCGCGGGTCATGCAAACGCTCTTTGAACACTCTTTCGGCGTTAATGTCGGCGACAATCAGGTCTTCCTCGAACAATTTGCCTCGGGCGGCGATGCGCCCGTTCTCGTTGATGACCAGGCTCTGGCCGTCGAAGACCAGTTCGTCCTGGCCGCCCACCAGGTTCACGTAAGCGAGCGCGACGGCGTTGTCTTCGGCGCGCGTGGCCAGCATCCGCTCGCGGTCGCGCCCTTTGCCGGCGTGGTAAGGCGAAGCCGAGATGTTGATGATCACCTGCGCCCCGGCCAGCGCCTGGACCTGCGTCGGCCCGCCCGGATACCAGATGTCTTCGCAGATGTTCACGCCGATCAGCGCGTCGCCGTAAGAGAAGATCGGCGTCACCCGCCCCGCGTCGAAATAACGGTACTCGTCGAAGACGCTGTAATTCGGAAGGAAGTTTTTGTGGTAGACGCCTTTCAACCGCCCGTCGCAGATCACGGCCGCCGCGTTGTGAATGTCGGTAGTCCTGTCCACGAAGCCGACGATCGATATTATGCCCGATGACGCGGTGATGATTCGATCCAGAGCTTGCAGGTTTGCGGTGATGAATTGCGGTTTTAGCAACAGGTCTTCCGGCGGGTAGCCGGGCAGCGAGAGTTCAGGAACCGCGACGATGTCCGCGCCGATTTCACGCGCGCGCTCGATGTTGGAGATGATTTTGGCTGTGTTGCCAGCGAAATCGCCGACCGTGGGGTTGATCTGGGCGAGGGCAATACGAATTGTAGTCATAAATGCGGAAAATGGCCGCTCCGTCAATCCGTTACTTCAACCGTGTCGATAATCCCAACAATGGCCGCGTCAACAGGCCGATCTTTCAGCCCATCGGCCATACGCGCGCTGCTGCCCGACACGACCAGCACCTTTTCACGAAAGCCCGCGCCGACAGTGTCGACCGCCACCAGATAACTGCTCTCGTCCTCGCCGGTGAGCGTGATCGGGCGGACGAGCAGAAGCTTTTTGCCTTCGAGTCGCGGGTCTTTGCGCGTCGCCACTACGTTGCCGATGATGCGTCCGATGATCATAGTGATTGGGGAGCAGGGAATGGGGAGTGGGTAATGGGGAAGAATAGCAAGCCGGATTTCCTTCTTCCCCCATTCCCCACTCCCTACTCCCCACTCCCGCTTCTCCTCTATTTCCCGCTACTCAATTGGAGCGCCACGGGCAGGTTTTCGTCGACCGACGAGTGCGGGCGCGGGATGACGTGAACGCTGACCAGTTCGCCCACACGGCGCGCCGCCGCCGCTCCGGCGTCGGTGGCGGCCTTGACCGCCGCGACTTCGCCGCGCACTATCGCGGTGACGAAACCGCCGCCGATCTTCTCGTAACCAACCAGGCTGACGTTCGCCGCCTTGACCATCGCGTCGGCCGCTTCGATCATCGCCACCAACCCTTTCGTCTCGATCATTCCTAGTGCTTCCATTTATCTCTCCTTAAACCAGATGATTCCTCAAGCAAACCAATCAATTCCGTCATGGTTTTTCGCTCTGCTCTTCAGTCTTTTTGACGACCTCGTATCCGGTGACCGCGCTCGTTCCGTCCGGGCGGTGCGTCCATTGCCAGATGACTTCTTCGTCTTCGCCCAACTCCACGCTCAGGACTTGCCCCGGCAAATCCGAGCCGCCCGAAGAAGGAGCCTGGACTATGCGTTTCTTATCAGCCGTTTTCATGTGCCGCCTCCACACGCTCTTTTGCCGCGTGACTATCGTTGAAACAATTTCGTCGATTCTACCAACAGTTCCACAAGTTCCGCGCGGGTTAGTGTCACTTGTTCATTCTCCCCGTCGCCCCGTCGCCCCGTCGCCCCGTCGCCATTCTCCCCCGGCGTATAAGAGCAGACCTGGCCGGTCCGCGCTTCGGGCCGCATGGCGCCGTTGCGTTCGCGGATTTCAAAAAGCTTTTCGACCGCGCGGTCCGGAATTGTGTTCTCGTTGCCGAGGGCGCGGGCGATGAAGCTTATTTTACAGGTGTGTTCGAGTGTCTCGAGTTTGTTGAACGCCATTTCTAGAGTGTCGGCGTAAGCCACCGCGCCGTGATTGGCCATCAACAGCGCGTCGTGAAATTCCAGATAAGGCTCGATCGCGTCTGTCAACTCGCGCGTCGAAGGAGTCCCGTAAGCCGCGAGCGGCACGCAGCCGAGCGTCAACACGACCTCCGAAAGAATCGCCTTGCTCAGACTGAGTCCGGCGACGGCGAAGCCGGTGGCGTAGGGCGGGTGCGCGTGAACCACGGCGTTGATGTCGGGGCGCGCCTGATAGATGACCCGATGCATGGGCCATTCTGACGAAACGCGGAGGTCGGAGGGTTCCAGCGGGTTGCCCTCGATGTCGACGACGACCATCATCTCCGGCCTCATCCAGCCTTTGCTGACGCCCGAAGGTGTGGCGATGATGCGGTCGGGCGCGACGCGCGCGCTGATGTTGCCGTCGCCCGCCACCAGCAGGCCACGATCGTAACAGCGTGTGGCTATCTCGACAATCTCCTCTTTGACCTTCTGCTCATCTACCATCGGTCTTCTCACTTCTTAGGAGGCGGCTATTGTATCGAATAGCCTTGAGGATAAACGCTGATTTTGAGGCCGAGTTTATTGTTCGGGTCGGGCCTGAGCTGGAAACTGACCCCAAGCTTACTCCCCTCGTTCGCCCGAGTTCCCACCTGAACCTTACGCCGCAATCCATCAAACCTGATATTTGTCGGTAAATAAAACAGGGTGTATTTGCCATCCGATTGGGCGCCGACTTGCATGAATGCGCTAATTTCTTGCCGAACGCCATCTTCGTAAACACGGAAGGTTTTCCTGCTTAAGTTTGGAACTGCCTTTCCCTTCCGGTCTTTGACCTCAACATCAATATACATCTCTAAAACCGAATACGGGCAAGCATAAAATTCATCTTTGCCTGGCGCCTTCTGTGCGGTTCCGGCTTGATCTTGAGATTGGGCGGCGCATTGAAAGACCGATACGAATATAATTGCCAATGGCGCCAGGAGCCTGGCGAACTGGCGATCAACGGCATTGGTCCCATTCATAGATTTCCCCCGGCGCCATTAGTGTCCTGACGCAGGAACTCTCGGTAATGCACGTTGACGGCCTCCTCGCTCGGGTTGGCCAGGAAGTAAGACAGGCTTTCGAGCGAGATTGTCAGATCGACGTTTTTGACTTTGACGCCGGGCCTCGGAGTGAGATGGACGGGCGCGAAATTGAGCACGCCGTGGACCCCGGCATCCGTGACCTCTTCGAGAACTCTTTCGGCGGCGGTCGCGGGCACGGCGATGATCACGATCTCGATAAATTCGCGCTTGATGGTTTCACCGATCTTACGCGCGTCTTGAATCTCCAGCCCTGCGCGCGTTTTCTTCCCGATCTTCTCCGGATCGGCGTCGAATAAGGCGGCGATCTCGAAGTTGTTACGACTGAAACCCTGGTAATTGGCCAGCGCCATCCCCAGGTTTCCCAGGCCGACTATCGCCACTCGGCGCTTCTCGGTCAGGCCGAGAATCTTCATCAAATGCTGGCGCAAATCCTCGACGTAATACCCGACGCCGCGCACGCCGAATTCGCCGAAGTAGGCCAGGTCTTTGCGAATCTGCGCAGAATTGAGATTGAACTGATCGGCCATCGCCTGAGAGGAGATGGTCTTCACCTGGAAGACCGACAGTTCGTTCAGGCAGCGCAAATAGATCGAGAGACGATTTGTCGTTAATTCTGAAACCTTCTCTGTTTTCATGATGTCGGGATTCGACCGCAAGCGGGGGGGCGACGCGCGCCTTCTCCGCTCCATTTAACCCATAAGTCACTATTAGTCAGCAACGATAGCTCAGCGCCGTTGGGGCTGTCAACTTTATGGTTTGCAAGGGTATTACGCGCAAATTGACAGGCGAGCAGGATGCTTCGTAAACTGAGTTTTCCATCTAATCTGAAACGACTCAGAGTGGGACAGACCTCAGTCTGTCCGTAATATGAATTGGGCGGACAGACTAAAGTCTGTCCCACTCCGGTTTTCCATCTAGGAAACAAAGTGCAGCATGCGCAACCGGCGGCCTCCAGGAGTAAATTTTGATCGCGCACATCACCGGCAAACTGATTCAGAAACAACCCAACTCTGTGATCGTAGACGTCGGCGGCGTCGGCTATGAGCTGACCGTCCCGCTCTCGACATTTTACGATCTGGGCGATCCGGGGGCCGAGGTCTCGCTGCGCGCATACACCTACGTGCGAGAAGACGCGCTGCAACTCTTCGGCTTCCGAACCGAACGCGAAAAGAGATTGTTTCTTCTCATGATCGGCGTTTCAGGCATCGGCCCGAAACTGGCCATCACGGCGCTGTCGGGAATGAGCGCGGAAGAATTAATCCACGCCATTCGCAGTGGGAACCTGGCGAAACTGGTCGGCGTTCCCGGCATTGGAAAGAAGACCGCCGAGCGAATGCTGGTCGAGTTGAAAGACAAGGTCACGCAACTCGCGTCGCCGGAAATGGAAGAACAATTGAAGGCGGGAGCGATCATTAGTGTTGGCGAGGCGATGCGCGATGACCTGATCTCAGCCCTGATCAATCTTGGTTATCAGAAGGCTGCGGCGGAGAAGGCTGTGTCGGCTGTGTTTAAAGAGGATTCAAACGCGAATTTTGAAGTTGCGCTGAAGCAATCTTTAAGAAGATTGGTGAGAGGGTGATCTTGAATGGGAAGAAGCGCAAATTGAGTGACAGTGTGAGCAGTTTCTGTGACGACTATTGGGAGTGGTTTGTGCGATCAGAGACGGCGCCGTACGAAATAACAGGAAAATATTTGTTCTTCTCAGCGAACAGAGATCTTCTTATCGAAATTGCGGTAGAAGAATTGGAAACAGGCGGCTTTCATCAAGCAAAGACTCCTATTGCGGATGTGACTCCTCCAACTGGCGAATATGTTTTGTGTCTTTACTACAAAGATAACAGTCGTAGAGATGAGTTGGCAGCCAAATATCGAAACAGACCTGAATTAAAATATAGATACTGGAAGAGCGACGAAGATACGCGAGCTGGCAAATATTCAAAAGAGTTCCTAGAGAAGCTCTCGCCGGCAGAACGGAATCGCTTTCAAAGAAAAACATAAAAGATAATGGCCGGCATAGAAAACATTATGGCACATCAGGAACCGACAACCATTGATGGAAATCAAGATTCCCGGCTCGTCAGCAGCGATTCAATGAGCGACGAGCAGCAGATCGAACTCTCGCTGCGCCCGCAAGCCCTGCGCGAATACATCGGCCAGAAGAAGGTCAAGGACAATCTGAGCATCTTCATCAAAGCTGCCCGCGCGCGCGGCGAAGCGTTGGATCACGTGTTGCTCAATGGCCCCCCTGGGTTGGGCAAATGCATAACGGCGGACAGTTGGATTTTAACTGATCATGGACTTGTTCCTTTCCACAGACTGCTCCCCGATTCAATGCCTGCTGACAACAGTCAACCACTTGAGATTGGAGTGTATGGCCTCAACGGATTGGAAATCACGTCGCACGTCTACGCGAATGGCCTCAGTCCAACGCGTCGAATTCTAACCGAATCAGGTTTCGAGATTGAAGGAACACCAAACCACCCTGTGCTTGTAGCAACACCCGCTGGCCCACAATGGAAACGGATTGGGGAGTTATCAACTTATGAATACGTGGCCATTGCGCGTGGGACTGAGCTCTGGGGACAGGCCCAGTCCACCAGTTGGATATCTGATCGTCCAAATGAGATTCGCAAGCGAAGCGAAGAACGTGTGCGGCGTCTGCATCAGGAATTATCCCAGTCGCTCGGACGTCCTCCAGCAGCAATTGAGTTGCGTCATGCGGCTTCACATGGACTTTCAAGGAATACCCACTTGCAAACTATCGCACAGCGTCTCGGATTGCCTCTAACAGATGGACGACTTGTCACTACTGTCTCCAATCCCTGGGCGCTGGTTACCGAGCCATCAAATAAGGAAACAGTTACCATCACGCTGGATGCGGATTTAGCTTATTTTCTAGGTGTTCTAGTAGGCGATGGACATTTTGAACGCGCGTCGAATTATCCTGCGTTCGTTATCACTTGTGGTGAAACTGAAATGGCGGAGGAATTGCAGCGCGTCAGTCTCAAACATTTCGGTTATGCTCCGTCATTACGACAATATGGCAAACAAACTCCCAGGATTCTTTTCAGCCAGAATTGTGGAAAGGTAATGCTTGCTTTCGGAGCGAAGGCGGCAACGGCCTCTTACAAGGTTGTGCCTTCTGCTATATTGTCGGGTACGCGAGAAATCTCTATTGGTTTCCTGCAAGGCCTGTTTGACGCGGATGGCAATGTCTGGCCGGACGGGTACGTGGAATTCGGTACCCGATCAAAAACTCTCTGCCATCAGGCGCAACTGATGCTGGCAAACCTTGGCATAATTGCGCGACGGAAAAAACAATCAATAGGTGGCGCTGATTTCTGGAAACTATTTATCGGCGGCGAGGATGCGCAACGCTTCCACGAAACCGTCGGTTTTCGACTGTCGCGCAAGCGACTCCGAGCCTCCGGCCTAAATAATAGGGCGCGTGGTTGGAGCCGCAGCGAGATGGCTCCACACACAAATGGCTTGCTACACGCATTGCTTAAAAAATCACAGCCGCATTCGCATGCCGTGCATAAATATTTCGATCACGTCAAACGCGGTGACCGAACACCGACGCGACGCCAGATCACGCGCTACCTGTCGCTCCTACCGGAAACAGTTCGACAAGAACCGGAATGGTTGATTCTTCAATCGCTAACCAATCCATCAATCCACTGGGACCCTGTCGTCAGTGTTACGGAATCAACCGCCGAGACATTCGACTTCGTTGTGCCCGGCACACACTCTTTTGTCGCCAATGGTTTCTTTAATCACAACACTACGCTTGCCGGAATTGTCGCCCGCGAGATGGGCGCGAAGATCAAAACCACGGCCGGGCCCGTGATCGAGAAGGCGGGTGATTTGGCCGCGTTGCTCACCAATCTTGAAGAAGGCGACGTGCTCTTCATCGACGAGATTCATCGCCTTCATCCTGCGATTGAAGAGATTCTCTATCCCGCGATGGAGGATTTCGAGCTTGATCTGGTGATCGGGCAGGGTCCGTCGGCGCGTTCGGTTAAACTCGATCTGCCCAAATTCACGCTGGTCGGCGCGACGACGCGGCCCGGATTGATCACCGCGCCGCTGCGCGGGCGCTTCGGCATAAACTTCCATCTCGACTTCTATCCGGCCGAGGATTTACAGATCATCGTCGAGCGTTCGGCCTCGATCCTCAACGCCAAGATCGACGACGGCGGCGCGCGGGCCATCGCCGCGCGGTCGCGCGGCACGCCTCGCATCGCCAACCGACTGCTGCGCCGCGTCAGGGATTACGCCGAAGTCGAATACGACGGACAGATCAGCGCAGAGGTGGCCACCGACGCGCTCAACCGGATGGAGGTCGACCGCTACGGCCTGGACGAAGTCGACCGCAAATTGCTGACTACGATCATAGAAAAGTTCAACGGC
>Ga0081455_10009423_pt1 | contig 10045 bp, 7 predicted proteins | sample TabmetS3T2R1_FD_70207 | JGI IMG/M metagenome (GOLD analysis project Ga0081455, IMG submission 70207) | Tabebuia heterophylla rhizosphere microbial communities from the University of Puerto Rico - S3T2R1 | ecosystem: Host-associated > Plants > Roots > Rhizosphere ... | reverse complement strand
GCTGCTCAACCCGCTCAACAACCTGGTCTACGCGGCGAGTGGCTCGAGCGTGCGCAGCGTCATGATCGATGGGCGCCTGGTGCTCGACGAGGGCCGGCTCACCACCGTGGACGAGCGGGCCGTCTACGAGCGGGTGGAGGAGCTGGCGCGGGCGCAGGTGCGCCGCGCCGGGCTCACCATCGAGAGCAAGTGGCCTACAGGATGAAGCCGCGGAACCCCTTGCGGGCCAGCGCGTCGCGGGCCGACTCGGCCTGCTCGCGACTGGCGTAGGTCCCGACCCGCACCACCCACGGCACCGCCGACGATTCGATGCGACGCACGTCGGCGGGGTAGCCGTCGCCCTTGACCCGGGCCGCGAGACGGCTGGCCTGCTTCGGATCCTTGAACGCCGCGATCTGGACCGTGAAGGTGCGCTTCGTCGGCGGAGCCGGCTTCGTGTCCTTCGGCGCGACGGCCGGCTGGACGACGGCGGGCGGGGTGGCCGCCTTCGGGAGAACGACGGCCGGGGGTGTCGCGGCCGGGGGCGTCGAAGGCGACGGGCCTTCGACGGCGGAGCCGGAGGGCTTGGCGGTCACGGTCGAGATGACCGACTCGGGCGACACGTCGCGCTTGGCCGGCTGGGTCGGTGAGCCGACCTCGTACCACCCGAGCCAGTGCGGAATGGCGAAGACGAGGACGAAGGTGACCGCCGCCGCGGCGATCCCGATCCAGATGCCGCGGAACGCGGAGTCGCGCGGCGTCTCCATGTCGTCGTCGAGGTCGTCCTCGAGCCACGAGGGCTCGTCGAGCACCGCGAAGTGCTCGCGCCCCTCGCTCGGCGCCTCGTGCACGTCGTCGTCGTGCGGGTCGATGGATGCGCTCGGCTTCTCGCCGTCGCGGGGAGCGTCACGGTCCGGTCGCGTCTCGTGATCTGTCAGCATAATTCGTCTTAGCACGGGCCTCCGCGGGCTCCGGCAAGAATAAAAGCACGCGCGATCGGCTGACGCCGCGCGTCGCCTTGACTCGCAGGGCCCGCGGCCGTAGGGTTCAGCCGCGATGTCAATCTGCTGACAGTTTCGCGAGGGAGGTCGCCATGCGGCTCGAGAATCGGATCGCGCTGGTCACCGGCGGGGGGTCGGGCATCGGCCGGGCCATCGCGCTGCGCTTCGCCGAGGAGGGCGCGCGCGTGGTGGTCAACGACGTCACCACGGAGCGGGCTCAGGCCACGGTGGCCGCCATCGCGGCCCGCGCCGAGGCGCCGCGAGGCCACGCGGTCGCGGCGGACGTGGCCGACTCCGGTCAGGTGCGGCGGATGTTCGCCGAGGTGGACCGGGAGCTGGGCGGCCTCGATATCCTCGTCAACAACGCGGGGATCGCGGAGACCGCGGCGGGAGACCGCGAGCGCATCAGCGCGAAGGCCGAGGCGCGCGTGGGCGAGCTGATGTCGGGCCAGCCGGTCACCACCCACTGGGACGTCACACAGGATTTGTCGGACGAGGCGTGGCATCGCATGATCGGGGTCCATCTCGACGGGACCTTCTTCTGCACCCGCGAGGCTCTGCGGCTGATGGCCCGGCGCAATCGCGGGGCCATCATCAACATGTCGAGCGTGGCCGCGCTCATGGGGCTCGACGCCACCCCGCACTACAGCGCGGCCAAGGGCGGCATCCTGGCCTTCACGCGGGCCCTCGCGCGCGAGGTCGCATCGCGCGGGATCCGGGTGAACGCGATCTGCCCCGGCTACATCGATACGCCGATGACGGAGCCCATCTCGCCCCTCATGCAGCGGGTGATCCTGAGCCGCACCCCGATGAATCGCATGGGCACGCCCGAGGAGATCGCCTCGACCGCGCTCTTCCTGGCCTCCGACGACAGCTCCTACTTCACCGGCCAGTGGCTCTCCCCCAACGGCGGCCTCCACATCGGCTAGTCTTGGGGTCAGGTCTTACATTGCGACATTCTGGCGCCGCCGGGCGACGCCCGCGGAGCGAAAATGTCGCAATGTAAGACCTGACCCCGTCAGGTGACGCGGAGGATGCCGGAGCGGGCGAGGGCGTCGGCGCGATCGTTCAGGGGATGGCCGCTGTGGCCAGCGACCTTGTGCCAGGTGACGTCGTGCTGCTCGGCCAGGGCGATGAGGACTTCCCACAGATCGCGGTTCTCGACCGGCCTCTTCTGGGCGTTGCGCCAGCCGTTCTTGCGCCAGCGCTCGTACCAGCGATCGCGGAAGCAGTTGACCACGTAGGCGCTGTCGCTGTAGATCGCGACCTGCCGGCGGCCGGTCAGCGCCTGCAGGCCCTTGATCGGCGCGGTGAGCTCCATGCGCTGGTTGGTGGTGGGATTCTCGCCGCCCGACATCTCGGTCTCTCGTGAGTCTTGGATGAGGATCACGCCCCAGCCGCCGGGGCCGGGATTGCCCGAGCAGGCGCCGTCCGTGTACATGATCACCGGGAATTCGGTGGGCACGGGCGACTCAGGCCAGACCACCCCTCACCCTGCCCTCTCCGCCGAGGGGAGAGGGGAGACGGGTCAGGAGGGCCAGTAGAGGTAGCGGCCGCAGGACTCGCAGGGGATCAGCGAGGACTGCGCGCGGAGCTCCTGCAGGCGCTGCGGGGTGATCGTCATCCGGCAGGCTCCGCAGAAGTTCGGCTTCGCGACCGGGACCAGGGCCAGCCCGGCCCGGGCGCGCAGAATGCGCTCATAGTCGGCCAGGATGTTCGGGGGAAGCTTGGCGGCGAGCTCCTTGCGCTCGGTGCGCACGGCCGCCAGGTCGGCTTCGATGCCGCGCAGCTGCTCCTTGAGCGCGGCCTCCTCGCTGCGCCCCTGGCTCTCGCGCTGCTTGAAGCGGGCGTCGGCCTCGCGGATGTCTCCGGTCAGCCGCTCCTGGGACTCCATGAGGACCAGGACCTCCTCCTCCATCCGGGCCTTCTCCTGCTTGATCTCCTCGATCTCGATCAGGACGGCGGAGTACTCCTTGTTGGTCTTGACCTCGTAGAGGCGGGCCTCGTTCTTGGCGCGCTTGGCCTGGACGACCTCGAGGTCCTTCTCCCTGGCGCGCTGGTCCTTCCGGGCGGCGTCGAGACGGGTCCGGGTCTGCTCGACCGATTTGCGGGCTTCTTCGACTCCGGCGTGGATGGCGGCGATCTCTTTGGGAAGGCGGGCGGCGTCGGCCTCGAGCGCGCCGATGCGCGTGTCGATCGCTTGCAGGTTGATCAGGCTCTGGAGCTGTTGGTCCATCTCATATCTGGTTTGGTGGGCCCACTTGGACTCGAACCAAGACCGGACCGGTTATGAGCCGGGGGCTCTGCCAATTGAGCTATGGGCCCGACGGTCGTCATGATACCACCCGCGGCACGAGCGCTCTGGCCCAGACCCCTCACCCTGCCCTCTCCCCGGAGGGGAGAGGGAGAATCGGGGGAGATCACGATTCCAGGAAGCTCCGCAGCTTCTTGGAGCGCGAGGGGTGGCGCAGCTTGCGCAGCGCCTTGGCCTCGATCTGCCGGATGCGCTCGCGGGTGACCGCGAAGTCCTGGCCGACTTCCTCCAACGTGTGCTCACAGCCGTCCGACAATCCGAAGCGCAGCCGCAGCACCTTTTCTTCGCGAGGCGTGAGCGAGTTGAGCACGCGGTTCGTCTGCTCCCGCAGCGACAGGCCGATCATGCTCTCGACCGGCGAGCCCACCTGCTTGTCCTCGATGAAGTCGCCCAGGTGGCTGTCCTCCTCCTCGCCGATGGGCGTCTCCAGCGAAATGGGCTCCTGCGCGATCTTGAGGACCTTCCGGACCTTGTCCACCGGCACTTCCATCTTCACCGCGATCTCTTCCGGGGTGGGCTCGCGCCCCAGCTCCTGGACCAGCTGTCGGGAAGTCCGGATCAGCTTGTTGATGGTCTCGATCATGTGCACCGGGATCCGGATGGTGCGGGCCTGGTCCGCGATGGCGCGGGTGATCGCCTGCCGGATCCACCAGGTGGCGTAGGTCGAGAACTTGTAGCCCCGGCGGTACTCGAACTTGTCGACCGCCTTCATGAGGCCGATGTTGCCTTCCTGGATCAGGTCGAGGAACTGCAGCCCGCGGTTGGTGTACTTCTTGGCGATCGAGATGACCAATCGGAGATTCGCCTCGACCATCTCCTTCTTGGCCCGCGCCGCCTTGGCCTCGCCCTGCTTGATGACCTTCACGATGTTCTTCAGCTCTTCGGCCTTGGCGTCGGCCAGCTCCTCGGAGCGCTTGATCTTCTGCTGGGCCACCCACACCAGGCGATCCTTGATCTGCGGGTACTTCGCGGCCGCCTTCTGGTAGAGGTCGCGGTCGCCGTCGTCGCGGTCGTCGTCGGCCAGCGAGGAGAGGAAGGCGTCCACCGCGGTGGGGGCCGGGCGGCGGCCGTCGGACCAGAGCGCGATCTCGCGCTCCGCCCGGTGGATCTTGTCGACCAGCTTTTTGAGATCGGCGCCCCAGAGATCGAGGAGGGATTGCTGGAGGTTGAGGCCGCGGAGGATCGAGAGGACCTTGCCCTTCTTGGCTTCGGCCTGCGCTTCGACCTTCTTCCAGGCCGGCTCGCCCTTGCCGCGCTTTCGGCCGCCCGCCTTGGCCTTGAGCCGTCGCCACTGGTGGGTGAGCGTCTCACGCTCGCGCAGCAGCCGGTCCACGTTGCCCAGCTCCCGGATGACCGAGCGGCGGAGCGCCTCCTCCTTCTCCTCGGTCGACTCCTCCTCGGGGAAATCCACCACGTCCTTGATCGGGGCCTCGTTGCTTCGCAGCTCCTCGCGCAACGCGCGGATCTTCTCGACCGCGAGGCTGGTGGAGAGGATGGCGGCGGTGGCTTCGTCCTTGCCCTCTTCGATTCGCTTGGCGAGCGTGATCTCGCCCTCGCGGGTCAGCAGCGCCACCTTGCCCATCTCGCGCAGGTAGAGCCGGACCGGATCCTCGGTGCGCCCCACCGGGCCCGGCGTCAGGTCGATGCGGCGCGGCTCGGGCTCGTCGTCGTCCGGCTCGGGATCGGCGGCCTGCGAAGCCATCTCCGACGGCAGCCGGGCCGCCTTGGTCGAGTCCACGAGCTCGATGTCCATCGAGCCGAACATCAGCATGATGTCGTCGAGCTGATCGAGGGTCACCAGGTCGGAAGGCAGGGCGTCGTTCACCTCGTCGTAGGTGAGGAAGCCTTTCTGCTTGCCCTTCGCGATGAGCTTGTCCAGCTCCTCGATCTTCGGTTCGTCGGCCGTCTTCGACTCGTTCGCCATGCTTCGCCGTTCTCCTGGTGGGGGTTAGGGTGTCCCTGCCTGGCGCTGGGGGTCCGCCGGTCCCTGGGTCGACAGCCCCGGGCGCGCCAGGGCCAACTCCCTGACGGCCTCCGCCTCCCGTTGCAGATCACGCTGCAGCGACCGCAGCTCGTTCTCGAGCGCGGGCAGCGCCGGGTCGCCTCCGGCCTGGGCCTCGATGATCGCCCGTGTCACCTGACGTACCCGATGTTTGCGATGCCGGATATGGTACCGCCTCTTCAGCTCCGCGACGTGACTATGTGTGTCGGCCCACTTCCGATCTTCGACCAGGAGGGCCGCGAGCAGCCCCCGCTCCCGATCACCCGGCATGTCCGCCATGAGCGCTTCGGGAGCCCCATCGGGAGTGCGCCGCAACGCGCTCAGCACCAGCCGTAGTCCCGGGTGGACGACGTCGGTCTCTTCGAGGAGGGGGAGCAGCTCAGCTCGCGCCTCGTCGACCTGCAAGAGGAGGGCCACCAGATCGCGCTCGAAGGGAACCGGCGGCGGCCACGAGTCGCTCGACGCGGCCTGCTGCGTGGTGTCGCCGATCTGCTCCGGCTTGCGTCCCCGGGCACGCGCACCTTGGAGCTGCTGCGCCTCGATCCAGAGCTGGGTGGAGTCGACGCCGAGCCGCCGCGCCGCCTCGCGGGCCAGGGCGGTAGCCTCCTCGGCGTTGGCCACCTTCGACAGGATCAGGGCCACACGAGCGTGGGCGCTGTTGCGGCCCCGAGCGGTCGCGAGGTCCTCCTCGCCCAGGGCCTTCTCGAGCACGAATGAGAGCAGCGGCCGCGCCGCCTCGAGCCGCGCCGTGAGCGCGGCAGCGCCTTCCGCGCGGAGCAGACTGTCGGGGTCGTGGCCGGCGGGCAGCAGGGCCACGCGGATCGGCAGGTGCCCGGCCCGCTCGAAGGCGCCGGTACGCGAGACCGACCAGCCGAGGTTCTGCAGGTCCATCACGTCATTCATCATCTCCTCGAGCCGGCTCGAGGCCTTCTGGCCGGCCGCGTCGGCGTCGAAGAGGGCGATCACCTCGTCGGCGTAGCGGCGGAGCAGACCGAGCTGCGCCGCGGTGAACGCGGTGCCGAGCGCGGCCACCGCCTCGTCGAAGCCGTGCTGATGGGCCATGAGGCAGTCGAGATAGCCCTCGACCACGATGGCGCGGCTCCGGTCGCGGATCGCGGCCCGGGCCACGTCGAGGGCGTAGAGCGTCTGACCCTTGACGTAGAGCGCGGTCTCCGGAGAGTTGAGGTACTTGGGCTCCTCGCCCGCGAGCGCACGGCCTCCGAAGGCCACCGGCCGGCCCTGCACGTCTCGGATCGGAAAGAGCAGGCGGCCGCGGAACCGGTCGTAGAAGCCGGGGCCGTTCTGACGCGGCAGGGCCAGGCCGGCCTGCACGAGCGCGTCCTCGCCGATGCCGTGCCGGGCCATCGCGGACAGCAGCGCGTTCCAGCCCTCGGGGGCGTAGCCCAGGCCGAAGCGCCGGGCGACGTCCGTATCGACCCCGCGCTGCTCGAGATAGGCGCGCGCCTTTTCGCCGCCGCGGTCCCAGAGCGCCTGCGAGTAGAACTCGGCGGCCAGGGCCATCACGCGGCGCACGGCCTCGAGCTTGCTCTCGGCTTCGGGGGCGCGGCCTCCCGCGTCGGGCAGCGCGACGCCGGCGCGCTCGGCCAGCGCGCGCACCGCCTCCGGGAAGGCCACGCGGTCCTGGCGCATCAGGAAGCTGAACGCGTCGCCGCCCGCGCCGCAGCCGAAGCAGTGGTAGATGTTGCGCTTCGGATTGACCGTGAAGGACGGCGTCTTCTCGGTGTGGAACGGACAGAGCCCCTTCCAGTTCTCCCCGGTCCGCTTGAGCTTCACGAACTGGCCGACGATGTCCACGATGTCGATCCGGGCGCGGATCTCCTCGAGGTGCTGCTGGGAGAAGCCGCCGGCCATGGGGCGCGCCTCAGCCCTGGCCGAGCGTCGCCACGGTGGCTCCGGCGCCGCCCTCGGACGGCGCGCCGGGACGATGCTCGGCGATCAGGGGATGGCCGCTCAGGACGTCTTCGACCGCGCGGCGGAGCGCGCCGGTGCCCTTGCCGTGAATGATGCGGACCGAAGACAGCCCGGCCATGAAGGCGTCGTCCAGGTACTTCTCGAGCAGATCGCGGGCCTCCGCGGTGGTGCGACCGATGAGGTGCAACTCTCCCGATACGCCGCTCTTGCCCGGGAGGGTCACCGCGCTCCGGGCCCGCGAGGGTCCCTGTTCCGTCACCATCCGGGGGGCAGAGTACATGACTCCCTCGCCACGCGCCAGCACGCGCAGCGCCTGGGCCGGCACCTTCACGGTGACCGCGCCCGCCTGCACGGTGGCGGTCTCGCCGTCAATGGAGAGCACCTGGCCCTTGAGCCCGAGATGGGCGATCTCGACGCGGTCGCCCGCCGCCGGCGGCGACGAGGCGGGATCGGACGGCGCGACGGGGGCCGGCTCGCCGACGCGCTTGGCGGTCTCGCCGAGCCGCTTGCGCGCCCGGTCCAGCTCCGGCCGGCTCTTCTCGGCACGCTTGAGCCGATCCCACTCGTCGTTGACCTGCCGGCGCACCTCGGTGACGAGGCGCTGGGCCTCGGCTTTCGCGCGGGCCACCGCCTCGCGAGCGCTCGCCCGCGCCGTCTCCATCTCGGCCTGCGCCCGCGCGAGCAGGCCGGCGCTCTCCGCCTCGCGCCGCTCGATGAGGGCGGTACGCTCGGCGTCGCGGCGATCGCGGTCGTCGAGGCGGGCGAGCAGCTCCTGCAGCTGCCGCTGCTGCGTCGAGCGGTGGGCGTGCGCCCGCTCGATGAGCGGGGCGGGCAGGCCGAGGCGCGCGCCGATGGCGAGCGCGTAGCTCTGCCCGGGCCGGTCGTAGACGAGGCGGAACGTCGGGGCGAGGCGCTCGGGATCGAACTCCACCGAGGCGTTACGCGCCCGCGGGTACGTCGAGGCGAAGCCCTTCAGCGGCTCGAGGTGCGTGGAGGCCGCGACCACCGCGCCGCGCTCGGCCAGCGCTTCCAGCACCGCCTGGGCGAGCGCGGCCCCGTCGTCGGGATCGGTGCCCGCGCCCAGCTCGTCAAGGAGCACCAGCGAGCGATCGTCCACCCGCTCCAGCACCTCGCGCAGCTGCTTGACGAACGCCGAGAACGTCGAGAGGTTCTCGGCCACGCTCTGATCGTCGCCCACGATCGCGAAGACCTGGGAGAAGAGGGGCAGCCGCGCCCCGTCGCGCGCGGGCACGTGGCAGCCGGACTGCGCCATCAGCGCGAGCAGGCCGAGGGTCTTGAGCGCCACCGTCTTGCCGCCCGCGTTGGGGCCGGTGATGACGAGCAGCGGGCGGTCCGTCCCGATCTCGATGTCCATGGGGATGACTACTGACCCGCTCGGCTCGCCTTCGGCTGCACCTCGCCCTGCCACTGCAGCATCAACCCTCCACGACTGGGCCAGCAGGAGCGGATTGCGGGCGCCGGGCAGCCGAACCTCGCGCGCCTCGTCGATCGTGGGCTCGACCGCGGCCATGCGCTCGGCGAGGGCGCCGCGGGCGAAGATCAGATCGAGCCCGCCGATGCCATCCACGAGCGTCTGAAGCTCGGGCAGCGCCTCGCGCACCGCGTCCGTGAGGGCGGCGAGGATCCGCACGATCTCGGCCTCCTCCTCACGGGTGGCCTGGACCAGGTCGTTGTTGGCCTCGACCATGCCCTCCGGCTCCACGAACAGCGTGGCGCCGCTCTGCGAGCGATCGTGCACGATCCCGCGCAGGCGGCTCTTGGCCTCGGCGCGGATGGGCAGGACGTAGCGGCCGTGACGGACGGTGACGTAACGCTCCTGGAACGTGGTGTCGGCGTTCGGCCCGTTGAGATAGGTCTCGAGCCGCTTGACGATGTCACGCCGCAGCTCGCGGAGGCGCTGGCGCAGGCGTCGCAGCGCCAGGGAGGCCTCGTCGCGCACCTGGCCGTCCGGGTCGAGCGAGCGGCCCAGGAGATCGGCGAGCGCCTTCTGGTGCGGCACGTCCGCGAGGGCCGCGGCCAGATCGGGCGCCACCGGCGCGATCGCGCGGCCGTAGGCGCGCAGGCGGCCCGCGGCTTCGATCAAAGGCAGGAGCGCGGCCAGGTCGGCGCCCTCCGCCACCGATCCCGGTACGCGCGTGGCCTCCAGCATCGGCCGCACGTCGGGGATGCCTTCCCAGGGTGGCGCACCCTGCTCCCCCAGCGCGGCCCGCGCCTGGGCGGTCTCGCCGAGCTGCTGGCGGATCGTGGCCAGATCGGTGACCGGCGTGGTGTCGAGCGCGCGCTCCCGGCCCATCGGGGTGCGGGTCTCGCGCGCGAGCAGGCCCAGCACCTGGGCCCACTCGAGGCCGCCGCTGCCGGCCGACAGGCGGAGCGCGGGAGAGCAGGCGGTCGTGCTCACCGGCGCTCCACCAGCTCGAGGGCCTGCTCGACCGCCTCCTCGCAGGCGGCCGCGATCGCGTCCTGCTCCTCGGGGTAGAACGGGGAGAGCACGTGGTCGGGGACCTGCGCGCGGTCCTCGCCGGGGCGCCCCGGGCGGCCGATGCCGATCTTCACTCGCCGGAGCTCGTCGGTGCCGAACGCCGCGATGAGGGAGCGCACGCCGTTGTGACCGCCGGCGCTGCCCTTCAGGCGGACGCGCACCTTGCCGAGCGGCAGGTCGATGTCGTCGAAGATCACCACCAGGTCGGCGGGCCCCAGGTGAAGCTTGCGGGCGAGGCGGAGCACGGGCGGGCCGGTCACGTTCATGAAGCTGCCCGGCTTGATCAACAGCAGCGTCTCGCCTTGCCAGCGCCCGCG
>Ga0081455_10009422_pt1 | contig 10046 bp, 9 predicted proteins | sample TabmetS3T2R1_FD_70207 | JGI IMG/M metagenome (GOLD analysis project Ga0081455, IMG submission 70207) | Tabebuia heterophylla rhizosphere microbial communities from the University of Puerto Rico - S3T2R1 | ecosystem: Host-associated > Plants > Roots > Rhizosphere ... | reverse complement strand
TGGGAATTGACGTGCACAGGTCCTGGGCCGCCTGGGTCTGACCGATTCCGGAAATGTCGTCCTTCTCACCCTCGACCGTGAACAGCGCTGTCTTCTTGATCGCGCCGAGATCGACGAGCTGACCGTGATGCTTCCACTCCTTGCGTGCGAGCTCCTGGGTCTGGAACACGCGCAGCACGGTGTCGAGATAGAACTCCTCGGTCATGTCGAGGACGGACAGATACTCGTCGTAGAAGGCGCGGTGCTGCGCCTCGCTATCGCCGTCGCCATCGACGAGATGCCGGAACAGCGCACGATGGGCGTCGATATGGCGCTCGAGATTGAGCGTCATGAAGCCCGTGAGCTGCAGGAAGCCGGGATAGACGCGGCGCATCACGCCGGGATAGGGCAGCGGGACGGTCTGGATGACGTGACGCTCGAACCACTCGATCGGATGCGCCATGGCGAGCCGATTGGGAACGGTCGGATTGCGCCGCGTGTCGATCGGCCCGCCCATCAGCGTCATGCTGCGCGGCACGCAGGGATCGTTCGCCATCGACATCACGCCGATTGCGGCCAGCACAGGCACGGAGGGCTGGCAGACCGCCATGACATGCACGCCGTCCGCACCGTGCGGATTGGGATCGTCGGTCTGCATCCAGCGCAGGATTTCGACGACATGATCGACATACGCGTCCAGGTCGAAGCGGCCCTCGGTCACCGGGACCATCCGCGCATCGACCCAATCGGTGATGTAGACCTCGTGGCTCGGCAGCATCGCCTCGACGGTGCCGCGGAGCAGCGTCGCATAGTGACCGGACAATGGCGCCACGATGAGAAGACGCGGGTTGTTGTCCTGGCCGGTCGCCTTCAGAACCTCGGGGTCGCGCGCGAAGTGGCGCAGCTCGCAAAAAGGCTTCCGCCACACGACGCGATCCTCGACCGTGCAGGTCCGTCCCGCCACTTTCGTTTCGGTGAGGCCGAACGCCGGCTTGCCGTAGCGCCGCGTCGTGGTCTCGAACAGATCGAGCGCGGCGGCGGCCGTGCGGCCCATCCAGGTGTAGCGCAAAGGGTTCACCGGGCTCTTGAGCAGGAGCTGCCCGACGCCGGCCACAGCCCTGATCGGCTGAACCATCGCCCGGTTGAACTCGACGACTTGGTAAAGCATACGAACCCTTTCCAATCGGCCGATCTTCGCGGCCCACTCCAAACTAAACGCACGGGACTGGGCAACGGGGCTTCGGCCGGACAGTTTCAAGAAATAGGCCGTCCGCGTCGATTTGCCAGACCGTATACCAGATTCGAGACGCACGTCGTGCGCAAAGGTATCGATTCGACGGAGATACCTCCCCTAAAACGTTAATTTCGGCGGCGGCCTATAAATGGGATTTGATGCGGCTCGCCATCTCGTCGGGATTGGTCCCGAAGCTGAAATGGTCGATGAAACGGCCCGATGGGCTCATCAGATAGATCAGGCTGGAATGGCTGACCGTATAGGCCTTGTCGCCACCCCTTTCGGGCTCTTGCTTCGCGAAATAGACCTTGTACTCCTTGGCCATCCGCGCGACCTGCTCGACCGTCCCGGTCAGCCCCAGGAGTTGCGGATTGAAATGGGACACGTACTGCGCCATCACGTCGACCGTGTCCCGTTCCGGATCGACCGTTACGAACAACGGCTGGATGCGTCCCGCATCGGACCCGAGCTTGTCGAGAGCAGACGACATGATCTGCAACTCGGCCGGGCAGACGTCCGGGCAGTAGGTGTAGCCGAAATAGATCAGGAGATATCGACCGCGAAAGTCTTCGTCCGTGACGGTGCGCCCGGTTTGGTCGATGAGCTGGAAGGGGCCGCCGATCCGGTCGTTCTTAACCGGCGTCGAGATGACCGGCGTTCCCGCGGCTTCGGGCCGTTCGATCATCCAGGCGAGGCCGCCGCCGATCAGAAGCGCGAACACCACGCCGATAATCAATATGCGCAGAAGCATTCCCGTTCGCGCCTTCTCGCTTCAACCATGCCGCAATCCGAACACGCCACAATCCGGACGAACATGTGCGGGACCTACGTCCATCTTGATGCCAGCATCTTGACGCCGGATCACATTTCGGAACCACTGAAGGCCGTTCCGGCTGCGCCGCATCCTCGGGAGTCTCGAAAGACAGCGCCGCGCACGGGAACGGGGGCATCAGGGGACGGTGAACGCCGCACGGGGATCTTGTAGCATATGGAACCGCAGATCGTGAGTCCTAGCCGCGCCGGGCTCGGGAAAAATCGCCGCTCCGGAGCAGCGCGCTGGGCCGCGCTCCTCTTTTGCATCGCGGCGATGTTTGCCGCACCCGCGCACGCCCAGTTCGGCGATGCGTCCGACATCATCAAGAGCACCCGCGACAACAAGCCCGCCGAGCTCCGGCAAGCCATCATCAACGGCGAAAATCCAAGCATTCGCGATGCGGACGGCACGCCGGCGCTCGTGCTCGGCGCTGACAAGGGCTACGATCTCTGTGTGCATCTTCTGCTCGACGGCGGCGCGCGCAGCGGAGATCGCGACAAGAAAGGCGAGACCGCGCTGACGGCGGCCACGCGACGCAACTCGCTGGCGGTCGTCGAGGTTCTCCTCCTCTACAAGGCCGACCCCGACCTGCCCGGTGCGCGCGGCGAGACCCCGCTGATGATTGCGGTCGAAGGCGGTTACGCCCCGATCGTGTCTGCTCTCATCAAGGCGGGCGCCGATGTGAACGCGGGGGACTACACGGGTCGCACACCACTGTCGGTCGCCAAGCAGCGGCGCCAGCGCTCGATCGAAGAGGATCTGCGCAAGGCCGGCGCCGTCGAATAACAGCTTTTACAAGCCACTCCTGGTCGCCTCAGGATGAGGCGCTCTGCGAAGCAGAGCCTCGAAGGATCAGGCTCAGAGCGCGCCGCCATCCTTCGATGGCTCGCCCTCTTGTCCGCTTTTGCGGACGAGCCGCAAAAGAAGGCTCGCACCTCAGGATGAGGTTTGAGAACAACACGCATCTTGACTTCACTCGCCGAGCGACAGAATCGTGCCGCGCCGGCGCGCCGCGCCCAGCATCAGGAAGAACGACACAACCGCCGCGGAAAAATAGAGGGCGTTGAGCGCCGACGCCGCGGCGAGGCTGTCCCACCTCAGCGTGTGCTCGAACACGAGCGCACGCATGCCCTCGAACACATGAGACGGCGGCAGCGCGCGCGAGATGCCCTGCACCCATCCCGGCAACGTCGCGATCGGATAGTAGACGGCGCAGAGCGGCGCGAAGCCCACAGCGAGCGCCCAGGCGAGCGATTCCGCGCCCTGGCCATAGCGCAGCACGAGACCGGCGACGAGCAGGCCCATCGTCCAGCCGAACATCGCGAGATTGAGGAACAGCGCGATCAGCGGCACGCCGAAATCGAGAATCGAGAAATGGAACACGAGCGCCGCCACCGTCGACGCGAGCGCAAGCCCGATCAGCGTGCGCGCCGCGCTCACGACGAGCAGCGAGGCGAGATATTCGGCGGGGCGCAGCGGGCTCACCAGAATGTGCCCGAGATTGCGCGACCAGATCTCCTCGAGAAAAGTGATGGTGAGACCGACCTGAGAGCGGAAAAAGACGTCCCAGAGAAGCGCCGCGCCGAGCAGCACGCCGACGCCGTGCGCGAACGTTCCGCTGACCGTCGCGAGATAGCTCTGCATGAAGCCCCAGAGCAGGATCTGCACGCTCGGCCAATAGGCCATGTCGAGCACGCGCGGCCAGGAGCCCGCGACCAGATACCAGTGACGCAGCGCCATGGCGGAGATACGTTGAAGCGATGCCCTGAGACCTTCGGTGCGGCGTGGTAAGTTGCGTGTCTCGGGTTTCGTCATGGCGCGGGTTCCAGTGCCGTTTCAGCACGGCCGCGGCGGCGCGCGATGTCGAGAAACACCTCCTCCAGATTTTCGCGGCCATAGCGGGCGAGCAGCTCGCTCGGCGGGCCGCGATCGACGATGCGGCTCTCGCGCATCATCAGCACCATGTCGCACAGCCGTTCGACTTCGGCCATGTTGTGCGAGGCGAGAAAGAGCGTGGCGCCCGTCTCGGCGCGATAGCGCTCGAGATAGGAGCGGACCCAATCGGCAGTGTCGGGATCGAGCGAGGCCGTGGGCTCGTCGAGCAGAAGCAGGCGCGGCGCGTTGATCAACGCCTTGGCGAGCCCGACGCGCGTCTTTTGACCCGCCGACAAGGTGCCGAACGCGCGGCCGAGCAGCCCCTCGAAATCGAAATCCACCGCGAGCTGGTCGATTCGCTCACGCGGGCGCGTGAGGCCGTAGAGCCGCGCATAGACCATCAGATTCTCGCGCACGGTGAGCCGGCGCGGCATGTCGACATAGGGGCTCTGGAAATTGATCTCGGGCAGAAGCCGGTAGCGCTCGACCGCGAAGTCACGGCCGAACAGCAGGATGCTGCCGGTGGTCGGTTGCACGAGGCCCAGGATCATCGCAATCGTCGTGGTTTTGCCCGCCCCATTGCCGCCGAGAAGCGCCGTCGCCGATCCCGATGGGACAGTGAAGCTTACATCCTCGACGGCGTGCACCTCGCCGAAATGCTTTGTGAGTTGCCGCACCTCGATGGCCGGCGCGGTGACGTCGATACGCATAGGGGCTCCTCGCGGACCGCAAGGGGCGAGACTCAACATCAACGGGATCCCCTGCGCAAGCCGGGCTGTGCTAGGGATGGAGTTATGAACAGTTCTCTGGAAGAGACCGTCTCCCCGGAAGACGCCGGCCCGGCGCGCGCGACCCCGCAGCTTGCGAACACGCTGATCGGCCCGCTGCTCGGCGCGCTGCAAGGGCCGCAGCCCGGTCATGTCCGGCTCATGACGCTGGTCATGCTGCGGTGGCTCGCGGTGGTGGGCCAGCTCGTGGCGTTGTTCACGGTACATTTCGGGCTCGGCTTTCCCGTGAAGCTCTTGCCCTGCGTCGCGGTGGTCGGCGCGTCGGCACTGCTCAATGTGGTGATCTCGCTTCGCTCGCCCGTCACGAAGCGTCTCAGCGATCAGGAGACGACGTTCTATCTCGGCTTCGACATCGTTCAGCTCACAGCCCTTCTCGGCCTGACCGGCGGCCTCGAAAATCCGTTCGCCGTTCTGCTGCTGGCCCCGGTCGTCGTGGCCGCCTCGACCTTGCCGCTGCGCAACGCCGTCACGATTCTCATCATGTCGCTGGCGCTCATGACCGCGCTCGCCTTTGTTCACATGCCGCTGCCCTGGCGGCCCGGTGCCGCGTTCCGCCCGCCCAACACCTATGTGTGGGGCATCTGGTGCGCGCTGATGATGGGCCTCAGCTTCACCGCCGTTTACGCCTGGCGCATCGCCACCGAAGCCCGCCGCATGTCGGACGCACTGCTCGAGACGCAGGCCATTCTCGTGCGCGAGCATCAGCTGGCCGCCGTGGGCGGGCTCGCCGCCGCCGCCGCGCATGAGCTCGGCACGCCGCTCGCCACCATCGCGCTCGTCGCCAAGGAGCTGCGCCGCGCCTTGCCCAAGGACGGGCCGGTGGCCGAGGACATCCAGCTCATGGTGAGCCAGGTCGACCGCTGCCGCGACATCCTGAGCCGCCTGTCGATGCGCCCGGACGAAGGCGACAGTCACGTCGCCATGGCGCCGCTCAGCGTCGTGCTCGACGAGGTCGTGTCGCCCCATCGCGACTTCGGCATCGACATCGCGGTGGAGGTCCAGACCAAGGGGCCCGAGCCCACCATCCGCAGGAGCCCGGAGCTGCTTCACGCGCTCGGCAATCTGGTCGAGAACGCGGTCGACTTCGCCCGCACGAGCGTGCGCATCGGCGCGGCCTGGGACCGCGACCGCGTCACGCTCACCATCGCCGATGACGGGCCGGGCTTCGCGCTCAGCGTCATCGACCGCCTGGGCGAGCCTTATCTCACCACACGCGCTCTGCCGACCAATCTGCGCCGCAGCGCGGATGACGACGACCGGCCCCAGGGCATGGGGCTCGGCTTCTTCATCGCCAAGACCCTGATCGAGCGGATCGGCGGGAGCCTCGCCTACGGCAACCGGGGCGGCGCCGGCGGCGCTCTGGTGCGCCTCACCTGGCCCCGCCCCCTTGCGCCAGACGGCCAAGACGATAAGAAGAGCGGTCCGAACGCCCGTTAGCGCGCTCCGAACGGAGCGCGACAAGGGAAATCGTGGCGAAGGAGGCGATGGTGGCCGAAACTCCCGAGATGACATTGCTGATCGTCGATGACGACGCGCCGTTCCGCACCCGGCTCGCCAAGGCCATGGAAGGCCGGGGCTTCCGCGTTCTCGCGGCCGAAAGCGCCGACGAGGCGATTGCGCTCGCGCGCGCCGAGAAGCCTACCCATGCGGTGGTCGATCTCCGGCTCGGCACCGGCGGCAACGGCCTCGACGTCGTGAGCGTGCTGCGCGAAACCCAGCCCCATTGCCGCGTCGTGATGCTGACGGGCTACGGCAACATCGCGACCGCCGTCGCCGCCGTGAAGCTCGGCGCGGTCGACTATCTCGCCAAGCCTGCCGACGCCGACGACGTCGAAGCCGCCCTCCTCGCCAAGCCCGGCCAGACGCCCAAGCCGCCGGACAATCCGATGTCCGCCGACCGCGTGCGCTGGGAGCACATCCAGCGCGTCTATGAGCTGTGCAACCACAACGTCTCGGAAACCGCGCGCCGCCTCAACATGCACAGGCGGACATTGCAGCGGATTCTAGCGAAGAGATCGCCGCGTTAGGCCTTCACACCCGCGCCGGTCGCCGGCGGCGCGTTGGGATCGAGAGGCCAGCGCGCGCGGGGCGGGACGGCGAGGCCATCCGTGAGCCCGAGCGTCAGGCGCTCGATGCCGGCCCAGGCGATCATCGCGGCATTGTCCGTGCACAGATTGAGCGGCGGCACGGCGAGACGGAAGCCTTGTGCGCGTGCCGTCGTATCGAGGCGGGCACGCAAGGCCTTGTTCGCCGCGACGCCGCCCGCGACGACCAGAACCGGCTCGGCCTTCGGATTTTCGTTGCGGAAGCGCGTGAGCGCGCGCGCGACGCGGTCGGCGAGGCTGTCGGCGACCGCGGCCTGAAAGCCCGCCGCGATATCCGCGCGCAACTCATCGTCCAGCGGACCATTCGCCACGACGACACGGGCGACCGCGGTCTTGAGTCCCGAGAAGGAAAAGTGGCAATCGTTGCGGCCGACCATCGGGCGCGGCAGCACGAAGCGCCGCGCGTTGCCCTGAGCCGCCAGCCGCTCGATGGCGGGACCGCCGGGATAGCCGAGCCCCAGAAGCTTCGCCGTCTTGTCGAAGGCTTCACCCACCGCATCGTCGATGGTCGTGCCGTAGCGGCGATAGCGCCCGACCCCTTCGACGCTGAGCAACTGGCAATGCCCGCCCGAGACAAGCAGCAGCAGATAGGGGAACGACACGTCCTCGATGAGACGCGCCGAGAGCGCGTGTCCCTCCAGGTGATTGACCGCGAGGAACGGCTTGCCGAGCGCCAGCGCCACCGCCTTCGCTTCCGTGAGCCCGATCATGACACCGCCGATAAGCCCGGGCCCCGCCGTGCCCGCCACACCATCCAACGCCGCGAAGGACAACTTCGCTTCATCCAGCGCGCGACCGATCAGCGTGTCGAGATGCTCGACATGGGCGCGCGCAGCGATCTCGGGGACCACGCCACCATAAGGCGCGTGATCGTCGAGCTGGGACAGCACGACATTCGAGAGGATCTCGCGCGCGCCGTCCGGCCGGCCGCGCACGACCGCCGCCGCCGTCTCGTCGCAGCTCGTCTCGATGCCCAGCAGGGTCAATTCCATGTCAACGCCGTAACTGGCCGCCTCGCGCGGCGCCGGAAGGGTCTAAAGTGGCGTCGCCGCCTCGCGCGGCGGCGCGGGGGATGCTATCACAGCCGCCATGACCATCGCCCCCTTGCGTATCGGCACCCGCGGCTCACGGCTCGCGCTCTGGCAGGCCAATGCCGTGCGCGACGCGTTGATCGCGGCCCTCGGCCCCGACGCGCCGGCGCCGGAGATCGTCCCCATCGTGACCTCGGGCGATAAGGTGACCGACCGGCCATTGCGCGAGATCGGCGGCAAGGGCCTGTTCACCAAGGAGCTGGAGCAGGCCTTGGGCGACGGCCGGATCGATTGCGCCGTACATTCGGTCAAGGACATGCCGTCGATCAGCGCGCCCGGCCTCGGGCTGGCCGCCTGCCTGCCGCGCGCTTCGGCGCGTGACATGCTCGTCGCGCGGGAACCCACCGCGCTCGCGGCGCTGCCCAAGGGCGCGGTGATCGGCACCACATCGCTACGCCGCCAGGCGCAGCTTCTGCGCGCGCGGCCGGATCTCGTGGTGAAAGACCTGCGCGGCAATGTCGAGACGCGGCTCGCCAAGCTCGCGAGCGGCGCGTTCGACGCCATACTGCTCGCGGAAGCGGGCCTCGACCGGCTCGGACTCGACCCGCCCGGCGCGGTCGCGCTGTCCGTGCACACGCTCTTGCCGGCGGTCGGCCAAGGCGCCGTCGGCATCGAGATCCGCGCCGATGACGCCACCCTTTGGGCGCTGCTCCGAAAGCTCAACGACGCGCCGACCTTCGACGCCGTGACTGCCGAGCGCGCCTATCTCACCGAGCTCGGCGGCTCGTGCCGCTCGCCCATCGCGGGGCATGCTTCGCTCGACGGCGACACACTCAATCTGCGCGCGCTTGTGGCGTCGCCCGACGGCACCGAAGTCTACGAGGCCCATCATCACGGGCCGCGTGCGTGGGCGGCCAATCAGGGTGTGGCGCTCGCGGAGCTGATCCTGGAGCAGACGCCCGAGGCCTTTGTCGAGGCGTATCTTTCGGACGACGACTAGATGCGCCTTCTCGTCACGCGTCCCGTGGATGACGCGGCTCCGCTCGCCGCGGAGCTTCGCGCCCTCGGCCACGAGGTGGTGCTGGCGCCGGTCATGACCATCGTGGAACTTGAAGAGGCGGCGCTCTCGCTCGAGGGGGTTCAGGCGGTGCTGGCGACCAGCGCCAACGGCGTGCGCGTGTTGGCCCGCCGAGCCACGCGGCGCGACATGGCGCTCTATGCCGTGGGCGACGCCACGGCGCGGACCGCGCGCGACGCCAGCTTCATCAATGTTCGGAGCGCCGAGGGCGATGTCGAGGCCCTGGCGCGCCTCGTCGCCCAAAGCCTCGATCCTACGCAGGGACCGTTGCTGCATGTCACGGGCAGCGTCGCCGCGGGAGATCTCTCCGGTCGGCTCGAGGCCTTGGGCTTTGCCGTGACGCGCGCCATCCTCTACCGCGCCGAGCCCGCCACGGCCCTCGCGCCGGAAGCCGTGGCCGCGCTCAAGGCGGGAACGCTCGACGGCGTGCTGTTGTTCTCTCCACGTACGGCGCGGCTTTTCGTCGAGCTGGCGCGGGGTGCCACCAGTCTGAAGGCGCTCAGCGCCTATTGCCTCTCGCAAGCCGTTCGCGAGGCCGCGGCGCCGGGCGGCTTCGCGCGCCTTATTGTCGCCGCACGGCCGGATCAGACGAGCTTGCTCGCCGCCTTGAAAGCTTGAGGCGCATGAGCCCCACTCTTAGGCTGGAGCGGCTGCGGCCGAATCGTGCCGCGCTCCATCGGGACGTTTGACCATGGCAACCGATCCTGCTGCGTCTTCTCCGCTCGACGAGCCCATCGAGGTTTCATCGTCCCCCTGCGCCATGCCCGAAGTCGAACCCATCACGACGGCCGCACAGGCCGCGCCGAAGCCGCCCGAGCCGCCCAAGATCGCGGCCCCTCCACCGCCGCGCGGACGCGGAACACTGGCGGTCGCCATTGGCGCAAGCCTCGCCGCCGTCGCGCTCGCCGGCTATCTCATCTTCCTCGCACCATGGCGCGGGGCGCCGGACGCCACGCTGCCGACACGCGTCTCCGTGCTCGAAAAAGAAATCGCCGCGCTCAAAGCCGCGACGCCCGCGCTCTCGGTGTTCGAAGCCCGCGTCGCCGCCCTCGAGTCCGCGCACGCCCAAGCGTTGCCCGATGACGCCGGCCAGCGGCTCGCCGCGGTGACGGCGCTCGCCGCCACCTTGTCCGACCGCCTCA
>Ga0081455_10009421_pt1 | contig 10046 bp, 10 predicted proteins | sample TabmetS3T2R1_FD_70207 | JGI IMG/M metagenome (GOLD analysis project Ga0081455, IMG submission 70207) | Tabebuia heterophylla rhizosphere microbial communities from the University of Puerto Rico - S3T2R1 | ecosystem: Host-associated > Plants > Roots > Rhizosphere ... | reverse complement strand
TACGAGAACTTCGAAGGCAAGCAGGACTGCTTCTTGGCGACCTACGAGCTGATCATCCGCCATGCCGCCCGCCAGGTGCTCAGCGCCCGCAACCGCGAAAACGGCTGGCGTGCCAGGCTGCGAGCCGGCTTCCACACCCTTCTCGAGGAGATGGCCAAGCAACCGAATGCGGCCCGATTGGCACTCCTCGCTGCCCTCGATGCCGGTGCTCCAGCTGCAGAGGCGAGGCTGCGCTCGGATCGCCTGTTTGGCGCGCTGCTCGCTGCCAGTTTCGACGAAATAGACGACGGGATCGTTGTGCCGCCCGCGCTGCTGCGGGCCAATCTCGCCGGCATCAGCGCCGTGGCGAGGGCGAGGCTCCTGGTTGGCAAAGAGGCCGAGCTCCCGGGCGCCACCGACGCGCTCTTGGATTGGTCGCTCTCGCTGCGGAGCGAGGTCGCTTCTGAGGTTTGCGCTCGGCGGCCACGGTTTGGGGTGCGCCCCGACGCCGGCTCGTCCCGGGCGACGCCTCGGTCGATCGTCGCCAGCCGCGACCAGATGCTCGGCGACGAGCGGACAATGATCCTCGCCGCCACGGCTCAGCTGGCTACCGATTCCGGATCGTCCGCGCTGACCGTGACTCGGATACGTACAACAGCCGGTGTCTCGCGGCGACGCTTCGACGACCACTTCAGCGGCGTCGGTGACTGCTTCATGGTTCTGCTCGAGATGCTCTCGACCCGGGTTCTCGCCTACGCCCAGACGGCTTACGCCAGCGCCGATTGCTGGCAGGTGGGGATTCATCGAGGAGTCGTCCGAATCTGCGAGGAGCTGGCCGGCGACCCCCGCTTGCTGAGGCTCGCCTTCTTCGAGCCGCTCGTGCCGGGCCCCGAGGCGGAGATCTGGCGCACGACCTTCATCTCGAACCTCGCCTGCATGCTGGCCGGAGCCGCGCCCGCCGAGGAGCGGCCCAGCAAGCTGGCTGCCGAAGCGTCCCCCGCCGGGATGCTGGCGCTGATCGCCAGGTACGCCGCCGCCGGGCAGATCGACCAGCTATGGCTCAACGCAGGGCCCCTTTCCTATCTCTCGCTCGCCCCCTTGATCGGTGCCGAGGCGGCGGGAGACGTGATCCGTGAGGCGGTGAGGGGCTGAGCGTCGCAAGCGCCAACCCCTACACGGATCGCTGACCAGGAACGCTTCTTCAAATTTTCTTGTGCATCTGGGTGTGGGGGCGGGATGCTCGGCCGGGTGGCGCACCGGGGGTGACGCCGCACTGCATAGTGCGGCAGCCGCGACAGGGGGCTGACGCTGCTGCCGCAAACGAACCAACTACCTCTAGGTGGAGGAAGAGGAGAGCAGAATGACCGAAAAGCGCCTCACAAGAATCCGTGTGGGCCTGGTCGCAGCCGCGGTCGCGGTGTGCGGCCTGATGGCATCAGCGTCCGCGCAGGCCAGCGAATGGAACAAGTTCGATTACTGTCCGTCGACCAACCCGACGGTCTTCAAGTGCATGCAGGCAGTGACCACCGGCGGCGAAATCGTGATGGGCAAAAAAACCGTCCCGATCGTCAAACCGGTAACGCTTCAGGGTGGCACCACGGAACCGAACGAAGAAAGCGTTTCCAGCTTCGTCGGGGCCACGAATGGCATCACCCTGTCGAAAACGCCGCAGGCCGTTCCCGGCGGACTGCTGGGGATCGTCCCGCCGGAAAGCTCGCCGCCTCTGGTCAAAGCACTTTCGAAATTCTTCTTCGAAAACAGCTTGACCGGGGTCAACGCGACGCTGGAACTGGCCAAACCGGCGAGTGAAATCAAAGTCAGCGAACTCAACCTTCTCTTCGAAGAAGGGACTGCGCTGACCCTGCCGGTCAAAGTGCATCTGGAAAACCCGTTCCTCGGGAAAAACTGTTACGTCGGTTCCAGCAGCAATCCGCTGACCTGGAAACTCTCGACGGCCAGTCCGGGAACCGGGGGCTCGCTCGAATTCAAGGAAGAAGCCCAGATCGCTCAGATCAACGGGGCGAAACTCGTCGACAGCACCTGGTCGGCGCCGGCCGCCAGCGGTTGCGGCGGGATCCTCTCGTTCCTCGTCGATCCGATCATCAACAGCCAGATCGGCCTGCCGTCGGCAGCTGGCAAAAACAAATCGGTCCTCAACAACACGATTACCGTCGCCTTGGCCGAAGCGGTGAACGAACACTAAGCGACCGCTACTGAGGAGAAAGGAGTTCTGAAATGAGAAGGAAAGCATCGCTCAAAGTCCTGAAGGGAGCCTTGGTCGCGGCGATTGTCAGCGCCGTGTTCGCCGGGTCGGCCCTGGCAGCTCCGGCCTGGAAGCTCAACGGCACGGAACTAAGCGGCTCGGAAACCGTCGTCGGGGCGGCGATCGCCAGCAGCATGACGATCCCGGGCATGACGACGACCTGTAACCATTTCCTCTACACGCTGAAAATCAATAACAGCGGCGGCACCGGCAAAGGTGAAGTCACCGAACTGCCGCTGTACGAATGCAGCACGAACACCGTCTGCGTCGTTTCGGCGATCAAAGCGGAAAAATTCCCCTGGGCGTCGCACCTCGTGACGGTCTCCGGGAAAAACTACATCGTCATCGAAAACATCCGCGTCAGCATCACCTACAGCGGTAAAGGCTGCGCCGTGGGTGGCCTGACGGTGCCGATCACCGGCTCGGCCGGCGGGCTGATCGACAACACCACTGAAACGGCGACGTTCAGTCCGACCAGCTTCAGTGCGACGGGGACGGCCCTGAAATTCGGCTCCAACAACGTCGAATGGAAAGGCACCTTCCCGACGGAAGCGTTCGAATGGCACAGAGAACAGGCGCTTACGGTCTCGTAGCGCTGCTGGCAGTGGCGTTCGTCGTCTCGGGTTGCGGAGGAGGCTCCGCAACCCAGACGACGGGCGCCTCGAGCCAGGCATCGGCGCCGAGCGAGACCACGAGCGAAACGACTACCGCAACCAAGCAGCCGAAGCCCGAACCCAACGGCCAGGGCAAGCAGGAGCAGACGGCTAAGAAGCCGACCAAGGTCGTGATCCCCAGGGGAAAGCCCGAACAGGGGCTGACTCCGAAGGAGGAAGCGGAAACGCCCGTCGCCGACATGGCGGTCTCGAGCCCGGCGGTCGACGCCGCCGGCGCCCTGTCGTCCACCTACACCTGTGACGGCAAGGGCATCTCGCTGCCGCTCGCCTGGCAGGGCATCCCGCCCGACTCCGAGGAACTCGCGCTGTTCGTGATGAACCTGGTGCCGGTCGAAGGTGAACTGTTCTTCGACTGGGCCGTGGCGGGGATCGATCCGGCGACGACCACCTCGCTCGAAGCCGGAGAGGTGCCTTCTGGCGCCGTCGTCGGGCAGAACAGCGAAGGCAAGCAGGAGTACTCGCTCTGCCCGCCCGGCTCGGCCGGCGAAACCTACGTCGTCGCCCTCTACGCGCTCGACGAGGCCGCTGATCCGAAGCCGGGGTTCGATCCGCTGCAGCTGCGCGAAGAAGCGCGTGAAGCGTCTGACAGCGTCGGGCTGCTCTCGATGTCCTACACGGGCTGAGCGAGCTGGACGACGCCCTCAGGGTTCGGAGGCGGCGGCTTCGATCCGACAGCCCGCCGCCGCCGTTCCCTGCAGGCGCTGAAGCGAGGTTGAGAGCCTTCCGAGCCGGCCGCCCAGCTCCGGCTCGCCGAGCAGCCCCTGGATCGCTCCGATCAACTCCTCCGCCCCGTGCTCGTAGGTATCGAGCCGCACCCCGAACCCCGTCTCGTCGATCCGCTGTGCGTTGTCGTGCTGGTCCCAGAAGATCGGCAGGACGATCATCGGCTTGCCAAAGTAGAGCGACTCGGTGACGGTGTTGTTGCCGCCGTGGGTGATCACCAAGTCGACCTTGGGGAGGATCGAGGTCTGGGGGAGGAACTCGGCGCCGGCCATGTTCGGGGCGAGCTCGATTTCCTTCGCCTGGGGGCCTTTGGAGACGATCACGCGGTAGGGCTGATCGCCGAGCTCGGCGATCAGCTTGCGCATCAACTCGACGTCGGCGGAACCGAGCGAGCCCATCGAGAGGTAGATGAGGGGATCGGTGCCGTCTTGCATCGCTTCCGGCACGTCCCAGGCGGAGTCGGTGTCGCGGACGCTCGCTTGGAGGTTGTGCCAGTGATGCCCAAGCGGCCGGGCGCGGGGATAGTCGATCGCCTCGGGACAGAGGTAGAGGTTGAGCCAGGGGCTCTCGTGGATGAAGTCGTAACGCGGCAGCGGCGGCGTGCCGCGCTCTTGGCACCACTCGCTGAAATCGTCGTGGATGTCCTGCAGTGTGTGACTGTAGGCGCCCCAGAAGGTGTCCCAATCGCGGCTGTCGGAGATGGGGAGGCCGGAGAAGGGCGGCGGGATCAGGTGGTCCTTCATCTCCGCCGGGTTGCAGGAGGCGATTCGCACCCAGGGGATGCCAGCGGTGAGGAGGGCGGGAAAGGTGACGACGTTGTCCTCGACGACGACGTCGGGGCGCAGCTCGTCGAAGATCTGGTGCAGGCGGTCGTCGACGTACTTGGCGCCGTCGATCAGGGCCTGGAAGGTCGGGGCGATGAACGAGCCGAGCTGTTCGATCGTCGGTTCGCGGAAGACCGGCGCGGTGTCGCGGATGAAGTCCTTCCAGAACTGGCCCGGGACCTCCTCTTCTTCGGGCGGCGGCGTGAGGCGGATCAGCCGCTCCTCGAAGCCTTTCTCCTCGAGCGTGCCGGCGAACGACTCCTCGACGATGAACACCACCCGGTGGCCGCGCTTGCGGAGCACGTCGCCGATCCCGACGCAGTTGTTGGTCGGGCCGAAGGCCCCCTCGGGGAAGAAGACGATCGTTGAGCGGTCGGGCACGCGCTCCATTTATCGCAACCGGAGGCCGGGACGCAAGCTCAACCGGCGATCAGCGGCCGGCGCCAACCGACGCTCCGCCCCGCTTCGGCGAAGGCGGCCCGCAGGAAGTTCCTCCCCGCCGCCGTTCGGTCGGCCGGGACTTCGCACGACTCGGCGAGGACGGTGGTGCAGCCGGCCTGCGCTGCCTCCGCCAGACGGCGCTGGATCAGCGCGGTCTGGCAGCCGCGGTGGCGTGCATCCGGGGCGGTGGCGTCGAGGCCCAGTACCGCGATTCCGTCGCGCAGCAGCATCGCCCCGCAGGCGACCTCGCGTTCGTCGAGGTAGGCGGCGTAGCAGTGCCACCCCTCGAGGTCGGGCAGGCCGAGGAGAGGAACCGTCGCCAGGTCGGAGATGCCGATCGCGTCGGCGAAGATCAGCGACATCCCTTCGGTGTCGGCCGCGCTGAGCTCGCGAACGTCGACCAGGCCTTCGCTGCCCGCGCTCGGGGCCGTGCCGGGACGGATGTAGCGGCGCATCGTCGGCCCCTGTTCGTAGCCGCGCTCGACCAACCAGGTCTCGGCGGCCTCGCTGCCGGGACGATCGGAGGCGACCTGCACCAGGTAGTCGACCTCGCGCGAGCGCATCCATTCGACCGCTTCGGCCAGATGCCCGCCGTCGATTGCGCCGGGCTCGGCCGCGCCCTGGACGGTGTTCATCAGCGCCGAATTGGCCAGCCCGGCGCAGGTGGTGGCCAGGACTGGCCCGTACCAGCGTTTCCTTATTTCCAACTCGTCGACGGCGTCACGCGGTGCTGCGCCCCAAATTCCCTCGCGGAATTGGAGCTCGGCCGCCGCGATCGCAGCTGCGTCGTACCGCATCGCTGTGCCTCCCCTGGCTGGGCCTCCCGTCCTCACGCCACTATATGGACAGGAGTCCCTGTGTAGCAAGCGGAAAACGGCGGCGGTAGCCGGATTTCACCTACTTTTGGGGAGGTTCGAGTGCTTAGAGGCCCGGCGGGTGCCTGGCGACGAAGCCGGCGAGGGTCGTCGGGTCGGGCATCCCCATCTTCCAGCGTGGTCCCGACACCCCCGGCCAGTTGCTGCGGGTGTCGAAGCGCAGGCCAGCGACGACCATGAAGACGTGCTCGCGGTTGGCGTAGATGGTGATCCACCTGCCGACGCCCGCTTCGCCCCAGTAGGCGAGCTGGCCCGAGACCATCGTCGTCGCTAGCAGTTCGCCGGCGTGCAGCGCGTAGCCGACTGCACCCGAGCAGTCGTACCCCTTGCTGAGGAAGCTGCGATGGCCGCCGCCCCAGACGTACGGTCGGCCGTTGATGTGGTTCGCGGCGGCGACCACCCGCGCGACCACGGGCGGTGCCCCCGGCGGGGCGATCGCCCGGCCTTCGACCAGCTCGCTGCCACAGTTTTCGCTGGTCCGCTCGGCGCCGGGCGGGGTCGGCATGCAGCCGGTCCCCCAGGGCGTGCCAGCGCCGGCCGCCATGGCGATCGGCAGCGCCGCGAACGCCCCCGCGAGCAGGCACAGAAACGGGACGAAGCTGGTCGCGATTCGTCTCATTCTGCGCGGCAGCCTACGGCAAGCAGGCAGGGATGGCAGCGATTGGCGCCGGAGCGCGGCGCGGGCAAGAGAAGGGGCGGCCCGAAGCCGCCCCTTCTCGAAAACCCAGCGGTGTCAGCCGCTCTGCGTCCTGCTCAGCCCTTCGGGGTGCAGGCGCGGACGAATTCCGTTTTCGCCTGGGTGCCGTCGGCGAACTTGGCCAGAGCCTGGGCCTGCAGCTTGCCGTCGGTGCATTTGGCGGTCAGCGGGTGGTAGGTCTTGCCCCCGACCTTGACGTTGCGGTTGATCGTCAGGTTGAAGCTCGTCACCGAGCCGGCCCCGCCGGCGATCTTCGGGATCGTCGCGATCGATTTCAGGCCGTAGCGGCCGCTGACGTGTTTCTTGACTTTCACCGTGGTGACGATCGCCCCGGTGATCGGCGCGTTGAAGTACGCGTGGATGTAGAGGGTCGTCGTTCCGCCCGAGAAGCCGCCGTTGACGACCAGCAGTTTCGAGCTGACGGGAATCGGTTTCTGTTCCGGGAAGGCAACCTCGACGGTGGTCGTGCCGGTGCCGATGATCGCGTCGCCGCAGGCCGCTTCCGCCGCTTTGGTGTCGCGCGACTGCAGCTGGCCGCCTTTGCAGGTCGGGATGCCTTTCACGTTGATGAAGCCGTTTTTGTCGGTTTCGAGTTCGACCGTCGTCAGCGCCGGCGGATGGCTGCCGTCGGTGGTCGCGATCTTGCCCGACGCCTGCAGCGAGATCGGTGCCGGCGTTTTCTTCGACAGCGCCTTCGGCGAGAAGTGGCCGTCGGCGGTGAATTTCAGGTTCCCCACCTGCACGGTCACAGGACCTTCCCCGGCCGCGCTGGCGAAGCCGACCGCGGTCAGCGCCACCAAGGCGCAGAGCGCGGCAGTCAACGTCAAGAACTTGCGCATTTCCCTTTATCTCTCCTTTTGCAGCGACTCATACGTAGCCGCAGCGGTGAAACCATTGCGTGGATTCGTGAAGAACTCCCTCTGGGCGGGCAAATTACCAACTTTTGCCTATTCGTAAACCCCGCCGCGGTAACCAACATAAACCCGTAAAGGAGCCAAACGGAGCGCTTTTCGAGTACCGAAATGTGGCCGGACGGAGTCACTCGGGCGCTGCTCTTTAGCCGGCTCGCGCTCCGCGCCCGCCCGCTCTGGGCCGAGGAACGGCAGCGAGATCCAGAAGACCAGGTCGGGGAGGCGGGTCGGCAACCGCGCCGCGCCGCCGTGCAGGATTTCGCTGTAGAGCAACTCGTTGATCCCACCCGCAGTGAGACGGCGGTGATCCCGTCGAAGCGCTCCGCCATCGCGCCGTAGAGGAGGGCGAAAAGCGTGTCGCAAGTCGTGAGGAAGCAGTGCTCCCTGCCGTCGAAGTGCTCGTAGAAGGTCTTGCGCGGGACGCCGGCGACCTCGATCACGTCGACGACGCGCGTCTCGGTGTAGCCCCGCTCGGCGACCACCTCGACCATCCCCGCCCGGAACCGTCGACGTTGCGAATCACTCACCGTCTCGCGCGAGCGGCCGTGCCTGCCGCGGGGCAGCCGTTCGTCGCGCCGAGCCAGGCGCCTGCTGCGAGCGCCTACGACTCGGACGGTACCGCAGTGGCGCCTGCTCAGTCTCCGATCCAGATCGTCTGCTCGCGGTCGGGCCCGACCCCGACCAGCCGCACCGGAACACCGACGAACTCGGCGATGAAGGCGAGGTAGTCGCGCGCCGCAGTTGGCAGCTCGGACTCGCTGCGAGCGGCGCCGATGTCCTCGTCGAAGCCGGGCAGCTCCTCGTACTCCGGTGTCGCCGAGTGGAGGATCGACTGGTGGTAGGGGAAGCTGTCGAGCTCGGCGCCTTCGCGTGAGCGGTAGCGGACCGCGACCCGCAGCGGCCCGATGCCGCGCAGGACGTCGAGCTTGGTGATCGCCAAGGCGTTCATCCGGTTCAGCCGCACCGCGTAGCGCAGCGCCACCAGGTCCATCCATCCAGCCCGTCGCCGTCGGCCGGTCGTCGTCCCGTACTCGTGGCCGGCCTCGACCATCCGCTCGCCGACTTCGTCGGTCAGCTCGGTCGGGAAGGGGCCGGCGCCGACCCGGGTCGCATAGGCCTTGGCGATCCCCCAGACCTCGCTGATGTCGGTCGGGCCGATCCCGGCGCCGACCGTCGCCGCCCCGGCGATCGGGTTGGAGGAGGTGACGAACGGATAGGTGCCGTGGTCGAGGTCGAGCAGGGTCGCCTGGGCGCCCTCGAAGATCACCGTCCGACCGGCGTCGAGCTCATCCCAGCAGAGCCGCGCGGTGTCGGCGATGTGCGGCTCGAGCCGGTGCCCGAAGCTGACGTGTTCCTCGACCATCGAGTGGACGTCGAGGCGCGGGTCGGGGCCGAGGGCGGCGGCGGCGCGGGCCTCGTCGTTGCCCTCGCGCCGCAGTTTGCGGCGCTGGACGCCGAGCTCGCGCAGCGCCTGCTGCTTCGGCTCCAGCGCAGCGCGGATCTTGGTCCGCAGGATCTTCTCGTCGAGCAGGTCCTGGACCCGGATCCCCAGCCGCAGCGCCTTGTCGGCATAGGCGGGGCCGATTCCGCGCCGCGTCGTCCCGATCGAGTTCTTCCCCAGTTTCGTCTCGCCGGCCGTGTCGAGCAGCACGTGGTAGGGCATGATCAGGTGGGCGTTGGCCGAGATCCGCAGGTTCGAGACCCCGATCCCGGCCCGTTTCAGGTCCTCGATCTCGCCCAGCAGCACCCGCGGGTCGACGACCACGCCGTTGCCGATCACGCAGGTCTTGTCTTCGTGGAGGATCCCCGACGGAATCAGGTGAAACTTGTACTCGCGACCGTCGCGGACGATCGTGTGGCCGGCGTTGTTGCCGCCCTGGAAGCGCACGATCGTGCTCGCGTTGGCGGCAAGGACGTCGGTCACCTTGCCCTTTCCCTCGTCGCCCCATTGGGCGCCCACTATGACTACGCCAGGCATACCGAGTGGATTCTGACGATGCCGTCTCTCAGGCGGCTTGCCCGTAGCGGCGGTCGCTGCCGAAGATCGGCACCTCGTCGCACATCTGGGTCAGCCGCGAGACCGTCCGCGGCCCGATCTGCTCCTCGAGGTCCTCGTGGGCGAGGTTGGTGGTGATCAGGACCGAGCGCTGCGTCTCGTAGCGCTCGTTGATCAGCGCGTACAGCTGCTCGAGCACCCAGTCGGAGCGTTTCTCGGCCCCGAGGTCGTCGATGTGGAGGAGGTCCACCGAGGTGAGCCGCTCGAAGAAGGAGAGGTAGTTGTCGCCGCCTGGCTCGGCGTCGTAGGTGCGGCGGATCCGGGCCAGCAGTTTCGGCAGCGAGTAGATCGCGACGGTCCGTCCTGCTTCGAGCGCCGCGCTCGAGATCAGCATCGCCAGCGTCGTCTTGCCCGTTCCGGTGTCGCCGAAGAGCCAGAGGCCGCGCCCTTCGTCGAGCCGCTGCTCGAGCTCGTCGACGAACCCCTGGACCTCGGCGACGGCGGCTTTGGTCTGGAGGTCGTGCGCCATGTCGGAGACCGGCGGGCGGTCGAAGGAGACGCCGCGGTAGCGGGCCGGGATCGCCGAGGCGACGCCGCGGGCGCGGCCCCTGCGCAGCCGCTGCGCCCGGCAATCGCAGGGTCGGGCGACGTCCTCGGGGCCGA
>Ga0081455_10009420_pt1 | contig 10047 bp, 10 predicted proteins | sample TabmetS3T2R1_FD_70207 | JGI IMG/M metagenome (GOLD analysis project Ga0081455, IMG submission 70207) | Tabebuia heterophylla rhizosphere microbial communities from the University of Puerto Rico - S3T2R1 | ecosystem: Host-associated > Plants > Roots > Rhizosphere ... | reverse complement strand
GCTTGCTTAACCCGCGCGAGCGGCGCATCATCGCGCCATAAAAATTACCTTGGGGGGAGCGTTTGCCATGACGGGACTTTCTCGCCGTAATTTCCTTAAGCTCACCGGATCCGCCGCTGCTGCCGCACTCACCGGCAGCGCCAATGCCGCGATGGGGCCGAACGACAAGTTCGATCTCGTCATCAAGGGCGGCGACGTGCTCGACCCCAGCCAGTCGCTGCGGGGCAAGCGCGACATCGGCATCCGCTGGGGCGTGATCGAGGCGGTCGAGAACGAGATTCCGGCCGCCCGCGCCGCCAAGACCATCGACGCGTCAGGCAAACTGGTGACGCCCGGCCTGATCGACCTGCATTCCCACGTCTACCCCTATGGCTCGGCGATCGGCATTCCCGCCGACGAACTGGTCCAGGCGCAGGCGACCACCACGGTGGTGTCGGCGGGCGATGCCGGCGTCAACAATCTCGCTGCGCTGCGGCGTTACATCGTGGCGCAGTCGCGGGCGCGGATTTACGCCTTCGTCCACATCGCCAACAACGGCCTGTCCGGCTTCCCGGTCGCGGAGCTCTACAACATCGATTATGCGCAGGTGGAAGCTTGCGCGATGGCACTGGCGGAAAATCCGGATTTTCTGCTCGGCGTGAAGGTCAGGATGTCGGAGAACGTGATCGCCAAGCACGGGCTGGAGCCGCTGAAGCGCAGCATCAAGGCCTGCGAAATGTGCGGCTGGCCGGCCAAGATGATGGTGCATATCGGCGGCGTCGAGACCAAGGAATTGATGTCGGAAATCCTCGACCTGCTGCGGCCGGGCGACGTGCTGACGCATGCTTATTCCGGCGCGCCGAACATTGCAGGCGTCTTCACCAACATCGTGCAGGATGGAAAACTGCTGCCGGCGGCGCTCGCCGCCAAGCAGCGCGGCGTGATGTTCGATGTCGGCCATGGCGGCGGCAGTTTTGATTTTACGGTAGCTGAAGTGGCGATTCCCGGCGGCTGCACCCCCGATACGATCTCCTCCGACATCCACGTCTTCTCCGGCAACACGCCCGGCATGCCATACTTGCCGAACGTCATGAGCAAATTCATCCCGCTCGGCCTGACATTGGAGCAGGTGGTGACGGCGGCGACGGTGACGCCGGCGAAAATCATCAACCGCGCGCCGAAGATCGGCACGCTCCAGATCGGCGCGCCCGGCGACGTCGCCATCATGGATCTGGTGGAGGGACAGACCTCGTTCGTCGACACCCGCAACAACAGGCGCGAGGGCAAGCTGTTGTTGAAGCCGGTGCAGACCGTGATCAATGGCGTGCCGTTCGGCCGGCCGTATCAGGCGCCGTTCGCGGTGCGTTGAGGAGAGGTGCGGACTCGTCAACGCCAAGTCACAGCCGTATTGGTGCGAGCTGGATGAAGGCAAGGTAGTTGGCTGCGGCTTGTTACCCAGCGTCAGGTCCGCTTTCGGAACGACGCAGGCATGAACCGGCAAGCAACATCGGTTGCATCGGTCGAAAATGACCCAAAAGAGACATCGCCATAACGAACGTCCCGTCTCAGCGTTGCTGGACCATACAGAACGGGCTGATCGATTGGAATCGGGCGCAGCGATTGACTCAACCATTAATAGCGAACAGAAGTAAACACTCTTTCGCGAGTCGAATGCTGGCGAACCGAAATTTCGCCTCTCGCGCGCGCGGGCGGCGGCACTTCCAGGCGCCCTGAATCTCAAGAACGCAATTGCGCCTTGGTTGCGTCTCTAAGATGGAAGCTCCAGAAGAGAGGGGAAGGAAATGCACTTTTTACGGTTTCTGTTGATCGTGGCAGCCGCGCTTCCATTGGGCGCCTGCTTCATGTCCGCCGAGCAGATTGCAGCCAATGACGACGCGGCCTGCCGCAGCGCGGGGCTGAAACCGGGAACGCCGGCTTATGTGCAATGCCTGGATGATAATAGAAGGATACGGCTATCGCAGGAGGCGGGCATGCAGCAGCAGATGTGGGCGATGCAACAGTCGAACAGGCAGATGATGCAGATGAATACACAGATGATGATGCGGCGCTGAATCCGGCGAACTCCCTGGAAAATAAAAGCGCCACAGACGTAGTTCCATAAGAGTCTCGGTTGTGCGCGGCGACGCCACGCCCCCTCTGGACGCAAACGTCCCCTGCAGCGTGACCTTACGGAAGAAAATCTAAGGCGGCGAAGACGGCGCGGGTCATCCGCGCCTCCAAAAAAAGAAGCCCCCCGTCGTGACCGCAGCGAGTTGTGTCGGCCGCACATCAGGACCGCTTTTGGCCCATCGCGTCATTTCGCGGCGACGCAGTACTTCCGTCGCTTTCGGACCGAAACGGACATGAGCCACGCTAGCGAACCCGGATTTGTGGGTATGCGTCCTAGTCAGCCTGATCGCCGCTGCGTCCGGATATCGCCGATGATGTCGGCAATGACGGCGCCCATCACCAGGGCGCCACCGATGAAAACCCGCAGCGTCGGAACCTCGCCAAATACCACCCATATCCAGAACGGCATCAGCGGCGTCTCCAGCGTGGAGATCAGGGCAGCCTGGCTGGAAGGCAGCAGCCGCGAGCCGAGGAAGAACAGCGTCAGGCCGATCGCGACCTGAAAGCATCCGAACATCGCGAGAGTCACGATATCGCCCCCGGTGACGCCGGCTATGCTGCCGGCAAAGGGAATGCTGACGATGCTGCCCAGGAAGTTCGACAGCGCGGCGGCTGATACCATCGAGGTGTCCTTGTGCCGCCGGACCATTACCGTCATTACGGCGATCATCAGCGTCATGAAACAGGCAAGCCCTATCCCGAGAATGTCGGAGCCGACGCGGGCACCGCCGACGATGATGCCAACACCGCAGAGCGCCACGACGCTCGCGATCATGGTTCGCAGATGCGGGACTTCCCGCAACCAGGCCCAGGCGAGCGCGGCCGTGACGAACGGGCCGGTCGCGATGATGATGGCCACATTGGAGACACTGGTCAGTTGCAGGGCGGGAATGAAGGCGATCATGGCCGATGTCGATAATGATGCTACCAGCCAGCCGCTTTTGCTCATCCTTGTCAGGTCGCGCAGACCGGTGCGGCCTTGCAGCACCAGCATGATCGCCACGATCATGCTGCCGCCGAACAATCCGCGCCAGAACAGGATGGTCCAGGAATCGTGGGAAAGCAGCCGTGTAAAGAGCGCGGCCGTGCTCCACGCGATGGCGGCGGCGACGACAAGGGCAATGCCCACGCGATGCTGGGAGCCCACTTCCGCCATGAGGCAATCAACCCGAACGGAGATTGACGTTTCGGCCGAGCAGCTTCCCGACAAGTTGCCCGGGATTGCCGGGGAGGGCATCGCCCCGCCACGCAACGTGCTGGTCGGTGCGCGCAACAATGAGTTTATGGCCCGGATCAGGGGTGGGAACGTCGACGACCGCAAACGGCACGCCGTTGGCGCACATCGCCTCAGCCAATGGCGCCACCGCGACATCCGGATCGTAGCGCAGCAGCGTGTAGCCCGGACCGAGCGCGTCATAGACCACCCGTCCATCGCTCAGCTTCGCGTAGGGAAGCCGGCATCCCGGCGTCGAGGACGGCGTGAAATCGGCCATCGTAAAGCCCGGCTGTTCGGCGCCGTCATAGGCGATGATCGGGGAGTTGTCGTAGAAATAGCCGAAGTTGAGGCCGGCGCAGCAATATTGCTGCACGTTCAGATCATAGGCGGCTTGCCCGACCTGCTTGCGGACGGCGTCGCCCTCCGGCCCCGGCTGTTCGATTTCTTCGGGGACGGTGCGGCGCTGGCTCAAGACCTTGCCGGCCATCTCCATCGCAAAGCGCGACACCTGTTCGGTGATAGGAAGGCGCTCGGCCTCATAGGCATCGAGGATCTTGATGTCGGCCCATCCCTGCAGATAGGCGCCGAGCAGCCATGCGAGGTTGGTTGCGTCAGCGATTCCGGCATTCATGCCGTAGCCGGCATAGGGCATCCACAAATGCGCGGCGTCGCCGCAGATGAAGGCGCGCCCCTTGCGAAACCGGTCGGCGACGAGGCGGCGGCCGACCCAGTCTTCCTTGCTCAGGATCTCGTATTCGAAATCGTCCCCGACGCCGAGGATGGCGCGGATCGAGGCGTCGCGATCGACGGAGTCGAAGGTCTCGTCCTCGCGGTTGAGGTGGTTGTGGATCAGCCAGTTCTCGCGGCCGTCGATGGCTACCACCGTGCCGCAGCGCCGCGGATTGAGCGACAGCGTCATCCAGGCCGGCTGGTCCATCATTCCGAGCAAAGCGGGCGCATGGATATAGGTCGACTGCACGCGCTGGATGATCGGCGTGCCCTGCAGATTGGCGTCGATGGCCTTGCGCACCAGCGAACGCGCGCCGTCGCAGCCGACGATGAAATCGGCGTGAATCGGCGAGGCGGTTCCGGTGTCGAGGTTGCGGACGGTCGCGACGATCCCGTCATCCTCTTCGCGAAAATCCTCGAACGCGGTGCGGTTCAGAATTTGCAGTCCCTCGATGGAAGCGGCGTGGGCGAACAGCACCGGTTCCATATAAATTTGGTTGATACGGTGCGGCGGCTCGGCCGTCGGCCAGCCGGTGTCCGGTCCGTTCGTGGCTGAATAGCGATCGCGGCGGCAGGGAATGAGGATGCGGGACAGCTCGATGCCGGTTGCCGTGGTGCGGTACGAGCAATCGTTCGGGTAGTCGGCCGGCAAACCTGTGTCGCGCAGCTTCTGCGCCACGCCTAGCCTGCGGAAAATCTCCATCGAGCGTGACGAGACATGGTTGCACTTCACGCTCGGCGGCTCGCCCGCTGCGCGCGTTTCCACAACGGTGACGGAAATTCCCCGCGATGCGAGGTCCATGGCCAGGGTGAGTCCGACCGGACCGCCGCCGACCACGAGAACGCTGGTCTTCACCATGTCGCTTATTGCCTTCTCGCTTGCTGCGCTGGGACGATCATGCATTACTGCGCGCCAAAGAGATCATCGGGGGGCCCTTGAATGTTTCCGTCGATCCGCCAAGGCATGATCCGCGCCCTTGTTGTTGTTTTGTCGCTGTCGCTGACAGCGATTGAAGCAGCAAACGCCTATCCCGATCAACCCATCAAGATCATCGTGACGTTTCCGCCCGGCGGCAGTGCCGATATCGTGATCCGCGCGCTGCAGCCGCTGCTCGCGGAAACGCTGCGGCAGCCGATCGTGATCGAGAACAGGGCGGGGGCGGGTGGCAATATCGGAATCGGGGCCGTGGCGCAGGCCGCGCCCGACGGCTACACGCTTGGAATAGCTGCAGCCGGCGTGCTGACCGTCAATCCCCATCTCAACCGCGCGGCGATGTCGTTCGATCCGGTCAAGGATTTGGCGCCGGTGACGATGCTGGCGGAAATCCCGTTCGTGCTGGTGGCCTCGCAACAATCGGGCATTGCGTCTGTCGCAGACATCATTGCCAGGGCCAAGGCGCAAACGGCGGGCCTGTCGATCGGCCATGGCGGCAACGGCACCGCGATGCACCTGACATCGGCCCTGTTCAACCAGAAGGCCGGTGTCGGAATTCAACTGGTCGCCTATCGCGGCACGGCGCCGGCGACGACGGACGTGCTGGCCGGCCACGTCCCGCTGGCCGTGCTGGATATCCCGGCCTCCAAACAATTGATCGGCGACGGCAAGTTGAAGGCGCTCGGCGTCTCTGCCGCAAAACGTGTGGTGTTCCTGCCCGATGTTCCGACGCTGGCGGAGCAGGGCCTCAGTGGATTCGAATCCGTCGGCTGGTTCGGCATCGTCGCGCCCGCCGGCACGCCGCCTGAGGTCATCAACATCGTGAACGCCGCCTTCGTGAAGGCGTTGAGCGATCCCGCGGCGATCGAGAAAATCCGAACGCTCGGCGCCGAGCCGGTGCCGACTTCGCCGGATGCTTTTGCAAAATTCATCCAGAGCGAAAGCGAAAAATGGGGCAAGCTGATTGCCGAGGCCGGCATCAAGGCTGAATAGGCCGCCGGTCCGAGGCCGATTGATCGAAATCAATTGGTCGATCCCATTTGATCCCAATCAATGCGGCGGCCTTTTTGCCTGGCGACGATACCGGGCAAAAGGATCGAGCATGATGCGCAGCGAAAGCCTATCCCAGACCGAACCACACCACGGCCACCGCGCCCGGGCGATGCCCTATGACGAGGACGGCCGCCTGCCTTTCGAGAGCGAGTTTCTGGCGCAGCTCGGCGACAAGGTGCGCGAAATGCGCGCGCAGCACGGCCTGTCGCGCCGGGAACTCGCGCGCCGCGCCGGCATGTCCGAGCGTTACGTCGCCCAGATCGAAGTCGGCAAGGGCAACGTCTCGATCGTGCGGCTATTGCGGATCGCGCTGGTGTTTCGCGGCGAATAGCGTCGTGCAAATTCATTTACCGAGGCGACGACCAACCGACGCCGGGGTCAACCTTTTCCCATAAGCCCCTGAACGGGAAATCAGGGGCACCAGCCTCCAAATCTCTTTTGTGCTGGGGTCCTCGAACCAGCGCCCGCCAAAAATCATGCCTTTCCCGTAGTTCGGATCGGCGGTTCGCTCGAGAGCATCGCCCGACGCCACTTGCTTTTCGATGTATGCGCAAAATCTCCTGTACTCTCCCGGAGAGTTGAAGCCGTCGATCTCTTCCCAATCGTTGTTCATTTCCATGTCTTCGTCCAGATTGCTAACCTTCGCAGGTTCCGCAACGGAAGGCTGTTGCTGAACCGTGTGGATCAACAGAGGGGCGACTGAGGAGCTCCTTGGTGTCGTAGCCGCGCATGAACCAAATGAAGCAGCTCGGGCGCAAGAGGCCGCTGCCTAATGGCGGATTCATCGCTCGTCCCTGCCAACGGTACCACTTAAGGCTGGAGCAAGGGCCTTCCCAATGACCCATAAAGACACACCGGCATTCACCCGGCGCGACTTGTTGAACATGATCGGCCAGGCAGCGGGTGGCGGCGCCATGTACCAGGCGATGACATCGCTGGGCTTCGCCGCCGAATCAAACTTCAGCGGCCCACCCAAGCTGGCTGGCGCGAAGAAGGGCAGCAGCGTGCTTATTCTCGGTGCTGGCCTGGCCGGGATGGTCGCGGCGCTCGAGTTGCGCAATGCCGGCTACAAGGTCACGATCCTGGAATACAACCAGCGTGCAGGTGGACGCTGCTGGTCGATACGCGGTGGCGACACCTTCACCGAGCTGGGCGGCGGCGTGCAGCACTGCGGCTTCGCCAAGGGCGAGTACTTCAACGCCGGTCCATGGCGCATCCCCTACCACCACCACGCCGTGCTTCACTACTGCCGGCAGCTTGGCGTCACACTCGAACCCTTCGTGCAGGTCAACTACAACGCCTGGGTCCACTCGAGCACGGCCTATGGCGGCAAGCCGCAGCGCTACCGCCATGTGCAGGCCGACTTCCAGGGGCACGTGGCGGAACTGCTGGGCAAGGCCACGCGCCAGGGCAGCCTCGATTCCGTGCTGACACAGGAAGACAAGGAGAAGCTGCTCGAAGGCCTGCGCCGCTGGGGCGCGCTCGATGCCGAGTTTCGCTACCGTGAGGGCATCGCCACCAGCGCCTGGCGCGGCTACGAGATCGATCCCGGCGGAGGCCTGATGCCGCCGGCGAAACCATCCAAGCCGCTCGAACTCAGCGAGCTGTTGCAGTCCAGGCTGTGGCGCGCTATCGCCGCCGGCCAAGCCTATGAGTTCCAAAGCACCATGTTTCAGCCGGTGGGCGGCATGGACATGATTGCCAAGGCCTTCGCCAAGCAGGTCGGCAACCTCATCCGCTACCAGGCGCGAGTCACCCGCATCGAACAGAACGAACGTGGCGTGACCGTAACTTTCGCGGACGAGGCGCGCGGCGGCGCGCTGCAGCAGGAAAAGGCCGATTGGTGCCTGTGCACCATTCCGCTGTCGATCCTGAGTCAGATCGAGATCCAGGTAGGCGCTGAGATGCAGGCCGCCATCAATGCCGTACCCTATGGCTCGTCGATCAAGGTGGGGCTGCAGTTCAAACGGCGGTTCTGGGAGGAGGACGAGCACATCTACGGCGGCATCACCTACACCGACCTGCCGATTTCGCGCATTTCCTACCCTTCCACGCGCTACGGCGCGTCCGGCCCGGCCGTGGTGCTGGGCGCCTACGTGTTCGAAGGGCCCAACTCCTTCGAATTCGGCGCGATGGCTCCGGAGGAGCGCGTCCGTCGCGCCGTGGAGTATGGCAATCAGATCCATCCGCAGTACGCCGACGAATTCGACAACGGCGTGTCGGTCGCTTGGTACCGCGTGCCCGGCAATCACGGCTGCTACGGCAAGTGGACCGACGCGCTGCGCGACCAGCACTACAAGGCCCTGTGCCAGGTGGACGGTCGTATTGCGTTGGCCGGCGAGCACGCCTCCCATATCCCCGCGTGGCAGGAAGGCGCCATCCTTTCCTCACTCGACGCAATCCGGCGCCTGCATGCGCGCGCCACCGCTTGATGGCCAGAGCGACCTGACCATGCACATGATCGTCCGCAATTGACCATGAACGCACGCAACATCCCATACTGTCTCGCAAGCGCCATTATCGTTCTGGCGGCGGTTGCTGCCCAGAGTGCCCAGGCGCAAAGCAGCACGACCGCAACCAGCGCCCAGCCCATGTTCTCGGTGGGGCCGAAATTCCAGCAAACCACCGGCGAATCGATCTACCAATCGCTGTGTCAGGGGTGCCACATGCCGCAAGGCGAGGGCGCCAAAGGCGCCGGCACCTATCCGCCGCTGGCCCGCAACAAGAATCTCGAAGCCCGCGGCTATGCGGTCTATCTTGTCGTCAACGGTCAACGCGGCATGCCGCCATTCGGCGAGATGATGAGCGATGGTCAGGTCGCCGAGGTGGTGAATTATGTGCGGACGCATTTCGGCAATAACTTTACCGACGCGGTGACCGCAACCGACGTCAAGCAGGTGCGCCGCTAGGCGAAAAGGGAGAGGCTAATGAAAAAACAAATCATCTTCATGCTTGCTGCGCTGTTGGCGGCATGCACGGCGGCGCGGGCCGAGATCGTGCGGCATCCGATCCCGAACTCGACCTTTCCGATCGCACAATCTGTCGAGGTCAGAGGCAACGTCACGACCTATTACATCAGCGGTCAGGTGCCTCCGGCGGTCAACAAGGACGCCGATCCCGCGAGCCTGCAGGCCTATGGCGACACCAGAACGCAGTCGATCGGCGTGCTGAACCGGATCAAGACCATTCTCGAAGGCCTCGGGCTTACCATGGGCGACGTGGTGAAGATGCAGGTCTTCCTGGTGCACAGCGCCGCCGCGCCGATGGACTTTAAAGGCTTCATGGAGGGCTACACCCAATTCTTCGGCGGCAGCCAGCCGAATCTGCCAGCACGTTCGGTCGTCGGCGTCGCAGCGCTCGCCAACCCCGGCTTTCTGGTCGAGATCGAGGTGATCGCGGTCAAGGAAAACAACAAGTAAAAGGAGAGCAAGATGCCTGGGACCACAATTTGGAGGCTTCCTTCGCTGCTGCTTTCGGCGACGCTTGCTTCGACGTTGATCGCGGGTGCCGCCGTCGCCGAGACTTTGACCCCGCAGCAGCAGTTCGCCTACGACATCTACAAGGAACTGGTCGAGATCAACACGGTGACCGCGACCGGCGACACCGCGAAGGCGGCCGAAGCAATGGCGGCGCGCCTTCGTGCGGCCGGCTTTGCGGATGGTGACGTGCAGGTGCTCCAGCCCGCCCCGCGCAAGGGCAACCTTGTGGTGCGGCTGCGCGGTACCGGCGCGCGCAAGCCGATCCTCCTGCTTGCCCATATCGACGTGGTGCCTGCAAATCGCGACGACTGGTCGGTCGATCCGTTCAAGCTGATCGAGAAAGACGGCTATTACTACGGACGCGGTACCGGCGACGACAAATTCATGGCGGCAGCCTTCGTCACCAACATGATCCGCTACAAGAAGGAGGGTTACAAGCCCGACCGCGATATCATCCTGGCGCTTGAGACCGATGAGGAAATCCTCGACCGCGACGAACTCGGCATCCGGTGGCTGCTGAAGCACCA